>Ga0209415_10015063_pt1 | contig 12582 bp, 8 predicted proteins | sample PeaSoiSIISIP2007_FD_187696 | JGI IMG/M metagenome (GOLD analysis project Ga0209415, IMG submission 187696) | Peat soil microbial communities from Weissenstadt, Germany - SII-SIP-2007 (SPAdes) (version 2) | ecosystem: Environmental > Terrestrial > Soil > Wetlands > Peat | place: Germany...
GAAGATGGGCATCTCGACGATCGGCAGCTATCGCGGCTCGCAGCTGTTCGAGATCGTCGGGCTCAATGATGACGTGGTGCAGCTGTGTTTTCCCGGCACCGTCAGCCGCATCCAGGGAGCCGCGCTCTCCGACCTCGAGGCCGACCAGCGCCTGCTCGCGGAGCGCGCCTGGGACCCGCTCGCGCCGGTCGAGCAGGGCGGCCTGCTCAAGTACGTGCACGGCGGGGAGTACCACATGTACAACCCTGACGTGGTCGCGACGCTGCAGGCAGCGGTCATGACGGGCGACTACGAGCAGTACAAGGTGTTTGCGAGCCTCGTCAATGAGCGCCCGGCGGCGTGCCTCAGGGACCTGTTCGCACTCAGGCCCGGTGCGCAGCCCGTCCCGCTCGCCGAGGTCGAACCGGTCGAGGACGTCCTGAAACGCTTCGACTCGGCCGGCATGTCGCTGGGTGCGCTGTCGCCGGAAGCCCACGAGGCGCTCGCGATCGCGATGAACCGGCTGGGGGCACGCTCGAACTCCGGCGAAGGCGGTGAGGATCCGGCGCGTTATCACAACGAGAGGAACTCCAAGATCAAGCAGGTGGCGAGCGCACGCTTCGGCGTGACTCCCGAGTACCTGATCAGCGCCGAGGTGCTGCAGATCAAGATCGCGCAGGGCGCGAAGCCCGGCGAGGGCGGGCAGCTGCCGGGACACAAGGTCAACGAGATGATCGCGCGCCTGCGGTTCGCGCGCCCCGGCGTCGGCCTGATCTCCCCGCCCCCGCACCACGACATCTACTCGATCGAGGATCTGGCGCAGCTCATATTCGACCTCAAGCAGGTCAATCCGCGCGCGCTCGTGTCGGTCAAGCTGGTCGCCGAGCCTGGCGTCGGTACGATCGCGGCGGGAGTTGCGAAGGCCTACGCCGATCTGATCACGATCTCCGGCTACGACGGCGGCACCGGCGCGAGCCCGCTGTCCTCGATCAAATATGCCGGCACGCCGTGGGAACTGGGGCTGGCCGAGACCCACCAGACGCTCCGGATCAACGACATGCGGCACCGCGTGCGGCTGCAGGCCGACGGCGGGCTGAAGACCGGGCTCGACGTGATCAAGGCCGCGATCATCGGCGCCGAGAGCTTTGGCTTCGGCACCGCGCCGATCATCGCGCTCGGCTGCAAGTACCTGCGAATCTGCCACCTGAACAACTGTGCGACCGGGGTCGCAACCCAGCACGAGGTGCTGCGGAGGCGGTTTTTCGTCGGCCTGCCGGAGATGGTCGTCCACTATTTCCGCTTCGTCGCCGAGGAATGCCGCGAGCTGATGGCCAGCCTCGGGGTGCGCCGTCTTTCCGACCTGATTGGTCGCACCGAGTACCTGACCATCCTCGAGGGGACGACCGACAAGCAGCGCAAACTCGACCTGTCGCCGATCCTGTCGACTGCGGGCTTGAACGCGGACAAGCCGCAATACTGCCTCGAGCCCCGCAACGACCCGTTCGACAAGGGCGAACTTGCCGAACGCATGGTGCGCGACATGGGCGCGGCCATTGAGTCGAAGTCGGGTGGCCGGTTCGAATACCAGGTCACCAACCGGCACCGCGCGATCGGCGCAAGGATATCGGGCGAGATCGCCCGGCGGCACGGGAACGCCGGCATGAGTGGCGCACCCGTGACCGTGCAGCTCAAAGGCTCGATCGGGCAGAGCTTCGGCGCCTGGAATGCGGGCGGCCTGCACCTCTATCTCGAGGGCGACGCCAACGACTACGTCGGCAAGGGCATGGCTGGCGGGCGGATCGTGCTCAAGCCGCCCAAGGGTGCGGCCTATGTCGCGAGCGAGACTCCGATCATGGGCAACACCTGCCTGTACGGTGCGACGGGTGGCGAGCTCTATGCCGCGGGCATTGCCGGCGAGCGCTTCGCGGTTAGGAACTCGGGCGCCGTCGCGGTGGTCGAGGGAGCCGGCGATCACTGCTGCGAGTACATGACGGGCGGCGTCGTCTGCGTGCTCGGCCGCACGGGCCTCAACTTCGGCGCCGGCTTCACCGGTGGCTTTACCTACGTGCTCGACCTCGATCGCGACTTCGTCGACCGCTACAACCACGAGCTCGTGGACATCCATCGCATATCGATGGAAGGCACGGAACAGAACCTCCACCACCTGCGGACGCTGATCGAGACGCACCTGCGCGAGACCGACAGTCGCTGGGCACGCGAGATACTCAACGACTTCCGCACTTACATCGGCAAGTTCTGGCTGGTCAAGCCCAAGGCCGCGGCCATCGACACGCTGATCGAAAGCCTGCGCCGGGCCGCCTGATGGCCGACAGGAACCTGCTGTTTCTCGACATCCCGCGCACCGAGCCTGCGCGACGCCCGGTCGAGCTCCGGATCGGCGATTTCCGGGAGATCTACGCGCCTGTCGATCCGCGATCGGCCGCGCAGCAGGCCGGACGATGCCTCGGCTGCGGCAATCCGTTCTGCGAATGGAAATGCCCGGTCCACAACTACATTCCCGACTGGCTGAAGCTGATCGAGCAGGGCAAGTTGTTCGAAGCCGCGGAGCTCTCGCACCAGACGAACTCGCTGCCCGAAATGTGCGGCCGCATCTGCCCGCAGGACCGGCTGTGCGAGGGCGCCTGCACGCTCAACGACGGCCTCGGCGCGGTCACGATCGGCTCGATCGAGGCGTATATCACCGACGAGGCGCTGAAAGCCGGCTGGAAGCCCGACATGTCGCACGTGCGGCCGACGGGCAAGCGCGTGGCCATCGTCGGCGCCGGGCCGGCCGGGCTCGGCTGCGCCGACATCCTGGTGCGCCACGGCGTCGAGCCGGTCGTGTTCGACCGCTACCCCCGAATCGGCGGGCTGCTGACCTTCGGTATCCCGCCGTTCAAGCTCGACAAGGAGGTCGTCGAAACGAGGCGTGCGCTGCTCGAGGAGATGGGAGTCGAGTTCCGGCTCGGCGTCGAGATCGGCCGCGATCTGGAATTCGCGACGCTGCTCGCCGACTACGACGCGGTGTTCCTCGGCATGGGAACCTACACGTCGGTCAAAGGCGAGTTGCCCGGCGAGCGTCTGCCCGGCGTCGTCGAGGCACTGCCGTACCTCGTTTCGAACATCAACCGCGAGCTGGGGTTGGCGGCGGGTGGCGGCCCGTTCATCGACCTCAAGGGTCAGCGCGTCGTGGTGCTGGGTGGAGGAGATACGGCGATGGACTGCAATCGCACGGCCATCCGCCAGGGCGCCGCGAGCGTCACCTGCACGTACCGCCGCGACGAGGAGAACATGCCGGGCTCGCGGCGCGACTTCAAGAACAGCAGGGACGAGGGCGTCGCGTTCCTGTTCAACCGCCAGCCGGTTGCGATCCTCGGCGGCGAGCGGGTGCGAGGAGTCGAGGTCGTCGAGACGCGCCTCGGGGCCCCGGGACCGCGCGGCCGGCGGCTTGTCGAGCCGATCCCGGGGAGCGAGGAGATCATCGAGGCGGACGCAGTGCTCGTCGCGTTCGGATTTCTGCCGAGCCCGCCGGCGTGGCTGGGGTCGCACGACATCGAGGTACACGCGAACGGCCGGGTGCGGGTCACGACCCTTGGGCCGAGACGCTTTGCGACCACCAATCCGAAGGTGTTCGCCGGCGGGGACATGGTGCGTGGCTCGGACCTGGTCGTGACGGCAGTCTTCGAGGGCCGCGAGGCCGCCGGCGGCATGCTCGAGTTCCTCGGCGTCGCCCCGGCGGTGCGGGCGGCGTAAGGTGCCGGGGGCGAGACCGGCCTTATTGAGATCAGGAGTTGCGGATGACGACACTCAATCGGCGCATCGTGCTCGCGTCGCGCCCGAGCGGCGCTGCCAGCGAGGCTAACTTCCGGCTCGAATCGGTGCCGGTCCCGGAGCCGGGCCCTGGGCAGGTGCTGGTTCGCCATCACTACCTGTCGCTCGACCCTTACATGCGCGGCCGGATGAATGAGCAGAAGTCCTATGCTGCGCCGCAGCCGCTCGATGCGGTGATGATCGGCGGAACCGTCGGTGCGGTCGTTGCCAGTCGTCACCCGGGCTTCGCGGTCGGCGACTCGGTCGTCAACAGCGGCGGCTGGCAGGAGTACGCCGTCGCCGACGGAGCCGACGCTGCTGCGCTGCGCAAGGTCGATGCGAGCCGGATCCCTCTGTCGGCCTATCTGGGCGCGGTCGGCATGCCCGGCGTCACGGCGTGGTACGGCCTCAATATCATCTGCGAGCCGAAGGCAGGCGAGACCGTGGCGGTCAGCGCCGCCTCCGGCGCCGTCGGCGGCATTGTCGGGCAGCTCGCGAAAGCCAAGGGCTGTCGCGTCGTTGGCATCGCGGGTGGCGCCGAGAAGTGCGGCTACGTGGTCCGTGAGCTCGGCTTCGATGCGTGCATCGACTACAAGACGGCACCCGATGCCAAGGCGTTTGGCGCGTTGCTGCATGCCGCGGCGCCGCAAGGCATCGACGGCTACTTCGAGAATGTCGGTGGCATGATTCTCGATGCGGTGATGCTGCAGATGAACGCCTTCGGCCGGATCGCAATGTGCGGAATGATCGCCGGGTACGACGCCGCGCCATTGCCGCTCAGCTATCCGGGGCTGATCCTCATGTCGCGCCTCAAGGTGCAGGGTTTCATCGTCTCGGAGCATCCCGGCATCTGGCCGAAGGCGCTCGCCGAGCTAGGCGCGGGAGTCGCGAGCGGCGCGATCAAGTACCGTGAGTCGGTGGCCAACGGACTCGAGAAAGCGCCGGGTGCGTTCCTCGGGCTGCTGAAGGGCCGGAATTTCGGCAAGCAGCTGGTGAAGCTGATCTGACGCGCCACTGGCCTGCGCGCCGGTGACGGGCGGGAGGCATGTGCTGACCGTGGTGGCCGGCGCCGGACCCGTTCCGGTGCCGGTCGACGCAGCGGCGGCAGCACTGCTACTCTGTGCGCTGGCGGCCGTCCGGCCCGCGATGATGCGCGACGCGGAGCGACACCCATCATGACCACCAATGCGGAACTGCAAAAACTGCGCGAATCGGCCGTGCCTCGCGGCGTTGCGAGCTTGCTGCCAGTGTTCACGGCCCGTGCGGGCAATGCCGAGCAGTGGGACGTCGAGGGCAAACGCTATATAGACTTTGCCGCGGGCATCGCGGTCCTCAACACCGGGCATCTGCACCCGGCGGTCAAGGCCGCGGTAGCCGCACAGCTCGAGAAGTTTTCGCACACCTGCTTCCAGGTGACGCAGTACGAGAGCTACGTGCGCCTCGCTGACCGCCTCAATCGCCTCGCGCCCGGGCCGACGCCCAAGAAGACGATATTGTTTTCGACCGGCGCCGAAGCCATCGAGAATGCGGTCAAGATCGCGCGCGCCCACACCAAGCGCACTGCGGTCGTTGCTTTCTCGGGCGCGTTCCACGGTCGCACCTTCTATACGATGGGCCTGACCGGCAAGGTCGCCCCGTACAAGGCCGGCTTCGGCCCGATGCCGGGTGAAATCTTCCACCTGCCGTTCCCGGCCGAGTACCTGGGCGTGTCGCAGAGCGAGTCGCTGCACGCGCTCGAGACGCTTTTCAAGGCGGACGTCGACCCCTCGCAGGTCGCGGCAATCATCATCGAGCCGGTGCAGGGCGAGGGAGGGTTCTACGCGGCGCCGGTCGAATTCCTGCGCGAGCTCCGGCGCATTGCGACCTTGCACGGCATGGTACTGATCATCGACGAGGTGCAGACCGGGTTCGCCCGCACGGGCCGGCTGTTCGCGATCGAACACGCCGGCATCGAGCCGGACCTGATGGCGGTCGCGAAGAGCCTCGCCGGGGGATTCCCGCTGTCGGGTGTCATCGGCAAGGCGGAGATCATGGACGCACCGGCGCCGGGCGGCCTCGGCGGAACCTACGCCGGCTCGCCGATCGCCTGCGCAGCGGCTCTCGCGGTGCTCGAGATCATCGACAAGGAGAACCTTTGCGGCCGCGCCCAGGCGATCGGTGCGATCCTCAAGCAGCGGCTCAACGACCTGCGCGGCAGGCATCGGCTCAGCTGCATTGGCGACGTGCGCGGCCTGGGGGCGATGGTCGCGCTCGAGCTCGTCAAGAACAGCGACGCCGCGCAGCCGGACCCGGACCTGGCCAAGGCCTTGGTGCGGCGCGCGGCAGCGAATGGGCTGCTGATCCTGTCCTGCGGCACGCGGGCGAATGTGATTCGATTCCTCGCGCCGCTCACGGCGAGTGATGCGATCATCAGCGAGGGGCTCGACATCCTCGAGCGCTCGTTGCTCGAGGTGGCCGGGTCGGCCAGGGAAGCGAAGCGCGCCTAATGCAGCTCAGCTGGCCGGGCCCGGCCGTTCTGAGCTCTTCATCAGGGGCTTCTTGAGAAGCCGCCGCCGGTGCGCAGCGCGCGCACCGCCTCAGCCTAGCGCGGCACCGGTCCGCACCAGCCTGGCAGGTAGTCGGCGTCCTCGCTCTTGGCGAGTCGCAGCGCCACCTCGAGCGCCTGCGTGAAGTTGTTCACGACGCGGCTGCGCTTGATCCGGCGACGCAGGAAGTCGGCCCACAGAAACTCGCTGTACGACGTCGTGTCCTTGGCGAATCCCCCGGCGCGCCGCAGCTCCCCGGCGAGGCTCCGATAGGGATCGTCGATGAGCTCCGTGACGCGCCGCGGCAGGTCGGCGTACGGTCGGCGGCGACCGCGGGCATCGTAGGGGTGCAGCCACCCGCGGTTGTCGAGGTACGTCCAGAACGCCTCCTTCTCAAGCTTCCTCAAGTCCGCGACCACCATGATCGCAATCTGCCGCACCCCTTCCTCGTGCAGAGCGAGCGAGAGGTGATGGTGATCGATGATGTAGTAACGGTCCTTGTAACCGTGGATGACAGGGATCAGGTGGTTGCCGAGGAATTTCCCCTTGTGACCGGCGTCCCGCCAGTTCTTGCGCTTGGCACGCACCTCACGCATACCGACTGTGATCTGGGTCGGACGCAGCTCTTCGATGGCGACCGGGTGGAGCCGCGGCTCACGTGCGATTTGCATGGTGTCAGCGCTCCGGGCGTTCCGGCCAACGGCCGGCGCGCAATTCCGGGCAATGCGGCGGGGTGAACGCCAGCAGATTCGCCGCCGTCACCGGTGCCGGCCACCCCGTTGCGACGCGTCGGGTACGGAACTCGGGCACCGGCCCTGCAGGTCGAGCGGATTTCATCGCGAGCGGTGGCGTCGAGCTCGTCAACTCCGCGGGCCTACGACGCCCGGTGCGGCAACCAGCACCACGAAGCTGTCCGGCCGCGGCTCCGGTCGCGGCTTGGGGTGCTCGGGCGTCGGCGGCGGGGGCGGGCCGAATTCAGCCGTCACCAGGTAGATCCGCCGCGTCGCCGGATCGAGCGCCATCGTGCGCGCGCCGCGCTGGGTGGCAAGCGTCGCCGCAACGGAATAGGCGTCCGCCGAATCCTGGCGAATGACCGTCAGCGTGCCATCGCCGTTCGAGCTGAACACGAAGCCATGCGCGGCATCGAAGGCGGCCGCGTCCGGGGCATCCCCGATCGCGACGCGCGCGACCTGGCGGCCGGTCTTCGCGTCCGTGACCGTCATCACATTGCTGCTGCAGACCGAGAACAGCCGGCCGTTGGCCGAATCGATCGCAAGTCCCGTCGGGCGCGTGCAGCCGGGAAGCGGCCAGGTGGCCGCGAGGGCGAGCTTCGCCGTATCGATCGCCACAATCTGGCCTTGCTCGCTCTCGATGTTGACGTAGACCCGGCCATGACGGCCGTCGGCGGCGAACTCGGGCTTGTCCGGCATCGGCAGGGTGGTGATGACGGTGAGCGTGCGCGCGTCGAAGACGGTTGCATCCTTGCTGCGGCCGTTGAACGTGAACAGGTGGTGATGCAACGGCTCGTAGAGGATCGCGTCGGGATTCGCCCCGGGGACGGGGACCTCGCGCAGCACGGCCAGCGTGTCGTAATCGAACTCCGTCACGGAGTTTGCGCGGCCGTTGCTCGTGTAGCCGCGCTTCAGGTCCGGGGCGAGCGCGACCCCGTGGACTCCGGCCGTGTTCGCGATCCCACCGATCACCTTGCCCGATTCGGAATCCAAAACCTCAACCCGGTCCCCGCGCGTGATGAATAACCGGTGTCGCGGCGCATCGATCGTCAGGTAGTCCCAGCCTCCTGCGCCTCCCGGCATCCAGCGATCAACGACCGTATACGCTGCATCGCCGGACGGCGCGGCTGGTGCAGGCAGCGCAATGAGTGCCGTGGCGAGGCACGCCGCGCGCAGCTGGCCCAGCGAGGTCGAGGTCCGAACGTGCTGCATCGCGTGCATAGCGGTCACCGTCGAAGCCGGTTGCCGAGGGGGGCGATTCTATCGACATCCCGACGGACCGAGTAGCTGTCGTGCGAATTCGCACCGGCCCCGCGCGAGGCAGCCGTCCGGGCGGCATTGCCGGGCGGCGGAGCCGGCAGCCCCGTGGGCCAGACCCTGCGGCCAGCGCAACTATCGCTCGCCGGCGCGCAGCGGGCTCGCGCGCGCTGGGCTTGCGTCAAACACGGATGAGTAATCGAGCACAGCCGCATCGCGCGGTCCGAGCGGCTCAAGGCCGAAGCGGTGTTCTAGCGTGGCCGCGATCGCGGTCGTATCGTGGCTCGCCGTATCGACGACGAACGGCGCGCGCAGCGCGGGCGCGAGAATCAGTGTCGGCACACGCGTGCCCGGTCCCCACTCATCGTGCGGCCCCTGCTCATTCCCTTGCCCCGGCGGCGGCAGGTGATCCCACTGACCTCCGAACTCGTCGTAAGTCACGATGACCATCGTGTCCTTCGGGCACGCGCTTCGAGAGATCGCCCGCAGCAACGCGACCAGGTGGTTGCTGCCGCGGGGCTCGCTCGCGTAGCCAGGATGTTCGTTCTCCTCGCCGACGGGCTTGACGAAGCTGACGGATTTCAGACGGCACGCGCGCAGCGAGCGCTTCACGAGCGCGATGAACTCGACCTCGTCGCGCAGGTGCTGAGCCCGATTGGCGGCACCGTCCGGGGTCCGCGGGTCGAAGGCCGCGAAGTAGCTGAGCGGCTGGTGGGGAAACTGGAACAGTGCGTCGGGGCAGTTCGGATACGTTGCACCCGCCATCGTGCGGGGGTCGGCGCAACGTCCGCCGGTGCCATTGGTCCAGCCCGGTGCGCCGACGGCGCCACTCGCATTCGACCAGCCGCCCGAATACCAGGCCCAGTCAATGCGGGCCGCGTTCAGCCGGTCGGCGATCGTCGGGTTCGTCAGCGGCGGCAGTCGTTTGAAGTCGGGCGTTCCCGGCTCGAACGGCTGCACGAATGGCTGGATCGTATTGATTGCATAATCGCCGCACCTACCGCTGCGCGGCTGCCCCGGGCCGCAGCGCACCGTCAGCGGCGCATCCCTGACGACGGTGCCGGCGGGCTCCGGACGGTACAGCGGATAGGCGGCCGGAAAGCCGTTCGCATCGACGATCGAGTGCAGGTCTTCAGGCCCGCCGTCCTGCACTGCGCCCGCGAACACCGGCGTCGCGGCCGCCACCAGCCACTGATGGTTCAGGAACGAGCCGCCGAAAGCACCCTGGAACGTCTCATCGGCAATCGCATACCGTGGATGTCCGCGCGCATGCAGGTAGCGGTAAATCGGCAGCCGGCGGGTCTCGTAATGACCCATCGCGAGCCCGACCGCGTCGCTGCCAGTGACGTAGCGGTCCTGCCGGCCACCGTCGAGCTGGTACTGCTCCTGGTAGAAGCGGTGCACGATATCGCGCGTACAGCCGCCGGCCAGGCCGGCGCCGTTCGGCACGCCTTGCCCGAACCTCTCGCCCGGCGGCGGGCAGGTCCGGTCGCCGGCGGCGATGTACGCGTCGATGGTGAACGGTGCGTTCGCAAACGCGCTCTGGAGGGGAATTGCGGTCGTCGTGTCGACGCAGGTGACGGGAAGCGGCGGGGCGCGCAGGTTGACGTCGGCCTGGGCGAGGCATTTGTACGGCACGGCGTGCTGATCGACCTGCCGCGCGCGCTCGGGTGATGCGTCCGCGAGACCGCGCACGCCTTCCCAGCCGCCGTAGAGGTTGTCGAAGCTGTGGTTCTCCTCGTAGATCACCACAAAATGCCGGATCGACTCGAGCGGGCCGGCGGCGGCTGCGGGCGGCAGCGGAGCGAGCGCCAGTGCCAGCACCAACGACCCTTGGGCCCCGCGTCCGAGCATGCGGTGCTCCGCTAGAACGCGTTAAAGCCCGTGAGCTCCCGCCCGATCGTCAGCTGGTGCACCGTCTCCGTGCCCTCGTAGGTGATTACGCTTTCGAGATTGAGCATGTGCCGGATTGGTACGTACTCAGCGCTGATGCCGGAGCCGCCCAGCATGTCGCGCGCATCGCGGGCCACCTCGATCGCCGCACGGCAGTTGTTCCACTTGGCGAGCGACACGTGGCCAGGCTTCATCCGGCCCGCGTCCTTGAGTCGCCCGAGTTGCAGCGACAGCAGCTGCGCCAGCGTGATCTTGCGGCTCATGTCGGCGAGTCGGATCTGGATCGCCTGGTTCGCCGCCAGCGGCCGCCCGAACAGCACCCGGTCCTTCGTGTACTCGAGCACCTGCGCGAGGCATGCCTGGGCGGCGCCGATTACGCCCCAGGTGATGCCGTAGCGCGCCTGCGTCAGGCACGACAGCGGTCCCTTGAGTCCGACGACCCCGGGTAGCACGTTGTGTTCCGGCACGACGACGTTGTCGAAGAACAGCGCGCTCGTCACCGACGCCCGCAGGCTGAACTTGTGCTCGATCGCCGGTGCCGAGAACCCGGGGGTGTCCTTCTCGACGATGAAGCCGCGAATGCCCTCGGGGGTCTGCGCCCAGCACACGCACAGGTCGGCGATCGCGCCGTTCGTGATCCACATCTTGGCGCCGTTGATGACCCAGTCGCGGCCGCGGCGCTTGGCGTGCGTCTTCATGTTGCCCGGATCCGAGCCGCCGTGCGGCTCGGTCAGGCCGAAACAGCCGATCAGCTCCCCGCGCGCCATCCGCGGAAGATATTTCTGCTTCTGATCTTCGCTGCCGTAGGAATGGATCGGGTACATGCACAACGAGGACTGGACCGACACGAAGCTGCGGATCGCCCCGTCGCCGCGCTCGAGTTCCTGGCAGATGAGCCCGTAGCACACCGCGTTCATGCCGGCGCAGCCGTAGCCCTCGAGCGAGGAGCCGAGCAGTCCGAGGCCAGCAAGTTCCGGCACGAGCTCGCGTGGGAAGGTGTGGTTCTCGAAATGCCGCTGGATGACCGGCAGCACCTTCTCATCCACGAGTCTGCCCACCGAGTCCTGCACGATCCGCTCGTCTTCCGTGAGCTGGCTGCGAACGCCATACAGGTCGAGCGGGTCGAGGGTGGAAATTGAACGGCTGTGGTCAGGCGGTGCGTCGGGACGTGAGGCGGACATGATGGGCTCCTGGAGCTGCGGCGCCATCCCGCGCGTCGGGGTGTCGGCCGCGGAATCATAGCCCAGACGTTTGGGCACCGGGCTCGCCGGCCCGGGCGCAGGCACGAAAAAGGCCGCGCGCCGAGGCACGCGGCCTATTTAGATGAGCAGGCGCTTGCGCCGGACAGTATCAGCCAGCGGGCTTCGCGGCGTCGCCGCTCATGCCGAGCTTGACGGCAATCTCGTCGAGTTTCGCTTTGGCGGACTTGGCCTTGTCGACGGCGGCTTGAACGTTGCCTGAGCCGAACGCGGTGCTGGCTTCGATCCAGGCGGCCTTCGCCTCCTCCAGACCAGACTTCGCGCTCGCCACAGCGTCCTTGGTGACGCCAGCCGGGAGCTTCTTGCCCTTGGCGAGTGCCGCGACGCGCGCTTCGGCCGCCGCCACGGATTGCGGCAGTGTCGTCGAGAAAGTGCTCCACTGCGCGTTCAGCGCATCCATCACTTCCTTTTTCTTCGCGGCGGCCGCATCGGCGAGAGCCCTGGCCTCGGTGAGGAGGGCCGGTCCACCCTCGATCACTGCCTTGTAGTCCTGCTTGTCGAACGCGGCCTTGAGATCCCCGAGCTTCTGGGTCACGGACGCGACCTGGTCGGGAACATACTGCTGGGCATCGGCGCCCGCCGTCGTCACCGCCGATTCCACATCGGCGAGCAGCTTCTTGGCAGGTTCCTGCTGACTGGCGCAGGCAGCGAGGACCAGGCTCGCGGCCAATGCAGCCCAAAACCTAAATGATTGAACGCGCTTCATCTTCAGGGTCCTCCAGGGCGTCTAGTGGTCGGGCGCCTCCGAGCGCCGGGGCGGGCGAGGTTACGCCAATCCAGCGCGCTGGGCAATGGTTCGGGCGGTCGCAGCGGCGGCGGGCCGGCCCCGCAGCGGCCTGCATCGGGCGGTCCGGGCCGCGGGCGCTGCGCACTGTCAAACAGCATACGATAGTCCTCCGACAAGCGTGGCGGTGCGGGCGTCGTGGAGGAACGGCGATGAAGATCCCCGAGATCCTGATGATCGAGACCATGCACCAGCCCGGGAGCCTCGCGGCGGTCCTGCAGGTGATCGCCGAGGCCGGGCTCACGATCGATCATCTGCAGGAGCTCAAGCGCGGCCAGGGGCGCACGCTGTGGGAAATCACGCTCGAGATGGATGAGGCCGAGGACCTCGGCCTGTACAACCGG
>Ga0209415_10015064_pt1 | contig 12582 bp, 10 predicted proteins | sample PeaSoiSIISIP2007_FD_187696 | JGI IMG/M metagenome (GOLD analysis project Ga0209415, IMG submission 187696) | Peat soil microbial communities from Weissenstadt, Germany - SII-SIP-2007 (SPAdes) (version 2) | ecosystem: Environmental > Terrestrial > Soil > Wetlands > Peat | place: Germany...
CACGCCGGGGCCAGTCGCAAACCAGGGCTGCGTGAAGATGCCACTCAAGCCGCCACCACTCTTGCTCCAACCTGTTTCCGAGGAAATGGCGCCGCTGCCGGTGAGCGTCAGGGAGGTGCCGCCAACCGCGGTTACGTTGGGATCGGAAGCGGGGTAGTCCACTCCCATCGAGGAATAATTGCCGCAATCGTACGCGCCCAAATCACCCGAGGCCGCGAACCACGCCTGCCCCTGCGCGGCAGCCTCGGCGAAGATATCGTTGTCGAGCGTGAGCACGGCCACCGGCATTTGCTGCTCGCAAAAACCCCAACTGGTCGTCACCACGGATGCCGTGTTGTCGCTGACGATGCGGTTATAGACGGCCTCGAAAGTGCCGGCGCGGCCATCGGCCCCTTCGTACACGAGAATGTTCGCGCCGTAAGCCATCGCGCCCGCGCGCTCGAGATCGAGCGTGGTCTCGGGATCGGCGCGATGACTGCGCTGGCCGACCGGGATGATCGTGTAATTCGGCGCGGGAATCTCGAACGTGCCCCAAAACGTCGCGACATCCGTGGTGTTGAAGGTACGTGCGGTCGCGATCGCGAGAGTTGCACCGGCGCCGGTGTACCCGTTCTGATATGCCGTTGCGAAATCATATGCCGAAGCGATCTGTTGCGGCGTGTATCCAATCGGCGTGAGCCCGCCGGTGGCGTTTGTTGCGGTTGACGGCGCAATGTTCGAGTGCGGGCGTAACTCCACGTAGTCTTCAAGGCCCGCGATCGAGCCGATCACATCCGCCAGTTCCGTGGGCACCTGCGGATCGCGATCGTTTGCCACGAATGCCTGGCCGTTGATCGCGTAGCTGTTAACGCTCACGCCGAAGGTGCGTTCGAGCTGTTCGACCGTCCCGCTTACCTCTATCGCCATCCGGTTAGGATACGTGCCGACCACCTGCAGCCCGCTCTGTCGCAGAAATCGCGCGACTTGGGCGTAGCGACGCCGATTCGGCGCGAACTGATCGGCGAATTGTGATGGGGTCAAAAAATGGCGATAGTTGACTGATGAAGCATCGTAGAGGTCAACCAGCAAAGCGTCGAGCGCGGCGCGATTGCGAAGACGGAGACCAACCACGAGTCTCATTACACGATGACGCGGTGCTCTGCCCACAAATTGTGCGGCGCCGAGCACCGGCAGTGTGTTGCTCTCGATGGTCGTAGCAACGGGAGCTGCGGTTGCCACTTTTGCAACAATCGCAGTCGACACCGTTGATATAATGAGCGTGCTAAAGATAATTCGTGCAGATGCTCGGAGCATAATTTCAAGTAATCTTCGCAAAGCTTACGCTCTCTAATTGATGCTGATTCCGGATTAAGATGTTATTAGTCGTTGATGATTGTACTGATAGCCCAAATAACCTCTTTGTTGCAAGCGTGAAACAATTAAGTGCGCAGCGCAACTCAGCCACATTTCGCATGAGGTGACTACGACCTTGATGACGCCCGCCAAGGAGCTAATCGCTGCGAAAGCACGTGAACAGGGTTTTATTTTGACCGGATTCGCACCCCTGAGATCCTTGAGCGATCGAACGGAGTTCTTCGACCAATGGCTCTCTGAGGGTCGCGCAGCAGACATGAACTGGCTCGCGCGTGAACCTGAACGCCGCATCGATCCGAAGGTTCTCGACCCCCGACTGCGCTCGGTCGTGAGCCTCGCCTTCCCGTACACGCCGCCCCGGTCGCCCGATCTAGACTGGCGCGCCCAGCTGCGCGGACGCATCGCGGCCTATGCGCTCGGTCCCGATTATCACGATGTGGTGAAGGCCAAAGCTCGGGTCGTTGCCGACGCCTTGACCGCCGCGATTCCGGGCGCGATTACCCGCGTCTATGTCGATACGGGCCCGGTATTTGAGCGCGAATGGGCGCTCGAGGCGCGGCTCGGATGGTTCGGGCGCAATACCAACCTGCTCAATCGCTACCACGGTTCTTATTTTTTCCTCGCGGAAATCCTGACCGACGCCCAATTCGAGCCGGCCGGCGAGCCCTATCGCGAGCATTGCGGCAGTTGTCGTCAATGTCTCGCCCTGTGCCCAACGGGGGCGTTGACTGACGGTTACCGGCTCGAGCCTCGCCTGTGTATTTCGTACCTGACGATCGAACATCGTGGGCCGATCCCGCCCGCGATGCGTCCGCAACTCGGCAACTGGATCTTCGGCTGCGACGTCTGCCAGGAGGTTTGCCCGTGGAACGACGATCACGCGCGCGCAGCGCCGATCAATGAAGGCTTGATGCCCGCGCTGGCCGATTTGATGGCGCTCGACGACGACGGCTTTCGACGGCGCTTTGCGCGCAGCGCAATCAAGCGCACCAAGCGCCGCGGACTCCTGCGCAATAGCGCGATCGTGCTGGGCAACAGCGGAAATCCGGCGGCGATTCCGATCCTGGTGCGCGCACTTGACCACGATCCCGAAGCGCTGATTCGATCGCACGCGGCGTGGTCGCTCGGACAACTCGGCGGCGGCGAGTCGCGGCGCGCCCTCGAAGCGGCCCGAACGCGTGAGCCCGACGCGTCGGTCGCGGGCGAAATCGCGCTCGCGATTGCCCATGCCTCGACTTGAGCGGCGACCCGCAAATGGACTATCTCTTAAGCGGGCGGTTCGCACTTATGAATGATGATGTCAGGCGTGAATTCTCGACTTTGACCGCGCGCGAACCGATTCCGTTGGCGCGCGGCGCGCTGCTGATCGCCAAGGAGGAGTATCCCGATCTCGTTATCGAGAAATATCTCGATCAGATCGCGGATCTGACGCGCGAGGCCGAACCGATCGTGCGCGCGGGCGACGACACCATCGAAAAGGTGCAGCTATTCTCCGAGTTCCTCTTCGGGCAGAAGGGTTTCGACGGTAATCGCGACGCGTTCGGCGATCCGCGCAACTCGTTTCTCAACGACGTCCTCGAACGCCGTCTTGGCATCCCGATTACGCTGGCGGTCCTTTATATCGAAATTGGACGGCGCCTCGGTCTGAACCTTTTCGGCGTCTCGTTCCCGACTCATTTCCTCGTCAAGGCCGTGGACGAACGCGGCGAACTCATCATCGACCCGTTTAACGCCGGCATGATTCTCAGCCTTGACGAGATCAAGGCGCGCCTGACGCAGATTTACGGCCAGCCGGTCGAGGTGAATCCTGCGATGCTCAAGGCGGTCGGCGCGCGGCATATCCTCGGCCGGATGCTGCGCAATCTGAAGAACATCTATTCGAGCGGCGCCGATTGGACGCGCGCGCTCTCCGCGCTCGATCGCATCCTGCTGCTAGAGCCGCGCGCGATCGACGACCTGCTCGAACGGGCAACGGTGTACGAACGGCTCGAATGTTTCGCTCCCGCGCTCGAGGATTTCCAGAGCTTCATCACGCAGGCGCCCGAGCATCCCAACGCCGACGGCGCGCGCGAATCGGTGATGCGCCTGATGCGGCAGGTCGCCCGCATCAACTGAGCCTCTCGCTCCGCCATCGACCTGCGCAAAAGCACCCCGGCTCCGATTACTCGCTAGTGCATTTGCAGATACAATCGCGGCATGGCCACCCCTGACGCCGCTCCCGCGCCCGATTTTCTGGAAACCAGCCGCAAGGGCGTCGCGGATACCGATCTTCGCCGCAAGCTGGAAAATTCCACCGGCCGCCATCTCGATCACGTCGCCCACATGCGCGGCGAATTTCCGCGCTACGACGACGAACGCGATGCCGCCCGGCGCATCAAGGAAGACGCCATCGGCCGCCTCGACGAATTGCTGATCATCCTCAAGCAAAAGCTCGAAGCCAACGGCTGCAACGTCTTCGTCGCCGCCGATGCCGCCGAGGCGCGTGACTACATTCTGCAGGTAGCGAAGAAGGCCGGAAGCCAGCGCGTGGTCAAGGGTAAGTCGATGACCACCGAGGAGATCGATCTGAATCCTGCGCTTGAACGAGCGGGAATGAAGGTGGTCGAGACCGACCTCGGCGAGTACATCGTGCAACTGCGCCGCGAACGCCCGTCCCACATAATCACGCCGGCGATTCACCTGTCGAAAGAAGACATCGGCCAACTCTTCGCCGAGCAACTCGGCATCCCCTATAGTGCGGAGCCCGAAGTGTTGACGGCCGCGGCGCGCGAACGCCTGCGATCGATATTTCTCGGCGCCGACCTCGGTATCACCGGCGTCAACTTCGCGATCGCGGAGACCGGCTCGCTGGTGCTGATCGAGAACGAAGGTAATGGCCGTCTCACCAGCACGCTGCCCGAAACCTTTATCGCCGTGATGGGCATCGAGAAGGTGATTCCGCAGCTCACCGACCTTTCGCACTTCCTCGAAATCCTCGCGCGCACAGGCACCGGCCAAAAGCTCACGACCTATACGAATTTCATTAGCGGACCGCGGCGCGACGGCGAACTCGACGGGCCGCGTGCGATGCACGTCGTCATCCTGGACAACGGACGCAGCGCGATGCTGGCCGATCCTGTAATGCGCGAGGCGCTCTATTGCTTGCGCTGCGGTGCCTGCCTCAACGTCTGCCCGGTCTATCGGCGCATAGGAGGACACGCCTACAATTCGCCCTATCCCGGTCCGATCGGATCGATCGTGAGCCCGAATCTCTTCGGCAGCGCCGCCGCGAAACTGCCATTCGCTTCGACCTTGTGTGGCGCATGCCGCGATATCTGCCCAGTCAAAATCGATATCCCGCGCATCCTGCTGCATCTGCGCTGGAAGGCGAACGTCACGGAACCGCCGATCAAATGGTCGGCGGACGCGCGACGCGCCCGTGCTGGAGTGCGGCGTTTCGCGCGGATGGCGCGTTATCCGCGCTCCTTCCGCCTACTCAGCCGCCTCGGCGGATTGATGCTGCGGCCATTGACGCGCGACGGCTATCTGCGCCGGATGCCCGGGCCGTTCAAGAACTGGACGCGATGGGGCCGCGACTTTCCGGCGCCCGGTGCACGCCGGAAAGAAACCCGCGGCGAAACCGTGAACGCGAGCGCGACGCAACGACCCGAATGAGTGCATTTCACAAAATGATCGCGACCGTGAAGTCCGCGCTTGAGCGCGCCCCGCGCGCCGTCCCGGCGCACGCGGCCGCGGCGAGCCCGGTCGTGCCCGTCGCGCACGACGCGCGCCGCACCGAATTGCTCGCGCAATTCGCGCGCGAGCTCGAAGCGGTCGGCGGCGCATTCCTGGGCGCCTTCGCGCCCGACGACATCCGCGCGCGCACCGTCGCACTCGCGCGCCAAATCGGCGCGCGCACCGCGGCGATCGGGGCGGGCGTCACGCTTGACTCCGACCCGATCGCTCGCGCCCTCGAACAGGCGGGCGTCGCTGTCATCCGGCCCCCCAGCGTTCGCGGCGCCGCAGGGCCGGACGACGCGGCGCGCGCCGCCTACCGCGAGCGCCTCGCCGGTTGCGACCTCGGCATCGTCGAGGCGGACGCCGCCATCGCCGCGACCGGCACGCTCGCGGTGGTCGGCGCGCCCGACCGTCCCAATTCGCTGACGCTCTTGCCGCCTTCGAACTTGATCATTATCCACGCCGATCGAATGCGGCCCGATCTCGCCGCCGCAGTCGCCGGCATCGGCGCCGAGACCTTCATTGCGAAGCGCGTCGCGCTCATCACCGGACCCAGCCGCACCGCCGACATCGAGAAGATGATCGTGCTCGGCGTGCACGGACCGAAGAAGCTCTACGCCATCGCGATTTGGCCCAACGAAGCGTAATCCATCCCGACGGATACCCCGCCGATGACCGAAGTTAGACTCTTTGCGACCTGCCTGGCGGAGGAATTTTACCCGTCCGTGATCGATGCGGCTGCGCTGGTACTGGAGCGGCTCAAGCTAAAAGTTCGGCCGATGCGCGGGGCGTTCTGCTGCGCCCAGGCGCCCTTCAACGAGGGTTTACGCGACTCCGCAGTCGATCTTGCGAGGCAGTTTTTGAAAGCGTGCGAGCCCGGCACGCCGGTCGTGATCCCGTCCGGCTCATGCACCAGCATGCTCAAGATATTCTACTCCGACCTGCTCGCCGACGAGCCCGCGCTCACCGCGAAAGCCCTCGCGATGCGGCCGTGGCTGTTCGAATTCTCCCAGTTCCTCGTCAACGTGATGAAAGTGAAATACGTTGGTGCGCGCTTCGACCGCACCGTCGTTTATCATCCGGCCTGCCATCTCACCCGCGAACTGCGCGTGGTCGACGAGCCGCGTCTGCTGCTCGGTGCCGTGCAGGGCCTGCGAATGGTGGATTTTCGTAATCCCGAGGAGTGCTGCGGCTTCGGTGGATTATTCTCGGTCAAACTGCCGCATATTTCCGCCGCGATGGTCGAGGACAAGATCGTGCGCATCCGCGAAAGTGGCGCCGACGTGGTCATCGCCAACGACTGTGGATGCCTGATGCAGATAGGCGGCGCGATGCATCGCCAAGGTCTCAAGATCGAGACCTGGCATCTCGCCGAAGTCCTCGCCGCCCGCTAATTGATTCGTCATACGAACAGGCGCCGCGGAAATTCCCCCAAGGCGCGATGCGCCGAACTTGGAATGCCCGGCGTATTGAAGATCGGCAGAGCGGATCAGCTGAAGCGATGGGCCTGCTGAACGAGCGTATGAGTGATCTTCTCGACCCGCTCGTCGAGGCGTCCAACGACCGCTTCCAACCGCGTCAGCTTCTCGCCATCGTCAGCGCTGCCATTGCCGTTCGCAGCCACATGATGCGCTCCCACCTGAGCCTCAGCGATTCGGTTGGCTGTGGCCGCTGCTTCCGCGCTGCGGCTCGTGGCCGCTTGCGCCTCCGCATGCGCCTGTCGTGCCTGCTCTTCCAGGCGCTTGAGCCCCTCGGCCAATTCGCTCAGCCGGTCCTCAACCGCCTTCACCGCGAATCGAGATCCTTGGTCAATACCCTGCCAGCTGCCATGACCCTTCTCTCCCCCCGGCGCTGATTCCGCTACCGGCCCGCTTTTCACGTCGCGGGATTAGGCTTTCCGCTCAGGCCGACTGATGCACGTAACGGCCCGGTGCGGGTTCGATTACCTCGTAGCCATCGCCGCCCAGCGCCGTCGGCGCGGGACGTTTGCTACCCGATCGCTTATCCATCCACTCCAGCCAATGGTCCCACCAGGTGCCCTTGTGTTCCGTCGCGGCTTTGAGCCAGGCATCGGGATCGGTCCCGGTGTGATGATTGGTAAAATACTTCGCTTTGAAGTTGCCCGGAGGGCACACCATGCTCTGCACGTGGCCGCTCCCGCTCATCACGAACTCGGTGCGGCCGCCGAACAGGCGCGACGCGCGATGGCATGCGCGCCACGGACATATATGGTCGGTCTGCCCCGCGAGCACGTACATGTCGCAATCGACGTCGCGTAGGCTGATCGGGGTGCCGAGCGCCTTCAGCGCGCCCGCCTCCATCAACGGGTTGTGGAGCATGATGTTGAGGAAGTCGGCGTGTATCCGCGCCGGCAGGTTGGTTGAATCGCCGTTCCAGTAAAGGATATCGAACGGCGCTGGATTCAGGCCCATCAGGTAATTGTTGATCCAGTAATGCCAGACCAGGTCGTTCGGGCGCATCCATGCAAACGACCGTGCGAGGGTCGCCGCATCGAGCACGCCCTTTTGCTTCGAGCTTTCGATCGCCGCTGTCACGCTCTCTTCGTTAGCGAACATGCCCGTCATCGACGGTTCGCTCGAATCGAGCATCGTGACGATTAGCGTCGCGGCGTTGATGCGGCGATCGCCGATCGCCTTCAAATGGCCGAGCAATACCGACGAGGTAATCCCGCCGGCACACACCGCCAGCAGGTTGATGTCCGGACTGCCGCTGATTGCCGAGACGATCGCGGAGGCCTCCTTGCACGCGTTGACGTAATCGTCGAGGCCCATGTCGCGGTCTTCCGGACCCGGATTACGCCAGCTCACGGTGAAGAACTGAAGGCCGTGCGCGACCGCGTACTCGGTAAAGCTGCGCTTCGGCGCTAAATCCATGATGTAGTATTTGTTGATCTCGGGCGGCACCAGCAGCACCGGCCGCTCATATACCTGCGCGGTGGCCGGTTTGTACTGAATCAACTCGTAGAGCTTGCCCCGATGGACTATCGCGCCGGGCGTCATCGCGAGATTGCGGCCGACCGCGAACGGGCGCTTGTCCACCTGTGATGGCATTCCGCCATTCGTGAGCAAATCGTTCACATAATTGCGGAAGCCCTCGAGCAGGCTACGGCCGGCGGTATCGAAGGCGCGTTTGAGCGCCGCCGGATTGCCGAACAACGAGTTGGTTGGAGCCAATGCCTCGGTCAACAGCGTCACGGCGAATCGCTCCTGAGCCGGCAACTTCCAGTCGTCGCTCGGGGTGGTTTCCGTCTTCAGTCCAACCAGATCGTGCATCGCCGAGCGCCACGCCAGGTAGGACTGCATCAAGCGCAAGTAAAATGGATTCTCACTGAATGCCGGATCGGCGAAGCGGCGGTCATTCGGTTCCGGCTTGATTTCGGAGGTCCCGGCCGCCACCAGCATCAGATCGTTCAAAAAGCCCGACGTCCGCGAACTGAATTGTTCGGGATGAGCCGCGAGATTGCGCAGGAACTGCCCGAGCGACCAAAGTACGTCACGCGCGCTGATCCCGACGAACGGATTCGCCCCGAGAATCGCGTCAACCGCCGGAGCACGCTCCTCCGGATTGGCGAGTTCAAACTCACGTAGCGTCGCGACACTCATTTGGACGCCTCGAAAAGGTATAAACCACTAGATGTCATCGCTAGCAAACGCATATAGCAACCGCAAGCTCCCTTTGGACGTCTGCCAAAATAGGACATTCATAGCCTAATCAACGCAATTGAGATCGTTACAATCTGGTGAACTGGACTCATCGGAGTCCTCTTTCGATTGACGGCTGGAAGCCCGTCGATGGGCTGAGGAATCCGGCGCCATCGTCCCGGTCAGTAGCCGGGAATTCGCCCGGCCTTAGGGAAAGCTATGGTATTCCGCATTTCGCCGTTACCGGATCGGGCAAACGGAGCGGCCGGCGGATTAGCCGATCAGTTCACGCCCGCGCCGGAAAAAAAGCTCGGACGACAGCGCGATATCCTCCCACGTCGGGTCGGGTCGCTTACCCCGCCGATGCAGCATCAGGTTGAACGCGGTAATCGCTCCAAAACGGTAGCCGGCAAATGCGCGGAACCACCGCAGATCCGCGTCGCTGACCTGCCAACTCACCGACGACCGATAGATGTCCGCAAGTTCTTCGGGACTCTTCACATGGGACGGCAACAGCTCCTGATCGACCCAGCTCGCCCGATCCGAGAAGAAGCACAGCCAGCCGAGGTCGATCAGCACCGCGCCGATTTGCGCCAGTTCCCAATCGATCACCACCTGCACGCCCTCGCCTGCGACCAGCGAGTTTGACCATTGGAAGTCGCCGTGAACGCATCCAATCTGATGCGCCGCCGGCATCGTCGCACGCAAACGCTCACGCAGTTCGGCCGCCCCGACGGTAGTCTTGGGATCGAGTTGCGGGCGGTCAAGTAGTCCGTCGCATCGTTCAAGCTCCTGAATCAAAGGAAGCGGCGCGCCCCAAATCGCTCGGCGCGGTTCCGATGGAACCGCATGAAGGGCGCCGAGCGTCCGCACGATCGAGCGCGCAAAACGGTCCTGGTCGGCGGCCGGATACTCGCGTTCGCCTTGGGCCAGCTTGTCGCCGCGAACGAAACCGACAATGAAGTACGGCCGCCCGAATGCCGCCGGGTCCTCGTCGAGCCAGCGCACCGGCGGCACTGGCACCGCCGTCCCTTCGAGCGACTTCATGATGCGCGCCTGGCGCACCACGTCCGCGGTGCCGACCGGCCGCACGCCCTCGGGCGCGAGCCGCAGCACCAGATGCTCCCGCTTGACGCCCGCCCCTTGCCCGGTCTCGATCTCGAAGCCGTAGCTCTGCCCCGCATGACCGGGCAGTGCCGAAACGCCGCTTATCCGCGCCGACAGATCGCCGGTCTTGGTGCGCACCAGCGCGGTCAGTTGACGGATGATTTCTTCGTCGGAGGCCATCGTTTCAGGAGCATCAGGCGGCGCGTGTGACGCTTATCGCGAACCCACGCGCCGCCGAGTTAACTGGCCGCGACTATACAGGAACCGACCGCCGATTTGTAGCGCACGTTCTTTCGATCCGCCTTGCCTGCGCCCGCCGAGAGTAGCGGTTGCGATATATTTGCAATATCCTCGGTGGGATGCCCACGACCGAAAATGCCTTGATTCCGAGGTAACTGTGCGCTTTTGTCCACAATGCGGTGCTCCGATCGTTACTGGCGCCCGCTTTTGCGTCGAATGCGGTGAAAATCTCGCCGCCTTCAACCCCGTTGCTGCCGCAACTCCGACGGTCGCCGCTCCTTCGACGTCCGCGACGACGCCCGCCGCTACGATGTCACCGTCCTTCGCACAGCCACCTCCGACCGCGACCGGCACGCTCGGACCGTTCGCCGCCGTTTTCGGCGGCATCCTTGTGATCGGCGTGGTCGTCACGATTCTCATCATGCGGCAAATGCCGGCACAGCCGAGCGTTCCGGCGAATGCGCCACCGCCATCATCCAGCGTAAGTGATAGCGACAGCCGGGGCTTCCCGCCCGGTCATCCGACCGTGCAGATTCCCAAGGAAGCGCTCGATTTCATCAAACAGGTCGAGCAGAAGGCCAAAGCTAATCCCAAAGATCTCGCCGCCTGGGACCAGCTTGGCGACGTGACCCTGCGCGCCGCCGCCTTCGATCCGTCCTACTATCCGCGCGCATCCGACGCGTACGCCCACGTACTCAAGCTCGATCCCGAGAACCTCGACGCCCTGCGCGGGATGGGCAACATCGATTTCGATCAACGCAAGTTCGATCAGGCGATCGCCGCCTACGAGCATTACCTGTCGAAGAAGCCCGACGATCCTGACGTGCGCACCGACCTCGGTACGATGTACCTCTCGACCAGCAACGCGGACCAGGCCGTGGTCCAATATCGCAAGGTGCTTGCGACGCATCCGCAGTTCTTCGAAGCCGCCTTCAATCTCGGCGTCGCCTACAGCCAGATGAACAAGCCCGCCGACGCGCAGACCGCCTTGCAAACGGCGCTCAAAATTGCCCCCGACGGCGACGCCCGCAATCGCGTCAACCAGATGATCGCCTCATTGACGAGCGCGCCCCCGGCCTCGTCCCCCAATGCAGCACCACCGCCGGTCGCGTCGAGCAATCCGCCGGCTGCCGCTGGCACCTTCCAGGAATCGATGGAGCAGATGTTGCGCGGCCTGCCGATCGCCGGGCCCAAAGTCGCGTCGTTGCAATGGCCCTCGCCGACCAAAACGCGCGTGCTGATGGATAATTTCCCGATGGATCAGATGCCGCCGTTTGCCGCCAACAAATTCATGACCGACCTGAAGGCCGGCATCGACCAGGTGAAGACCGCGCACAAAATCAACGGTCAGGTGGAAGTCGATATCTGCGACGCCGCGAGCGGCCGCGTGATGCAAACGGTCACCGAGTAGCCGCCCGCCTCATCTCTCGTGGTCGCGACCGCGACCGATCGTGTGGCTCACGGTTCTCCCGTCTGAGCCACCCGACTCAGTCCTTCGAGCCAATTCTGATGTTCCCGCAGCAGTCCGCGCCGCAAGTACCAGCGCCCAATTGTGGTCAACGGACCGACTTGCGTCTCCTCCGTGATGACCCGCGTATGACCAGCATAGGCGAACTCGAAGCGCCATCCATGATAGGCGCGCAAGCCGAACGCGGTCGCATCCCAGCCCAGTTCCACCGCCGGCTCATAGACCAGGACCTTACTGCGCACGCGCACCCCGAAAGTCTTCCAAGCGAAGGCCACGCCCGGCTTGAGGTCGGGGCCTGAGTTATCGCGAAAGCGAATCCATCCGCAGTTGTCGTACCATTCGGGCCACCGCTCCGCGCGGCATAGCCAGCGCCAGATGCGATCCGGTTCCGCCGGTATCACGATTTCGTTACGCGCATGGACGGTCGATTGCTCTGGTTCCATATCGCTTGGCCACTGCATCGCGGGATATTTCCTCAGCCAAACCGGACCACTTCAGAACCCCAGGCGTCGAATCTCAAACCGCAACCTCCGACCTTCGTATGTTCGCTCGATTTTGCCCGCCGTCGCGACAAATGCGGGTTCTACTGCATGATCAACTTCAGCAACATGGAGTATACAGTCGATTTATTATGGCGTGTTATGCGCGAGTTGACAACAGCCAATTTTGCTATGCTACGACTATCGAGCCTGAGCGGACAGCCGCTCACAAACTGCTACGCCACCAAAATTATGGCATGCCGCTGAAATAGGTTGAAATATGGGATTTGTCAACCTCAGTTAATGTTAGCGGCATAAGCGTTTAATTCTTAAACAGTTAAACGGCCTTGTCAGGATAAAAAGAACGGGGCCGGGATTACTCCCGGCCCCTTGCCGTCCCCACATCCGCCACCCCGCCTCACACTCGCGAAGCAGGCGCGCGACGCCCGCCAATCCTCTCAATCGGCGCCTGCCGATTCACTACCGTAACATTGACCCCGGAGAAGCTTTACCGCCGTCCCCAAACCACTCCCGCCCGACCTTCCGTCCGCCGCTC
>Ga0209415_10015065_pt1 | contig 12582 bp, 11 predicted proteins | sample PeaSoiSIISIP2007_FD_187696 | JGI IMG/M metagenome (GOLD analysis project Ga0209415, IMG submission 187696) | Peat soil microbial communities from Weissenstadt, Germany - SII-SIP-2007 (SPAdes) (version 2) | ecosystem: Environmental > Terrestrial > Soil > Wetlands > Peat | place: Germany...
AGATGGGCGGCATGGTCAAGGCTATCGAGCGCGGATATCCGCAGAAAGAAATAGCCGAGGCCAGTTACCAGTACCAGCGCGCCGCTGAAGCGAAGGAGAAGATCACGGTCGGCGTGAACGATTTCGTCATCGAGGAAGAGTCGCCCAACATTCTCTACATCGGCGAATCGGTAGCCCGAGCTCAGGAGAAGAAACTCAAAGCCTTGCGCGCCCGCCGTTCGGACGAAGAGGTTCAACGCCGTCTCGATGCGCTAAAACGCGCCGCCGCCAAGACTCCCACCGCGGGCACGAACGGAAACATTTCCGATGTCAACACCATGCCCTACATCGTCGACGCCGTCCGCGCCTACGCCACCGTGGGTGAAATCGGCGAAGCGTTGCGGCAGGTGTACGGGACGTACACAGAAGTGAGCATTACCTGATCCGACATCATGGCTTCGACTGATTTACGCTGGCTCAACTGTGAACGGTTTGCTGTGCCACAACTTTCAAACACTGAGGAGTTTGTATGAATCGTCCTATCGCAATTTTGGGAGGAACCGGTCCCCAAGGTTTGGGACTAGCGCTTCGTTGGGCTAAGGCGGGCGAAACGATCATCATCGGATCTCGGGATCCTAAGCGCGCGGAAGAAGCGGCAGCCACGCTCAAACAGAAGATCGGAATCAACGCCAGAATCACCGGAGTGGAAAACGTCGCCGCCTGTGCCGCTACCGATATTTGCGTGCTAACCGTCCCGTTTGATGCCCAAGCTGCGTTGCTGAAGCAGTTGAAGCCCATGTTCAAGCCGGGGACGATCTTAATCGACGCAACCGTCCCGTTGGCCGCGACCGTTGGCGGACGCCCCACACGCGTCCTCGGCGTGTGGCAAGGTTCAGCCGCCCAACAGGCCGCCGAACTTGTGCCCAAGGCCGTTTCTGTGGTGGCAGCGTTTCACAACGTCTCCGCCGATCTACTGAATAGTACCGACGCGCTCGATTGCGACGTAATCGTTTGCAGCGATGACGATAGTGCTCGCAACTTCGCATCCGAACTCGTCTCGAATATTCCAGGGCTTCGGGCGATTGACGGCGGCAAACTGGAAAACGCGCGGATCGTTGAGCAGATCACCGCCCTGCTGATCACTATCAACATCCGCTACAAAGTGCACAGTGCTGGAATTCGGATCACCGGTCTCCCGCAGCAGCAACCGGCGCCCGAGCGAGCAATATAAGCCTGCCGCAGCGCTGAAACCACCCGAAGACTCTTTGAACTCGGAGTCTGTCCGCAGTTCCTGGTTCGCTTCGGCACTGTTGTCATTGGACGTGCGTCCCGCGTGTTATGAACTGACCGAGCTAGGCTTCGCGTCCAAGAATCACAACGCAAGCGACCGCTCCCGGGCCCCCAAGGTTGTGGGCGAGTCCGACTTTCGCACCCTTTACTTGCCGTGCTCCTGCCTCCCCGCGCAACTGGGTTACGATCTCATAGATCATGCGGACACCAGTCGCACCAACCGGGTGTCCGAAGGACTTCAACCCACCGCTGGGATTGACCGGCAGATCTCCTTGCAGGCTGCTTCTCCCTTCTTCGATGAACTTGGCGCCTTCGCCTTTCTTGCAGAAGCCTAGATCCTCATAGTTGCTGACCTCGGTCCAGGTGAAACAGTCGTGGACTTCGGCGAAATCCACTTCCTTCACGGGTTCTGCGATACCTGCAGCGCTATAGGCTTCTCGAGCAGCGGCCTCAGTGGAAGGAAATCCGAGATAGTCACCAGTGGGATCCAGATAGGGCTTGCCCGACATGACCGCGAGGCCAATGCCGCGAACCACGATGAAATCTTTGCGAAACTGCTTGGCCAGATCGGCACGGCAGAGAATGGCGGCAGCGGCGCCGTCAGTGGTAGGGCAGCAATCGAACAGGCCGAACGGATAGGCAATCATCGGGGCCTTGAGCACCTGTTCCTCGGTAATTTTCATCTGAAAATGCGCCTTGGGATTCAACGCCCCATTGGCATGGTTCTTCACTGCGACTTTGGCGAGGGTGTCGCGCTGCATGCCGAAGGTGTGCATGTAGCGGTTGGCGACGAGCGCAAAAATTCCCGGTGCCGTGGACCCCGCTTCAAAGTAAGGATGAATGCCTTCGCGTTGCAATCCGCGCACCGGACGGTCGCGTAGCTTTTCTGCACCCACCACCATTACGATGTCGTATTGCCCCGCGGCAATGGCAAAAGCCGCATTGCGGAATGCATCCGTCCCGGTCGCGCAGAAGTTCTCGACCCGGGTAATGGGACGGCCGCGGAACTTCAGCGCATCGGCCAGAGTAATGGTGGCTTTCCCTCCGCTGAAGCCGGGGGAGAAAGTGCCCAGCCACGCGGCTTTGACGTCATCCAGACTCACGCCGGCATCTTTGCAGGCGCCGGTGGCGGCTTCGACCATCATCTCCTGCAGGCTCTGGTCAAAATTCTCCCCAAACTTGGTGCAGCCCACGCCAATGACGGCGACCTGGTTCGCTAAAGACTTGCTCATTTCCCTCTCCTCGGGGTGCATTTCCAGTAATAGTGGTAGAGGCCGCCACCTTCCTTGAGTTTCCGCGGGGTTAATTCCACCGACATGCCGATCTTTACTTCTGACGGCGGCACATCCACCACCTCACAATAGATGCGCCCGCCTCCGTCGAGGTCCACGACGGCCATCACCGTGGGTGGGAATGGGGATGGGTACAGCGTGTCTTCGGAAAATGTATATATTGTGCCGGTTCGCGCCAGGGCCACTTCTTCCAGCCCATCGCCCTTCTTACAGCCTACGCATACCTGCGCCACCGGAAACTGGCGCGTGCCGCAGTGGCGGCAGGCGCTGCCATGCAGACGCACGATCTGGGGCTCTTCCTTCGTATAGAAGATGTTGCTGATCTCCAGCCCCTGATCGGCGGAGCGGAAGAATTCCCGTGCTTTGCGGTACTGCGTGTAAGAGGCGTAATCGAGCGCCACCGCCTTCTGTGCGCCCACTGGCGCGTGCGGCTTGTAGGACGTGATGGAATCCGTGGCGCGAAACAGCATTGCGTCTGCGCCGTTGCCATAGCCTGCGACGAGCAGGAGATCGCCGGGCCTGGCCGACCCGAGAGCAGCGCTCAACAGCGCGAGGGGCATAGCGGTGCCGGTAATCCCACCATCATCGAACTGGATGTCCTGCAACTGCGCTTCGCTAAAGCCAAGCTTCTTCGCAAGCTGCTGGTGAGCCCGGCGATCGGGCGAGGGAACCGCCAACCTGGCGATATCCTTGGCGTTCTTCCCCGCTTGCCCGAGCACATCTCCCACAACCTTGGCGATGGGAGCGACATAGCCGCGGTCAATCGAGAACTTGGAAGCAAAGGATGTTACGTGAACATCACGATCGCGCCGCACCGCGTCGAAGAAGTCGTCGTAGGCCGTGGCGTCGGCGATCAATTCCGCGATCACGTTTTGCGTGCCGGCCGCGATCGCGGCTCCGCCGTCCGAGAACAGCATCTCTTCAGCGGAGCCTGGTTCAGCTTCACGACATTCGCCGGCACAGAGGATTGTCGCGTTCGACCCGGAGTTGAGGCCAGTGAGGACAAGCCGCAACCCGCTGGTCCCGCCTCGCAGACTCGCGGCGAGATCGAGCGTCGAACATTTCTCCGGCAGATCACACAGCGCAGCGATCAGGCTTGCGTTGGACCGCTCCAGATACGGTGCCGTCGTGGAAGCAAAGAACAGGCGATCGATTTCCGCCCCGCCAAGGCTACTGTGGCAATCGAGTGCCGCCGCAGCGGCCAGCGTGAGCGCGTCTTCGTCGAAACGGACCGCCCGCTTGTGCCCGGCAAGGGACGAGGTCTGCCAGGCGCGCGCAATCTCCTCACGCGCGATGCGGTGGGCAGGTATGCGTACTGCGTGTCCTACAATTCCGTTCATTCGGTTCTTCCGTTGTGCCTCAAGATTGTTTCCGCCTGCGTGTGCCTTATGGTATGAGCGACGCCAACAGTCCGCCCCGATCAATTTCGTTGCGCAGAAGGAGCAGTTCCGCGTGAGTCGGGAGGACGGTGTCCGAGACCTTGGCGGATGTGACCAGCTCAAACCCGGTGTTCTCCTTGACCTGGTCCACGGTACATCCCGGATGGACGCTTTTGAGACGCATGCGCTTTGTCTCCGGGCAAAAATCCATCACGGCCAGGTTCGTAATGACCAACATCGGACCACGATCATCGGGCATCCCCACCTGCTGGTTCGAATTTGCTCCCGGTTTGTGTCCCTTGCCAGAAACGAAATCTACCTTGTCCACGAAAACCTGCTTGGTGTGACTCCGAAAAAACGCAACCCAGCGCGGAACGCAGGGCGCGAATTCCAAGCCTACGGTCCCGGGCCCGCGGAATGCCGGTTGGTCATGCGGCCCCACGCAGACCAAATTCACGTTACCGTACTGGTCCATTTGCATGCCGCTGACGAACATGATGTCGAAGGCTCCGCCCAGTTCCAGGTCGAACAGCTCCTCCAATCCGACGCGCGCCTCGCAGTCAGCCAGGCCCTCATCTCCGTTGAGCGATGGCGGCAGATGCCGCAGACGAGGATTGAGCGCACCGGCTCCGCCCAGGGTGAAGCATAGGTTCGGCGCGTGCGTGAGTTGCGCCAGGCGCAGGCCGGCGAGGACCTCCCAGCAGCCGGTTCCCGCTCCCGTGAACATGCCATCGCGAACGCAGCGGGAGATCTCGGTCGCAATGATTTCTGCTTTCGCCGCCGGCTGAAGGTCGCGCTCGGAGGAAACAGGTTTTTCCGAACACTTCGGTGCAGACTCGGCAGGCACCTCGTGCGGGCGAATTGGCTCTTGCAGGTATGCTTCAAGGTCGGCCGGATTGCGGCTTGCTTTCGCGTATCGCTTGATCTCCGCGCGGTCCACGTCATAGCAGCCAAAGCTGCCTGTCGGCCAGGCGGCGCCACGGGACTCTACGACGGTGCGGACCAGCATGGCAGGAACGGTGGTGGCGCCAGAATGCTGGCGTAACTCTTCCGCTCCGACGACTTCCTCACAGCTCGCAACCACCTGTCGGGAAGCGCGCGCGAGGAGAGGATCCATGAATGCCGTGCCCTCGTGCTGCAGATTGCCATACGCATCGGCCCGGCGGACATGAAGCAGTGTCCAGTCGACTGCAATCGCCGGGACACAGAGCACATCCTTGCCGGTAAATGGATCGGTTCCGCGTTGGTAGAGAGGATTCACACGAGCGCAGTCGGAGCCCGCCAGTGACCATGGCAATGCATAGAAGGGAGCGCCACTCGAGGCTGCTTTCAGGGCAAAAGCGAGAAATGCCTCGCCGATTTCGACGACCTCGACCTGCTTTTTCTCAGCCGCCCGGCGAAAGTTCGGGGCGAGCCCCAGTTCCTCGAATGCGACGTAAGCACTGATGATCCTGCGGACACATCCCGCCGCGATCAACAGGTCGGCCTGGATTGAGGTGACCGCAGCCGTTACCAGGGTGAGATTCCGCGTTTTGCGCCGGATTAGTGCGCGGACCAGTTCCATCGGGGCACCGTAATAGGAAAGTCCGCCGACGGCAACCGTGCTGCCATCAGCGATCCGGGCCACCGCTTCGTCGGCGCTCGCGATTTTGGATGTCCGTTGGATCAAGTCGTAGCGCGCCTTCCTGCATCATCAGCGATTCACGAGCGAGCCGAGATTGACAGATTGGCAATGGGCGGCAAGTTCATCTCCGGCACGGTTGCCGGCACGATTAATCTCGGTTCAGTTACAAATTGCACGTCTTCAGGCGTTAATCCAGGAGCGACTTCCCGCAGCACCAAGCCTTTGGGCGTGACGTCAATCACGGCCATGTCGGTCAGGATAGTCTTTACACACTCCAACCCGCTGAGGGGGTAGGTGCAGCGCTTCACGATCTTTGGTTCGTTGTCCTTGGTCGTGTGCTCCATGGTAACAATGAGGTGCTTGGCCCCCGCGGCTATGTCCATCGCTCCGCCGATGCCGCCTGGTCCTTTGGCTCCCGGAACCTTCCAGTTCGCGAGATCGCCCTGCTCGGAGACTTGCAGGCCGCCCATCACGCAGACGTCCAGGTGCCCGCCGCGGGTCATCACGTGGGCATCGGCCTGGCTGAAAAATGCCGCCCCCGGCAGAAGGGTGACGGGCACTTTCATGGCGTCCACCAGATCAGGGTCTTCCTGGCCTACGCTGGCCCGCGGCCCCATTCCCAGGATTCCGTTCTCGCTGTGGAAGTACACCATCACGTCACGCGGGATGAAGAGCGAAATCAGGTTGGGAATCCCCCAGCCCAGATTGACGCAAGCTCCGTCGGGCAACTCCTGCGCGGCCCGCTGCGCAATCTGTTCGCGAGTGAGACGTAGTTTGCTCATGAGCGTAAGGTCCTCGCTTGGACGATGCGGTCCACGAACACCGAAGGAGTGACGACCGTCTCCGGGTCGAGCGTCCCCACAGGAACCACTTCATCGGCTTCCACAATGATAGTTTCCGCGGCCGTGGCCATAATGGGATTGAAGTTGCGTGCCGCTTTGCGGTAGATCAGGTTTCCAATGGTATCGGCCCGCTCTGCCTTGATAAATGCGTAGTCCGCACCCAGCGCGCTCTCAAGAACACAGCGCTTGCCGCCGATGACGCGCTCTTCCTTGCCCAGAGCGACTTCGGTCCCGGCGCCAACCGGAGAAAAGAATGCATAGATGCCCGCACCCTTCGCGCGCATGCGCTCGCAGAAAATGCCCTGAGGCACCAGTTCCAGTTCCACTTTTCCGGCGGCGAATTGGTCCTGGAAATAGAAGGACTTGGGACCAGGGAATGACGCAATCACCTTTTTTATCTGCCTGTTTTTGAAAAGCAGGCCGAGTTCGCTGTCGCCGGTTCCACAATTGTTGCTGATCGCAGTCAGATTCCTCGTTCCTTTCCGCAGCAGCGCAAGAATCAGATTATTGGGGAAACCGGCGCCTCCGAAGCCTCCAAACATGATCGTGGCGCCATCGGGAATGTCGGCAACAACATCGTCCGCGCTGTTGTAGACCTTGTTCTTCATTTCTCGTCTTTCACCCACTTGCCGTCTTGCACTTTGTAGCGCTGTGCCACTTCGATGAGCACACCGTGGGCCTTTCTCGGAGGCACGAACGTCCACCCCAGCCAAGGGAGGTTGGATGGGCTGCTCAGCTCCTTGCTGGTCAGCGGAACACCCGCCTTATCGAGCTCATCCACCGTCTTACTGATCTCGTCGGAAGTGAACGCGATGTGATGCACACGCTCGCCGTACTTTTCGAGCAGCTTCAGATCGTTCGGGTTCTCGCTTTCGAAAAATTGCAGAGACGCTCCATTGGGGTTCACGAACGTCGCCCAGCGGAGCTTATATCCTTGTTCGATGCCTTCATCCCAGACGATCTGCTTCGCTTGCTCCGGATCCAGCACCTCGAGCATTTGCTGGTAGTCCTTGATCGCCTGATCGAGGTTCCGGACTAAAAACGACACATGATCAAATTTCAGTCTTGGCATAATTCCCGCGATCTCATGGCCGGCTGCTTACGACTCAACCGACCACGTTGATAAATTCCACGCCTCCGTCAATCTGGATCACCTGGCCGGTGATGAAGTCGGAGGCCGGCGAACTGAGAAACTCGATGGTGCCCGCCACATCGTCGGGCGTGCCGATGCGGCCAAACGGCATTTGCTTGACGATCTTCTCCCGCACTTCCGCAGGAATGCCCAGGTCGGGATTCTTCTCCTCATCGCGAGCCGCGGTCAACCGCGTGTCCACGATTCCTGGGGCAACGGCATTGCAATTGATCAAGTATGGCGCCCACTCCCGGGCCACCGCTTTGGTCAGTCCGAGGATGGCGGCCTTCGCGGTTGCATAGTTTGCGTTTCCGACTGCGCCGTACACTCCCGCGATCGAAGACACATTCACGATTTTCCGGTGCCCATGCTTTCCAGCTTGACGGTCTTTCTTTCCGGCGTCACGCATGCAAGGGGCGGCCGCGCGGATGCAGTTGAACGCTCCCCGCACGATCACGTCCATGACCAGGTTGAATTGCTCATCGGTCATGCGATGAATCATGGCATCGCGCGTGATCCCGGCATTATTGACCAGGATGTCCAAGCGGCCCCACTTGCTTGCAGCCACGTCCACCATAGCGCTCGCGACCTTGGGGTCGGCTACCGACCCGAGCACAGTGATAGCATCGCTGCCCGCCGCTCTAATTTCACGCTCCACTTCCGATGCTGGCACTGAATCGAGGTCATTGATCAACACGCGGACGCCGCTCTGCGCCAGTCGAAGCGCAGTGGCACGTCCGATGCCGCGGCCCGAGCCGGTCACGATAGCGACTTTGCCTTCTAGTGGTTTCAATCGCGCGCTGCTCCTAATCGCCTCAGTAACTCCGCGGCAATCCCATCCGTTCGCCGATGAAGTTCAAGACCATCTCATCGCTGACCGGCCCCACCTTGTGCAGGCGGCAATCGCGCCAGTAGCGCTGCATATCGTACTCACGGCTGTAACCGTAGCCTCCGAAGACTTGCATGCCGGCGTCGGTTACCTCGCAGGCGAAGTTCGCCGCCACCAACTTCGCCATGTTGGCCTCGACAGCACAATCGCGGCCGAGCGATTGCAGCCATGCCGCTTTATAGGTGATGAGCCGGGCCAATTCGACCTTGGTCCGCATCCAGGAAATCTTGTGCTGGATCGCCTGGAACTGCCCGATGGGCTTGCCGAACGCGCGCCGCTCTTTCGCATATTGCAGCGCATCTTCGAACGCCGCCTGAGCCTCTCCCAGGCACAGTGCGGCAGTCAGTATGCGCTCGTTGTTGAGCATCTTCAGCGTTTGATAGAACCCTCTGTCCTTCTCGCCGATCAGGTGATCTTTCGGCACCTTCACGTTGTCGTAGAAAACCTCGAACGACTGCGTGGCCCGAATACCGACCTTATCGAGTTTGCGGAGGCGAATCCCGGGGGTGTCGCTCTTTACCAGGAACACCGAGATGCCGTCCGCCTTCTTGACCACATCCTCTTTGCTGCGCGCGACCACCACGAGGTAGTCGGCCACATTTGCGGATGTGGTCCAAACCTTTTGCCCGTTGATCACCCAGTGATCGTCCTTCTCAACGGCGCGGGTCTTCATGGCCCCAAGCACGTCGGTGCCACCATCGGGCTCGGTCAGGGAGAAAGAAAACATGAGTTTCCCCTCTGCCAACAGCGGGAGATACTTGCGCTTGAGCATCTCGCTGCCCGCAAATTGCAGAGTTTTCGCGCCAAAACAACTCGACATGAAAAAGGTCAGCCCGATCGAGCCGCTGCGGCGCGCCAGTTCCTCGGTGACGATGACCATATCCACAATGTCACCGCTCACTCCGCCATATTCCTCAGCGATGGGAATTCCCAGGTAGCCGTTTTCCGCCAGCGCCTTCCACACTTTGTGCGGAAACTCTTCCTTCTCGTCCAACTCGCGGGCGTATTCCCGCGGAACTTCGCGCTCCACCAGCGTTCGTACATTCTGACGGAGAAATTCTTTTTCTTTCCCCAGGTCGAAATTGAGTCCCCCGACCTCTTCCGCTACTTGCATGGTTTGATTGCTCATGACTCTCTCCCCTACTCACCTTTCTCGTTTCATAATTCCACCCTTGATCAAGCCAATGAATGTCTTCTTCACCACCTCCAGCTTCGGCGAATTCTCCTGGTGGTACCAGCGGTAAATCCAGTTACACATTCCCAGCATCGCGTCTACCAGGAGATCAGGTTCACCGCTGATGAAGACACCGGAAGACTGACCGTCCTTGATGATCCCGGTAAAAATCTCTTGATACTCCTTTTGCGATTCATGAACCCGCTGTTTGCGCCGTCCGGAGAGCGAGTCGAACTCGTGCAGAAACAACCCGACGCGCACCTGGTTGCGGATGATGTGTTCGATGTGCTGTTCAATCCCCTTCTCCAGTCGCTCCACCGGATCTTTCACTCCCTCAAGCGCCTTCTCAACTCCCCCCGTACCTTGCTCCATCACGCCCAGGAGAAGGCCGTAAAGCAGATCCTCCTTTGACTTGATGTAGTAATAGAGAGAACCCTTGAGCATGCCCACATCACGGGCCACATCTTCAATAGAAGTTGCATGGTACCCTTTGGTGTAAAAAAACTTCGCCGCACTGTTCAGGATCTCGTCCATACGGACGTTGGATTTCGCCGGCGCGTCGGATTCGGGCAAATGAACCTCCTTATCGTTTCGCAACCTATTCTAGATGCGCGCGGCAATATTAGCTCCTGCGGTGATGGCATCCAAAATAGTCCCGGGCCTCTCGCAATCTCCAATGCGGTAACTGGGAATCTCAAAATTCTCGTCGCAAAAGTCCAAGTCGTCGTTTGGCCGGTATCCCAAGGCGATCACGACGTTGTCGCATTCGAAGGTCTTCTCTTCGTCGTTATGGTCGGTGTAGATCACACGGTCCGGCTCGATACGGACGACCTTGGACCTGGTCATCAGCGTCACGCCGGCCTTGCGCAGCTGATAAAACATCCAGCGACGTGTGATCGCCTCGATATTCAAACCGATGTGCGCCATCATTTCGAGGATGGCGATCCGGTGTCCCCGCGCAGCAAGGTATTCAGCCGTCTCGCAGCCGGTGCCGCCGCCGCCAACGATGGCGACTCGCTTCCCCACCTTGACCCGCTGCATCAGCAGATCTTCGGCGACCACGACATTCGGCCCGTTGACCCCGTTAATCGGCGGTACGACCGGCGAGCTTCCGGTGGCGAGCAGAATGATGTCAGGCCGCATTGCGAGTACGTCATCCTGGCTCAGGGCGCGCCCGGTTTCCACATTCACGCCGGTTTTATACACCTGCTGTGACAGGTAGTTGATAAAGTTGTTAATTTCTTCCTTGGAAGGCGCCGCCGCGGAAACGTGCAGCTTCCCGCCCAAGCGCGAGCTCTTCTCGACCAGCGTGACCTCGTGCTTGCGCTGCCGGGCAACGCGCGCCGCTTCGAGCCCTGCGGGGCCCGCGCCCACCACCAGCACTTTCAATTTGTGGGCCGCCGGCACAACGTGGAAATCATATTCGCGTCCTAATTCCGCGTTTACCGTGCAGCGAGCTTCTAGGGCACGGGATACGAAATCCACACAGGTGTTGCAGGAAATGCAGGGACGAATGTCTTCCGGATGCCCCTCCTGAAGTTTCGAAGCCCACTCGGGATCGGCGATCAAGGCCCGGCCCAGTGCCACCATGTCGGCCTTGTTTTTCTGCAGGATGCTTTCGGCGATCTTCACGCTGTGAATCCGGCCTACCGCGATCACCGGAACAGTCGTCGCCATCTTTATGCCGGCCGCATCGTTGGTCAGGTAGCCGGGCGGCATGAACATCGGCCCCATGATGTAGTGCAGGGTCTGCCAGTTTCCTGCGGACACGCTAATCGAACCAACGCCCGAGGCTACCAGTTTCGGCACGATCTTCGAGTTTTCCTTGATGGTCAGGCCGCCTTCCACATACTCGCTTCCGGAAATGCGAAACTGAATTGGGAAACCAGGCACCAACTTGCGGATCCCTTCCACGATCTGCACAGGGAATAGCACGCGGCCGTCGGTGCTGCCTCCGTATTTGTCCTCTCGCTTGTTCGCCAGAGGCGACATGAACTCACAGATCAGATAGCCGTGGGCTCCGTGAATCTCGACGAAGTCGAAGCCTGCATCACGGGCGCGTCGCGCCGCCTGGACAAACTCCTCCACCACATATTCGATCTCCGGAATCGTGAGCACCTTGGGCAGGGGACCACGCGTCGAGATGGGAATCGGACTCGGCGCGACCGGCGTGCCCAGAGTTGTCTGCCGGCCCATGTGGTTGAGCTGAATGCCCGCCACGGCTCCATGCTTCTGGATCGTCTTCGCCAGCTTGCTCAGCCCAGGAACAAAGGAATCATCGTGCAGCTTGAGCTCGGGGCCGACGCCGAACACATCGGGATCGACAATGCAGTTTTCGACCACCACCATGCCCACACCGCCGGCCGCACGTTTGTCGTAATACCCGAGCACGCGCTCCGACACGCTGCCATCCTCATGGGCGTAACCCATGCCCATGGGCGGCATCACGATGCGGTTCTTCAACCGTAGGGGGCCGATTTGGATGGGCTCGAATAGTTTCATCCCTTACCGCCTCAACATTCCTTCCACGTCGATTCGCTCGCGCAAGGTTCTCAATTCTTCTTCCGTAGGGCCGACCGTCTGCGGAACGTCAGAAGGAACGGTCAAATCGAAGCCTGTGTTGTCGATTACCTGTTGCACAGTCACGCCGGGATGTACGCTTTTCAGGCGCATGCGTTTGGACTTCTCTTCAAAGTCCATCACGCAGAGCGGAGTAATGCAGTAGACCGGGCCTTTCCCCGGAATGCCGAGCTTTTGCCTTCCGGCGGGTCCACCTTCGCCCCACCCGACGGTCGAGATGAAGTCGCATTTATCCACAAAGATCCGTTTGTCGTGCGACTGCACGAACAGGTAGTAGCGGTCCACGTAGTGCGCCATGGAAAGAGTCCCCACCGCTCCCGGTCCGCGAAATGTAAGATGTTTGTAATCCTTGCCCACACCAATCAGGTTCGAGTTGCCGAACTTATCGATCTGCAAAGCAC
>Ga0209415_10015066_pt1 | contig 12582 bp, 8 predicted proteins | sample PeaSoiSIISIP2007_FD_187696 | JGI IMG/M metagenome (GOLD analysis project Ga0209415, IMG submission 187696) | Peat soil microbial communities from Weissenstadt, Germany - SII-SIP-2007 (SPAdes) (version 2) | ecosystem: Environmental > Terrestrial > Soil > Wetlands > Peat | place: Germany...
GATCAGTCCGCTTAGCGCGGGATCAGCACACCGGAACCCTGATAAAACTGCTGGTCAGCGAGTTCTGTCGGTGGCCCTCCCCTGGGCCCCGGATCGAGCGATTTCCCAGCGCGGCCCGTGCCCGCGCCAGCAACTCCCGGCTTGGCTGTGGGGCCGGTACAGCCCTTCTCTCGCTGATCGGTCAGCGGACCGTCTTTGCCGGCAGCGCCCGATAAGGGCCTCCCGTACGTGCTCGTGGTCATCCGGGTACTGTCCGGCGGCCATGGCACCTCCGCGGGCGGGGGCCGGTGCTGTCGGCTGGGCTTCGGGATACAGGTATGCCTGGCATGCGGTGGTATTGACTGATGAGGCTATTTCTGGCTTCCTGGTAAGCGCGTGCATGTTGCTGATGGCCGTTAGTTGACAGATATCCAGGTGAAGGGTCAATTAGACGAATGGACGATATCGCGGGGCTAGAAAAATTCACCATTATGCCATATAAAATATCACACTATGTCAGGGAGGAAGAGGGTTATCTCGGAAGAGGGGCCTCGGCGGCGCTTGAGGCGTTCGGTTCTTCGCTGGCAAGAATTCTAGACCGATTTGCCTTAATGGTCGTCAAGCCAGACACAGTAGTTAGACGGCAAGTTGAGCTCTGTGTTTCGATACTTCAGCGAAATAATTTTGCGCCTGTGGCAATGGTGCCAGTCGTGCTTACCGATACCGCAGTTAGGGCCCTGTATAGATTTCAATTTAACGCTATAACCGAAGGTGGCAAAGCGTTGAGCGACCGGGTCTACACGCGGGATGCTTCACTGCTACCGGTACTGCGCTATGCCGGGCCACTGTCGGGTCGTTCAGCGAGCCGAAGACTCGCTAGGCTGAAGGGTTCGGAGCCAGATAGGCCGACCCCCAATTCACTGCGCTCGGCTATCGGCGCAATTAGTAAGGTCTTCGACGGAGTGCACTGCGCAGACGAGTCGTTGGATGTTCTTCGCGAGATGGCGGTATTGTTTCAGGGCGCGCGCCTCTCGGAGTTGTTTGCTCAGTTGGCTGAGGTCGCCAACGGTGGCAATGCACCAGATGTCAGGGTGGCGATAGAAGAAGTATATGCCCTGGCGCCGCAATACGATCTGAACCTCCAGCGAGCAACTACCCGCCTGCGGACGGCGTTGGACCAGGCGGCCCAGGCTCCACTCACGACGGAGGTTGCGAGACGGCTGCGTGCAGCGATTAAGCGAGCGACGGCGGCCGGGGGAGGCCTGGATTGGTTCAGCTTCTCGGCAGACCTTCAAGTGATAGGAATCGATCCTTCTGGCTGGGACGCGTTGCTGTTCGCTAGTCAATATGTAGAATATGAGATACCCGGTGCCACGAAACTGATCGGCAACTTCAGCGAATTCGACCGTGGTTAATGGCGGCTGTCTAACGATGTTCGACTGTGAGGGCAGGACCCACTGCATGTCAGCAAGTCGCCGCGCCGAGGGTCAGCGTAAACAAGTCCTCAACCCCCGGCGCACCCGATCCGGCCCGGGCTCCTTCCGCAGGAAGGGCCAGTGGCCGCGGAAGGTACACGTATTCGTCCGCCCAGGACCGCCGTGTCTCATCTCCGCCCGTCATGGTCGGCGAGGTCAGGCCTGGCCAAGGCCGGTCCCCCGGCGTCCGGCTGCTCCTCACCGTGTACGCCTAGGTCCAGTAAAAGGTGCAGGACGGGTTGGGGCTGGCTGCTGACCGGAGGTAGGAGCGGCAGTTACCGAGGCTCACGCCAAGGGTCTGCCATGTGCCCGTGAAGGTGTGGCCAGTTCTGAACGGGCCCTTGCTGACCAAGGCGAGGCTCCCGTTGATTCCCGCGCGCCCGCGGAAGGAGAACAAGGTTCGCGACGCCTTCCCGCTGATACGGGTGATCGATCCGCGCAGCGATCCGGGTGTGCCCGACAGCGTCAGGAGGTAGCGGCCCGCACCCGTCCCGCCGTCCAGGTACTGGCCAGTCTGCGGTGGATAGTAGGCGCCGATGCAGACGTCCTCGAACTGGTTCGCGTCGAAGGCCTGCTTGTGCTGGGGGAAGTACCACTCCACGCCCGCATACATGTACCGGCCGTTGCACGTGCCCAGGTGGAAGGCGACAATCCGCACCGGTTCGATCGTGCCGTGTGCGACGATCTGGCCCGGTGCGACGTAGAGACTGCGGCCGGTTCCGACGGCTTGCGACCCGCCCCAGCCGTGCCAGGTGATCGAGGTAACAAGACCGGTGGGGTCGCGCCCGGTTCGCCGGGCGGGCCGAGCCGCGAGCCGCAGCATGAGCACCGGGCCGAGGAGGATTCAGCTTCGACCAGCAGGGCTACACCCGCTGAGGGAAGGAACCCGCGCCCTCCCAATACCACCGGCTGGGTCACACAGGACTGAGCCTGGCCGCAGTGTCAGTCTAGGTCTTCCCAGTCCCAGGGCCCGGCTGGGCTGCCGTCAGCCTCCCGGCCGAACCGGAACCTATCCTCCTCTTGCTCGCGGAAGACCTCGAACATGCCTGCCCCTGGCAGCCGTTCGGCCAGCGTGGTGGCCGGCTCCCGCTCGCCCATGGCCCGCAGCCTGTCCAGTAGCGCCGCCACGGCTTCCCGGTCGTCGAGGGGGATGTAGCGGGCGGCGCGTCCGGCCAGCGTGGTGGCCTGCTCCCCCGCTCCAGCCGCCCGCAGCCTGCTTAGCAGCCAAGCCACGGCGCCGGGGTCGTCGAGGGAGACGTGGGCGGCGGGATCACGGGCCAGCAGCGCGGTGACCTGCTCGGGCGCTCCCGCCGCCCGTAGCCTGTCCAGCAGCCAGGCTATGGCGCCCGGATCCCCCAGGGGGACGTGGGCGGCGGGATCACGGGCCAGCAGCGCGGTGACCTGCTCGGGCGCTTCGGCCCACTGCAGCCTGTCTAGCAGGTCGGCTACGGCGCCGGGGTCGTCGAGGGGGGCGTGGGCGGCGGCGCGTCCGGCCAGCGCGGTGACCTGCTCTTGGGTTCCCGCCTCCCGCAGGCTGTCCAGCAGCTTGGCCACGGCGCTCGGGTCGTCGAGGGGGGCGTGGGCGGCGGCGCGCCCGGCCAGCGCGGTGATCTGCTCTTGGGTTCCCGCCTCTTGCAGCTTGCCCAGCAGCTTGGCCACGGCGCTCGGGTCGTCGAGGGGGGCGTGGGCGGCGGCGCGCCCGGCTAGCGCGGTGGCCTGCTCCGGCGCCCCCGCCGCCCGCAGGCTGGGCAGCAGCCAGGCCACCGCGCCCGGGTCGCGGAGGGAGACGTGGGCGGCGGGATCACGGCGCAGCAGCGCGCTGACCTGGTCCAGCGCCCCCGCCGCCCGCAGGGCGTATAGCAGGTCGGCCACGGCTTCCGGGTCGTCGAGGGGGGCGTGGGCGGCGGGATCACGGCGCACTAGCACGGTGACCTGCTCTTGGGCTCCCGCCTCCCGCAGCTTGTCCAGCAGCCAAGCCACCGCGCCCGCCTCGCCGAGGGGGGCGTGGGCGGCGGGATCACGGCGCACTAGCACGGTGACCTGCTCCTGGGCTCCTGCCTCCAGGAGCCTGCTCAGCAGCCAGGCGACGGCATCCGGCTCGTCCAGGGGGACGTGGGCGGCGGCGCGTCCGGCCAGCACGGCAGCCTGCTCCTGCGCTCCGGCCTCCCGCAGTTCGTTCAGCAGGTGGTCCACAGCGTACAGGTCACCGACGGGGACGTGGGCGGCGGGATCACGGGCCAGCAGCGCGGTGACCTGCTCCTGGGCCTCCGCCTCCCGCAGGGCGCCGAGCAGGCTGGCCACGGCATCGGGGTCGTCGAGGGGGACGTGGCCGGCGGGATCACGGGCCAGCAGCGCGGTAACCTGCTCGGAAGCTCCCGCCTCCCGGAGCCTGTCCAGCAGGTCGGCCACGGCATCCGGATCATCGAACAAGATATGTGTGACGGCCCAGCGCACCGGGCGGGTGTCAGCACCGAGGCAGGGCGGCGTGCTGGCGAGGTACGAAACAGCGCGGAGGTTGCCGCGGGCGGCGGCGTTCTTGTGCAGCTGGGCGGCATCGCGGTACAGCTCGCGGGCGTGCGCGGCGTCACCTAGCGCGGCCTGCTCGCCCGGCAAGGCGTGGCCGGCCGCTGCGGCCCAGAAGCTTGCCGGGGGGATCTGGCTCTTGCGATCAGCCCGGCCGTGCTGATCGAGGTAATCCGCGAGCCGGTACACCCTCGGGATCCCGGCCTGGCCGCCGCCGGCCAGCCGCTCATCGCTGTCCGGGGGGCGGGGCCCGGGTCCCCGGGATCGGGTCCGGCTGGGGAGGATGCGGGTGAGCGGCCCGCGGACGCCTTTGCACGGGACGGCCAGATAGGCCAGGGCCTGCTCCAGCCAGTCTCCGCCCCTCGCGTCCCGTCCGGTGCCGGCCAGGTACCCGGGCGCGGCTGCTTCCAGGAAGGCTTGCGGCAGCGCCGGTCCCATGCCCAGGCGGCGGGCATCCATCGCCGCCTGGATCAGCGCCTTCGCGACGGGCGGCGCATCGCGGTACCGGGCCAGCAGCTCCGGTGCCCCGGCCAGAAACTGGATGACCTGCCCGTCCTGCGCCGCCGCGGCCCGGACCAGCCGCGCGTCCCCGGCCTGGCTAAGACGCTGCAGCTGCGCGGCGGTGAACGCGGCGGGCACGGTGATGTCGTGGCCGGCCAGCAGTTCCCGCGCCTCGGCGCGCGGATCGCCGCTACGGGCCGGGCGGGCGGTCAGATCACCCCAGAACTGCGGCCACAGCGTGGCCAGCACCAGCACCGGAGCCCGGGCCGGGTCCCGCAGCAGCTCCCCCAGCCCGGCGGCGACCCGCTCGCCCAGCCCGACGTCGGCGGGAGGATCGAGGTAGAACTGGGCCTCGTTCAGCCACGCCACGGTCCGCGGCCCGACCCCTGGCAGCTCGCGCAGGACGGCATCCGGGCGGGACGGGCCGATCGGATGCCACAGCCGCCACCCCGGCTTCCGGTCCCGCAGCAGGTCCAGCGCCTCCCAGCAAGCCCGGGTTTTGCCCGTCGAGGACCCGCCGACCAGCACCGCGATCCCGCTTCTGCCCTCCGCCGCCGCCCGCACCACGCCGGCCAGCTCGGCATCGTGCTCCCGCGGCACATATACCGGCAATTCCGGCAGCCCGGGTTGCGGGTAATCGGGTTGTACGGGGCGGTGTACCTCCAGGGCGAACGGGTCCCTCACCCTACCCACCGGCCGCCCTGCCGTCGGCCCGGCCAGCGGCGCCCCAAGATCGTCAGCGACGAACACCATGCCAGCAGTCTCCCAGCATTTCCCCCAGAACACGTGACCAGGCGTCCGTCAAGGGGTGTCCCGCCAGTCCGGCCCCGTGACGGGGGAACCCTGGGATGCGGTACGTGGCAGTCCTGGCCCCGCCTGCTGCGCGTCATTCGCCGTGAGCGGCGGGACGTTGCTCTCCACCAGCTGCGATCGCTGGCATGCCGGCCGATGAGCGTGTCCGCCACGCTCACCCTGACGCCGAGATGCTCCCTGTTGCGGACCCGCCCGGTACTGCGGCGCGCAAGTCCCTCTGTGCCGAACCGGCGGATCTGTGTTCGGTCAGCCGGGGACAGGTCAGCAGGGCTGTATTACGGTGATACCGGAGGGGCTGGCATGGATGTGCTGCGGAGCGTGCGCGCACGCTGGCCGCGTCCGCGCGGGGTGCCCGGGCCAGATGCCGCCGGTCCGGCGCTGAGCTGGATCGGGGATGAGCGCATCGCGATCAGCGGCGTGCCGCTGGCCCTGATGGTGCCATGCCTGGCTGAGCAGGGCGTGACGCACGTGGTCAACTGCCGGCCGCAGGCGCAGGTGCGGTGGTCCGGGGATCTGGCGGCCGAGCGGGCGGTCTTCGGCCCCGGGCGGGTCGCGCACGCGCCGATGCAGGATCACGGCCTGCGGCAGCGGCCTGCGGTGTGGGCGGCGGCGGCGTGCTTCGCCGCGCGGGTGCTGGACGATCAGCCGCAGGCGGGAGTCCTTATCCACTGCACCGCGGGCAGGCGCCGCTCGGCCATGCTCGCCTACGCGGTGCTGCGGCTGCGCGGGCATGACCGCATCGGGGCGGCGGCGCTGGTGCTGACCTACCGGACCGAGGCACAGCTAGTCCCGGCCTATGTGCGCAGCGTCGAACGGTGGCTCGCCACGGCGGCCCGGTGACGTCAGCGACCGCGATGTCCTAGGGCAGGCCTCCAACCCGATCGGGCCTGCAACCCGAATCGGCGTCACCGGCAATCCGCACGCGTAGCCGCCGATCCGGCCGGCCGCGCGCCTGAAAGCTAGGTCTATCGGCGCGTTGCCGGACGATCGTTCTGTACCCCGCCAGGCGGGGTGCCATGGGCGCGGGGCATTCTGCCGAGGTCAGTTCTGCCGGGGTGAGTGCTGTCGCTGTAACCTGGCCAGGGCGGCGACCAGTTCCGTTGCGCGGTCGATCTCGTCTTCGGTGTTGTAGTAGTGCGGGGAGAACCGGATCAGCGGGTGGACCCCGCGGTCTTGGGTGTCCAGCGGGTTGTGCTCGGGGACCGTGGTCGAGACGTTGACTCCGGCGTGGGCCAGGGCCTGGGCAGCCAGCTCCGCTGCCAGCCCGTCGGCCTTGGCGGTGACGATGGCGCAGCGGATGCGGCCGAGGTCGTGGACGGTGACCCCGGGCAGCGCGGCCAGCTGCCGGCGGAGCCTGGTGCCCAGCGCGGCGGCCCGCTGCCCGATCGCCTCCAGGCCCAGGTCGAGGGCCTGCCGGACGGCGGCGCCCAGGCCCAGGATGTTCGCGTAGCTGTGCTCCCAGGTGGCGAACCGGCCGGCGCCGGGCGCCCAGGTAAAGCCCTGCTGCCCGTCCCAGGTCGCCGAGCCGATCTCGGCCACGAACGGGTCGAGCCGGTCCAGCGCGGCGGTGCGCACCCACAAGAAGCCGGTGCCCCGCGGGCCGCGCAAGAACTTGCGGCCGGTGCCGGTCAGCAGGTCGCAGCCGATCGCGTCCACGTTCACCGGGAACTGGCCGGCGGACTGGGTGGCATCCAGCAAGAACAGCGCTCCGCAGGCGCGGGCGATCCGCCCGATCTCGGCGGCGGGCTGGACCAGGCCGCCACTGGTGGGCACGTGGCTGACCCCGATCAGCCGGGTCCGCGGGCCGGCCAGCCGTTCCAGCGCGGCCACGTCCAGCTGGCCGTGCTCGTCGTTGGGCACCACCGCGACCTCGGCGCCGGCCCGGCTGGCAGCCTGCCAGTAGGCCAGCACGTTGCTGCCGTACTCGGCGCGGCCGGTCAGGATCTGGTCACCCGGGCGCAGCGGCACCGAGTAGAACGCCGCGTTCCAGGCGTGGGTGGCGTTGTCGAACAGCGCGACCTCCTGGGCCCGGCCGCCGACCAGCTCGGCGATCGCCTCATAGGTGACGGCGACCGCGGGCCGCGCCTCGGCGGCGGCCTCGTACCCGCCGATCTCCGCCTCCCGGCGCAGGTGCGTGGTCATCGCGTCCAGCGTCGGCTGCGACATGAGCGCCGCGCCGGCGTTGTTGAGGTGAATTCGCCCGGCACAGCCGGGTGTCTGTGCCCGCAGCGCGTCGATATCCATCCGCATGCTGACCCTAGCGTCCCATGCCCCGTGCCACAAACCCGTGGCCGGGGCAGTGGCTGTTCAGGACGGAGCAGGACAAGGCCCACCAGGCCGCGGCGGATTAACCAGACTCGGGATCGTCTGGGCCGCCATGATCCCGTCCGCCAATGGCGAGGTGATGGTCAGCGCTGCCGTTGCCTGGTCCGCCGATGTTAGCTGTTATGCGGCATGACGACGACCGGGCAGCGCGCGTGATGGACAACCTGGCTGCTCGTCGAGCCCATCATCAGGCTGGCGAATCCGCCGCCGCCGCGCGCGCCGACCACCAGCAGGTCAGCGTTGAGGGAAGCCTCAATGAGTTCACGGGCTGCGTTGCCGCTGACCGAAATCACGGTCACCGAGGCAGGACTTGGCTGCTCGAGGCGGCCAGCCGCTTCGGCTACTGCTTTCTCGGCGGCCGGCTCCCAGCCCTAAATCTGCGCACATCCACTGATGGGGTTCTGAGCCAATCTCTCGAGGGAGCTGCAGGTTGCCTGAGGGTATGCGCGCATAAATCTGATCTCGCTGGGAGAAGCTGCCAGGGAAGCTGGCAGCAGCCGCAAGGAAAGCTGGTAACCCTTGCGTCGCCTCTTTATCTCCCGATTCCGGCCATCGCGGTGACCAGCCAGCCGTCCGGGACGGCACGCCGTCGCGGGGCGGCGGGTGAGAGGTGCGCCGATCAGATCCTCTGGTTTCAGCCGATTCTGCGGTCGTGGCCGGCCCATTCCTTATTGCGCAGTTCCGTCTTCTGGATCTTGCCTGTGGCTGTCTTAGCCAGTTTGGTGATCTCGACTTCGGTCGGCCGCATGTAGCCGGGGAGGTGCTCTCTGGCGAAGGCGAGGATGTCTTCGGCGGAGGCGTGCTGGCCGTCTTTGAGCTCGACGAAGGCCTTGGGCCGTTCGCCCCATTTGCTGTCGGGCGTGGACACCACGGCCACGGCGGCGACGGCCGGGTGCCTGCCGATCGCCGTCTCGACCTCGATGGTGGAGATGTTCTCGCCGCCGGAGATGATGATGTCCTTCTTGCGGTCACGCAGTTCGATGTAGCCGTCGGGATGGCGGACCGCGAGGTCGCCCGAGTGGTACCAGCCGTCCGCGAGCGTCTCGCTGGTCTGCTCGGGATCTTCGAAATAGCCGGTCATCACGTTGTTGCCGCGCATCAGGACTTCGCCGAGAGATTTGCCGTCCGCTTGCACCTCGCGGCCCTGGTCGTCGACGACTCGCACCGGATCAGCGATCAGGTAATGCACGCCCTGACGTCCCAGCAGCCGGGCCTGCTCCTCGACCGGGAGTTCCGCCCAGCCCTCCTGGCGCTCGCAGATCATGTACGGACCGTACAGCTCGGTGGCCCCGTAGACGTGGATGGGCCGCAGCCCCATGTCGGTCAGACGGGCGAACAGCTGGGGGGTCGGCGGCGAGCCCGATACCGTCGTGATGATCTCGTGATCGAGTTTGTGGGCGCTGCCGTGGTCGAGGATCGACGCCTGGACCGTGGGGGCGCCGCTGTAATGTGTCACGCCCTCGCTGTCGGTCAGCTCCCAGACACGCCCGGGCTCTACCTTGCGCAGGCAAATGTGGCGGCCTCCGACCGCAGTGACCGCCCAGGTAAAGCACCAGCCATTGCAATGGAACATGGGCAGGGTCCACAAGTACACGCTCTCGGGACTTAGGCGTGTCTCGATCACCTCGCCCAGCGCGTTGAGATACGCGCCGCGGTAGTGGTAGACGGCGCCCTTGGGCGTCCCGGTCGTCCCTGAGGTGTAGTTGATGGAGATCGGCTCGTCCTCGTCACCGAGCTCGCTCGTCACCGGCTCCGCCGAGCCTTCGGCGAGGAATGCCTCGTAGGGATCCCCGGCGGCGCCAGTATCGTCGATGCGCACAGCACGCTCGACTCGCGCGCCTTCGGCAAGATGCTCGAACTCGTGGTCGACGAACAGGAACCGGGCACCCGAATGCTCCAGGATGAAGCCGATGTCCTGAGCGTTCAGCCGGTAATTCAGCGCCACCAGCACGCCGCCGGCTGCCGGCACCCCGTAGTGCGCTTCCAGCAGCGCCGGGATGTTGGGGCAGATGAACGCCACTCGGTCACCCTTCCGCAGGCCCGCCGCCCGCAGCGCCGAGGCGAGCCGGTTCACTCGCTCCCCGAACTCCCGGTAGGTGTAGCGGCGGTCCTCGTGAACCACGGCCACTTTGCCGGGATAAACCAGCACGCTGCGCTCCAGGAACAGCAACGGACTGAGCTCGGTCCGATTAGCACGCCGCACCCCGGCCGCATCGCTGGACTGGGCCATCGGCTCTCCTTCCCCAGGCGATGATCCCCTCCCTACCCTGCTCCAGACCCGACAGTCCCGTTCCAGCCAGCAATCCGGCCCCCTGACTCCGCGGCCCGGCAGGCCTGGTGATCCAGACCGCTCGCATCGCCACATCCTCCGCAGGAGACAAGGCATAAGGGCAAGCCCCTTCCGCCCGGCGCCGATCCCATTTATCCTCTCAAACCCAGCCCGGAAAAGGGGCCCCGCCGCCATTTCACCGGCAACATGGCTCGTGTCTCATTGGGCGCGAGGCTACGCGCGAATAGGTTAGCGGCGGTCGCGCCGTTCGCTCGCAACGTCGACTCGGCGTCACCCGGCAGCGGCCTCCAGACCGACAACGCCGCACCGACTCGCCCGGCGGCGGGTACGTCGGCGGACGAGCTCGCTTAAGGTGAACTGATGGACGCGGCACAACGCGAGCTGAATGACCAGATAGACCAGGCCACGCAGCGGCTGCTCGATGATGCCCGTACCATCCCCGAGGGTGATCTGCGGGCCCCGTCACTGCTGCCGGGCTGGACCCGGGCGCATGTGCTGGCGCACGTGGCCCGCGGCGCCGATGCGATGCGGAACCTGCTGATCGGCGCCCGGTCGGGCCAGGACCGCCCCGCTTACGCCAGCGCCCAGGCGCGGGAGGCCGACATCCAACGGGGCGCCATGATGAGAGCAGAGGACCTGATGGCCGACCTGGCCAACTCGGCCATGGCCCTGCGGGCAATTGTCAAGCAGCTGCCAGATGAGGCTTGGCTGGTCCGGGTGCGGGCGCTGGACTCGGCGCTACTCCCGGCCGCCGGACTGCTGACCCGGCGGCTGGTCGAGGTCGAGTTGCACCACTGTGACCTCGGAACCGGATACAGCCCAGCGGACTGGCCGGCTGCCTTCGCCACCATGGAACTCGCCGAGCCCATGCGATCGCAGCGCCAGGACCGGCTCAGGTACCCTCCGCCGTCCCCTGGAGCGAAACCCGCATTCCCTGGCCGCCCCCCAGCGCCGTGGAAACCTGGTCAGCGGCTCCCAGGAAGCTGGCTCGGAACAGGTAATAAGAGCAGGCCGTTACCGCGTGATCATCGCCAGGTCATGTCCATCTGGCGTGGGTTACCCGGGTAGCCGGGCGAAGGCGCGCACAGGGATGGTCCCGAATTTTTCGATGCGCAACGGCACAGCGGTAAACCAGGCACCGGTCGGTGGCAGTTGCTCAAGGCCGGTGAGATGCTCGACGACGGGAATGCCGGCGGCCAGCAGCAGCGTATGTGCGGGCCGCTCACCGTCGGCGGTGTCGTCGATGTTGAGCGCGTCGATGCCGACGAGTGCGGCGTCGTGATCAGCGAGCCAGGCTGCGCCCGCCCGGGTCAGGAAGTGCCGGCCTTCGGCGTAGGCCGGTGAGCCGAACCGTGCGCCGTCGCCGGTGTGCAGCAGCACCGCCCGCCCGGCCACGTCGAGTGCGGCCAGGGCGCCGGTATCGATGCCGGGCTGGTGCGCGTCAGTTACCCGGACCACCACGGCCGGCAGATCGGCGGTCCGGGCCAGGGGTATGCCGCTCAGGTCCGCCCCGTCGGGGTACCGGTGATAGGGGGCGTCGAGATAAGTGCCGGTGTTGCCGAGCAAGGTAAGCCGGTCAATCGCGAATTCGGTGCCTGGGGCGTAGTGCTCACGCGAGGCATCCCTGGTCAGGTACGGGGTGATCTCCGGACCAGGAAGTCCCGGATAGGTGACCATCCCGGCGCGGATGACATGGCTGAGTTCGGCAAGCCGGCCGCCTGCGGGCGGCCTCCGGCGACTGTGGTCCGACGGCCCTCCCCGCGTTCCCTTGTGCGGTTCGGCAAAGATCTCCACATTGGCGAGCGTGACCGAGTCCGTCATCAGCAAGCCGAGCGAGGCCACGAATAGCGCGGCAATGCCGTCCTCGTCCATGTCGGGCGAGGGAACATCGACGCGGAATCCATGAGCCGTCAGGTCGCCGCCGTTGCTGAACTCAATGGTCGCGTCGAATGACGCACGGTATTCAGTCATCGGGCTCCGTTCGGCACGAGGGTGAGAGCCACTATAAGAGCCGCCGCCTGAGCGGCATTCGGCAGCGGCAGGCTGGTCGAGCGTCCAGTAGGCCAGTCACCCGAAGTCGCCGATCCGTCACCATCCGCGCGGCTGACAACACGCTCGCCAAAGCCGCCCAAGTTAAGAACCTTGATCCCCAGATATTGACCTGCGCGGCGGGGCATTCTCATACAACTGCAGCTTGCTGCGCTGCGCGCTTCGGTCCCGGCCGTCTGGGACCCGTGGCCACCCTCGACGAACCCCCCCCGCCCCGGGCCCGCACGGCAGGCGGCGCGCTAAAACCAGGGAGTAACGGATCGTGGCGCGTGCCTCCTCGAGCCGGTCAGCAGGCTCGCGGTAGATACCGATGCTGGCCCGGCAGGCCATGCCCGCTGTTCAGGCGTCCTCCGCCTCAGCAGGTCTGCCTAGCGTATTGCGGCTATCTAGCAATGTAGCTATGGTGCTAGCTAACTAGCTAAATGGAGGCCTGGTGATCGAGTTCCACCTGGACGGCCGGTCCGGCGTCGCGCCGTACATGCAGCTGATCCACCAGGTCCGGCACGCGCTGCGGCTGGGCCTGCTGCGCGAGGGCGACCAGCTGCCGAAGGTCAAGGACGTGGCGGCCGGGCTGGCGATCAACCCGAACACGGTGCTCAAGGCCTACCGGGAGCTGGAATACGAGGG
>Ga0209415_10015067_pt1 | contig 12582 bp, 10 predicted proteins | sample PeaSoiSIISIP2007_FD_187696 | JGI IMG/M metagenome (GOLD analysis project Ga0209415, IMG submission 187696) | Peat soil microbial communities from Weissenstadt, Germany - SII-SIP-2007 (SPAdes) (version 2) | ecosystem: Environmental > Terrestrial > Soil > Wetlands > Peat | place: Germany...
AGCTTGCGCCCGTCGCCGAAGCCCATCGACGCGCTCGCGTCGACGATGAAGTAGATGGCGAGGTCCTCTTCCTCCTCGTACAGGCGCACGAGCAGCTTCTCGAAGCGCTGGTAGACGTTCCAGTCGAGTGTGCGGAAGTCGTCGCCCGGCTGGTAGTCGCGGTGGTCGGCGAACTCGACGCCGCTGCCGCTCTTCTTGGTCCGGCGCTCGGCGCGCAGCCGGCCGGCGAACACGCGCCGGCTGACCAGCGCGAGGTACTCGAGCTTGCGCTGGAAGTCGTCGTCGAAGAGGTCGTCGTCCTTCGCGGCGACCGCCCTCTTCTCGCGCCGCCAGGGCAGGACGTCGAGCAGACCCATGGCTCAGTTCGCGGTCGCCGTCTTGTCGGCCTTCTCGGCCTTGCCCTCGGGCACGGTCTTGAGGATTTGCTCGATGACCTGGTCGGTCTTGATCCCCTCGGCCTCGCCCTCGAAGTTGAGCAGGACGCGGTGGCGCATGGCCGGCAGGGCGGCAGAGCGCACGTCGTCGACGCTGGCGGCGAAGCGCCCGTCGAAGAGCGCCTTGATCTTCGCCGCGAGCAGCACCGACTGGGCGCCGCGCGGCGAGCTGCCGTAGCGCACGAAGCGCTTCACGAGGTCGGGCGCGTCGGGGCCGTCGGGGTGCGTCGCCTGCAGGACGCGCACGGCGTAGTCCTGCACGTGTCGCGCGACCGGCACCTGCCGCACCAGCTGCTGCATCTGCAGGATCGCCTCCCGGTCGAGCACCGCGGTGCGCGGCGTGATGCCGGAGCCGGTCGTCAGGTCGAGGATCTGGTGCAGGTCCTCGCGCCCGGGGAAGGGCACGTGCAGCTTGAAGAAGAAGCGGTCGAGCTGCGCCTCGGGCAGAGGGTACGTGCCCTCCATCTCGAGCGGGTTCTGAGTCGCGAGCACCACGAACGGCTCGTCGAGCACGTGGGTTCGCTTGCCGATGCTCACGCGGTGCTCCTGCATCGCCTCGAGCAGCGCGCTCTGCGTCTTGGGCGTCGCGCGGTTGATCTCGTCGGCCAGCACGATGTTCGCGAAGACGGGCCCCTTGCGGAACTCGAACACCTTCCCGCCGCTCTGGGAGTCGTCGATGATCGTCGTGCCCAGGATGTCGGCCGGCATCAGGTCGGGCGTGAACTGGATGCGCGAGAACGTGAGCGACAGCGTCTCGGCCAGCGTGCGCACGAGCATCGTCTTGCCCAGGCCCGGCACGCCCTCGAGCAGCGCGTGCCCGCCCGCGAGCATGCAGGTGATGACGCCGTCGACCACCTCGCGGTTGCCGATGACCGACTTGGCGATCTCGGCCCGCAGCTTGTCGATGCGCTCGCGGAAGAGGGTGACCTGCTGGCGTACGGCTTCGGTCTCGGTCATGTCGTCATTCCTCGCGCGGGCGAATCAGCTGGAAGTAGCGCTTCACGTAGAATCTGTACCCGCCCGGGATGTCGTCCTTGGCGAGCGACTCCTCGGCCACCTGGTGGTACTCGGTGTAGACCTTCTGGTAACCGCGCGACGCGAAGCCGCGCTCGGCCGCGCCGAGGATGACCTGGCTGCGCGAGCCGCCCTGACCGGTGTCGGCGCCCTGCACCTGCGTGTCCTCGGTGCCCATCTTGGGGTTCGTCGCTGCGCCCTGGACCTTGGGATCGTGGCCCTCGCCCCAGCCGCGCCCGGGCGGACCTTGACCCTGACCGCCGTTGCCGCCCTGGCCCTGGCCGCTCTGGCTTCCGCTGCCGGAGCCGCCGCTGCCCTTGGACAGCATGATGATCTTCTCGCCGTTGGGCCCGAGCACCCACGTCTCACCGCCCTGACCGCCCTGCCCTCCTTGGCCGCCCTGACCGCCCTGTCCCTGCTGCCCGCCCTGCCCTTGCTGTCCCTGGCCCTTCTGGCCGTTCGTCCCCTGCTGTCCCTGGCCCTGCTGGCCCTGACCGTCCTGACCCTGGCCTTCCTGCCCCTGACCCTCCTGGCCCTGACCCTGTCCCTCTTGCTGCTGTCCGCCCTGGCCGCTCTGCCCGCGCGCCATGCGACCGAAGCGCTGTAGCCGCATGATCTGGCCCTTGCCGCCCTGGCCCTGCTGGCGCATCAGCTGCCGCATCTCTTCCAGCTTCTGACGCATCTCCTCCTTCTGCTCCTGCGTCATCTCCTGCTGCTGGATGTGGTTGATGTCCTCGGCGCTCTTGTCGAGATCGTCGGCGGTCATGCCGAGGTCCTTCATGAGGTCCTCGGCCGCCTTGTCGAGCTCGCGGTCGAGCCGATCGAGCTGCCGGCCCGAGTTCTTCTGCTGATCGAGCTCGCGGTCGAGGCGCTCCAGGTCGCGCTCCTTCTTCTTGAGCAGGCTCTGCTCCTCGTCGGACCCGCCGTCGCCCATCTTCTGCTTGCGCTTCAGGATGTCGTCGGCGAGCTCCTGGCGGCGCTGCTCGAGCTCCTGCTGGCGCTTCTCGGCCTCGGCCGCCGCCTTTTTCAGCGACTCGCGCATCTGCTCGAGCTTCTGCTTGTCGATGGCCCCGCCCTGCTCGCGCAGCTTCTTGGCGAGGTCGTGCATCGCGTCCTTCGCCTCGTCGAGCTTCGCCTCGGAGAGCGACTCGCCCGCGGGCCTGGTGAGCTCGGCCTTCTTGAGCTCCTCGCCGATCTTGCCGATCTGCTCCTCGAGCGACTTCTTGTCGGCCTCGCTGCCGGTAAGGAGCTTCTGCTCGAGCTCCTCCATGCGACGGAAGGCCTCGGTGCGGTCGAGGCGCTTGTTGGCGATGTCGTCGACGAGCTTGTTGAACTCCTCGACGGCGGCCTTGGTGTCGTCGCTCTGGTCGCGCTGCTGCAGCTGCTTGAGGAAGTCCTTCACGTCGTCGAGATCGTCGGGCGCCATCTCGACCGGATCGATGGTCTTCGCGTGCGCGACGGGGATGTGCTTGCGCACCTCGAAGAGCATCACCACGGCGAGCACGCCCGCGAGCCCTCCGGCCGCGACGAGCGCGCGCGGAACGGCGATGGGAACCGCGGCGACCGGACGGGCACCGGGGGCGGCCTCGATGGCGTCCTCGATGGCGGCGAGCATGAGCGGCGTGCGCGCGTCGGCGGGCCGGTCGATGAACGCGAGCGCGCTGGCGAGTCGATCGTGCAGCCCGTGGAAGCGGTCGAGCGCGCGCGCCCCCGCCCGCGCCGGCAGGGCCCAGGACCACGCGACGCCCGCGCTCGCGAGCACGCCCGCTCCCGCGAGCGCCAGCACGCCGATCGCCAGGTGCTCGTGGATGGCCCCGAGCTTGCGCAGCGCGACGTCGACGACCGCGACGACGAGGGCCACACAGAGCGCCTTCGCACCCACACGCAGAGCCCGCGAGAGCCGGATCCGCCGCTCGGCGTGCTGCGCGAGCCTGCGAATACGCTCGATGCCCTGCTCGTGGCTTGTCATCCGTGCCTTGGTCTAGTGACGCGCGACGAGCGACGAAGTTCCCCTGGTGGCTCGGGGCCCGTGCAAGTAGCACGGGCCCACTTCGCGCCTGGCGAGCTTGTCGGGTCGCTCTTCAAGTGTAGCAAAAGGGGTACGCGCGCGATGACGCGCGAATTCCCACAGTTATCGCTGCAGAGCGAGAAGTGTGACGAGCACGAGCACGACGAACGCGATGACCGAGAGAACGGCGGCCGGCGAGGGGCCCCGGCGGGGGCGCGGGCGCGGAGGAACGGTCGAGTCGGCCGAAGTCGGGGGCGCGGGGGCGGGCTCGAGCGCGAGCTCGGGAGCAGGCGCGAGCGGGGGCGCGGGTGGGGACTCGGGGGAATCGGGGGCGAGGGGGAGCGCAGCGAGGATGGCGGGGTTGCTGGGGAGGGCATGGGCCTCGAAAGTGGGGCCGTCGCCGGCGGGCTCGTCGTCGAAGGCGAGGGCCACCTCCTCGTAGCGGATGGTCTCGAGCGCGCGGGAGCCCGAGGAGTGCGTCGTGTCGGTCCGTTTGACGGAGCGCTCGAGCGCGGCCTTGGATGACTCGAGCAGCGTGCCGAGCTCGGTCCAGCCGGCGCGGACGTCGACGTGGGCTCGCACGACGTCGGCCAGCTCGGACGCCGTGATCGTGCGGCGCTCGCGCTCGGGCTCGAGCGCCCGCGCGACGGCCTCGAGCAGCGGCTCGGGCAGGTCGGGACGGATGGACGACAGCGGCGGGATGCGCGGGTTGCGCATGGCCCGCAGCAGCTCCCACTCGTCCTTCTGGTGCTTGCCGAACGGGACCCGACCCGTGGCGAGGCGCCACGCGAGCAGGGCGGCAGCGTAGACGTCGGCGCGCTCGTCGACCGGCTCGCCGCGCGCCTGCTCGGGCGCCATGCAGCCGAGCGTGCCCTTGACGATGCCGACGCGCGTGCCCGACGCGACGCCGAGCATCTTGGCGATGCCGAAGTCGGCGATCTTCACGCCGCCGCTCCAGTCGAGCAGGACGTTCGACGGGGAGACGTCGCGGTGGACGATGGGCGTGCTCGTGCCGCTCTCGTCGGTGAACCCGTGGGCGTACGCGAGGGCCGTCACCACGCGCTCGACGATGTGCCACGCCGACGCGTCGGGCAGGCGCACCCCGGTCGCCTGGCAGAGGCGCAGCATGCGCGCCAGGGCCACGCCGGGGACGTATTCGAAGACGATCGCGGCGAACCCCGGCTCCTCGAGGAACGCGCGCACCTGGACGATGCACGGGTGCCGCAGGCGCACGCTGACGGAGGCCTCGCGGGCGAAGGAATCGGCCGTCTCGCCCTCGTGGCCGTCGCGACGCGCGTCGGCGATCGTCTTGATCGCCACGAGCTTGCCCGCCCGCGACCTGGCCAGGAACACCTCGCCCACGCCGCCCGCGCCGAGGCGCTGCAGGATGTCGAAGCCGGCAAGGGCGCGGGGGGGCGCGTCGGACGGGAACAGGCGGGCCGAAGTGTCGGGCGGAACGGGGCGCGGGGGAAGAGTCGTCGGCGTCTCGAGCGCGGGGCCCCCAATCGGCCGCGTCGCGCGTAGAATCGCCCCTCCCTTGCGGCCCCCCGCTCCCCTCCCCGTCCCGCCGGCCATCCGCCTGTCCATCGCGCGCGACCGCAGCGCCGAGGCGCGCGCGACGGGCGGCTTCCTCGACGTGCGCAGGCTCGACCTCGTGGCCCGGTATCCCGACGGCAGCGCGAGCGCGCCCTTTCAGTACGATGTGGGCGCCCGCGCGGCGATCGATGCCGTCGTGATGGCGGCGCACTACGATGAAGGAGGCGTGCGCCACGTCTTCCTTCGCACCGCGTTGCGACCGCCGTGCGCGCTCAGGCCGGTGCCGCCGGCCCACGACGGGTCGCTCTGGGAGCTGCCCGCGGGGCTGGTGGAGCCGGGCGAGGACCCGGCCGCCGCGGCGGCGCGCGAGGTCGACGAGGAGCTGGGCTTCGCGGTCGACGCGGCGGCGATGCGGCCCCTGGGGCACTGGACGTTCCCGGCGCCCGGCATCATCGGCGAGCGTCACCTCTTCTTCCACGTCGAGGTCGATCCGCGCGCGCGCACGACGCCGGGCGAAGACGGCTCGGCGCTCGAGCGCGGGGCGGCGATCCTCGCCATCCCCTTGAGAGACGCGATCGAGCATTGCCGTCTGGGCGCGATCCCCGACGCGAAGACAGAGCTCGGGCTGCGCCGGCTGGCGGAGCTCTTCCCGTGACCGCACCGCGCGTCGCCGTCGTGCTCAAGCGCTCGTCGTGGCGCAGGTGGGTCGAGGAGGACAAGGACCCGCGCGTGCAGCGCCTGCTCGCCGCAGGCGACGACACCGTGCGACGCATTCGCCCGAGCCACCGCGAGCACCTGGAGACGGTGGATGAGGTGAGGCGGTCGTTCCAGGATCTGGGCGTGACGCCGAGCTGGCACGATCACGCGTCGACGTTCCTGGCCGAGGGGCACGACCTGGTCGTGACCGTCGGCGGCGACGGGACGCTGCTCGCGGCGTCGCACGGCATCGGGCCCGGGATCGGGCTGCTGGGCGTCAACAGCGCGCCGTCGCACTCGGTGGGCTTCTTCTGCGGCGCGCGCAAAGGCAAGGTGAGAGCTGCGCTCGCCGCCGCCCTCGCTGGCAAGCTCGCGCGCGCGGAGCTCACGCGCATGCGGGTCGAGCGCAACGGCGAGCGGCTGCACGACCGCGTCCTCAACGAGGCCCTGTTCTGCCACCAGTCTCCGGCGGCGACCTCGCGCTACATCCTGCGGCTGGCCCGGGGCGCGAAGAGCCTCCAGCACGAGGAGCAGAAATCGAGCGGGCTCTGGGTAGGCCCCGCCGCGGGCTCGACGGCCGCGCAGCGCAGCGCGGGCGGAAAGGTCCTGCCGCTCACGTCACGCAAGCTGCAGTTCGTCGTCCGCGAGCCCTACCGGGCCGACGGGCACGCGCTGCGCGTGCGGCTCGGCCTGGTCGGAGAAGACCAGGTGCTCGAGATCAAGAGCAAGATGCGCCAGGCGCGGCTCTTCCTCGACGGCGACCACATCGTGCACGACGTCACCATCGGCGACGTCGTCACCATGCGCCGCTCCGACGAGCCGCTCGTGGTGCTGGGTCTGTCACGAAACGGTCGCAACGCCGCGTGATGGCTATCACGCGGCACAGCCTCCCGAAGGTCGGCTAGACCGCGTAGAGCGGTTCGCTGCCGCCACCATCGGTTCGCAGCGCCGGTGAATTGTCCGCCATGGCGAGTCGTGGTTAGTTGTGCGAGTAGAAGCCGGCGCGATGTCCATCACGGAGGCAGGGGGGCCGCACACGACCCCTGAGGGGAGCAGGCACGTGCCCGCCAGCGGGCAGGCGTCGGCGTCCGCCCTCAACGCGTGGGTCCGCAACTGGGCCTCGCAGGACTGGATCGCGGTCACGTACCTGTGCCTGCTCATCGCCGCGCTCTGTGTGGGCAAGGGCCCGCACCGCGGCGAGTGCATCGTGCACGTCGCGACCGACCTGGGCTGCTTCCTGGTGGTCCTGGCCTTGGTCCGCGGCCCGGTGCTGCGCTGGGGCTCGCTGGCCAGCGCGCTCGTGTATCGCGTCGCGCTCATCGCGACGCTGCTCGCGTCCTTCTTCCAGCTGCGCGAGATCCTGCCTGCGGTCAGCCCGTGGAGCGTCGACGCGAGCATCTACGCGTTCGACACGCGCGTCTTCGGCTTCGAGGCGAGCGTGGTCTTCGACCAGTGGGTGACGCCCGCGACCACCGAGTGGTTCGCGTTCTTCTACTTCCTCTACTTTCTCATCCTGAGCGTGCACGTGCTGCCGATGACCTTCTGGGCCAAGGACACGGTGCTGCTCAACCGGTTCGCGACGGGCGTGCTGCTGATGTTCATGGCCGCGCACATCATCTACATGATCGTGCCCGGCTACGGGCCTTACTGGTTTCTCAAGGGCACGTTCACGCACGAGCTGCAGGGCGGCACCTTCTGGCCCCTGGTGCGCGAGACGGTGGACGCGGGCGGCGCGCAGAAGGACATCTTCCCGAGCCTTCACACGGCGGCGCCGACGTTCTTCGCCATCTTCAGCTACCGGCACCGCGACCGGACGCCGTTCAAGTACACGTGGCCGGTGATGGCGTTCGTGGCGGTGCAGGTGATCATCGCGACGATGTTCCTGCGGTGGCACTACATGATCGACATCGTGGCCGGGCTGGTGCTGGCGTTCACGACGCAGGCGATCGGGCAGTACGTGGCCGACTGGGAGTGCGCGAAGCGCAAGCGCCTGGGGCAGCAGCCGACGTGGATGCCGCTGGCGTATCCCTGGACGCGAGGATAGGGCCCCGCTAGGCCGCGGGCACCGAGCCGGCGCGCCGCGCGATCCCGCACGCGTGTGCTACACAAGCGCCCCACGATGCCCGGCTTCGAGATCATCGGCACCGGCCACCACGTCCCCGGTCGCCCCGTCACCAACGCGGACCTGTCGCGCGTGATGGACACCAGCGACGACTGGATCTTCCAGCGCTCCGGCATCCGCCAGCGCCACTTCGCCCCCGAGGGCTCCGGCTGCAGCGACTTCGCCGCCGAGGCGAGCCGCAAGGCCATCGCCGCCGCCGGCATCGCGCTCGAGGAGATCGACTACGTCGTCTTCGCCACGATGACCCCCGAGTACGTATTCCCCGGCTCGGGCGCCCTGCTCGCGCACAAGCTGGGCCTCGTCGGCGTGCCGGCCCTCGACATCCGCCAGCAGTGCGCGGCCATGCTCTTCGGGCTGCAGATCATCGACGGCCTGATCAAGACCGGCGCCGCGCGCACCATCCTCTTCGTCGGCGCCGAGGCGCACGCCGGGTTCATGCCGTGGGAAAACTGGGAAGCGCTCGACCCCGCGAGCGGCAAGACCGCCACCCCCGAGCAGCGCGAGAAGGCCAACAAGCACCGCGCGCTCGCCATCCTGTTCGGCGACGGCGCCGGCGCGCTCATCTTCCGCGCCACCGAGCGCGACGCGGGCCTGCGCGGCATGAAGCTGCACACCGACGGCGGCGCGGCCAAGCTGCTCTACGTCGAGGCCGGGGGCTTTCGCACGCGCCCCTACTGGAAGCACACCGACTTCGACGACCAGAAGTACATCCCGACCATGGACGGCCGCGAGCTCTTCAAGTTCGCCGTCACCAAGCTCCCCCAGTCCGCGCGCGCCCTCTGCACCGAGACCAAGACGTCGATCGACAAGATCGACTGGTTTCTCGCCCACCAGGCCAACGCCCGCATCAACGAGTACGTGCGCGAGCAGCTGGGCGTGCCGCCCGAGAAGCTGCCGTCGAACATCGAGCGCTTCGGCAACACGAGCGCGGGCACGCTGCCCATCCTCATCGACGAGCAGATGCGCTCCGGCAAGCTGAAGCACGGCCAGCTGTGCATGCTGCTCGCGCTCGGCGCCGGCGTGCACTGGGGCACCGCGCTCGTCAGGTGGTAAGCTAGCGGCATCGTGCTGCGCGGAATCCTCGGCGCCTGCGTGACGGCCCTGGCGGTGGTCGCCGTCGACGCGCACGCGTCCGTCTCGATCCAGGTGTCCTGGGACGCGCTGCTGCACGACTCGACCGCCGCCGTCGTCGCGACGCCGACCGAGACGCGCTCGGTCTGGGAGAACGGCCGCATCTACACCTACGCGCACCTGCGCGTCGACCGCGCCGTCGCCGGCGAGCTCGCGGCGGGCGGCGACCCGTGGGTGCGCACGATGGGCGGCGTGGTCGACAAGGTGGGGCAGCTCGTGGACGGCGAGCCGGTGCTGGCCCCCGGGCAGGCGTCGCTCCTCTTCCTGCACCCGGGACCGCCGGGGGCTTTCGTCGTGACGGCGCGCGGTCAGGGGCAGTTCCCCGTTGTCGCGGACGCCGATCCGAAGGCGCCGCCGCACCTCGTGCGCAGCTCGTCGGCAGGCGCGCTCGTCCCGCCGCGCGTCCCCGGTCCCGTGCCTGCGCCGCCCATGGCCGCCGACGTGGTGCACGGTCGCCTCGTCGACGACGTCGCGCGTGACGTCGCTGCGGCGTGGGACCGCGCGCATGCGCGGTAGCGGGGCGGTCGCCCTCTGCTTCGCGCTCTTCCTGGCGCCGCGGGGCGCCCTCGCCTTCTGCCGCACGATGACGTGCCCGGTGCCACCGGGCTTCGCGCCCCAGCCCGGCCAGTGCGTCCCCGCCGACTTCGCGTCCTGGTGCGCGTCGCTCGACCCACCCGTATCGCCGATGCCCGTCTGGTGGCGCAACGCGTGCGTCAGCTACGACCTGCAGCAGGACGCGAGCAAGCAGGTCCCCTACGACGTGGCCGACGCCATGTTCGCCGGCGCCTTCGCCAAGTGGACCAGCATCGCGTGCCCGGGCCCTCCCACTGCCGACGGCAGCTCGCGCGTCAGCATCGACGCCCGCGACCTCGGGCCCGTGCAATGCGACGAGGTCCAGTACAACCAGGACCAGGGCAACCAGCACGTCATCATCTTCCACGACGACGTCTGGCCCCACGACGACTCCAGCAACACCCTGGGCCTGACGACCATCACCTACGATCCCGACACCGGCGAGATCTACGACGCCGACATGGAGATCAACGCCACCGTCCCCCTGTCCCTCGGGGACCCCGTGCCGGGCGACGGCTACGATCTCGAGAGCATCGTCACGCACGAGAGCGGGCACTTCCTGGGCATGGCCCACACCGGCGACGGCTACGCGACCATGTTCGCGATCTACGCGCGCGGCACGACGACGATGCGCACGCTTCACGACGACGACCGCGCCGGTCTGTGCTCCATCTATCCGCCCGGCGGCGCGCGCAACGTGGACCCCTCGGTGTCGGGCGGCTCGGTGCCCGAGGACGCGTGCGATCCCACGCCGCGCCACGGGTTCTCGACCCAGTGCGGGCAGCCGCCGTCCAAGGGGTGCGCCGTCGCCGACTCCCGCGGCGCGGGCGCGGACCTCGCGCTCGCGGTGGGAGCGCTGACGATGATGGTGGGCGCGGCGCGCCGTCGCGTCAGGTGTGCTACCTAGCGCGGCGTGACGCCGGCACCGACCCAGGGCGCGCGGGTCGTCGCGCGCGAAGACGAGCTGCGCGAGGTAGCGACGCAGGCGGCCGCCGCGTCGCGAGTCGCCGTCGACCTCGAGGCGAGCGGGATGTTCACCTACCGCGCCCGCATCTGCACCGTTCAGCTGGCCTGGGGCAGCGACCAGGTCTTCGTGGTCGACGCCATACAGGCGCCGGTGAGCGCGCTGGGCGCGCTGCTCGGCGTGTCGGGGCCGGTCAAGATCGTCCACGACGTGGCCTTCGACGCTCGCCTGCTCGCCGAGGTCGGCGTCGAGCTCGGCAACGTGCACGACACCTCGCTGGCCGCGCGCATGCTCGGGCGCACGGCCACCGGCCTCGCCTCGCTGCTCGAGTCGGAGCTCGGGCTGCAGATCACCAAGGACATGCAGCAGTACGACTGGCGCCTGCGGCCGCTCGACGAGCGCATGCTCGGCTACCTCGCGCGCGACGTCACGCACCTGCACGCGCTCGACGACAAGGTCTGGGGCGAGGTCGTCGAGCACGGGATCGTCGACGAGGTGAGCGAGGAGACCCGCTACCGGCTGGCCTCGGCGGTTCAGGCCGTGCGCCAGCCCGAGGTCGAGCCCCCATACACGCGCATCAAGGGCGTCGAGCGTCTCGCCGAGCGCGACCTCGCCGTCCTGCGCGCAGTGGCCGACCTGCGCGAGCGCGAGGCGATGGAGCGGGATGTCCCTCCCTATCGCGTCGCGACGAACGCCGCATTGCTCGCCCTCGTGACGGCGCGGCCGACCACGACCGCCCAGTTCTTCCGCGTCCCGGGCGTCGCCAGGGGTTCGCCCGAGGCCGTGCGCTTCGCCGAGCGAGTGCTGCGCGCGGTCCCCGAGGCGGGGGATACGCTGCCGCCCGAGGAGCGCGAGCGCTTCGAGCGTCCGCGACCGCCCGCTGCCGTCACGCGGGCACGCCGCGAGCGCGAGACCCGCCTGCTCGCCTGGCGGCGCGAAGAGGCCAAGCGCCGCAGCGTCGACGAGCAGGTCGTGCTGCCCGGGCACTGCGTGAAGGACGCCGTCGAGGACGAGCTGTCCGCGGCCGCGGACCTGCAGCGCGTGGCCGGCATCGGCGCCTTCCGCATCGCGCGAGACGGCGAGGCCATCGTCCGCGCGCTACGCGGCGAGGCGGTCGCGCCGTGAGCGAGCTGCTGGTGGTGGCCGGAGAGGCCTCCGGCGATCGTGCGGCTGCGGCGGTGGTCCGACACCTCGCTGGCACGCGGGCGTGGGGGCTCGGCGGCGCTGCTTGCGCCGACGCGGGGGTCGACCTGATCGACGACATGCGCGAGTGGACGGCGCTCGGCGTCGGCGAGGCCGCCCTGCGGGGCACGCGCATCCTGCGAGCCTGGCGCGCGGTGTCGCGGGCCGGACGGACGCGGCGCCCGCGCGCGGCGCTTCTCGTGAACTACTCCGAGTTCAACGCGCGCCTGGCGCCTCGGCTGCACGCGCTGGGCGTGCGGGTGCTCTGGTACGGGGCGCCGCAGGTCTGGGCCTGGCGCCCGCACCGGATCGAGTCGCTTCGCAGGTCGATCGATCGGATGGCCGTGATGCTGCCGTTCGAGGAGGAGCTCTGGAGGGCGGGCGGCGTCGACGCGCACTACGTGGGGCACCCGGCCCTCGAGACGGTCGCCCTCGACCGGACGGCGGCCCGCAGCGCGCTCTCGATGACGCCTCTCGCGGCCGCGGTCGCCGTGCTTCCCGGCAGCCGGCCGCACGAGGTGCGTCGGCTGCTGGTGCCGATGCTCGATGCGTACGAGACGGTGCGGGCCGACCGCGCGAGCGTGGACGCGCGGGTTCTCGTGGCCTCGAGCCTCGACGAGTCGACGCGCGCGTGGCTCCGGGCACTGTGCGCGGCCCGCCACGTCGAGACGTTCGACGTGGACCCGGGCGTGGGCGCGGGGACCGTGCTGCGCGCGTTCGACGTCGCGCTCTGCGCGTCCGGCACCGCCTCGCTCGAGGCCGCGCTCGCGCGGGCCGTGCCCATCGTCGCCTACCGCGTGGGGCTCGCGACGGAGCTGACCGCGCGCGCGCTCGTTTGCACGCCGCACTTCGCCCTGCCCAACGTGCTGCTCGGCCGGCGCGCGTTCCCCGAGCTGCTCCAGCGGGACGCGACCGCCTCCGG
>Ga0209415_10015070_pt1 | contig 12581 bp, 7 predicted proteins | sample PeaSoiSIISIP2007_FD_187696 | JGI IMG/M metagenome (GOLD analysis project Ga0209415, IMG submission 187696) | Peat soil microbial communities from Weissenstadt, Germany - SII-SIP-2007 (SPAdes) (version 2) | ecosystem: Environmental > Terrestrial > Soil > Wetlands > Peat | place: Germany...
CAAGGCGGGCCTGATCGAGCCGATCCTCGAAGCGCTCGGCTGGGACATTCGTGATCCCGATGAGGTCCATCGAGAGTACCGACGCCTCCCGAGCGACAACCCCGTCGACTTCGCCCTTCTCCTACGACGGACGCCGCGACTCTTCGTCGAGGCGAAGGGCATCGGAGAGAACCTCGACGACCCGAAGTGGGCGAACCAGATCATCGCCTACGCCACGGCTGCTGGCGTTGAGTGGGTTACCCTCACGAACGGCGCCGAGTGGCGCATCTACAATGCCCACGCGCCTGTCCCCATCGAGCAGAAGCACTTCCGCACAGTCCGCATCGACGAGGACCGGGACGACGCTCTTCGTACACTCCAGCTCCTCGGCAGGGACAACACCGGTGAGAACAGGATCGAGGAGCTTTGGAAGACGTACTTCGTCGACCGACGCGTCCGAGACGTACTCGTCGAACTCTTCAGCGGCGGTGAGCCAGCCCGGGAAGTCGTCGCCGCGGTTCGGCACCGATCACCGAGCCTGAGCCTGCGTGAGGTGCGCGACAGCCTCGCGCGGGCGCGGGCGACATTCGAGTTTCCTGTCGTGGAGGACGTTCCCGGAGCGACGCTGCCTCGGGCGGCGATCGTCGAGGGACCCCGAAAGGCACGGGACGGAGGGGGAGGTGCCAGCGCCTCTGAACGCCAGACCCGGCTCAGCACCGCGGAGCGCGCCATGACGCTGGCACAGCTCGTAACCATCGGTCGGCTCCGTGCAGGCTCAACCATCGAGACCACCTACATGGGCGAGCACCATGAGGCGGAAGTGATGGCCGACGGGGGGGTCCGCTACCAAGGGAAGGTGTACCGCTCGCTCTCGACCGCCGGCGAGGCCGTCAAGTTCGTTGTCCGGGGTACTGGACTGCCTGACAGCACGCGTGCCACGGACGGTTGGAAGTTCTGGCACGCGGTCGATCCCGCAACCGGAACACGGGCGATGCTTAGGGAGATCCGCCGTCGAGCGGTCGAAGCACGGTAGGAGGTCCCGCATGCCCCGCCGTCGCACCTTCACCGGTCGTCTCTATCGAGCTGCACGCGCCTCAAACAACCTCCGGGCAGCCTCGCGCGGCCCGGGCGCCCTCGCGAAGCGTACGGTGCGGCGACGAGCGTACAAGGCGAGTGGAGGCCTGACCAGGTCGATCCTCAAGGCGTTCGGAATGTCGAAGTAGGCGACGCATCGTGCCGGACGGCCTCCTCGGAGTACTGAGATTCACCGCAACGCACAACGTGACTTTCGCGGTGAACCGCGCGTCTTTGGTGCGTGGAGTCGGGTTGCAGCACCTCCTGCTCAACGTCTCGGCGCAAGCCTCTTGGCTCGACGAGTCCGACTCCTCGAGCAACTCCCCGCTTTTTCTCACAGGGAATCTCGCGGTGGCTGGCAACCTCAGACGGCTCTCATCGTTCGAGGCGCACATACTCACCTTGTATGCGTGGAAGGTCGACGATGACCTCTGGTTTCCGCTCACTACAGACCAGCTCATCGCCTTGGACAGCGAACGGAACGCCGGTGGCGACCTCCATTTGATTCTCAACCTGGCGCCCACGTTGTTCTTGCTGACAGAAGGCTTGCACTACTGGACAACCATGCAATCCACATTGCGAATCTCGGCCGGCGAGTGGCTCGGGATGCTCGACCAGCTCGGAACGGAAGTGGGCATCGCGGTGCGGGTGCCCTCACCTCTCGCCGAAGACGGCGGATCCGCACCCCCACCGGACGCTGCGACGGTGCGCTCGCGGGCCCAGGCCGCCGGAAGACTGCGTCAGGCAAGGCAGCACTTTCGTGACGGGCGCCCTGAGGAGTGCGTCGCTGCGTGTCGCCTCGTCTGCGAGAACCTCGGGTTGTTGAGTCCGCTGCCGGACCGGGGAGCAGTGTTCTCCACGCCGGCCCAGACGCGGTCGCAGGAACAGAGATGGGCGGCGCTCCGATGGGATCTCGCCTCGCTGACGAGTGCTGCCCATCACGACGATCAGGTGACACAGGATTTCACCTGGACGACAAGGGACGCCGAGGTCGTGCTCGCGTTGACAGCAGCGCTCGCCTCCCAGGTCCTGGGAGTCTGAACTTGGCTACAGACGTGCCCGACCGAGACGACGGGTCGTCGGCCGCAGGCACTTTCGAACCCGACGGGTCCGCAGAGACCGAGGAGGTCGCGCCGCCGCCGACGGCCGCCGTCGACCAGCCCGCCGACGACGAGGGATCCTCGTCACCCGAGGTCCCGGCTACCTCTCCACCCGCGCCGCCATGTCGCAAACCGAGGAAGCACAGTTTCGGAGCCTGGCGCCGGCGTCCGACGAATCGCGCTTACCTGCAGGAGTTGGCTGGCACACCGGTGAGCAGCACCGAAATCGATGCCCTCGAAAACGACAGGACGCGTCTGCCGGCGGACGAGGAGGTCCATCTGGGCGGCATCCTGCTCGCCGAAGCCTTCACGCCTTCGACGATTCGCCGCCTCGAAGACTCGATTCGGGCACTGCCGCCCGATCTTTCCGACAAGAAGCGAACTGAACTGCTCACGCGTCTGGTCGTGTTCCGCCGCCCAACCTTCGGAATCGGCTCGACCTCGATCGGCTATGCAAGTCCCAGCACGTTCGTTATGACTCCCGGCTTCCACGACGATGCGATCCCGGACGGCGTGGAAGCCGTCTGGCTCAGAATTCACGCCGTCACACCGTCACTCACCGTCGTAATCGCGACGTTCACGCTCACCGATGGTGCCGGAGACCTGACGGCGCTGCTCCGATCGGACTTCAAGACGAGGCACGGGAACATTCGGCTCCAGGTTCCTGGACGGCTCGGAGCACTTCGCGCCTGGAACCCGTACGGACGGCCGAGGCTCCGGGGTAGCTCGGGCACCATCAACGCCGCCGACGGAGAGAAGCGCCGAGCCTGTGAGGACATCTTCCATTCCCATCAGGACGCGTGCAGCAGATGGCTCGCGGCTCGCTTCCCCGGCTGTTTCAGCGAGACGGAACCGAAGAGTCGTCCGACTGTCCGCCTATTGCTGACGAAGACGAACCCACCTTTCGCCGACGAGCCGTCGTGGCGTCAGTCGGTTGGGCTGTGGCCGGCATTCGACTCCTGGGTAGCGACCGACCACCCGGGATGGTCGTTCCGGTTCGGCGAGCTGTTCGCGGACAACCCGAACCTGATCACGGCCGCGGCACAACGGTCCGTCGCGGCCGCCCCTTCCGGAGGCAACGATCTGGGCGAGTCGTCGTGGTCGTTGACCCAACGATGCCATGAGTACCAGGGCGGCCTCTTCGCTCGGTGGGCGGGCGTCTCGCTCCTCGCCCTCTATTCCGACCGTCTCTCGACGCTTCGTGATCAGGCGGCAATCAGCCGACACTTCGATCGCCCAGTAAGAGACGCCGAAGCGTTCAATCGGTACTTGATGACGAACGGCCTCGACTCGGAGACGCTGGTCGCCGACGCCACCAGGTTGACAGAGGACCCTGCGCGATTCGCGTTCGGACTGCCCAAATACGTCCAGTCGCCCGCTGCACCACCCACGCAGTCGGTCGGGGCGACCCCACTCACCTCGTTCGCGGACAGGCTTTGCAAGTCGATGGCCGCCGTTGCGGCTCGACTCTCCACCGACATGAAGGCTGCAACCCCGTCCATCACGGCCTCGGTGGAGTTGCGCCAAGCGGTGATGAACACCCGACTGCAGCGGCGACTCATCATCATCACGCTCATCGCTCTAGCGATCTCCGTGGTGAGCTTGGTGATCGCCATCACTGGGAGCGGTTAGCCGTCGTTCGCCTGGTCGCCCACCTGGCCCTCTGCTGCGAATAGCTTGCCGAGCCTCGAAGCGTCGCGATGTATCGTAGATTGTCGCCTGCTTAGGGGCGACCCAGCCAACCCGAGGCGGCAATGTCGAGCCTGGGTGTTCGTCTACTCCAGAGCGACACCACCATCACGGAACCCGACGTACTCTGGGGCCTCATCTAGAAGGTCACTCGGCCGTCCCATGCCGATGAAGCCCGCCACGCTCCGGGTCGGGTCTTCGACCAAACCTTCGCCCCCCCGCTCCAGCTCCAAGCGCACCAGCTCGAGCATGGCGCCCCGTCCATCCAGCAACAGCTCGGCCAGCTCCCCGAGACTCACCCCCTCGCCCCCGAGCTCGTGCTCGAGCTTCTCGAGGACCTCCACCACCTCGCCCGTCGACAGCTGCTCGCCGGCGAGGACCCGGTCGACCGACGCTCGCACCGAGTCGTCGGCGCGGGCAAGCGCATCCATCCGCATGGCGACGGCTCGCAGCCTCGCCGCCTCGTCGAGCCGCCCGGCGCTTGCCCGGCGCTCGGCGAGCGTGTGGAGCTGATCCGCGATGTCGACGAGTCGAGGACGGGCGTCCTCCAGGTCGCCGCGTGCCGCCAGCTCCCTCACGTGGCTCCGTTCTCCGCGCGCGTGGGCTGGGAACACCATCTCCGCGTCCAACTCGCCCCCAGGCGCTTCACCACTCGCTTCCGCCATTGACGGTCCTCTCTCGGTCGACCTACTCGATTCCGAGCTCGGGCGTGGCCACCCAGCCCGGCACCGGCTCCATGTGGCTCGGCTCGACCGGTCCACGGCCGATAAAGCCAGCGACACTCCGGCCCGGGCGCTCGGGCCGCTCAGCGTCCTCGCCGCCGGCGACCGCGCGTGCGAGGTCCTCGCGCAGCGGGTCCACCCGTTCCACCCCGTCGTCGATCCGCGCACCGTCCTCCTCGGGAGCGGTCTCGCTCGCCGCCGCACGATCATCGCCGTAGCGGTCGGCGAGCTCCCTCCGGAGTACTTCGACCCGCTTGCGCGTCTCCCGCAGCTCTGCGACTTTCGGAAACTCGCCGAGGTCACTCGGCGTCTGGTCGATCTGCAACGCGACGTCCGCAGCCTCGGCGTCGAGCGCCGTGAGCCGGTGCGGCAGCCCCTCGACGACGTTCGTGACCCGCGTGAGCGCCCCGACGAGCGCGTCGTGGCGCCGGTCGTCCACCTTCACGAGCCCGTCGCTCGTTCCGACGAGCGCGACGAGCTCTCCCTGGCCGTACTGCTTCGGTCGCCACTCGACCTCGACCCCCGCGTCCGGGAACGTGAGCACCTTCCGGTCCCCGTAACCGAGCAGGGGAACGAGCGCCCGGGCGGCGTCGCCCCGGTTGTCGAAGCTCCGACCGTCGACCTCGACGCGCCAGGAGTGGCCGCGTTCTTGGGCGGCCGCCATCGCGGCGGCCGCCGGTGCCAGCGCCTCACGCTGCCCGTGCACCCACGCCAGGCGGTGCTCGAGCTGGCGCCGGCGGTCCGCGGACGCCGCCACCTCCCGCGCGTGACCGCGCTGGGTCCGCTCCAGGCGGCCAACCGTGTCCTCGAGCCGCGCCAGCTCGAGGAAGTCCGGGTCACCCGTGGCGATCGCCTTCACCTCGGCATAGGAGAGCGCCTCGTCGTCGTGGACCTCGATCGAGCGCGGCCCGTCCGGGTCGGCGCGCACGACCTGACCGACGAAGCCCGCCTTCCGCTCGAGCGTCTGCCAGGAGTACACGGAGAAGCTCCGCTCCGTGACGTAGGCCCACTCCGAGACGACGTCGTTCTGGTTCCCTTGGCGCAGCCAGCGCCCCGACCGCTGCTCGACCCAGGACGGCTTCCACGGTGCGTCGAGGTGGTGACCAGCGACGAGGCGGTCCTGGACGTTCGTCCCCATGCCCATCTTCGGGGTGCTGGCGATCGCCACCGCCACTCGCCCGTCCCGGCAGGCGGCGAAGAAGCGCGCCTTCTCTTCGTCGCTCTTGTCGTGCTCGTGCACGAACTTCACCTGCTCTCGAGGTACGCCCTCGATCACGAGCAGCTCCCGCAACCGCTCATAGGCCGTCTCGTCCCGCTCCGGCTTCGGCGTCCCGAGATCGCAGAACACGAGCTGGAGCGCTCCCGGGCGGGGATGCGGAGTCCCGATCCCGCTCAGGTAGACACGGTCCTTGTTCGCCCGGTAGATCGTGCCGATCTTTCGGGCAGCCGCCGCGAGCATCGAGTGCTCCTCGGCGACCGGCTCCCCCCTGAAGCTCTGCCAGTCGAAGCTCGCGAGGCGACACTCGCTGGACAGCTTGAGCATGTTGTCCTCGTGAGGGTCGACCCCGCCGGCTCGGATCCGATCCACCCGCGCACGCACCTCGCCGGAGATGAACACCTCGAGCTCGGGCGCTGGCGCCACGGCGACCACCTGGCGGCCGCCCGCCTCGAGCGCCGGTCGCGGCAGTCCGAGGTCGTCCACCCGCACGATGTCGGCGAACTCGCCGAGGAAGCGCGCGAGCTCCGGGAGGTTCTTGTAGCGGCTCAACCGCTCGACCCGCCGGAACGTCCCCGCCATGTCGAGCTCCATGTCCGACGTCGTGTCACAGCACCACAACCGGAAAGCGTCGAAGCTCTCGATGCCGTACTCCGCGAGCAGCTCCGGCCGCAGGTACCGCGCGGCCACCCAGAGCTCCGCCACGGTGTTCGACACGGGCGTTCCGGTCGCATGCGTCGTCTGGCGCTCTGGGTAGCGGTTACGCATCCAGCGGAGCTTCAAGTCGAGGTCGACGGAACGCTGCGACCCCTCCCCCGATGGCACACCGCGGAGGTTCCCGGCCATCGAGTACAGCTCGCCGTTCTTGAACTCGTGCGCCTCATCCAAGAACACGTAGTCGACCCCCGAGGCGTCGAAGGAGAAGTCGTGGTCGTCCTGGTGCTTGGCGATCTTCGCCTGCGTGGCGTCGATCTTCGCCTCATACCGGGCGATCGCCTTCTCGAGCCGCTTCGTGAGCGTTCGGGTGGCGCCATCTCCTGCCCCGGTGAACGCTTCGAGCTCCCGTCGACGCTCGGCCACCTTCTCCCCGAGCAGCTCGGCCTCGGCGGTCGGAGACAGTCCCCAGCGAACGAACGAGCTGTGCGTCACCACCACGGCGTCCCACTCGTGGCTCCGCGAGCGCGCTGCGAACAGGTGGCGCTCGCGCGGGCTGATCTCGTCCTTCGGCACCGTGAGCACCTCGGCGGCCGGGTAGAGCCGCAAGATGTCGCCCGAGAACTGGTCGAGCATGTGGTTCGGCACCACGTACAGCGGGCGACGGATGATCCCGAGACGGCGCATCTCCTGGCCGGCGACGATCATCGTCGCCGTCTTGCCCGCGCCGACAGGATGCCAGAGCCCGGTGTTGCCGCCGTAGATGATGCGGGCGATCGCCTGCTCCTGGTGCGCCCGGAGGTGGAAGTCGCTCGCGAGACCCGGCGCGGCGATCCTCACGCCCGCATAGCTGCGAGCCACGTAGGCGTTGAACGTCTCGTTGTAGATCGAGAGCATCGCCTCGCTCCGCGCCGGGTCGTCGCGCAGCAGCCACCGGTCGAACTCCTCGCGGAGCTCGCCGGCACGGTCACAGGCCATCGCCGTCGCCTCCGGGTCGACCACCCGGCGCCCGTCAGGCGTCTCGTTCGTCACGATCGGCGAGCGGCCGTTCAGACAGGACTCGAGCAGCTCAAGCGCGTCCCGCCGGCTCGTGCCGAAGGCGTGGCCCTTCCCGAGGCGCTCGCGCACCATCCTCGGCGCCGACACCGCCCACTCGTTCGTCGACGTCGAGCGCGCCACACTGATCTCCGCGACGGCCGTCCCGGGCGGGGCGAGGTGGCACGCGAACTCCCGCACCACCTCGACCGGCACCCACGGAGCGCCGAGCACACCCTCCAACTCGCCAGCGACGACGTCGCGGGGCTGCACAGCCGTAAGCGCCGCGACGTTGCGCGCGAGCTCTGGGCGCTCCTCGGCTGCGAGCATCGCCTCTCGGAGCTTCCGACGCACGTTGCCCGACAGATACTCGGCCGCCATCACGACGCGTTCGCTTCCCGGCTCCACGTACACCAGGTCGCCGAGCGCCGTCAGTGCCTCGTGCTCCTCGATCCCGAGCAGCTCGGCGACGAAGCCCAGGTCCACTCGGCCGAGCTCGGCGATCGACACCCCGAGCGCGTCCGCCGGCGTGTCTGCGTGCGTGACCGGCTCGGCGGGCACCACCACCCGGCGCTCGAGCAGCGCAGCGGGGAGCGCAGCACCACTCGACTCGTCGTACAGCTCGAGTGCCGCGACCCGCGGGAAGTCCGGATCGGTCCGGAACCCGCCGAGGCGCGGGTAGCTCCGCCGGCCCGTCTCGTCGTTCACCTTCACCCGGTTGATCGGGCCGAAGCGCGCGACGTAGGAGCGGTACTCCGCCGCGAGCTCCCGCCGGCGGGACTCGACGCTCGGATCGTCGGGCGCAGCCACCGCCTCGAGCTCGACGAGCGAACGAGCCAGCTCCCGGATCTCCAGCAGACGAGCGAGCTCGACCCCCTGCCGGCCGGCGTCGTGGTGCTCCCAGCCCTCGGGCGTGTAGCGCCGGAACCCGAACGCCGTCCGCTCGATCCTCCCGATCGGCGCCTCGGCCGTCGACTCCTCGTGGAAGACCCGATCGACACCTCGCACCTCGAGGAACGGCGCCGGCATCGCCGGCACCGCAGCCGCGACGCGGCCGAGCGCCTCCGCGAGTCCTTCGCCGGGAGCCGCCTTCGACTCCACCACGATGTCGTCGAGGCCGTACATGCCCGAGCCGACCACTACTTCGCCGAGCACCTGGTCCGGGTGCTCGGCGAAGTAGCGCGACACGTAGAGCGAACGCTCCGAGCTTCCGAACAACTCGGGCGGCTCCAAGAACCCCGCGGCGTGCGCCGGCTCGGCGCCTGCTCCCCGGGCCCGGAACACCAGCACGTCGGTCACGACACGCGTCCCGGCTGTCGCTTCGTGCGCCGACGAAGGCAGCCGCACCGCGCCGACGAAGTCCGCTCGCTCCCCCATCTCCCGACGAGCCAGGCTGTCGATCTTGTCCAGCGTGTACCGGCTCGTCAGCACCACGGCTACGCCACCTGGGGCGAGCGCCGCGAGCGCCTTGATGATGAAGTGGTCGTGGATCGGGTAGCGCAACCCCGCGTTGAACTCCGGGTCGAAGATCCCGTATTTGCCGAACGGGACGTTGCCCACCACGACGTCCACCGAGCCGGGGCGTAGCCGGAGCTTGCCGAAGTCGCCGGCGATAACCTCGTGCTCATCCCCGCTCAGCAAAGCGGCGACCTCCGCCGTCGTCGGGTCGAGCTCCACCCCGACGCCGGCGAAGCCCTCCGGCGCGGCGGCGAGGAAGCTCCCCCGGCCACAGCCCGGCTCGAGGAACACTCCCGCCCTAATCCCGAGGTCCTCGACGCCACGCCACATCGCCTCGACAAGGCGAGGGTCCGTGTAGTGCGCGTTCAACGTCGTGCGCGCCGCGGCGTCGTAGCCCTTCGGACCGAGGAGGCCACGCAGGCGCTCGCGATCCGCCTCGAACTGGGGTCGGTCGAACAGCTGCGGCGCAGCGCCCCAACCGTGCCAGCGCTCGAGGATCGCACGGTCCTCCACGCCCGGCGCCTCCCCCGAGGCTCGCAGCGCTCGGAGCGTCTCGATCGCCGCGAAGTTGTCGGCGATCGCCCGGCGTGTCGCGAGCCGGCCGGCCGGGACGACGTCGGCGGGCGCTAGTCCTTCTTCCGCTCCTCGGCTTCGGCCTCGGTTGCCCGGTCCGCCTGTGCCTCCTCGTCGATCTCCCGCTCGAGGGCGATCAGCGAGTCCACTTCCTCCTGCCAGGCGTTCGGGGGCAGCTCCGAGACCGGCGTCGGCTCGTAGGAGTCGTCCGCGTCCTTCTCCACCGTCGATCCCCTCAGCAGCAGCAGCTTGGCCGCCATCCTCGTCCTCCCCCGCATCGCCCGCCGTGGGCGTATCGGGTCGTGCGCCCAGTCTGCCACCCCGGACGCTCAGTCTCGGCGACGGCTCCTCGACGTCGTCGAACAGTGACAGCTGCCGGCTCACTCGTGCTCCTTCTCCTCGACCACGCGCAACGTCGGGGCCGAGCCGCGGAGCGGCCCTGCCCCTCCCCCGTCACCGGCCGGCGGTGCTGGCGCCGGCTCCTTCCGACCGGGCTGTACCGGTCGGCGCATCTCGAGATCGAGCGCCGCGATCGCGGCTGTGCGGGCCTCCCACTCCTCAGCACCAGCCGGCTCGACGACCTCGCGCGTCTCGTGCTTTCCCGCCTGGCACTTGTGCAGCCGGTCGGGACCGATCCACCGCGCCATCCGCTCAAGGAACCCCGGGAACACGTAGGTGTGCCAGTACTGTGCTCCACCCGTCGTCGACTCCTCGGTCTCGAACGCGTGCCAGCGCATCCAGAACATCGTCGTCAGCTCCTCCACGAGAGCGCCGTGCTCAGCCCAGCACGGCGGGATCGTCTGCTCCTGGCGCTCGATGTACCGCCGGTTCAGGTAGGCGACGAAGTCGCCGAGCACCCGCCACATCGTCTCGGCCTCGCGCTGATCGAGCTCAAACCAGTTCCACGGCCGCGCCGAGTTCGCGAGGTTGAACTCTCGGATGCCTCGCGCCTCAAAGCTCCAGCTCCGCGGCAGCTCGCCCGCGCTTGCCGGCCCGCCATCCACGATGGCCCCGCTCACGACAGCTTGCCGGCCAAGCCGGCACGGGCCTCGTCGTTCTGGCGGCGGGTCTCGGCCTCTGCCGCTGCCGCGGCCCTGGCGCCACGCCCCTCCCACGAGCCCGGGAGGTAGACGAGCATCGGCGGCAGCTTCGCCCACAGCACGAGCGCCACGCCGTCCGGCAGCGTCCGGATGGCGCTCTCCTCGAGGATCGGCTCCTCGACCCACGTCGCCGAGACCGACTGACCGCTCATCCGCGCGTCCTCAGAGCTCGTGTGGCGAAGCACCTTCCGCGTGCCGCAGAGCCGGCTCAGCTCCCGCAGGTCGTCGGCGTCTTTCAGCCCTCCGAGGACGCACATCGCCGTCGTGGCGTTCCGCAACGTCGCTGCGCCCTGGGTTCCCCAGCGCGTCTCGGCCTGCGAATCGCTCTGGAGCGCATAGAGGACCACCTCTCCTCGCCCGCGGCCGTCAGCCAGCAGGGTCGGCAGGCTGGGCAGCGGAGCGATCCCCGTCACCTCGTCGAGCAGGAACATGAGCGGCGGGTCGAGCCGCCTCGTCGGTCGGCGCGACGCCTGCTCCTCGGCCACGTAGACGAGCTCCTCGGCGAATGCCGTCACGAGCGGCCCGACGCCTCCCGCTCGCTCCTTCCCGAGAGCGAAGACGCTCCCGTTCCCCTCGATGAGCCGCTCGAAGTCGAACTCGGCGCCCGGCGGCGGCGAGCACAGCTCGAGCACGTCGTCATGCTGGAAGCACGACAGAGCGACGTCGAGGGTCCGCATGACGCCGCTCGTCGTCACCTCCGAGCCGGTCGTGTGCCGCGACAACCGCGTCGCCCAGTCGATCTTCCCCCCGTCGTGCCGGCTGAGGATCTGTACCGGCCGCGGGTTGCTCGGGTCCGACGCCCATGCGAGCACGTCGGCCATCGAGCACCCCCCGAGCGCCGCGGCGTGCAGCAGGCCGGCCAGCACCGCCTTCGCCGAGGACCGGAAGAACTCGCCGGACTTCACGTCCGACGTGTCGGCGCCGGCTGCGATCAGCGCGCCGGCTCGTCGATCGGCTGCCCTCGTCGACTCACAGCCGGCGACAGGGGACCACCTGACCGGCGTCGCTCCGGGGACCAGGCCGTCCGGGTCGAGCGCCCACACCGGGCCGCGCCGCTCCCGGGCGGCGGCCAGGCCCTCGTAGAGGTCGGGCTTGGTCGACGTCGCGAACAGCGGCCCAGGGTGCGCCGCGCCGATCGGGCGCATCAGCCGCTCCGTCTTGCCCTCACCCGGCGGGGCGACGACTCGAAGGCTCGTCTCCCAGTTCGCGACGAGCCGCATCCGACGCGGCTCGCGCGTGACGCCCAGCCGGTAGCCGACGTCCTCTGCGGCCAGTTTCGACAGCCTCGGGCGGCCGAAGACCCGCGGCAGCTCGGCGACGAGAGAGGGACGCGTCTGGCGAGCCCTGCGCCTCGCGGCCCGGAGCGTGGCGACTCGCGCCACGAGAGCCGGCGGGGCGAAGCCGGCGACTCCCTGACCACTCCCCGGTCCGTGGAGCACCCGCACTCCGAGTCGCACGAGCACCACCAGCACGAGCGCGAGCAGGCCGAAGACGCCCCAGAACGTGCCCGAAGCGAAGCGCAGCCCGGCCGCCGCCGGCCATGCGGCCGCCGCCGAGCCCGGGTGATTCACCAGATGCGCCAGCACCTTGCCCATCACCGACACGGGGACGAGGTGTGCCCCACCGCCGCTCAGCGCCGAGCTCAGCGCACCGGCGACATCCAGGCCGCCGACGACAGCCAGCGCCACGAGCGCGATCCCGAGCCCCAGCGAGCCGCTCGTGTAGCCGATCCGCGGTGGCCTCGTCGAGTCGTTCATCAGACCTCCATCCGTGAGTCGGTATTGGTGAACCTCGTCTCGAAGTCCGAGCGGAAGTGGTCGACGAACGCCGACAACCCGGCGAACTTCCACAACGCACGACCCTGGGGGAGGACGGCGAGAGCGGCCCCCTCCTCGGTGGTCAAGCCGAACGTCGCCGCCGTCTGCTCGAGCACCTTCGGGTGCGTGCGGAAGATCACCTTCACCTCGCAGTCCGCGACCAG
>Ga0209415_10015071_pt1 | contig 12581 bp, 9 predicted proteins | sample PeaSoiSIISIP2007_FD_187696 | JGI IMG/M metagenome (GOLD analysis project Ga0209415, IMG submission 187696) | Peat soil microbial communities from Weissenstadt, Germany - SII-SIP-2007 (SPAdes) (version 2) | ecosystem: Environmental > Terrestrial > Soil > Wetlands > Peat | place: Germany...
GTGGAAACTGAACAAGGAACCGCCATTGGTTAAGTCGAAAGGCAGAAGCGTCGTGCAGGGAGGCCCCGTGGCCACGCCATTCACGAAGCAGGGATCACCTGGAATGATGGTCCCGTCTGGATTTTCTGTGTTAAGGGAAGGGAGATACGTCGGGTCAACGATTCCGAATTTGTCGCTTTCTGTTAGGAACGTCTGCTGGTAGACGAACCCAAATTTGATGTTGTTAATTCCCTTTATGTACGAGATGTCGCCTCGCACTCCCGTATTCGTTAACTGCCGATCCTGGCTGGCCGTTTCTACCTGCAGGTCCGGAGCCAAATCGTTAAGTGGGTCGCTGCTGGGGTAGTAGTTGTATTGATCGTGGCGAACATAGAAACCAAGCGTTGCCAGCGCATTCGAGCCGAACAGGTGCGTCCAGCTTGGGGCGATGTTGTAGGTCTTGATTTGCGCGCGCTGATCCGTGGTCCCAAGAGGAGCCCCGGTATTGACGTTAATAATGCTGGTGTTTGTCGCATCGCAGGTGAAGCCGATGGGGCCGCATGCATGGAATTGCTGGTCGTACGTATTCGGGTTCTGGAACCATGAACGCGTGAAGCCCAGATTCAAGTGGAGCGTGTCTGCCTTGCCGAATTGATAGTCGACGCGATCGAAAATGTTTTCTTGGTTTCCCTTGTCGTGTAAGGCAGTGAATTCCGGTGGATCCAGAAAACGGCTGGTGTTCAGGGCGTTAAGGGCGATGAAGTTTCCCCATTTTTCTCCGCCATACGCCAGGTCAAACCCCGCGTTCACTGTTCCAAAACTGCCATAGTTGGCGAACACGCTGCCCGCTGGCTGGTTCACTCCTAATCCCGAACGCGTTGTCACCTTGACCACAATGCTGGTCTTGTCCCCAAAGTCGGCCGGCGGCGCACCGGAGATCACTTCCATTGACTGAATCGAATCCGCGGGAATCTGGTTCGAGAAGACCTTGCTGAATTGGTCAGTCTGCGGCTGTCCGTCAAGCGACACGGAGTTCTCTGCATGGTCGCCGAGCCCGTGCATCAAGCCGTTGGAATCTGCCGATATGCCAGGAGTCGTCAACGTCACCAGCGACGTAAACGGCGACGAGCTGCTTTCGATCGGCGTCCTCTCGAACAGCTTCCGGTCAATGTCGCTGTGCATCCCAGGTTCGTTTTCAACTAAGTCTCCGCCATTGGCCTCGACGTTCACCGTTGTGCTAGCGCCACCAACCTTTAAGGTCACAGGAGCGCTCACAGGGACCGCTGTGCGCACATCCACATCTCCCGTATAGTTGGCAAAACCGCTTACTATGACCACCATGTGATACGTATTGAACGGTACGTTCGTGAAACGAAAACTTCCATCACTTCCCGTCGTGACTTGCCGCATATATCCGCTCACTGCGTAGGAAATCTCCACCGTCGCATTCGGCACAACTCCGCCCGATGGATCCTTCACCACCCCCTCGATCGTCCCCGAAGCCTGCCCTCTTACCTCACCGGCCCCAAATAGCAAAACAATACCCAAAACAAGAAATGTAAAGATGCTCGAACGCTTAAACATTTTCTCCACCCTCCCACGGGTTCTCTGTTTTGTGTGGATAGAGACCGCCTCGAAAAAGGCGGTGGCGCTGGCCCTTCGACGGGTCAGCGCTCAGTTGGGTGGTTCTCTAGCAGGAGATGGAAGCTATGCGGAGGGAGGCGCTCGAGAAGCGCGGTGCAGAGAAAACGAATTGCTTGGCGCCGCATGTTCCGGCACGGAAGAATATCTTGCGATCAGCTCAGGCGTTGCGACGAGATCAAGCGCAGCCGCGGCCAGCACCGGCAGGTGCAGCGACTGGCAAATGTGACAAGCGTTCTCCGGACCGCCCGTGTGCTGGTGGAAGAGGCTGCCGCCCGCCGCGAAATACAGCAGCACAGCGCAAGCCAGCACCGCCAACGCCCGGCGCGCCGTGGTTCGTGCGAAGGATCGTCCGAAAATGGTACTGCCCCGCTTCATAATTCTCCCCAATAGGCTATCACCTTTGACGCCACGGCTGGCCGGATAGGCGCGAAATGTTGACCCCTATCCCATTAGGTTGCTTGACCCCGCAACCATTCCGGCCTAAGCTTCGTCTTAGTATAAAGATGCTTGCTAATCCCAATAGGACGCGTGTCTGCGCGCTGCTGCTCGGAATCATCTTCCTGGCCGCACAGTTCCACTTTTGTGCCGATCTGAATTCCGATCCCACGGGAACGCATCCCTGTCAGCTTTGCTCCACGACCGGCTCCGCTATCACGACTCATGCTCTCAGCCTGGCCGTCGTTCCCGTAGTTCACCGTCTCGAAGTTATCGCGGCCATTTTTTCGCCTTCTTTAGAAGTCTCTCGTACTACTTCTCCTCGCGCCCCTCCCGCTCTGTAGTTCTCCGCTCTTTCTCCATTCAGGCCCCTTCACGCTAACTGTATCGACCTGTCCCTATCGCATGGGACCCTAGAGGAGTATCCCCATGAAGAGAGTCACGGCATTGGCCTCCGCGCTTTTGGCCTTGCCCATCTGCGCCCTGGCTCAGCAGAACCCTCCGGCTGCCCCCGTGCCTTCCCCGCTCCCCGCCGCCGCCACTCCCCAGGGTGCCTCCGCACGCATTACGCTCGAAGAGGCCATCCGCCTCGCCCTGCAGCACAATCACGCTCTCCAGGCGGCTCGTACCACCATCCTCCAAAACCAGGCACTCGAAACAACCGCCAATCTCCGTCCCAACCCCGTCCTCTCCTGGGACGCTCAATTCCTGCCCATCTTTCAGCCCAGCAAGTTCGACGCGGACTACATCAACACCCAGGCACAATTCGACCTGGGCATCGGCTACACCTTCGAGCGCGGCAAAAAACGCCAGCACCGCCTTCAAGCCGCAAAGGATCAGACTTCCGTCTCGCGTTCGACGGTTGCCGATAACGAACGCCAACTCATCTTCAACGTCTCCCAGCAATTCGTAGACGTGGTCCTCGCCCAATCCACCATCGATTTTTCCAAGCAGGACCTCGAAAGCTTCAAGAAGACCGTAGACATTAGCGAAGAGCGCTACAAGGCCGGCGATATGAGCGAGGGCGACTTCCTCAAGATCAAGCTTCAGCTTTTGCAATTTCAGACCGATTACTCCTCGGCCGTCCTCGCAAAAGTTCAAGCCATTGCCGCCCTTCGCCAGCTTGTCGGTTTCGAGTCTGTGCCCGATATGTTCGATGTCGACGGCAAGCTCGATTACGTGCCCGTCCACGCCGGCCTCGAAGACTTGCGCGCCTTGGCCATGCGCACTCGCCCCGACCTCGTCGCCGCCCAGCAAGGGGTCATCGCTGCTCGAAGCCAGGAGCTTCTCGCCGAAGCCAACGGCAAGCGCGATGTCGGCGCCAGCTTCAATTATTCGCACGTCGCCGCCACTAACACCGGCGCCGTCTTCTTCAACATCCAGCTCCCAATTTTCGATCGCAATCAGGGCGAAATCGCTCGCACACGCTACGCCATCACCCAGTCCCAACAACAAGCCAGCGAAGCCGCAGAACAAGTGATGTCCGACGTTGTCGACGCCTACGAAGCGCTACACACCAACGACCAAATCGTGCAGCTCTACCGCGGCGGCTATGTCGACGCGGCGCAAAAATCCCGCGACATCAGCGAATATGCCTATCAAAAAGGCGCTGCCAGCCTGCTTGATTTTCTCGACGCGGAACGCAGCTACCGCGCCAACCAGCTTGCTTACCGCCAAGCGCTTGCCAGCTATATGACCGCGCTCGAACAAATGCGCCAGGCCGTAGGAACGAGGGATCTGCCATGAATTTCCAGACTAGAGTTCGCCAATTGAGTTTTCGCGCTTCCGCTTTGGCCTCGAGCTTTCTCATTGTTTCACTCGCAGGATGCGGCTCAGGCGATTCCGAATCCAGGATGACTTCCTATTCTTCCAGCGAATCGAAAGCCGAAACCGCTGCCCTCTTCACCGTTCCTCAGGAACAGATGACACACCTCCAGGTCGTCACGGTCGAAAAATCCACTCTCCCCCGTGTTCTCCGCCTCACAGGCGCGGTCGCTTACAACTCCTTCATGACTACTCCGGTCTTCGCCGCCATCGGCGGTCCCGTTCACGAACTCCTCGTCACGCCCGGTGAAACCGTACGGCAAGGTCAACCACTCCTCACCGTGAACAGCCCTGACTACTCCATGGCCCGTTCCGCCTACATTAAAGCCCGCGACGCTTTTCTCCTCGCCGACAAGTTCTACATTCGCGCACAAGGCCTCTTCGAACACGGTGCCATCGCCGAAGCTGATTTTCAGCAGGCACAATCCAATCGCACGCAGGCGAACGCCGATCTGCAGTCCAGCGAAGACGCCCTCCGCGTCCTCGGCATCAACGATCCCGAATCTCTCGTGAACAATCCTCCGAAAACCACCGCGCAAATTCCCGTCCTCGCTCCCGTCGGTGGAGAAATTGTCGAGCGCCTCGTCGGACCCGGCCAATTGCTGCAAGCCGGCGCAACGCAGGTGTTCACCATCTCCGACATGACCACCGTCTGGGTCCTCGTCAATGTCTATCAAGGCGAGGTCTCCTACGTTCACCTGGGTGATGTCGTCGACGTCAGCACGGACTCGTACCCCGAAGTCTTTCACGGAAAAATTTCTTACATCGCCACCGCGCTTGATCCCAACACGCGCACGCTCCAGGCGCGCATCGTCACCGAAAATCCCGGCAGAAAGCTGAAGAAAGACATGTACGTCACCGCCTCTGTCAGCGCCGGCTCCGTCCTGAATGCGCTTACGGTTCCGGACGCTTCTGTCCTGCGCGGCACCGAAAACGAGCCTTTTGTTTACGTGCAATCACCCACAAAGCAAAATGAGTTCGCGCGCCGCCTGGTCCAGCTTGGCGACAGCCATGCAGGCCGCACCCAAATTACCGATGGCCTCAAGGAAGGCGAGCATGTTGTCGGCGACGGCAGCCTCTTTTTGCAGTTCAAGAATTCTTTGCAGCACTAACGGGAGACGCGGCCGAGTGAACTCACGATGATCCATCACATAGTCCATTTCGCCCTTCGCCAGCGCTTCCTCGTGCTGATGATCACGCTGCTGATGATCGTCGCCGGCGCCGAATCCTTCCGCCGCATGCCTGTCGACGCCTACCCCGACCTCTCCCCTCCCATGGTCGAACTCATCACTCAGTGGCCAGGACATGCTGCCGAGGAAGTCGAGCGCCTCACCACCCTTCCTCTCGAACTCGCTATGAATGGCACGCCCAACCTCAAGGTGATGCGTTCCATTTCCCTCTACGGCCTTTCGGACGTCATCCTTACCTTTGAAGACAGCACCGACGCCTACTTTGCACGCCAGGTCGTCTTTCAACGCCTCAGCGACGCCTCGCTTCCCACCGGCGTTACTCCCAGCATGGCCCCGCTCTTCAGCCCCAGCGGCCTCGTCTATCGTTACGTCATCGAAAGTCCCGACCGCTCGCCGATGGAACTCCACACTTTCGAGGATTGGATCATCGAACGCGCCTATCGCAGCGTCCCCGGCGTAGCTGACGACTCTGGCTTCGGCGGCCCCACCATGCAGTATCACGTCCTCCTCGACCCAGTTAAACTTTACAACTACCACTTGCCGGTTGTGCAGGTTCTAAATGCGCTCACCGCAAACAACTCAAATACTGGAGGTGGCTTCTACTCGCAAGGCGGACAGTTTTATTACGTTCGCGGCCTCGGCCTGGTCAAATCCACGGACGATATCGGAGAAGTCGTTGTCGGCAGCGGCAACGGCGTGCCCATCCGCGTCAAAGATATCGGCCGGGTCGTCGTCGGCAACGCTCCGCGCCTCGGCATTTTTGGTTTCAAGGACGAAGGCGAGAAAGGGAAAGACAATCCCGATGCCGTCGAAGGTGTCATTCTCATGCGCCGCGGCGAGCAAACGCAAAACGTTCTCCAGGGCGTCGAGAAAAAAACCGTCGAGATCAATCGCGATCTGCTCCCGCCCGATGTCAAAGTCCGCCCTTACTATGACCGCAGCGATCTCGTCAAAGTCACTACCGACACCGTGGAATGGAATCTTTTGCGCGGCATGGCTCTCGTCCTCATTGTCCTCATCTTCTTTCTCGTCAGCATCCGCGCCGCGGTCATCACCGCGCTCACTGTTCCTCTCGCTCTCCTCTTCGCCTTCATCTTTCTACATGCCACTGGCGAAGCCGCCAATCTTCTCTCCATCGGCGCCATCGACTTCGGCATCATCATCGATGGCACCATCGTCATGGTCGAAAATATCTACCGCGAGCTTAGCCTCCGCCATGGCCAGAAATATGAACTCAACGACGTCATCCTCGCCGCCGCTCGCGATGTCGATCGACCCATCTTTTATTCTGTCGCCGTCATCATCGCCGGTTACCTTCCCATCTACGCCCTCACCGGCCCCGCCGGGCGACTTTTCCATCCCATGGCCGACACTATGGCCTTTGCTCTCATCGGCGCCCTCATCCTCACCCTCACTCTGGTTCCCGTCCTTGCCTCCTACTGGTTCAGGAACGGCGTGCAGGAAAAGCCCAATCGTCTGTTCGACCGCGTCCGCAATGGTTATGGCAAGCAGCTTGAATGGTGCCTCAATCATCCCAAGCTGACCCTTTTCGTTGTCACCGTTATTTTTTGCGCCACTCTCCTCCTTCTCCCGTTCATCGGAGGAGAATTCCTACCCCACCTCGACGAAGGCGCTCTTTGGGTTCGCGCCACCATGCCCTACACCATCTCTTTTGAAGAGGCTGCCAAATTTGCCCCGCAGGTACGAGCAATCCTTTCGAAATATCCGCAAGTCACCGTCGTCGGCTCCGAGCTTGGCCGCCCCGATGACGGCACCGACCCCACCGGCTTTTTCAATTGCGAGTTTTATGTTGGATTGAGGCCCTACGACGACCCGTCTTGGAAATCCGGTGCCATTCACACCAAGGAAGAACTCACCCGCGACGTCGACAAACGACTATCCGCCTACCCCGGCGTCATCTTTAACTTCACGCAGCCCGCCGAAGACGCCGTCGACGAAGCTCTCACCGGTCTTAAGTCATCTCTCGCCGTCAAGATCTTCGGCCCCGATCTCGATGTCCTCGAGAAAAAAGCCGTCGAGATTCGCAACGCCCTCGACAAAACGCCCGGCTTCAAAGAACTCACTGTCGTTCGCGAACTCGGCCAGCCCAGTCTTATCATCGACGCTGACCGTGCCAAGATCGCCCGCTATGGCATCAACGTCGCCGACGTCGAAGCCGTCGTCCAAGCCGCCATCGGCGGACAAGCGGCGACACAAGTCATCCAGGGCGAAAAACTTTTCGACCTTATCGTTCGCATGGAGCCGCAATATCGCTCCAGCGCTCGCGATATTGGCGATCTCCTTGTTCCCGCTCCGGCCGGACAGCAGATCCCGCTCTCCGAGCTCGCCACCATCAAGGAAGCTTCCGGCGCTTCTTTCATCTATCGCGAAAACAATTCCCGCTACATCGGCATTCAATTTTCCGTGGAAGGCCGCAACCTCGAAGGCACCGTCAACGCAGGCCAGGCTGCCGTCAAGAAGGCTGTCACTCTTCCCGACGGCTATCGCCTCGATTGGGGCGGTGAGTACAGCGAGCTGCTCGAAGCCAAAGCCCAATTCATGATCATTGGCCCGCTCGCTCTCTTGCTCATCTTCATGATTCTCTTTGCGCTCTACGGCAACTTCAAATTCCCCATCACCATCGCTCTCGGTGTCATCCTCACTGAGCCCGTTGGGGCTCTTATCGCTCTCAAACTCACTCATACGCCCATCAGCGTCTCCAGCATCCTCGGCCTTCTCGCTCTCCTTGGCGTCTCCGTCGAAACCGCCGTCATCCTTGTTAGCTACATCAATAAACTGCGTCTCGAAGGCAAATCCGTCCGTGATGCCACTCTCGAAGCTTCGCTCCTCCGCCTCCGCCCCATCATGATGACCGCGCTCGTCGCCTGCCTCGGCTTGCTCCCCGCCGCCATGTCCACCGGCGTCGGCAGCGACACGCAAAAGCCTTTCGCCATTGTCGTCGTCGCCGGCCTCGTCTCGCGCTTGGTCCTCGGCTTCTTCGTCAACCCAGTCCTCTACGAAATCGTAGCCCGGGAAGGCGACGTCCTCCAGGTTTGATGCACCTGGTCCCATATGCCTTTACGTTGTAGGGGGCTTGCCCCACCCGGTTGGGTGAGGAATTCCTGCGGGAACAGTTCTAATCTCTTACGAATTGGGATCAAACGTAACAGCCACGGTAATCGTGCTCTCGCCACCAGGCGCAAATTTCCATTGCCGCACTGCTTTCTCCGCGGCATCTGCCAGTGCCGGATTTCCCCCCAGCACCTCCACATCTTTCACCGACCCATCCGCATGGATGGCAACCTTCAAGCGCACCGTCCCCCCAATCCCCCTTCTTTTCAGAATGGACGGATACTGCGCTTCCACCTTTTTCACGATTTTGCGGTCATTGTCCTGCGCCCGGGCTGGCGTCAGGCATACCATCCCCAGGAGTAGCCACCCACACACCGTGGCGTATCGAAGTCTGCGTTCAGGTTTTGTCATCGCGCGGCCTTAAAGCGGTGGCATGGGACTTGGCTTTGGGACCACCCACACCATTGCCTCTTCCTTTGCCGCACTATTCTTGCAGTCCTCTAACCATCTCCCCGCATTTTTGGCCCGACCGTTCCAGCCCCGCATCGCGCCGTGCAGTGAATCGCAAGTCATTGAAATAAATAGTGTTAAATGAATCGCCACAACTTGTCCGCGCGGGCTCAACGAATTCCCCGCACTCGTCTCGCCCTGCTTTCTCAAGACGGTGTTTCATGTTGAGAAGCTGTTGTGACTGCTGCTACTCCAGTGAGAGCGGGCCCGCTTCCCCGTGAGACCTCTTCCGTGTGAGAGGTCCGACCCGTCCGCCTCTACTTCGCTGGTGCCGGTTGCGCCGTCGGCGGCAGGATCCCGTTCAGCCGCAAATAGATCGCCTGCCCGGCGTAGTGGTCATACCAATCGTCGCTCAGAATAATCAGCGCTCCTGCCCGCGACGTCTGCCGGTTCCCGAACAAAGTCAGCGGATCGCTCAGTTTAGAATCGTCCACCCCGGCCAGTGCCGTCGAGCAAAACTCAAAGGACGCCTTCAACCCTGCCACAAGTTTGTCCTTCCCATCCGCATCCGTCAGCTTGAACTCCGGCGCCGTCTGCCCCGAAATCTTCGCGCACAAAAAATAATTAGACTGCGCGATATGCATCACCACGTGTCCAAACGAATTCATCTCCGGCGTCGGTTTATATCCATATTTCTCCGCCGGCATCGAGTCTGCTGCCGCCACCATATTCTTCTCGTACCGCGTCAACTGACTCTTCACCATCGTCGTCACCGGATTCGCCACCGGCCCAGCCGGTGCTGCCGGTGCTGCATCCTGCGCCACCAGCACCTGCCGATGCGCCTCGTCCAACCGCGCCTGCCCTGCGATCACGGTTCCGCCCACCAACAAACCAGCCATTACCAATCCAATTCGCATTGTCATTTCTCCCCACGCATAAAGCGTTCATCTCGCGCCCCGCACCTTCGCGCGCGGTCGCTGGGAAGCATACCCCCGCCCCATCCCAGCCACAAGCAGCTTCCCGTCCTCGACTCGTTCTTCTCCGATGCCGCTTTTTGCCCCTTCTTCGCTCACACGACTATTGCGGAAATCGATACTCCCCATTCAAATTTCGTTTACCTTCCAGCACCGATTCGCTCTCATAATACCTATGGTCTCTCTCGAAGCTCCCAAGCGAGCTTCGAACAGATCTTAATTCAGCGATCTGGCCCCATACCGCCAGGTTTTCTCGAAAGGCAGGAATCAAGGCCGCTAGTCATGGCCTGAATGAGGAGCTTATGGCAAGAACAAACGGAAACAGTTCAGTGACGAAAAGCAAAACCGCCTCCGCCAAAAAACTTTCCCCTCAGGAAAAAATCGCGCAACGCGCCTACGAAATCTATCTCGAACGCAACGGCGCTCCCGGTAACCCTCTCGAAGACTGGGTCCGCGCTGAACGCGAAGTTCTCGCAAAATCTCGCAAATCCACCAAGAAAGCTGCTACCGTCGCCGCGTAATCCCGGTAGACGCTCCCCCCTTCCACTCGCTCTCTTCGTCTGCAGCACGTAGTATGTCGGTTGGAGCCCAGGGCCCAGCCCTTGCGGCCTTTCCTCGCCGCAGACTTTCTCACGTCACTCGGCTACAATGACGCGGCCCTTGAAAGCGATTCTCTCTTCGCGAAGGAAAATCTCAATGCTCCGTGTGTCACAAAATCTTCATCGCTTCTCGCTCAATGTCACTCGCAAATTTGCCGCTTACGCTCCGACCTGCGTTGCCGCGTTTGCGATGTTCTACGCATCTCCCGTCGTCCTCCAAGCCGCTCCACAAGAAGCGTCCGGAGTGAGCCAGGCGCAACCTCGCTTCGCGATCTCGTTCGATTCGAAACTCAGCTCCACTCCTCTCGACGGCCGCGTCTACGTCGTCATCGCCACAAAAGACGACCCCGAGCCGCGCACGCAAATCCTCGAAGTCGAAGTCCAGTCCCAGCAAGTCTTCGGCGCCGATATCGACGCCCTCGCCCCCGGCCAAAACGCCATCATCACCAATGATGCCCTCGGCTACCCCATCGCCAACTTCCGCGATCTCCCCGCCGGCGACTACTGGGTCCAGGGCGTCTTCAGCAAATACACCACCTTCCACCGCGCCGACGGCCACACCGTCAAACTCCCCATGGACGAAGGCGAAGGCCAGCACTGGGACTCCAAGCCCGGCAATTTCTATAGCGTCCCGGAAAAAGTCCACATCGATCCCGCCGCCTCCAGCGCGCCCGTCATTCAAATCCATCTCACCAAAATTGTCCCCCCCATCGACCCGCCCAAAGACACCGAATGGATCAAACACATCCGCATCCAAAGCCCCGCCCTCACTAAATTCTGGGGCCGCCCCATGTACCTCGGTGCCATTGTCGTCATCCCTGAAGGCTGGGCCTCCCATCCCAACGCTCATTACCCGCTCCTCGTCAATCACGGCCACTTTCCCGACGACTTCCACGGCTTTCGCACCACGCCTCCTGATCCCGGCATGTCCGGCTACGCCCTCGACCGGGCGAAAACGCAGTATCAGTTTTATCAGGACTGGACCACCGGCAAGCTCCCCCGCATGCTTCTTCTCCTCGTCCAGCATGCCAATCCCTATTACGACGACTCCTACGCCGTCGACTCCGCCAACCTCGGCCCCTACGGCGAAGCCATCAATCGCGAACTCATTCCCGCTATCGAAAAGCAATTCCACGGCATCGGCCAGGGCTGGGCTCGCGCCGTTTACGGCGGCTCCACCGGCGGCTGGGAAACGCTCGCCACGCAAATCTTCTATCCAGATGATTTCAATGGCGCCTGGGGCGCCTGCCCCGATCCCGTGGACTTCCACGCCTACCAGACCGTCAACATTTACGACGACCCCAACGCCTACTGGACCATCGGCCCCTTTGGCCGCATCGCCCAATCCGAAATGCGCACGCCTCCCGGCATCATCCTTGCTACCACCGAAGGCACTAATCGCTGGGAACTCGTCCTCGGCACGCACGGCCGCTCCGGCGAACAGTGGGATATATGGCAAGCCGTCTTCAGCCCCGCCGGCCCCGACGGCTACCCCGCCGAAATCTGGAATCAGCGCACCGGCGTCATCGACAAAAAAGTCGCCGCCTACTGGCGCGAGCACTACGACCTCACCGCCATCCTTCAGCGCGACTGGAAAACGCTCGGCCCCAAGCTCCAGGGCAAGCTCCACGTCATGGTCGGCACCGCCGACACCTTCTTCCTCGACCACGCCGTCCACATCATGCAGTCCACCCTCGACGCTACAGCCGCGCCGCACTCCGACGCCACCTTCGACTACGGCGTCGATCAGCCCCACTGCTACACTGGCCCGCCGGGCTCCACCACTCGCGAAGGCGGCCTGACCTTCACGCAACGCGTCCTAAAAGAATCCGCCGCCCACATGCTAGGGTCAGCTCCGCCAGGCGCAGACGTCTCCAGCTGGCGCTACTAAGCTCCGTTGTAGGGGCGCGATTCATCGCGCCCTCCGTCTGAGTTTCCATTTTTGAATTTCGCCCTTTCCTTAACTCTTCAAGTACAATCCCCGCACTCCACTCAGGGGCCCATTTCACTCGGGGGTATCGATGAGCGCCACGCAACGGCTCCAGGAAATCCGCGACGGTTTCGAGCGCCCCTTCTGGGTCGCCAACGTCAGCGAAATTTTCGAGCGCCTCTCTTACTACGGCGCGTTCTCCTCGCTCGCGATCTATCTTCAGGAAAAGTTACGCTTCTCCACCGAAGACACCGGCACGCTTGTTGGCTTTTTCGGCGGCATGGTCTGGTTCCTTGCGATTTTCGGCGGTGCCGTCGCGGACAAACTTGGCTTTCGCCGCGCTCTCTCGATGGCCTACCTCATTCTGACGGCCGCATATTTTCTGATTGGCTCGATCGGCGCGTCCTGGCTGGCGCCCGTTCGCGGCCTGGTACCTCTGTGGCTTTTCGTGGCTGGCATTCTACTTATCCCCGCGCTCGGCATC
>Ga0209415_10015072_pt1 | contig 12580 bp, 7 predicted proteins | sample PeaSoiSIISIP2007_FD_187696 | JGI IMG/M metagenome (GOLD analysis project Ga0209415, IMG submission 187696) | Peat soil microbial communities from Weissenstadt, Germany - SII-SIP-2007 (SPAdes) (version 2) | ecosystem: Environmental > Terrestrial > Soil > Wetlands > Peat | place: Germany...
GAGGAATAGTCTCCGGGCTCCCAGCCCCAGGTGCCGCGCCCGTCCGGGGTCCTCATGTGACCTGACCGTCCGGTCACATCACGACTTCGCGGCCATTTGGATGCTCACGACCAATTTCGGGGCATCGTCAATAGGCGGTTCCACTTCTAGGATCGTAGGGGTTTTACTCCACCCTTGACACGGAAGGTGGGGGGTGTATACTTCCTACCAAACCGGGCGCCAAACTGGGAAATCCCTGAGGAGTGGAAAAACGATGAAACCTATCCTGCCGATCGTGTTTTTACTACTGCTGTTTGTAACGGTAGTTCCCGCTCAGAACTTTCGCGGCGGAATCAAAGGCGTGGTCACGGACGCGTCGGGGGCAATTCTCCCAGCGGCGACCGTTAAGGCGACTAATGAAGCTACGGGGCTCGTCAATTCAACGGTCGCCTCCACTGCGGGCGAGTTTTCGTTTCTCGATATGCCGCTGGGCGACTATTCGATCGAGGTTTCGCAAGCGGGATTCGAGACGTTGAAGATTAACGGGGTGCGCGTTTCGGGTGGCACCGTTTATGACCTGCCCGTGAAGTTGGGCGTGGCGCGGGTGACATCGACCGTCGAGGTATCGGCCGCGGCCGTTTCAATAGAAACCAGCACTGCCGCGCTGACCAATGTTGTGCCGCCGAGGACCGTGCAGGATCTGCCGGTGAATGGCCGAACGTATACGCTGATGATTTCGACCGCCGCTGGGTTCTCGGGTACGGGTTCAAGCGGAACTTTCAATGGATCGCGCACCGGGCAGGTCAATCAACAGATCGATGGGATAGACAACAACGACATAGCGAATAACAGCTCAGCAGCCAATCAGGGCGGCGTCTCGGGCATTCCGGGGGTGCTGTTCCCCCTGGACGCGATCGAAGAGTTTTCCGTTCAGAGCCAGGGAGGAGCGGAATCAGGGCGGAGCCCGGGCGCGGTGCTGAACCTGATCGTAAAGTCGGGAGGCAACCAGATTCACGGGAGCGCGTATTACTACAACCGGAACGAAGCGCTTTCCGCGGCCCCGCCGTTTGCGGCGCCCGGAACGCCAAAGAACGAGCTGCGCGATCAGAACTTCGGCGGCTCGGTGGGGGGTCCAATCCGGAAGGATAAGACATTCTTCTTTTTGACTTACGAAGGGCAGAAGTTCATCATCGGCCAGGCGACTTATGCCACCGAACCGTCACTCGCATACCAGGCGGCTGCCCAGCAGTTACTCACGCAGTTCAACGTGCCGGTAAATCCGGTGGCCCAGAACCTTTTGAAGACACTCTGGCCCTCGAATCTTCTCAATGGCCCCGCGGCGCCGAACAATTACTATGCGACGACTCCGGAGACAGGATTCAGCCACAACGGACTGGCCAAAATCGACCACAGCCTGAACGACGCGAACCGACTTTCGTTCCGCTGGTATATCGGACAGGGCAGCCAGACAGCACCGCTGCCCGGCAGTTTCATCCCGTCCTACTACCAGGTGGCCCCCATGATCGTTCACAACATCGCGGCCATCGCGAACTCGACTCTTTCGCCCACTATTACCAATCAGCTTCTGCTGGGCGTGAACTATTTTCACCAGTCGTTTCACGACGCTAACACTGGATTCGACCCCGCCGCTTCGGGCTTTGTGAGCGGGATCACCGGCGCGTTCCTGCAAGGGGCTCCGAACCTCAACATCAACGGGTTTGACCAGACCGGACTAAATCCGATTTCAGGACGGCAGGACTACACCGGGCACTTGGTGGACACGGTTTCGATAATCAGGGGAAAGCACCAAATCCGGGTGGGCGCTGAGTACCGGCGCACGGAGATATTTGAAATCGGCGGCGGGGCCGGCAACAACTGGGGCGGTCGCGGTGACTTCTCCTACACGGGGCAGGTGGGTCCGTGGAGCGGGCTACTCAGCGCCAAAGGACAGGACACCAATATCGTTTCCCTCGCCGATTTCATGGCCGGGGACGTCTTCTCTTCGACCATCGTTGCCGGCAACGTCAACCGCAACGTGAGCTTGAACAGCATGAACGCCTTCGTCACCGATACCTGGCAGATCACCCGCCGCTTGAGTCTGAATCTCGGTCTGAGATGGGATTATCTTTCGCCGTTCAGCGATAGCGCGCGTAACCTATCCACGTTCGATCCGAGCGTGCCGGGCGGCATCGCCGTCGTGGGGTCGCAGATATCTCAACTGTATCCCTCTGACTTCAAAATGTTCAGCCCGCGCCTCGGTCTTGCGTATCAGCCAGGCGGAATAAATGGTCTCGTAATACGGGCTGGCTTCGGCTTGTTCTACGACACCCCGAACGGCAACATCCTCCTCGCCCAGGGGAGCCTGTCCAACAACGGCGCCATCGGTGCGGAAGCCAATCCCGCAGGTTCCGAGCCGGTGTTTTCGGAAGCGAGAACCGGGTACACGGTTGTCTCTGGTCAGCCCATATTTCCGACGAGTCTTACTGTCGGCGGGAATAACATCTTTGGGCTGTTCGGAGTAAGCCAGAAGTTTACTCCCTCCGACACGATGAATTTCAGCTTCAATGTCGAGAAGACGCTGGGAAACAATGCGATTCTACAGGTAGGGTACGTGGGGTCGGAAGGCCGGCACCTCGTCACTATCAGCGATATCAATCAGGCCGCCCTGGGAAGTAACTTCGTAACGGGCACCAATGCCGCTGGATTCTCTTACGTTCAGCAGAGTCGGCCGTATTTCGCGCAATTCCCAAACTTCGGCGCGATCGACGAACTGCAAAGCAACGGAACTTCCAATTACAACTCGCTGCAGGCGACGGTCAGGACCAAGAGCTGGCACGGGATCAGCTCGCAATATGCATATACGTGGGGCCACGCTCTTGAAGAATTATCGAGCGGTGCGACGCTGCCGCAGAACAGCAACAACATCCTCGGCGACTACGGCAACGCTTCTTACGATATACGCCATCAGTTCAAGGGCTATCTAATTTACGATATTCCGAGCGCCCCGATCGGTCCGAAGTGGCTGACCAGCGGATGGCAGGTGAACAGTAACCTTTTATTCCATACCGGCAGGCCGGTTCTAATCAAAGCTTCGTCAGACACCAGCGGCACGCTCGAAGGCACGCAGCGCGCGAATATCGTGGGCGATCCATTCGCGAGCGAGACGCACGACTTTACCACGGGTCAGAGTCTCCGCTGGTTCAATCCAGCCGCGTTCGTGAACCCGCCGACCGGTACATTCGGTTCGATGCAGAAAGACTCCGTGTTCGGGCCGGGCTTTGGCGCCGTGGATCTTTCGATCTTCAAGAGTATCCCGATCAATGAAAGGGTGCGCGCACAATTACGCATCGAGATGTTCAATATATTCAACCGTGTGAACCTGGCGCAGCCGAGCGCGAAGGTGGGTAGTTCGCTGGGGCTTATCGGATCGACATACGGCGCTTCGGTGGGGGTGCCGGGCATTGGTCCGGGAGAACCGTTCAACATGCAGTTGGCTTTGAAGATTCTGTTTTGACATATGAAAACGCTAGCGTTGGTCGTATTGATTCTGGGCGCGCCTTTGTGTGCGGCCGATATCTCGGGCAACTGGATCTCGGAGATCACAACTGGTTTCGGAGAATCCCAATACGCACGAGTCGCAATGCGCGCCGATGGCGAAAAACTCAACGGAAGTTGGGGCGCCTTGAAACTGGAAGGCGCGATTGCCGGCAACAAGATGAACATCTCACTGAGTGCGCCGGACGGCAGATCGGCAGGGTTGCTCAGTGGGTCAATCGGCACGGCGGGTTTATCGGGTGAAGGAAGCGTTTCCCTGCAGCGCGGAGGAGGAGGCCGGGGCGCGGGCAGCGGGGAAATGACGAAGGTCGTGTGGAAAATGACACGCGAGCCGCAGCCGCCGCCGGGCGGCCCCAAGACCTGGGACTTCAAACCGCAGGTCTTCTACTCGTATTACTCGGCGGCGAATCCTCCGGCTTTGCGGATCTTTCCTGGCGACACCATCCGCACATGGACCGTCGACGCGGGCGGTCTAAGTCCGAAGATGGAGCGTTTGTCCCGAGGCGGCGATGCGACGACTGGGCCGTTTTTCATCGAGGGCGCACTTCCTGGGGACACGCTGGTCGTAAAGTTAAACAAAGTCCGCATCAATCGCGAGCAGGCGCGCCAGGGGAATCGCATTAACGCGAGAGCCGTCACACCCGAATACACTGCCGCGGCGAAATATTCGAATGACTTCAACAGCGAATGGAAGCTCGACAAAGAGCGAGGCATCGCGACGCTGGCGCACCCCACGGAACACATGAAGGACTTCTCGGTGAAGATCCTGCCGATGCTCGGTTGTCTCGCTGTTGCTCCGCCGGGAGACGAAATTTACCGCGGAACCGATCTGGGGAACTTCGGTGGCAACTTGGACTACAACCAGAACGGAGAGGGCACGACGTTGTATTTTCCTGTGTTCCACCCCGGCGCGCTGTTCGTTCTCGGCGACGCGCACGCGGCGATGGGAGACGGCGAGCTTACCGGCAGCGCGCTCGAAACTTCGATGGACGTAGAGTTTACCGTGGACCTGATTAAGGGTTACGCAACCATCGCTCCGCGCGCGGAAAACGATGAGTACCTCATCTCGTTCGGGATCGGGGGATCGGTGGCGGAGTCTATTCAGAACGCGACTTCGCAGCTTGCTGGCTGGTTGAAGAAGGATTACAAGCTGAACGATAACGAAGTCGCCGTGCTTTTAGGAGCGGTGCTGAAATACGAGATCACCGAGATGGTGGACCCGAAATATAATGTTGTGGCGAAAGTCCCCAAAAGCACTCTGGCGGCGATTAAGTAAGATTGCTGGTGGGCTTGGTCTTGACCCAGTGCTGGTTCAAGGTTTACGTCGGAACTCCCTGCCAATCTCGCTAGGCATCCTCCAATAGCGACCGGATGTGTACGAGATCCAAGCGTGATAGGTTTCAAGTGAGCTGACCGCACGGTGACGTCACACCCCAGGACCGAAGTACGCGCGCCGTGGCCGCTCTATAGGGTTGGCTCATCCGCCCGATATGGAGCATTATCGTCACGTCTCGTACTGACCTTGGGGATCGCCTGCCAAATTTTTGTCAGCCTGGCTGCGCGGGCGTCGGTCAAAGGGAGAGGTGTCCAGGCATAGGATTTACCACCGGTCCGGGATCTTGTAACCTTACAAGCGGTGGACGGCAGTCCGATTTGCTGGATTGCCGTCTGGGGATAGCTCCGCTAGACCGGCAATTTGAAATCGGCGGCCGAGCGCGGGCGCGAAAGAGAACCGGCGAGAAGGAGAAGTCATGAACTGCATCGTGGTGCTCGTCCTAATGCTCGTGGCCTTCACGGCATCGGCGGCGGACCGCCTTTCAAAAGTAGGCGCGGTCGCGCTCCGAGCGATGGAGAACGACGCGAAAGAACTCGCGATCATCGATCCGCGGGAAGAAGGGACCTACGGGCAGGATCATCTGCTGCATGCCGTGAATATTCCGCTCAGTCGAATCGAGCTTTTGATTGATGAGCTCGTGCCGCGGCGATCGACACGAATTGTCCTTACCGATGACGGCGAAGGTACGGCCGAGCGGGCGGCGGCGAGGCTGAAGGAATTGGGTTACACCAACGTGACCATTCTCGACGGCGGAAATCCCGCCTGGAAAACGGCCGGGTACGAGATGTTCAGCGGCATGAGTGTTCCCGGCAAGGCGTTCGGCGAGTGGATCGCATTGCACTATCAAACGCCGGAGATCAGCGCGGAGGACCTGCACCGGCGATTGACCGCCAACGAAGACATCCTCGTTTTGGACAGCCGCCCCGAGAACGAATACGTCAACATGAACATTCCGGGCTCGATCAACGTGCCTGGTTCGGAACTGGTCTATCGTTTCGAAGAACTGGGAGTGAAGCCGGAAACGCTGATCGTGGTGAATTGCGCCGGGCGCACGCGGAGCATTATCGGGGCTCAGACTCTGATCAATGCCGGGGTTAAGAATAAAGTGGTCGCGCTGAACGGCGGGACCATGTCGTGGGAAACCAGCGGCTTTGAATTGGAGCACGGTTCGCTGCGGCACGCGCCGGAGCCCTCGGAAGAACACTTGCAGCAAGCGCTTCAGACCGCACAGAAGATCGCGGATCGTTACGGCGTGAAGACGATTGACGCGCAAGAGCTGGCGAGGTTTAAAGCTGAGAAGGACCGCAGCCTCTACATTATCGATTTGCGCACGCCGGAGGAATACCGTGCCGGGCACCGGCCCGATTCGTCGTACGGCTGGGGCGTGCAGTTGGTGCAAGGTATGGATAAATTCGCCGCGACCCGCGGCGGGCGCGTCGTGCTGGTGGACAACCACCAAGTCCGCGCGCTTATGACCGCCTCCTGGCTGGTGCAGGCGGATTGGCCCGATACATACGTTCTCAGGGATCCCTTCGACGGTGTGGAACTCGCGAAAGGCGATTATAAGCCTACGGTTCTGGGCCTCGCGGGGCAGCCTTCGCCTCTGGCACTGGATCCCGCGCAGCTTAACGAACGTTTGAAAACGAACGGCGTCACGGTGCTGGATGTGGCCTCCAGCTCCAGTTACAGGAAAGGGCACATTCCCGGCGCATGGTTTGTCAATCGCGCGCGTCTCGAAGAAACGAAGAAATCGATACCTTCCTCGGCGAGCTTCGTGGTCACCGGGGATAACCTGGCATTGGCCGCCCTCGCGGCCCGTGATCTGACAAGCCTCACGGGCAAGCCGGTAAGCGTTTTGACCGGAGGCAACGCGGCGTGGCGCAGGGGCGGCTTTCCCCTGAAATCGGGCATGGAAAAGGCGGCGACGCCTGTGGACGATGTTTTCGTCCAGCCGTTTCTCGCCGGGCCGCTTGAGGACAACCCTGCCGAGTTCCGAAAAGCCGCCGATGCATATCTTTCGTGGGAGCTGCAGCTACCCGAGCAACTCGATCGCGCGAAGGAAACCGACTTCAAGATGGCCGGTAAGTAGCACGGCGGGCATTGGGCGCCTTGTCCCAAAGACCGCGACGACCCGCCGAAGTCCAATGAGGGTCCTGGGTTTATTTGGGCCATTTCTTCATCATCCGGAGCGAAAGTTCGCTCAACGTGGTGAACGATCCAACGAGAGTGTCGGCCCCGTTAATTGCCAATATCAGTACCTGTTGGGCAATGGGCCGCGACCACTTCTGGTATTGAGTATTAACGGTCTGGTGAATGCACCGCCCACCGGCTGGGAAGATGACTTGGTTACTTCCTTGGCGGTTTCCAGTTCAGCAGCAAGTGGATGGGCTGAGTGGAAGTGTCCGGCAGATCGGTGTCGATCAAGAATCTACCATCGCGCGCGACGTCGTATTGCTGCTTGTTGGTCGCTGGCGTAATACGCGTCTGAAATAGCGATTCGGGCGTATCAGGCGCGAAGGTGCCTCCTTGAGCCGTCACCGCTGCCGCCATGAGTTTCAGATCGGGAGCGATGTAATAGAGTTCTTTGCCATCCGCCCTCCACCGCGGCGAGCTCCCTCCTCCCGTGGATACCTGCGACTTCCCGCCCGGCCCAGGGAATGGACGTACATAAACCTCAGGCAGCCCAGATTCGTCCGACTCGTAGGCCACCCATTTGCCATCCGGCGAGAAGGCGCCTTGCTGCTCGTTGAATGGCGTGCTGAGAAATGGAAATGGCTTTCGATCGCCCTCGAGCGGCAGCAACCAAAGGTCGCCGTTGTTCTGTCCATCCCAGTAGAGGATGAATCGCCCGTCGGGAGACCATGAATTGGGCCGCTTGAGATTCGCGGACTGCAGCAGAATCTCCTCCTTGCCTGAACCGTCGGCTGGTTTCTGGTAGAGATCGTAGGCTCCCTTGCGGTTAGAGGAGAACACCACGCGGGTGCCGTCGGGCGACCAGATCGTATAGCGATCGTCGGCTGGGTCGAACGTAAACCTGCTGGTGCGTGCTCCCTCCTCGATCCAAATATCCGACGAACCGACAGGACCGCGGGTGACTCCGGCTCGCTTGCCGTCAGGGGATAGTTCCGGGTTGAACAGAGTAGGGTCGTCCGGAGCGCCGAGCGCCCCAACGTTCTGCCCCGAGCGATTGAACCAGATTATTTGCCGTCGTCCACCCCCTCCATTCCGCCAGGCCATGATCCCGGAAGCGGAGACCGAGAAAGCACCGGCCAGCGTGCCGGGATCGACACCCACGGGACGCTCCAGGATCACCGTTTCGCCGGAGAGCTGCCCGCTGCCAGAGTCGAAACGCTGAGCTTCGAGAGCACCCTGCCTCACGCGTATAAGCCATCCCGGTGCGACGTATTCGGCCGCCGAGTCTGTTCCCGGTGCGATCGTGGCGATCCGCCGTGGCTCGCCGCCATCCAGCGAACCAAGCCAGAGACTCGGGTCCGTGCCATTTACGACGTATAGAAACTTGTGTCCGCCGGGGAGAAAACGCGGCGCAAGCGGATTGAGTTGCCCCGGAACAAGCCTGGTGGCTTCTATCGCTTTCCCCCCGGAGGCTGGAACCCGATACAGCGGAGTGACTCCGCCTGAAGAAAACAGGATCACGCCCCGCTCGCCCCATGTGCCTTGCGCCGATAAGAACGGGGCATTCGCGACAACCTGAGCTTGGCCTCCGCCGAGATCGATTCGTTTCAACTTGTAGTCGGCGAAATAGCCGAGAGATCGGCTGTCGGGTGACCAGAAGGGGCTGAGTGCACGTTCCGTGCCTGGCACCGGTTGCGCCGACGTCGAGTTCAGCGTCCGTACCCATAGAAGCCGCGAAGCGCCATCACCGGCGACAAACGCAACTCTACGGCCGTCTGGCGAGAGTGCGAAGGAGGCAGGATCACTGGTCGCGGGGGTAAAGATTTCCACGCGGGTTTCGGGGGCTCCCGTGCTGTTGTCTCGGAAACCGTAAAGCAGGGCGCCAACGGCGACTGCGGCCATCACCGCCGCTACAACCCAGGGCACGAAAATCCGCCTTCGCTGGACGCCAATCGGGCCTGGATCCCTCTCGTGCCCCGCTCCACTCGATATCTCTTGAATCGCGTCCTCGATCGTGATCAGCGCATCGCCGATGTCACGCAGCCGATTCTTCAGGTTGCGTTCCAGGCATCGCTTAAGTAAGTCCCGAATCCTCCTGGGTGTTTCGGGGGGCAGTCCGCTGAGGTCGATCGGACCGCGCAAGACATCGGCCAGCGTGTGGGAGATAGTTTCACCGTCGAACAAGCGCCGGCCAGCCAACGTTTCGAACAGCACCACTCCGAAGGACCAGATGTCCGCGCGTTTGTCTACCGGCTTGCCGCTCGCCTGCTCGGGACTCATATAGGACGCCGTCCCCATGATCATCCCGGCTTGCGTCGCGGCCATGGTCAAGGTCGGCGAGTTCTGGGGAGAGGATGTGCCCGCGCTCGACGGCTGCGCTACCGCCGCCAATCCGAAGTCGAGCACCTTCACAACACCCGCCGGCGTGACCATAATGTTGGCCGGTTTTAGATCGCGATGGATAATGCCTTGGTTGTGCGCGGCTTCGACCGCGTCGGCGATTTGCCTCGCGTAATCGAGTGCGGACTCGAGCGGGAGAGGACTCGTGAGCGGCGCTCCAGGCACCAGTTCCATGACTAATGCTCGAACCCCGTTCGACTCTTCGACGCCGTAAATGGTAGCGATGTTCGGATGATTTAGAGACGCCAGGACTCTGGCTTCACGCTCAAATCGCGCGAGGCGCTCCGGGTCCTGTGCCAGCGCAGCGGGTAGAACCTTGATCGCCACCTCGCGGCCCAGCTTGGTATCGCGGGCCCTGTAGACCTCTCCCATTCCACCGGCGCCAATGGGTGCAAGGATTTCGTAAAGTCCGAGTCTGTCTCCTGCTATGAGCGGCATGTGGGGAATCAGACAAGTTTAACGGATCAGAGAGAAATTGTGTTGATCAGCGACACACTCGGAATCTCACTCGGAGCGTCCAGGCCATCTCGGAGGAGTGCCTACCGATAATGACCCATAACGCCGCTATCGTGAGACGGAATTGGAATCGTTTCGCACAGCGTCTCAGGTTGGTTCTACTTCACTTTGATTCCCTTGACGATCCTCTCTGCCTCGGCCCGCGTGAAGTCTCCGCTGATCACGGCAGATTCCGCAATGGGCGTCCGCAACACCGGAGCCGCAGCCACGTGGCCATCGAGGAGAATCGCTATGGGTCGCCCGATGTGGTTCGTAGTAGCAGAGCGCATTTTCGCGGCCCCCTGGGGGGTGAAATCTACGCTTACCCAATATTGTGACGGCCCATTGCCCTGAACGACCCTGGCCGCAGCAATGTCGTTGTTCCTTACGACGGCCTCATCGTGAAGGTAAATCGATCGGTCGGACCTGGACGACTTCTCCTGACGCAGACCTGGCATCGATGTATCTTCGGCCAGCCTTATTTCGAAGCGAACGGCCGCCTGCAGTTCCCCAACGAAGGGAGACCACATGCGTACGCTGAGGAATGAAGCAACTGCTACTCCAGCGATGACGGTCGTGAAAACGATTCGCGACGGCGATTCCGGCCTAGAGGCCGCAGCCGAGCTTAAAGCTCCTCCGAGGACGGCTCGGCGACACTGCTCACGTTCACGGAAAGTCCACGTCGGCTCGTGCCGAAGCGGGTCTGCCTCATTTAAGAGTTCCTTAATCTTTGTCATCGAAACCCCCTCTAAGTGCGCGGGTGAGATCGCGCCTACCCATGGACAGGTGCCAGCGCACCGTAATCGAGCTGATGCCAAGAAGGGACGCAATCGTGGGAATGGCCATCTCCTCGAGTTCATGCATAACGACGATCGCACGACGGCGGGGAGAAAGGACGTTGAGCGCCTGCCATACGGTATCCGCGGCAATCAGCGCCGTCTCTACGTCTCGGCTACTCGCGAGATTGCTGGCTCCAACTTCTGGTCTTTCGTGACGGTTTCGAAAAGATCGCTTCCGCCACTGGTCCCGGCGCGCATTGATGAGCACACGGACTAGCCACGCTTCCTCACTCGAGGTGCCGTCGGGTATGGACTTCAGGGACCGGGTCGCCCTCAGAAACGTTTCCTGCACGAGGTCGAGGGCATCGTCGGTGCTTTGGGTGAGGCGTCTGGCCAAGCGATAGAGCCGGTCGGAATGAGTGTCGAACAAGTACGTCAGTCGTTTGGCGGGGCTCCCGGCAACAGCCACGGGAAGAGTCCCGGCTACACTCCGTCCGTTCATATCCTCTTAGACGATTGAGCGCTTCACTATGTTGGCCCGTTCCAAGGAAAAGTGACGGACAACGGCTGGGTGTTAATAGGAATTAACAGGCAGGTTGACCCCCTCCTGCTCCGCCCAGGGCATGATCACGGCGGACTAGCTTACTGGCACCCGGTGGTGCTTGCGGTGAACGTGCCGCCGTTGCCGATCGTCCCGTTCACCGTGAGCTTTCGGCAGGCCTGCGTAAGGGGGTTGGGCTGAGCTATTTCTCCGAGGAATAGGTCGGCAGAATGCGGCCGATATGTAGTCGGCTGGCGATTTCGGCCTTGCTGATGCCAGCCTAACATCGATTTCGCGGCGGCAGATCCCGATCCGAGTTTGAGGGATACTCAGAGCGTGGGGCTGAAAATCGAGTTTTTGGCCAAAATCGACCACGCCCGGAGTCGTATGCGCTCTATAGCCGCCCGATTACGGAAACGACCCACGGATAGCCGAGATTATGACCGACAGACCGTGGCCGTTATGGAACGTGTGCTTGCCGCGACTTCGAATTGTATCGATATTGGTACGTCTGCGGGCGAACTACTGAAACATATGGTTCGGCTCGCACCCCGCGGAACCCACTTCGCCTTTGAGCCACTGCCACATTTTTACCACACTCTCGTGAAGAGATTTCCGAATGTCCAAATCCATAATGTAGCGCTAAGCGACGCCACTGAAGAATCCACCGCTTTCCAACACGTCGTCAGCAATCCAGCTTACAGCGGGCTCAGACGCAGGAGTTACGACCGACCTGAAGAGCGCGTCGAAGAAATCGTGGTCCGAACCGCACGGCTCGATGAACTCATTCCCCAGAACGTGCATATTCATTTGGTCAAGATCGACGTGGAGGGCGGAGAATTCCAGGTCCTCAAAGGCGGCGTGGAAACCGTTCGCCATAACCGGCCTTTCATCGTATTCGAGTTTGGCCTTGGCGGCGCGGACTGGTATGGAATCCAGCCCGAAGACATGTACCGTCTGCTTTCGGGGTACGGGCTGGATGTGTCACTGATGTCGGACTGGCTCTCGGGGAAAACACCTTTAGGTGAGCGAGAATTTGCGACGGAGTTCCGCGATTGCCGAAATTATTATTTCTTGGCTCACCCTAAGGGCTGAATTTCAGGAGATACCGCTGGAGACGATGCTGGCGCGCTGCGTCCGGCAACTTCTCACGCAGTTGCCGTGGCCGATGCGCCGCTACCGAACTCCTTCACCGGCAGGGCGATGGTCCAACCCCTCCGGGCGCGTATTTCTGCAGGGCGCGAATGGCAACGGGATGGTCTGTTGGTTGTTAGTAGAAACACAGGCGTAGAGGTCGGCACGAAACATTTTCGCCCGCCTGCGTGCCTCGCCAAAAACCCTCTGCGAATCGGCTTGCGAGAG
>Ga0209415_10015073_pt1 | contig 12580 bp, 6 predicted proteins | sample PeaSoiSIISIP2007_FD_187696 | JGI IMG/M metagenome (GOLD analysis project Ga0209415, IMG submission 187696) | Peat soil microbial communities from Weissenstadt, Germany - SII-SIP-2007 (SPAdes) (version 2) | ecosystem: Environmental > Terrestrial > Soil > Wetlands > Peat | place: Germany...
CGAGTTCCTTCGCCTTGCGCACCATGGTCTGGCGCGCCATGCCGACCAGATCCGCCGCCTGGGAGCGGTTTCCCTTGGTGCGCCGCAGCGCTTCGCGGACCAGGAGGTCTTCCATCTCCTTCAGCGTGGGAAGGACCTCGGGGAATTCCAAACCCGAGGCGGCGACGGCCTTGGACGGATCTTGACTCCCCCCCCGCCCCTGGGCCAGACGCTCCTTCAGGGGTTCGAGCGACAGGGTCGGTCCCTGCGACCGCCCGACGGCGTCGAAGAGGAGTCCCTTGAGTTCGCGGACGTTGCCCGGCCAGCCGTGGTTGGAGAGCAGCGTCCAGAGCTCGGGGGGAAGCTGGACGGGCGCCCTGCCGAACTGCTGGCAGGCTTCTTCCACGAAGGCCCTGGCGAGAACGGGCAGATCCTCCGTCCGCTCCCGCAGGGAGGGGAGTCGGACTTCGTGGGGCTGGAGCCGGTAGTAGAGGTCCGCTCGGAAGACGTTCTCGCGCAGCGACGCCGAAAGGTCCCGGTGTGTGGCCGCGACCACGCGCACGTCGGCGCTCTTGGGACGGTCGGAGCCGAGAGGGTGGTAGGTCCCCTCCTGCAGCAGACGCAGCAGCTTGACCTGGCTTTCGGGCTTGAGGTCGCCGATCTCGTCCAAAAACAGCGTGCCGCCCGCGGCCTCCTCCACCATTCCCTTGCGCTCGCGGTCGGCTCCGGTGAACGCACCGCGGACGTGGCCGAACAGGGTGTCCGAGAAGAGGTGATCGTCGACGCCCGCGGCGTTGACCACGACGAAGGCGCCCTTGCGGCCCGAAAGGTCGTGGACCGCCCGGGCCATGGCCTCCTTGCCCGTCCCCGTCTCTCCCGAGACCAGCACCGGAAGCCGGGAAGGGGCGATGGCCTCCACGTAGCGGAAGATCTTCCCCATCTTCGGGCTCGCTGTCAGGATCCGTCCAAACGCCTCGGGGAATTCGCTCTCCTCGGAAAGGATCCCCCGCTTCAGGGATTCCGCTTCGCGGCGCAGCAGCCGCGCGTCCAGGATCCTGCGCAGGCCGCCCAGGTACTGTTCGTTGGAGACCGGCTTCACCAGGTAGTCCGCCGCGCCGCGCCGCATGCATTCCACGGCGGTGGGCACGTCGGACATGGCGGTGACCATGCACACGGAGATTTCCGGTCGCTCCCGGGAAACGGCTTCCAGGATCTCCAATCCGGTCCTCCCCGGAAGTTGCAGGTCCAGGAAGGCGATGCCGTGTTCCCCCCGGAGGAGGATCTCGAGCGCCTCCGACCCGTGCGCGCAGGTGTCCACATCCACGTGGCCCGCGATCCGCAGGGCCAGCTGGGCCGAGCGCAGGAACTGCGCCTCGTCGTCCACGATCAGGATCCGGTCGCTCATGCGTTCTCTCCCGGTTTCGAGGCTGGAAGGCGGAGGATGGCGCGCGTGCCGCCTCCCTCCCGGGGAAGGAAGGCCAGTTGTCCGCGGTGGGCCTGGACGATTCCCCAGGAAACCGCGAGCCCCAGTCCCGTCCCTCCCTCCTCGCGCTTGGTGGTGAAGAAGGGATCCAGGATCTTGGGGAGATTCTCGGCGGCGATCCCCACCCCCTCGTCCTCCACCTCCAGTTCCACGTTCCCGGACTCCGACATCCGCGTCCGCACCCGGAGGAGCCGGTCCCTCGTCGGAAGGGCCTGGCAGGCGTTGGTCAGGAGGTTCACCACCACCTGCTCCAGCCGCTGCGGATCGCCCTCCACCATCGGCAGGGATTCCGCGAGTTCGGACTCGAAACGGTCGGTGGACTTGCGCACCAGGTTCCCCACCAGGAGAAGCGAGGAGTGGACCACCTGCGACAGGTCGACGGGGCGGTGGTCGGAAACGGGGTTGCGCCGCGAGAAGTCCTTCAGGCCCGAGATGATGTCGCGGATGCGGACGGTCGATCCGCGGATCCCCTCCAGGAGGGCGTGGACCTCGGGCTTCATCTCCAGGTAGGGGATGCCGGAAAGGGCGAATTCCGGGTGGACGGCGTGGTGGGCGTCCAGGACCGGTTCGGCTTCGGACATGATCCGCTCCAGGAGTTCCGCGTTGAACATCGCCAGGTTGTTGGGATTGTTGATCTCGTGGGCCATCCCGGCCAGGAGCACCCCCAGCGAGGCCATGCGGTCCGCGTGGATCAGCTGTTCCCGCTGCCTCTGCTCGCGCTCGGCGGCATGGACGGATTCCGTCGTATCGACCAGGAAACCCACGACCGCCTCCCCGTCCTCGAAGGCCACGAAGGCGGTGGAGATGTGGGCGTGGAAGTGGGTCCCGTCCTTGCGCAAAAGGACGCCGTCGTACTCGCGCGGCGGCATTCCACCGGCCGCCCGGATCCGGAAGCGCTCCTCGATCAGCTTCCTGTGGTCGGGATGGTAGGTCTCGCGGTGGGGGACCTGGACCAGGGATTCGAGGTCCGGATAGCCGAACAGCTCGATGCAGGCGTTGTTCGCGTAGATCGTCCGACCCTCCCGGGTGATGCGGATGGCCAGGGACGCGTCCTCCACCAACGTGCGGAAGCGCGCCTCGCTCTTCGCGAGGGCCTGTTGCGCGGCTTCGCGCGTCGTCACGTCCAGGAAGCTGGCCCGGACCAGCCTCCGTCCGCGGGACGGGAGCAGGGAAAGCCTCGCTTCGCAGGGGATGGATCGACCATCGGCGCTCTGGACCGTCCAGGGCATGGCCACGGCCTCTCCCTTCAGCATCCGAGCCAGCGCCGCGCTGCGCGCCGCCGACGAGGCCTGACCGTCGGGCTGGTTGGGAGGGGAGAAGAACAGGGATTCCGCCTTGCCCATCTCCTCGAGCGAAAGGCCCAGAAGGCGCTCCGCCGCGGGATTGGCCGCGATGATCCGCTGGTCGTCGTGGTCGACGATCAGGATCGCATCCGGGGCCGATTCGATGAGCGACAAGGCGAGTTCCTCGCGTTCGCCGCGGGATTTCTCCTCGCGACTGGAAGCGACGGCGAATGCCAGGCAGGAGAAGGTCCCGGCGAGCGCGACCAGGAGGATCGCCCAACCGGCCTTGTCGTCCACATCGCGGTTTTCCTCGCCCATGAGCCGTGCGGCGTTTCCGTTCTTGCGCACGACGCGCACGAAGGCGTCGGCCGCGATCCTGGCGCGGACGGAATCCCCCGGGTGGGTCTGGAAGGCGCGCCTGGCCGCTTCCAGTTCGGCGAATTGCCGCATGTCTTCCGTGTCCAGGTAGGTGTAGGAATAGGCCCGCTCGAGACTGTCCATCCGCGGCGAGGACGCCTGGGCGCCCAACCTTCCGAGTTCGAGGCCGTAGAGCGAAGTCTGCTCCAGGGGCTCGACCGCCTTCTCCATGATGCGCACGGTCCGTTCCCGCACCTTCGCGAGGGCGTACCTGCCCGCGAAGCCGGCGGCCGCGAGGAGCGACGCCAAGACGACCAGCCCGACCCGGACCCGTCGGAGCCGAGCCTGTTCCTTCCAACGATCCTCGTAGAGTCCCTGCACCCCGTCCTCCGGACCTCCGATGTCCATCCCCGGCGGGCGACGGACATCCGGGAATCATGTTACATCGCGGGCGGAGGACACATCGGTTCGAAATCGCCGCGGGAGATCGCGGAGAACCGGAAACGAAACCCTACCGGAATCCGCCCATTCCCGGCAGTCCGGGCATCTTCACCGAACCCATGATGGCCTCGGACTGGGCCGAAACCCGCTCCTTGGCCTGGTGGAAGGCCGTGAGGATCAGGTCCTCCAGGAGTTCCACGTCCTCGGGGTCCACCACCGACTTGTCCAGCTTCAGCGACTTCAGGTCGCCCTTGCCGGTGAGCACCACGGCGACCTTCCCGCCGCCGGCCTCCCCGGCGAACTCCGCCGTCTCCATCTCCTGCTGCGCGGCCATGACCTTCTTCTGGACCTGCTGCAGCTGCTTCATCATCGCGTTCATGTTCATGGACGTCTCATTCCGAGGTGGTGGGAGTGGCGTCGAAGGCGTCCACGATCCGGCCCAGCACCGGATCGGCCTCGACGGCCTGCTGGAGGTTGGGTCCGCGGGAAGGCGTCGGGCGCGAGGAGGCGGCAGGGGCTTCGACGGGCGCGGCGACGCGTTCCGGAGAGCGCGGCGCCGGGACCTTGGCGACGGAATCCGGCGAACGGGACAGGGGCGGCAGGCTCTCGCCGGAAAGGAGCTTCCGCAGGTCGGCCACCTTGTCCAGCGCCGCCATGCGGGCCACGGCCATCTCCAGGGCCAGACGGGGATGGTGGGCGTCCCGCATCTGCTGGGTGGTGTCGGACACCATCCGCGCCCAGCGCAGGAGATCGCCCTCGGCGAGATCCGCCGTGGCGCGCTTGAGTTCCTCCACCCGTTCCGGCATGAGGCTCAACGCCCCGTCGGGCAATCCCTGCAGCCTGCTGAAGAGGACGTTGCGCAGGAATTCCCCGAACCCCCGGACGTACTCCACGGCATCCACACCGCGTTCCAGGGCCAGGTGGATCTCTCCGACGGCGGCTCCGGTGGCGCCAGCCGCGAGGTGTTCCAGGAGTCGCAGGTGGGACGCCTGGTCCGGGACCCCCAAGGTCTTCCGTACGTCGTCCGCCGTTACGGTGTTCCCGGCGTAGGCGAAGACCTGGTCGAAGAGCGACAGGCCGTCGCGCATGGAGCCGTCGGCGCGCAGGGCCACGATCTCCAGCGCCTCGGGCTCGGCCTGGATCCCGTCCTCGGCGCAGATGAGCAGCAGGCGGTCGCGCACCTGGGCGGGCGTCAGACGACGGAAATCGTACCGCTGGACGCGGGACAGGATGGTCTGGGGGACCTTGTGGACTTCGGTGGTCGCCAGGATGAACACCACGTGGGGCGGGGGTTCCTCCAAGGTCTTGAGGAGCGCGTTGAAGGCCGCCTTGGACAGCATGTGGACTTCGTCCAGGATCACCACCCGGTAGCGCCCGTGGGAAGCGGCGTACTTGAGCTGCTCGCGCAGTTCGCGCACGTCGTCCACGCCGGTGTGGCTGGCCGCGTCGATCTCCAGCACGTCCATGCTCGAGCCCTTCTCGATCTCCAGGCAGCTCTCGCAGACGCCGCACGGCCGTTTCTCCGGATCCGTTTCCGAACAGTTCAGCATGCGCGCCAGGATGCGGGCCGACGTCGTCTTCCCCACCCCTCGGGTTCCGGTGAAGAGGAAGGCGTGGTGCAGGTGGCCGCGCACCAAGGCGTTTCGCAGGGTGCGGGCCACGTGCTCCTGGCCCACCATGTCCTCGAAGCGCTTGGGCCGCCAGCGGCGCGCCATGGCCTGGTAACTCATCTGACCTCCGATAGGGTGCTTGTCTCGAGAACGAGCTCCAGGGTCGCCATGTTCCCCTTGTCGTTGTAGCGCAGCGAATGGAACGCGTGGCTCGCCATCAGGATTCCGCGGCCGTGCCGGGCCCCGATGTTGCTTTGGCTGAAGGGATCCGGGAGATTGCGCCAATCGAATCCGTCGCCTTCGTCCTCCACGCGGAACCGGACCATCCCTTCCTCGGGATCCACGAGGCACCGGGCCAGGACCCGCCGGTCCTTCCAGGGGGATTCCTGCGAGCGGCGGCGCGCGAGATCGTAGAAGACGGAGCTGCGGAGGGCCTCGCGCTTCTCCTCGTAGGAGATGCCCAGGTTCCCGTGCTCGATGGCGTTGGTGAGGATCTCGACCAGGCCGAGGGTGACGGGTGTCCGGCGGGGATCGTAGTAGGACAGCGCGGTCTCCACCAGGGAGAGGGCGACCGGAGTCACCAGCGAAAAATCGTTGTCCAGCGTGATCAGACGCTGCTGGAAGCCGAGGCGTCGCGGATCGAACCGTTCCGCGAGGGTCGTGAGGGCGTGCCCGATGTGGAATCCGATCTCCTCTTCGGTGAAGGGAGCGGGCACCACGGCGAACACGCCCAGACGTTGGGCCTCCAGAAGCTCGGTCCGCCGTCCCAGGCCCGCCAGCGCGAGCACGGGGCGGTGGTTGCCTTCGGTGTGCAGATGGCGCAGGAGGCGCAGGCTCTTGGGTTCGTCCAGATCCAGCACCAGGACGTCCGCCCCGACGCTGTCCAGCCGTGCGACGAAGGGTTCCGTCGCCTCGAAGACCTCCAGGGACTGCCCGAAACTGATCACGGCGTTCTGCAGGATCTCGCGGGTGGACTCGGAGGACACCAGCGCCAAGACCAGCTTGGGATCGTTCCGGCTGGTTGTGGAGTTGGATTCGATCACCCCCCAAATATGCCTATGCGCCCTCCTTTCCCGCCGATAGATTTCCTACTCTTGGGCACACCTATGCCGCGGCTCCTGCAATCGACCCTGCACCCCGGTTCGGCCACGGAATGGCTGGACGATCTCCGGGGCGACTCCCGTGTCGTCAGCCTCTCTCCCGCCCATCCCACTCTGCTGGTGCGCCTGCGCTCCGAAGAGGGGATGTGGATCTCCCAGCACGAGCTGGTGTTCGGTCTGTTCCGGACCGTCTGGCACTGTCCCGCGAAATTGGACTTGGACGCCGGCAGGCTCGTCGCCAAGGGATGGTCCCAGCATTTCCAGTCGTTCGAGCAGACCCTCTGCTGGAACCCGACCGATCAGGGCCTGTCGCTGCAGTCGGATATTTCCTTCGAAGGGGCCAGAACCGGACTGGAAGACCTTTTGCTTCGCTCGCTCCTGCGCTTCCCCGGCCTTCCTTCCACACTGGCCTCGGAACGGCCCACCCAGCGGATCGCCATGGAGGGGCAAGCCGCGGCCTAGGGGAGAGTCCTGCGGGATTCCGCTGGACTGCGAACTAGGGAAGCGGTCGCGACGTCCACCACTGCGCGAAGCGCTGAAGCCCGTCCTCCAGGGCGATGCCCGGTCGGAAGCCCGTCAAGGCCACCAGTCGCGACGGGTCGGCGCGGGTCTCCCACACCTCTCCGAGCGGAGCGGGACGATGGTCGATCCGGATCGGTTTGTCCAGGGCCTTGGCCAGGAGTTCCAGGAATCGGCGCACCTCGACGGGGCGTTCTCCTCCCACGTTCAACGCTCTCCAGGGGGCGCTGGAAGTCCCGCGATCGTCCGGGTCGAATTCCCCCGATGTGGGCGGCAGACCCGCGACGCGGAAGATGGACTCCACCACGTCGTCGATGAAGGTGAAATCCCGCAGCATGGCCCCTTCGGCGAACAGGGGAATGGGGTTCCCCTCCTCCAAGGCCCTGGCGAAGAGGAAGGGGATCATGTCGGGACGGCCCCAGGGACCGTAGACCGTGAAGAAGCGCAGACAGGTCGCGGGCAGGCCGAACAGGTGGGCGTAGCTGTGGGCCATCAGTTCCCCGGCGCGCTTGGTGGCGGCGTACAGGCTCGCGGGGTGGTCGCCGCCGTCGGCTTCCGCGAAAGGGGGGCGATCGAGACCGTAGACGGAACTCGTGCTGGCGAAGAGGAAATGCTTCACGCGGGCGCGTCGACAGTTCTCGAGCACATGCACGGTGCCCTTGAGGTTCCCGTCGATGTAGTCGTAGGGATGGTCCACGGAATGCCGCACACCGGCCTGCGACGCCAAGTGGAAGACGAAATCGAAGCCCCCGTCGAACACCTCCTCGAGCCCCGCGGCATCGGCGATGTCCAATTTCCGAAACGAGAAGCCCATCCGCGGGGCGAGTCGAGCGAGCCGCGCTTCCTTCCAGGCGGGATCGTAGTAGGCGTTGAGGTTGTCGATGCCTTCCACCTGGGCACCTTCGTCGAGGAGTCGGTGCGACAGGTGGGATCCGATGAACCCCGCGCAACCCGTGACCAGGCATCGACTGCCGCGGAGGTTCGGTGGGTCCTTGAGCATGTTGGACAAATTTGCGCCCGGAGGCTTTTCACCGCGGTTGCAAAGGGGCATCGGAATGGTGTCGAATCACATCCATTAAATCGCGGTTTCCCCGAACACCGTCCCGGAGGAATCCCTCCACTGTTTCCCAGAGAACAGTTATTCCTGAAAATCCGGAGAATGGAACTTCGTCCGCGTTTCCCGTTCGTAGACTTCCCGGAGGCGGCAAGGACGACCCGGATCGGCAAACCACCCGTTGCAGGTCTGTTGGGGAGTGCCTCGCCCGGACGGGAGGGACCATGTCCATCCATGAAGTTGCAAGACCACACCCGAGCGCGCTCTTCATGGCCTCCATCCTGGCCGCGGGAGCGCTGGCGCATGCCGCGAAGGTGGTGCGGTTCTACGACCCCTGGCGGAGCATCGACACCGTCCACCTCACCGCGTACTACCCCCTGGCGGCGGACATCGTCGCGACCCGCGTGCCGGGCACCGATTGGGTGCAGGCCGTGATTCCGACCACCGCCTGGGACAGCGCGACCGCGAACGTGGCCGCCAACCCCACCGCCGCCATCGGGATCCACTTCACCCACCCGCAGAATCCGTACGCCACCTACTGCCAGAACGGCCTGAACCCCGGGACCTGCGCGGATTTCGACGTCCGTGCGGCCCTTTCGGCTTCGGACACCGTCTGGATCGTGCCACAGCCCACCAGTTTCGGTCCGGCCCTGGTGTCCGGCGTCGCCCCCGTGTTCCTCTATACCGCCGTCTGGAACCCCTGGCAGTACGCAGGAGATTCCACGCCCGCGATCCAGGTGGATTCCGGCGGGTGGGTGCCTTTGCAGCCGATTCCCGGCAACAGCGGCTGGTGGATCGCCCAGGTCGCCTACGTGGGGCACCTGGACGTGGTCGTGGCCCACGACACCAGCGGCAAGGGCCCCTACTTCACGGGGTCGGGCACCAACGGCGCCCAGCCCGCGCCGGCGATCCGCCTGGATTCGCTGGCGCGAGCGGGCGACACGATCTGGCTCCGGTCGGATTCCGGCAAGGCCCTGGAGACGCGTTCCCCGGGCGATCCCAAGACCCTCCTGGTCTACAACCCCTGGAACGGGCAGTTCGGGGTGGATCCCCAGGCAAGTTTCGACGGAGGCGCGACCTGGCTTCCCACGGAGTTCGTGCAGCAGTACTGCGGGTGGTACCAGGTGCGCACCTACGATGCGCCCGCCAAGGTCCGGATCTCCAACGGAACCGGAACGAGCTCCGCGGACGTCCCGCTCGCCTGGACCGGCGACACCCTCTTCCTGTGGAACGCCCTGACCACGCCCACCACCAGTCCCTACTTCAACGGGATCACCGGGGTCTGCCTGGTGACCGACCTCGCCGCCACCATCCGCGACTTCGACAGCGCCACCAGCCCGGATTTCGAGGCCCCGACCAACGTGGTACCCCAAGGCCTGCGGACCGGTCTGGTCCAGACCACGCTGGGCGCCGACGGCACCCCCACGGAGAGCACCGCGGGATCCAAGTACTTCCTCAACTTCTCCCAGTGGTTCCACGACGTGCCCGGGATCAACTCCACGACCTGCATCGACATCCCGCTCGCCCTGACCACCACGGGCACCTACGCCTACTACGACTCCACCTACTTCCCCATCGACACCTTCCAGGACCCCCACAACAACCTGATCATCGCCCCCAACGACACCCGATACACCGGCAAGGAAGACGGAAAACTCCACAATTTCAGCTTCTGCCTGGAATCGCACGCCCAGTTCACCTACACCCCGGGGCAGACCTTCACCTTCAGCGGCGACGACGACGTGTGGGTGTTCATCAACGACCAGCTCGTGATCGACCTGGGCGGCATCCACGCGGAAGCCACCTCGACCATCGGGTTGGACAACCTGGCCCCCACCATCGGGCTCGTGGCCGGACAGACCTATCCGTGGGACTTCTTCTTCTGCGAACGGCACACCACCCAGTCCCACCTGCGCATTTCCACCGATCTGGATCTCCAGACGCGCGCGAACTTCACGGTGAAGGACACCGTGGACTCCGCCAACCACACCGTCGCGTTCACCGTGTACGGATCGCGTCCCGGACAGGGGTGCAGCTCGGTCTCGAGCCGGTTCGAGTCCATCGGAAAGTACGTGCTGACCGGACCGGCGCCCTTCCCCTCGCCGCAGGTCCTGGGGGGCGGGACCTCGTACGGGGGCATCACCGTGGACCCCGCCTTCGGATCCGTCAAGATCGACACCTCCAAGATGGTCGGACTGCCTCCGGGCAAGTACCAGTTGCGGGTGTCCGCTTCCAGCGATTCCACCATCTTCCAGACCCTGGACTTCACCATCCCCACCGTCCCGGTTCCCGTCTTCGCGGGCACCAAGCCCCCGTTCGCGGGACAGGTCGGCACGGGACTCTGGGTTCCGGTCACCGAGCTCTACCCCGACACCCGCGTCGCTTCCGGGGAGTCCATCCCCTTCCTGTTCAGGCCCGTTTCGGGGCTCTCCTTCTGCCGGGATTCCCTCTGCGCCCAACCGCTCGCGGCGGGGGACACGTTGAAGACCGGCACCGGAGGAACACCCCGCCAGGTGTGGGTGCGGGGAAACGCCCCGGGAACCTACGCCTTGGTGGTCGAGGATTCGGCCGCCGACAGCACCGACGTGCGGAGCAACCTGACGTTCGTCGGGGGCAAGCTGGAGTTCGTGGACGGTTCCTGGCAACCCCTCGCCACGACGCCGTCCGTCGCCTCGCCGGTCCGGATTCCCGTGCAGATCCGGGTGGCCTCGTTCTCCCTGGGGAAGATCTGCCCCACCTGCGAGGACACGGTTTCGCTCAGCTCCCTGTTTCCCGGCCTCCAGTTCCTGTCCGGACCCTCCGGCCCCTCCATTGCGACCCTGGTCCTTGCCGGCGGCGAAGGGACCTTCTGGATCGTATCCGCCCTCCCGGTGGATTCGACGAGCCTGGTCGCGGCGCCCGCGGGCGGCGCGGATTCCACCAAGGCGACCTGGACTCCGGTCACCTTCGTCGCCTCCCGCCCGGATTCCGGATGGTTCCTGGATCGGAACGGGGACGGCCGCGTGGACGGTGCCACCATCTTCCTGCACCAGCCCTGGTCGTCGGCGAACGTGTTGCGCCTTTCCTGGCCGGGGATCGCCGACTCCCTCACGGTGCTGCCCTCCGAGATCTCGGTGTCTGCGGATTCCCTTTCCCTCTCCATCCAACTGGGCCCGAACCGGACGTTCGGGCAGAATCTGACCTCCATCCAGGGCGGGAACGACAGCCTGGGCCGATGGTCGTGGGACGCGAGCTGGCCTCTCCTCGCGTTCCCGATGGCCGACCACGTGGCCCCGGTTCCCGTTTCGGCGGTGTATTCCTGGGCTTCCGGGCCCGGCCAGTTCGACACCCTCCGCGTTGCCGCCTCGGAGCCCCTGGGTCCGCTGACGGATTCCGACGTGGTCCGCGTCCTGGCCCAGGCGGGGATCTGGGCGCCGGGCGGCCAGTCGGGACAGGTCCTGGACGCGTCCGGCAGCACCCTCGTGCTCCTGTACGATCCCGGACTGCCGGAACCCGCTCCCGGCGACAGCCTGCGCTTCGCGCCTTCCGCGGGCGTTTCCGACCTGCTGGGGAACCGACCGGGCGACTCCGCCAAGGCGGTGGCGATCCAGGGCACCGATCGGCTTCCGCGTTCGGCGCGGATCGTGGACACCAACGCGGATGGCCGGGCCGACGAGGTGGTGCTGCGCTTCACCTACCCCCTCCACGCCACGCAGGCCCTGGGCTTCCGGTGGCCCGATCCGGCGACGGGCGCGCTGGATTCCGAGACCGTGCCGCTCTCCAAGCTGGTGATGGATTCCGGGGGCCTGGTGGTGGTCGCGCCCCTGGACCCCGCGTTCGCCTTCGGCGCCACGTCCTGTCCGGCCGCCGGGTGCGCCGACCTGGGATGGATGCAACCGCTTTCGGGACCCGCCACCGCGGCGAACCAGTTCCCGGTCCAGGACGGCGTGAACCCGGTCATCACCAGCGCAACGGTCCGGTTCGCGTCGCAGGACAGCGCCCTGGACACCTTGCGGATCGTGTTCTCCGAACCCATCTCGTTCGACACCTCCCTGGCCAGCGCGCTCGCTCCCTTCGTCTCCTGGGGACACCCGAGCGCGGATTCGTCCGGCACCGCGGTGCCCTACACCTGGTACCTGGCCCCGGGGCGGAACGAGGTCGACCTCCTGATCCACGTGGGAGACTCCCTCCCCCTGAAGCCGGGGGACTCGGTGCGCATCACCGCCGAGCCGACAGGCCTCGTGTCCGACACCGCGGGAAACAGCCCGGGACTCTTCGCGCACTGGACCCCCATCGCCTTCGGGCCGACGCCGCTGCGGCTCACGCTCAACCCCTACATCCCGGTGCGCACCTACACCGGCTGGAGCATCCCCCAAGCCGAACCCAACGTGACCATCCTGGTGCGCCCCGGTCCGGGATCGCCGTGGCAGATGACCGACGGATCGGCTCCCTCCATCGACACCTCGCACGTCACGGGCGTGGTGGTGCGGACGGACCGACCCATCGACGGCGGGTTCTACCTCTACGACAACATCGGGGTGTTCGTCACCTCCTCCACCCTGGACATCGTGAACACGGCCCTGGCGAACAACACCGTTCCCCTGGACCCGCGCGGCTTCTACGAGGTGTTCTTCGCCTGGGACGGCCGCGCGAACAACGGCCACGTGGCTTCCTCCGGCGTCTACCTCGTGCGCATCTACGGCTGGAAGAAGGAAGGGACGCAGAGCATCCTGGTGAACTACGTCACGAACATCGGGTGGAGGATTCCCGGGAAG
>Ga0209415_10015074_pt1 | contig 12580 bp, 10 predicted proteins | sample PeaSoiSIISIP2007_FD_187696 | JGI IMG/M metagenome (GOLD analysis project Ga0209415, IMG submission 187696) | Peat soil microbial communities from Weissenstadt, Germany - SII-SIP-2007 (SPAdes) (version 2) | ecosystem: Environmental > Terrestrial > Soil > Wetlands > Peat | place: Germany...
CAGCAGGTTCTCGGGTTCGGGCGGTCGATCACGGCCGATGAGTCGCGGCGCCCGCCCTGGCGTATCCGCCTGCAAGGCTCCGATACCACCTGGGCGATCGCGTTCCTCATTCCCTATGTGGCGATATTCGTCGCCTTTGTCGCTTATCCAGTCGTGTTCGGCCTGTGGATGGGCAGCAGTCCGGCGCTCTACGGTCTGCTGTTCACCGATCCACGCTACCTGACCACGGCGATCAACACGCTGCTGTTCGTCGCCATCGGCGTGAACGTGAAGATGTTCCTGGCTTTTCTGCTGTCAGGTTTCTTCATGAGTCGAAGCTGGTGGGTCAGGTCGCTGCTGGTCATATACCTGCTGCCCTGGGCGCTGCCGGGACTGGTTGTGTTCACGTCGATCCATTTCATGTTGGTGACACAATGGGGCTTGCTCGACAGCCTGTGGCGCGCCGTGACCGGCGAGGATGGGCCGCTGTTCCTGGTTTCGACGTGGATGGCGATGACAGCGAACATCGTCGCCTATATCTGGAAATGGATGCCGTTCTGGACGCTGATCTTCCTCGCCGCCCGGATGTCGATCCCGCAGGACATCTATGACGCGGCCGAGATCGATGGTGCCGTCGGCTACCGCCGCCTGATCTACGTGACCTTCCCCCTGCTGGCAAACATCTACCTCATCTCTACACTGCTCTCCTGCGCCTGGACATTGGGCGACTTTCCCACGGTCTACTTCGTTTCCAGCGGAGCGCCGGCACGCACGACCGATGTGCTGGCCACGTACGGCTTCCACGAAGCGTTCGATTTCGGCTATCCAAACCTTGGCGTGGCGGCGATGATGTCGGCGCTGCCGTTGCTGATCCCATTGGTGATCCTGCTGATGCGGCGGGTCCGCGCCACAGGGGTGCAGCTATGAGCATCGCACTCACCTCTCCCCAGCCTGTGCGTCGGCGTCGCTATAGCAAGCGACGGTTCCTCAGCAAGTCCGCCGCGATCGTCCTAGGCATCTTCCTGCTGATCTGGACCTTGCTGCCAGTCTACAACATGCTGCTGATGGCGCTCGACTCCGATGCCGATGAGTACACCGGCAGCATCTGGCCGCCGGATCCCGATTTCAACAGCTTCGCTTCGGTCTGGAACGAAGACTACTGGTTGATGGCGCATTTCTGGCACCAGTTCGGCAACAGCCTCTATCTGGGTGTCGCGACGATGGTGCTGACCGTACTGATCGGCTCGCTCGCCAGCTTCGCGCTGAGCAGACTGCGATTGCGCAGAAGCTGGATCGTCACCGACTTCGCGCTGCTGACCTATGTGCTGCCGACAGCATTTCTGGCGATACCGTTCGTCCACATCATGCACAAATACGGCCTGTCAGACAGCCTGTGGTCCGTCATCGCGGCGATGGTGACGTTCGCCACCCCCTACGCGATCCTGATCCTGGATCAATACGGCAAGCTTATTCCGATGGAACTGGACGAGTCGGCAAAGGTCGACGGCGCCTCGCCATTTCAGGTGTATCTGCACATCTATCTGCCGTTGATGGCGCCCGCATTGGTGGCGGTCGGTGTCTATGCGCTGCTGCTGGCGTGGAACGAATATCTGTATCAATATCTGCTGCTGTCATCGACTGGCAACATGACGGTGGCGGTGGCGATCAACCAGTTTTTCGACAGCGACGAGGCGCCGTGGAACTACATGATGGCGATCGCCATCACCTATTCGCTGCCGCCGATCGCCATCTATTTCGGCCTGCGCCGCTTCATGGTGGCGGGGCTTACGATGGGCGCCGTGAAGGGCTGACCGGCGGATTCGAGCGAAAACCAGCCACGACACCTGAGCGTCCTCCGCCGGCGCTTTCCTCCCACCCATGCTCCAGGGCACTCTCCCCCGCATGCGCAGCCTGCTCCGGGGCATAGCCCGCCTGCTCTCCGCCCTTGGCGTCCTTTTCCTCGTCCTCGCGGCCCTGCTCGGCGGCGTGCTCTGGCTCACCCTGCCCCGCTCCAGCCAGCAGGCGCGCATCCCAGGCCTGTCCGCCCCGGTCGACATCACGTTCGACGCCGACGGCATCCCCCGCATCCGTGCCGCCACCCAGCAGGACGCTGCCGCCGCGCTGGGCTTCGTTCATGCACGCGATCGCATGTTCGAGATGGAGCTGATGCGCCGCAACGCGTCCGGCCGCCTGTCGGAGCTCGCCGGTCCGGCGACCCTGCCGCTCGATCGCCTGATGCGCACCCTCGGCCTGCGCCAAGCCGCGGAGGCCAGCAACGCCGGCCTCTCCACCGACGCCCGCGCCAGGCTGCAAGCCTACGCCAACGGGGTGAACGCCTGGATCGCCCTACGCGGCCGGTTTGCCGCCCCCGAATTCCTGCTGTTCGGCGCTCCCGAGCCCTGGACGCCGGTCGATTCACTACTCTGGGCCAAGACCATGGGCCTGTGGCTGTCGCTCAACTGGCGCACCGAACTGTCGCGCCAGGCGCTGGCAGGCCGCGTGCCGCACCAGTTGATCGACGAGCTGTGGCCGGATCAGGGCGGCCCGGGCCGGCCTCAGGCATCACTGCCGCTGCCGCAGCAGTTCGCGGATGCCGCGGCGCAACTGGAAGTGCTGCTGCCCAGCTTCCCCTCGCCCTTCACCCTGCCCAACACCGCCTCCAACGAATGGGCGGTGGACGGGCACCACACCGCCACCGGAGCGCCGCTGCTGGCCGGCGACCCGCATCTGGCGTTCGGCTTTCCGGCCATCTGGTACGTGGCCCGCATCGACACGCCGGACCTGACGCTGGTCGGCGCTACCGCCCCCGGCGTACCCGGCTTGGTGATCGGCCATAACGGCCATATCGCCTGGACCTTCACCACCACCGGCGCCGACACTCAGGACGTGTTCGTCGAAACCGCGGTCGGCACCGACGAATATCAGACCCCGGACGGTCCCAAGCCCTTCGCCATCCGCCAGGAGCGCATCAAGGTCCGCGGCCAGACGGACGAACTTCTGACTGTCCGGACAACCCGCCACGGCCCAGTGATCAGCGACCTGCAAGGCAGGAGCGGCCCGATCCTGGCGGTCTCCATGGCCAGTCTCGTACCAGGTACTGCCGCCGCCGGACTGTTCGCGCTGAACCATGCCCAGACGGTGCAGCAGGCGGGCGTTGCGGCGGGGGAAATAAGCTCACCGGTGCAGAACCTGCTGGTGGCCGACCGGCAGACCATCGCGCTCTATGTCACCGGCCGGGTGCCGATCCGCCGCGCCGGCGACGGGGCGGCACCGGTGCCAGGCGACGGCTCGCACGACTGGGTCGGCTGGGCATCTGGCGACCAGCTCCCGCACTATGTCTCGCCGGTCAGCGGTCGGCTGGTGAACACCAATGAGCGTATTGCCCCGCCCGATTTCCCGGTGTTCCTCGGCCGCGACTGGTTCGGCGACTGGCGCGCCCGCCGCGTCCGCCAATTGCTGGACGCGTCCGACCGCCACACCGAAGCCGACTTCGCCCACATGCAGACCGACGTGGTGAGTTCGTTCGCGCAGCTTGTGCTGCCCGCATTGCTCGCGGTCCCGCCGCAGCCGGATCTCGCCGGCAAGGCCCAAGCGCTGCTGCGGGGCTGGGACGGCGCGATGACCATGGACGCGTCGCAGCCGCTGATCTTCAACGCCTGGATCAGCCGGTTCTACGCGCTGGTGCTGCAAAAGGCCGACATCCCGCTGGCCGACGGAGGCCCGATCCCGGACTTCGTCGCCTTCGTGCTGTCGCCGCCGGGCGCGCATTGGTGCGGCGGCTACTGCAACGCCGCCCTTGCCGAGGCCTTGAAAACCGCGACGGACGAGCTGTCCGCCCGCTTCGGCTCCGACCCCGCCGCCTGGCGCTGGGGCACCGCGCACCCGGCGGTGTTCGCCCACCCGGTGCTGCGCGCCATCCCGGTGCTCGGTGCGCTGACCACGCTGTCGATCCCCTCCCCCGGCGACGACACCACTATCGACCGCGGCGGCCCAAGCTTCCGCGATTTTTCCTCCGTGCACGGCGCCGCCTATCGTGGGGTTTACGACCTCGCCGACCTCGACCGCTCGCTGTTCGTCATCACGCCTGGCCAGTCCGGCAATCCGCTCAGCCGGTTCAGTCAGAACTTCATGACGCGGTGGCGCGATGGCGCTACCATTACGATCGGACCGACACCGGCCAGCATCGTCGCGACAGTGCACCTGACCCCATGATCTACCGCATGCCCGTTCCGGACGATTACCTGCTCACCCGAGGCGTGGTGACCCGCCGGGTGTTCGCCTGGTTCATCGACCTGCTGTTGCTGGCGGCGATCATGCTGGGGCTGTGGCTGGTGCTGATGATGTTCGGCGTCCTGACCCTAGGGCTGGGCTTCCCCTTGATGGGCGTGCTGCCCTTCGTGCCGTTCTGCTACCACGTGCTGTTCCTGGCCGGCCCGACCAGCGCCACGCCGGGCCAGCAGATGCTCGGGCTGGTGGTGCGACGCAACGACGATTTCGGCCGCCCCACGGCGCTACAGGCGGTAATATCGACCATCGTGTTCTACCTGACCCTCGCCACCTCCGGCCTGCTGCTGCTGGTCGTGCTGATCACCAGCCGCCGCCGCACGCTACACGACCTGGTGAGCGGGCTGGTGGTGGTCCGCACCGAAGCGATGCAGCCATTGACCCCGCCCTTCGGCTACGGGAACATCCAAGGCGGATCCCCGTACGCATGAGCTATAAACCTCCGCGCCGGCCGCAATTCTTCTACACGACGGCCCCTCTGCCCTGCCCTTATCTGGCGGGACGGACCGAGCGCAAGATCGTCACCGAGATCACCGGCCCGGACGCCGACACGTTGCATGACCGGCTGTCGCGCGCCGGCTTCCGCCGCAGCCACAACATCGCCTACGCCCCGGTCTGCCCGTCCTGCCAGGCCTGCGTGCCGATCCGCATCCCCGTCGCCACGTTCCAGCCCGAACGCACGCTGCGCCGCATCGCGCGCGCCAACGCCTTGCTGGAGGGGTTCGAGGTGCCGTCCCGCGCCACGGCCGAGCAATTCCAGCTCTTCCAACGCTACCAGCAGGCGCGCCATGGCGAGGGCGACATGGCGACCATGAGCTTCTACGACTACCGCGCGATGGTCGAGGACACCCCGATCGAAACCTTCGTCGTGGAGTTCCGCGACCCCGACGACCGCCTGGTGGGCGCCTGCCTGACCGACAAGCTTGGGGACGGACTGTCCGCGGTCTACAGCTTCTTCGCGCCGGGGCTGGAGAAACGTTCGCTCGGCACCTACGCGATCCTGTGGCTGATCGAGCGCGCCCAATCGTCCGGCCTGCCGTTCGTGTATCTCGGCTACTGGGTGCCGGAGAGCCGCAAGATGGCCTACAAGTCGCGCTTCCGCCCGAGTGAGATCCTGATCGGCGGCGCTTGGCGCATGATGACGGACGCCGATCTGGGTAGCAGCGAGGTCGAGGCCGAGGACGTGGCGCTGGTGCCGGAATCCGCCCACTGACGCACGGCCTCACGCCCTGCCCCATGCAGGGGCTTGGGCCTCGAATCAGCCGGTCATCGCGCCGGATACCTGCCAGCCGCCCGCCCAGATCATTCGCACCGCGACGTAGAGCACGATCAGCAGGCCGGCCCAGCCGATCCAGCGCTGCCGCTCCAGCATGCTGGCGAGCAGATTGGCGGCCACGCCCATCAGCACGACGGAGAGAATGAGGCCGGCGACCAGCACCCAGGGACTGCCGTAGGCCGCACCCGCCACCGCCAGCACGTTGTCGAGGCTCATCGACAGGTCGGCCAGCACTATCTGGACCATGGCCTGGGGCAGGGTCTTGCGGGGGAGACCGGCGGCGGCGGGCGCATGGTGGCGCCGCAGCTCGCGATACATCCGCCAGCACACCCACAGCAGCAGCAGGCCGCCAGCCAGCAGCAGGCCGATAACGGCCAGCAACTCCAGCGCGATGGTGCCAAGTGCGACGCGGATCGCTGTCGCGCCGGCGATGCCCAGGACGATGGCCGGCCGCTTCTGTCTGGGCGGCAGACCGGCCACCGCCAAGCCGACCACGATGGCGTTGTCACCGGCCAGCGCGATGTCGATCAGTATGACCTGCGCCAGCGCCGTCAGGTCGTGGATCAGCATGGCTTGGTGCATGCGCGCGGGGACCCGGGTCGTGGGGGCGTGTCATTGCGGGGAGCGCCACGACGAAGCAAGTCCCCGCCTGGAGAGCGCTGCGCCGACTGCGCTCGCCAGATGTGAGGTTGCTTCGTCGCCGCGCCACTCACCATACCGGGACGCGGTTGCACGCTTGCCAAGTGCCAGTCCCCGGTCTAGCTGGCACCACACCGGCAGAGCGGGACATGGACGCGATGGTTCCCCGTTATACCCGACCCGAAATGGCCGCCATCTGGGCGCCCGAGAACCGCTACCGCATCTGGTTCGAGATCGAGGCGCTGGCTGCCGAGGGCATGGCGCGGATCGGCGCCATCCCCGAGTCTGCCGCCCGCACTATCCGCCAGAAGGGCGGCGCGGCGGCGGCGCGCATCGACTCGGCCGATATCGACCGCATCGACGCGATCGAGCGGGAAACACGGCACGACGTGATCGCGTTCCTGACCTGGCTGGCCGAGGCGATCGGGCCGGACAGCCGGTTCGTGCACCAGGGCATGACCAGCTCCGACGTGCTGGATACGTGCCTATCGGTGCAGCTCACCCAGGCGACCGACCTGCTGCTGGCGGATCTGGACGCGGTGCTGGCGGCGCTGAAGCAACGCGCCGTCGAGCATAAGTTCACATTGACCATCGGCCGCAGCCACGGCATCCACGCCGAGCCGACCACGTTTGGGTTGAAGCTAGCTGGGCACTACGCCGAGTTCGCCCGCAACCGCGCCCGGCTGGTGGCGGCGCGGGCAGAGATCGCGGTGGCGCAGGTGTCGGGGGCGGTGGGCACCTTCGCGCATCTCGATCCGCGCGTGGAAGAATATGTCGCGGAGCGCCTGGGGCTGGCGCCGGAGTCGGTGTCCACGCAGATCATCCCACGCGACCGGCACGCAGCGTTCTTTGCCACGCTTGGGGTGATCGCGTCCGGCATCGAGCGGCTGGCCACGGAAGTGCGCCACCTGCAACGCAGCGAGGTGCGCGAGGCGGAGGAGTTCTTCCATCCGGGCCAGAAGGGCTCGAGCGCGATGCCGCACAAGCGCAATCCGGTGCTAAGCGAGAACCTGACCGGATTGGCGCGCGTGGTGCGTGCCGCGGTCGTGCCAGCGCTGGAGAACGTCGCGCTGTGGCACGAGCGCGACATCTCGCATTCGTCGGTGGAGCGGGTGATCGCGCCGGATGCCACGCTGGCGCTGGATTTCGCGCTGGCGCGGCTGGACGGGATGATGCAGCGGCTGGTGGTGTATCCGGAACGGATGCTGGCGAACCTGGAGAGCCTGGGCGGCGTGGTGCACTCGGGCGAGGTGCTGCTGGCCCTGACCCGTGCCGGCATCCTGCGCGAGGACGCGTATGCGATCGTGCAGCGTTGCGCGATGGCGACATGGGAGAAGCTGGGGACGGCGGAGGGTCGCAGTTTCCGCGACAACCTGCTGGCGGACCCGGAGGTGGCGGGGCGCATTTCGCCGGCGGAGCTGAATGCGGCGATGGACCCGGCGCTGCACCTGCGGGCGGTGGAGCGGATTTTTGCCCGGGTGTTCGGCGCGGCGTGACCACCACTCTCCGTGACCGAGCATTAACGCATCCGCAGATTCCGGAAGCTCCGGAGAATAAACTATGCGACCAGTTAGCGCACCAAAATACAGCAAGAAGGTCGGCCTGTATCAGACCAATATGCAACGCGAGCCGTTCATCATCACCTCGCATGGGCGCGAACAAACCGGACCCAAGTCTGTCGAAGAATACCTCCACCTGACGCGTCGTCGGCGTAGGCCATTCCTCCCCGAAAAATTGCCTGGGGAGGACTGGCAAACCATCGAGCAGGCTCAGGCTGACCTGGAGGAGACAGGGTCGCCATCGTAGCGGCGGCACTGCCGCAACCCGTATCACGGCTCGTCGTTGGCTACAGCTATTGTTACACAAGGCGGCGGGTGGGTCGGTGATGACACAGGCAATGATGCTGGCTGCGTTCATGCCCGACCGGCGGCCACAGGGCTTAGCCTGCGGCACAGCACATATCCGCAGCGGCCACGTGGCCACCGCGTCCCACGCCATCACTTACAATAAGCCGGCCGCCAGGCTCCAGCCGGCATTGGCCGAGCACCTGGTTTCGCCGCTGTTGCCGTGGTGATTTCTTTTGGCTGGTCTCGGTTGTTACCGAACCACCGCACTGCGCGACCATGGTGGCCGGCATCACGGACGCCTAGATCATCGTCGCCTGGTCCCGGATACCATGAAAAGACACAGTACGAGTCCCCGTCAGATGTCATCAGATGGTGGGAAGAAGTTATTCCAAATCTTTTTCTTCTGTTCACCAGCGCCAACTAGGTTAAGGTCCTCTTCCGCATAATATCCATGGTCCTTGAGGAGAACCCATACCCTCCATACGTTCCTTTCCGTGTCTAGATCTATTGTCGCATACGCATTGGAAGGCGGACCGTCGACATTATCGCCCTTGGGCGCGAATGTATCGCTGATGCTTTTCAAGCGTATGTCGCTGGGTTTCTCCTCGACCTCCACGAAAATCTTGTACTGAAATCCCAATTTCCGGGCATACTTCACCCATGCACAATATTTTCCGTCCTCCTCGTTCATTCTTCTCCATCGAACCAGCAGCTCTTGCCCCTCCTTAGCTTTTCCAACACCGTCTCTTACATGTACCAAAATGGGACGCTTGCCGCTGCCAATATCGCGCAAGTTCTGCGCTTGCGCTGCGCTTGTGCAAACCTTGGTATTTCGATATTCAATATCTAGATGGTCAAGCACCCCAGCAGCAACGACAACCGCAGCCAGCGCCACAATCGTGTGACCGAGTAGCCCCTCAAACAGGAATTGATGGTTCTCGCCCACCCACTCGCGTAGCCCATTAGTCCGCGGCGCGATTGTCGCGATAATTATTAAGATTACGATCGAGAGGAGCAGAATGAGTAAAAGCGTGAGAAACCAATATGCAAATCCGTCAGGCAGGAACAAAAGACGAACAGCTACCATTAACGCGGAACCTATCGCAACCGCAATGACTTCCGCAAGGTAATCCACAAGGTACATCATGCAGTACCTCCCACTGAGCGCTGCTGCCCGCTGGTGCAATATTAGGGCCTGCCCGTGGCTGTGACAACAGCGCAGTGCCAGCAGTGGCGCTGTCAGCCTCCCCACCCGCAACCGCCCGTGCGCTTTGGGAAGCCGAGTACCCTGCCGAGCGCAAGGAGGGCACGAATGATCGCCCTTGTGCAGTCGTCATCGCAACCCACACCGAGGACGGCGACATCGTCGTCACGGTGGCGCCACAGTCACCTCACACCCTTCCCCGGTTTCCGTCGTAACTCTACATCCGAGCAACCTATCGGAGGACACAGCATGGCCTGGAGCAACCAAATCGCATTGGTGACCGGAGGCGCGCGCGGCATTGGCCGCGCCATCGTGCGACGCCTGGTACGCGAGGGCGTTGCCGTTGCGGTGAATTACCTCGCCCGTTCCGATGCTGCGAAGTCGTTGCTGGCCGAGATCGAGACCGCCGGGGGGCGGGCGATCGCCGTCGCCGCGGATGTCTCCGACGACGCCGCGGTCGAGGCGATGGTGGACCGCGTCACCGGCGAACTCGGGCCCGTCACCATCCTGGTGAACAATGCCGGCGTTTCCTACCCGGCAACGCTCGACACCTACGACCGCGAGCGGCTGGCGCGCATGCGGCAGGTCAACGCCGACGGGGTGATCCACACCACCCGCGCGGTGATGCGCGGCATGCGCGAGCGCGGCTATGGGCGGATCGTCAACGTCGCCTCGAATGCCGGCATTGGCACGTCGCTGCCGGGCAATGCGTTCTACGCCGCATCGAAGGCCGAGGTCATCGTGCTGACGCGGCGCTTCGCCATGGAGCTTGGGCCGCATGGCATCACGGTGAACGTCGTCGCGCCCGGCTTCGTCGAAACCGACATGGCACGGCGCACCCGCACCGAAGCCGAATGGGACGCTGTGTCGAAACGCATCGGAGCGCTGGCGATGACAGGGCGGGTCGGAAAGCCGGAGGATATTGCCAACGCGGTGGCTTTCCTGGCGTCACCCGACTCAGGCTGGATCACCGCGCAGTTGCTGACCGTGGACGGCGGGCGCATGGACTACATCGCGCACTGACACCGGCCACTGCTCTCGGTGGCCCGCCGCGCAACATCCTGTCATTGCGAGGCACGCAGCGACGAAGCAATGTCCCTTGGGCTTGGGCCGCGCGGCGGACCAAGGCTTCGTCGCTGCGCGCCTCGCAATGACAGGTTTTCCAACATCACCAATGTCCGGCGTGGCGTCGCTAATGAATTCGGTCTTTTCAAGAAAACTAGCGCCGGCCCAGAGGAGACATCGAGCGGAGTTGTACGATTTCCTGACATGGGTCCCCAGGCGTCACGCATACTGCGACACTACCAGGCCCCAGGTCGCGTGGCGTCCAACCCGGCACCGGCGTATCATCCGGCCACATGTCTCGCGCAAAGGACCCGCCCATGCCCGCCTATGAGTTCGTCACCGTCGACGTGTTCACCGAGCATCGCTTCGGCGGCAATCCGCTCGCCGTGTTTCCCGACGCGCGCGGACTGAGCGACGCGCAGATGCAGGCCCTCGCTGCCGAGTTCAACCTGTCGGAGACCACCTTCGTGCTGCCGCCCGACAACCCGCAGCACCACGCCCGCGTGCGCATCTTCACCCCCCGCATGGAGCTGCCGTTCGCCGGGCATCCGAATGTCGGCACCGGCTACGTGCTGGCGCGGCGCGAAGCCAATCCTCCGGAGCACCTGGTGTTCGAGGAACTGGCCGGGCTGGTGCGCGTGCACATCCAGCGCGATGCGACGAAGCAGATCAGCGGGGCGCAGATTTCCGCGCCGCGCGCGCTGTCGCTCGACGTCGCCGTGCCGACGGACGTGATCGCCGCCTGTGCCGGGGTGAGCGAAGACGATGTGCTCACCACAGCGCACACACCGCTGGTTGCCTCGGTCGGCACGTCGTTTGTGATTGCCGAGTTGGCGAGCCTGGAGGCGCTGTCGCGCGCCAGCCCGGATCTTGCCGCGTTCCGCGACGCCGCGGAGCGGTTCCCCGGCACTGGGTCGCGGTTCTCGCTGCATCTCTATGTGCGGGTCGATGGCGATGCGACGCGGTTGCGCGCGCGGATGTTCGGGCCGCTGGTCGGTGTGCTGGAAGACCCTGCGACTGGCAGCGCCAATGCCGCGCTCGCTGCGTTGCTGACGTCGCTGGCACCAGGGGAGAACGTGGACCTGACCTACGATATCGAGCAGGGGGTTGAGATGGGGCGGCCGAGCCGGATCGTGGCGACGGCGCGGAAGACGGCGGAAGGACCGGTAACCGCGACGGTGGCCGGAAGCTGCGTGCCGGTGCTGAAAGGGACGGTGGAGTTGTAGGTGCACCGAACCAACCTCTCCCGCTTCGCGGGAGAGGTTGGGGGTGCGGAGCGCACGGGGGTGATCGGATCGCCTCGCCCTACATGCTACGGGGCGACCCGATCACCCTCACCCGGCGTGCAAGGGCACGCCGACCTCTCCCGCCTTGGCGGGAGAGGTTTCCTTGGCCACGGCGCTTTCCCTCACCGCTTCCCCGACCAGGACCAGGACCGGGCCGGCGGTGGTCCAGCCGGGCGCGGCGTCCACCACGGTCTGTAGCGTGCCGCGCAGCACCCGTTGCCGCGGCGTGCCACCGCGTTCGATCAGCGCGGCGGGCGTGTCATGCGGCAGGCCGTGCGCCAGCAGGCCGGAGCGCAGCCGCGGCAGCGTGGTGAGGCCCATGTAGATCGCCAATGTCGCGCCGGGCCGCGCCAGCATGTCGAAGTCGATCTCAACCTCGCCGTTTACCGTGTGGCCGGTGACGAAGGTTACCGATCGCGCTACGCCACGACGGGTCAGAGGAATCCGCGCTTGCGCAGCGCAGGCGAGGGCGGCCGTGACGCCGGGAACCACCTCGAACGGGACGCCGGCGGCGGCGAGTGCCTCGGCTTCCTCGCCGCCGCGGCCGAAGATGAACGGATCGCCGCCTTTCAGCCGCACCACGCTGCGTCCCTCGCGCGCCAACCGCACCAGCAGGACGTTGATGGCCTGTTGCGGCAGGCAATGGTTGCCGCGCGACTTGCCGACATCGATGCGCGTTGCGTCCTTGCGTGCGAGGGCGAGGATCTCCGCGGTCACCAGCCGGTCGTGCACGATCACCTCGGCATCCCGCAGCAATCGGTAGGCGCGCAGCGTCAGCAGATCGATCGAGCCTGGACCGGCGCCGACCAGATAGACGGTGCCAGGGGGCGGCGGGGGAGGTGAAGGCAAAGGTGACGGTGAATGTGAAGATGAAGATGAGGGTCTCCCCCTCTCCGTGAGGGAGGGGGTTAGGGGGAGGGGTTCGTGCGGGGTCCGGACCGGATACATTCTAGACACTATAGACCGGAGAGATGGTTGACAGTTTTCCTGCCCGGCAAAG
>Ga0209415_10015075_pt1 | contig 12579 bp, 12 predicted proteins | sample PeaSoiSIISIP2007_FD_187696 | JGI IMG/M metagenome (GOLD analysis project Ga0209415, IMG submission 187696) | Peat soil microbial communities from Weissenstadt, Germany - SII-SIP-2007 (SPAdes) (version 2) | ecosystem: Environmental > Terrestrial > Soil > Wetlands > Peat | place: Germany...
GGCAGTTTTCCAGGGCGGTGTTCAGGGCGGCGGCGGTGCCCCCATTCTCCCGGCGGATGGCCCGGATGCGCGGGTCCTTGAACTGGCAGGCCTCCAGCACCCGGGGGGTGTCGTCGGTGGAGCCGTCGTCCACCACCACGGCCTCCCAGTCCGGGTCGTTCTGGGCGATGAGGCTGTTCAGGCAGGCTACCAGGTAGTGGGCCTGGTTGTAGGTGGGCACCATGACCGAGAAGAAGGGGGCGCGGCTCATGTTGCTTCACCGGCCTTGACGATGCGCAGGGCGCTCCAGCCGCTGCCGTAGTCTGGATAGAGCCCGATAACCCGGTCGGCCACGACCTGGCCGCCGGCCAGACGCACCAGTTCCTCCATGCGGGCGGCGGTGCGGCAGACCCCGCCCTCCTTGCAGTTTTGCGGCGAGTCCTCGTCGGACGGGGCCGCCGGATCCAGGCGGAAGGCGTACTGCATGGCGAAGATTCCGTCGGGCTTCAGGGACCGGATCACGGCGGCCAGCTGCTGGTCGAGATCCCTGTGGTTCATGTGCTGGCTCACCAGGAAGGAGATGGCCAAATCGAAGGCGTTTTCGGGCAGGTCCTCGACCGACTCGGCCAGGTAGGCCGCCTGGACGCAGTCCCGCACCTTGTCCAGGGCCGCCCGGGAGATGTCCAGGACGCTGACCTGGCAGCCAAGGGAGGCCAGATTGCGGGTGCAGTGGCCCAGGCCCACGCCGATGTTGAGCACCGCGAGGCCAGGGACGAGAAGGTTTTTCACCTCCAGGTAGTCCCAGACCTCTGGGCCTTGGTGGCCCGTCAGGAAGAAACCGGCCTGGGGGTGCGAGCCCGTATGGCAGGCGTCCCACCATTGGCCGACGGATTCGCGTCCGCTGCTTTCCATGCACGCTCCCATTATATATAATTGATGTGCCTGGGATTTTTCTTCAGGCAGTAGTTGATGAACTCGTTCTTGAATTCGAACATGCACGGCAGCCTGCACAGCTTGCGGGGATCGTGCGACTCGAAGAAGGCCCGCTTTTCCGGGGAGTTCCAGAGTTGTGCGAAGGTCTGGCCCTTGAGCGATCCGATGTATCCAAGATCGTTGTAGGCCAGCATGCAGCAGGTGTACACGTTCAGGTCCGCCCCGATGTAGGGGACGAGCTCCTTCATGGGGCAGTAGTCGTAGTCCTGGGAGCCGTGGAAGAGGTTGGAGATGCGGTCGTTGAAGAGGTTGAAGACGGTGAAGGCCTCGCTCTCAAGCTCCTCCTTGGCCTTCTGGGCCAGGCGCTTGGCCTCGTCGAAGAAGCCCTCGAAGTAGCCCAGGCCCCTGGGGGTGAAGGCCGCCGAGATGCGGAGGAAGATAGAGGCCGCGGGCCTCCGGTGCGAGAGCTGTCATTACCAGCTCAAAGAGCTGAAGCAGAACCTGGATGAGCGGATCGCGTTCGGCAAGGAGCTGGGGCTGACGCAGATGGTGCTTTCCACCTTCGGGCTGCGGCAGGACGCCACATTAACCGAGTGGACGCAAGCGGCCGAGGAACTGAACAAGATCGGGGAGCAGACACGGAAGGCCGGCATGCAACTGGGTTTTCACAATCACACCGGTGAGTTCAAAGAGATGGAAGGCGTGCTGGTGTACGACGCGCTGATGCGCAGCTTCCACGAATAGAACCAGGCAACCCAGCCCCGGCGGCCCCGGAAGGTCGGGAAGCCGCTGGGGTTGGTGTTCAGGGCCGCGTCTGTGCTACACTCACTCTCTCAAATGCAGGACCGGCCGGTGTAGCTCAGGGGTAGAGCAACGGTTTCGTAAACCGTAGGTCGGGGGTTCGAATCCCTCTACCGGCTCCAGATCAAAGGCCCGCCACCCTCCGGTGGCGGGCCTTTCAGGTTCACGCTCCCGCGCCTACTTGCGCAGCATCAGCGCGGCGATGTCCGGGAAGTGCTCGGTGTAGTCCCCGAAGATCTGCATCATGAACGCGCTGGGCTCCAGCTTGCTCCAGGTGATCTTCTCCTTGCCGCCGGCGCCGGAGTAGGAGCCGAAGCTCATGGGCGAGGAATGGATCTCCACGAACCCGGCCCAGGGCCGGATCAGGGCCTCCTGCTGTTCGGTGGTCGCGTCGGCCAGATAGTCCTTCTTCAGGTGCGGGACCACGCAGATGGGGAAATCGCCGGCGATGCCCCCGCCCAGCTGCAGGAAGGCCAGCCCCTCGCCCTGGGAGTGATCCGGGTACCATTCGGCCAGGCGATGCATGTAGCGGAAGGAATGGTGCACCACCTCCGGGCTGATGGGGTGCTCCTGGGCGTACTTCGAAAGGAGCGGGTGGCTTCCACCGTAGGTGTAGTAGGCAAAGATGTTGCCCATGGTGGAGTCCTCGGCCCCGCCCACGCACAGCTCCACCCCTTCCTTCCAGGCCCAGTACAGCCAGCAGTCGTCCAGATTGGCGCCGGGGTCGATCTGGATGAGGTTGCGTTCGAACAGCTCGAAGAAGTACTCGTGCCAGAACCGGGGCCGGCCCTGGGCCTCGGCCTCGCGCCACAGCATCTCGAAGGCCGGCAGCACCACCCGCACCGATTCCTCCTCCGGCAGGAAGGTGTCCGTGATCCGGCGGAACCCCTTGTGGTCCAGCTCCTTCTCTTCCTGGGCCGTGAGTTCGACGTAGTCCGGGATGTAGGCGTAGTGGGAGTGGGCCACCAGCCGGTAGAGGCTCTCCTCCAGGTTGGCGCCCGAGACCGAGATGCCGGCGATCAGCCTGGCGCGGATCAGTTCGCTGAGGGTGATGCCCATCTGGAACGAGGAGCCCGCGCCGGACATGGTGAGGAAGACCTTGCCGCCCCGGTCGCAGTGGCCGCGCAGCCAGAGCCCCGCGTCGACGGTCTTGCCGCCGTTGCAGTGGCGCTTGGTCCGGGCCAGGAAGTTGGACACCGGGGTCGCCGGGTCCTCCTGGTAGTTCCGCTCGCCGAGCACGATCTTGGCGCGCAGGGCCGGGGTGAGGGTGTCGAGCTTGTTCATGGTCTCTCCACCTAGATCATGGAACAGTTCCGCCCCTCCCGCAATTGAGGGGGGCGGCGCCGGGCCTGGCGCCGTCCTCAGTGCCGGCCTTCCCGCGGTTCGGGTGGGTGGGAAGGGGTGGCCGGGTGCGCGGCCGCTGCGCCCCCGGCCTGGGTCCCTTCCCTGGACGGCTCCGGTTCCCCCGAGGCGTGCGCCGGACCGGCAGCGGAACCGCCCACGGGCCCCTGGCTGGCGCCTTGCACCTTGCGGGCCTGGACCAGGACGATGGGATCCGGCAGGCCCCGGGCCGGATCCAGGGCGGCGCTCCAGTCCTCGTACCCGGCCCGGCTGATGCGCAGCGTGTGGCTGCCGCCCATGGGCACGGACAGATGCTCCAGCGGCGCGATCCCCACCGGCTTGCCGTCCAGGAAGACCGCCCCGCCGGCCGGCTCGGTCCGGACCCTCAGCCGGGCCAGCAGCGGGACCAGGGGGATGACCGGCGGCGCGCTCCCGGCCCGGATCTCCCCCTCCCAGACCTGGTAGTTCTTGAGCCGGAGCTCCAGGTGCTGGACCCCGGTGGCCGGGACCTCCAGCTTCAAAAGCGGGGTGACGCCCACCCGGTGGCCGTTCAGGAAGGCCTGCGCTCCGGCCGGCCGGGTGATGATCGGCAGCTCCGCGGCGGCCGGTGCCGGCCGGATCCCCCCGGGCAGCGGCCGGACCGCGGGCGGCGCCGGAGCCGGAGCCACGTCCGGGGACGCCCCCGGGAGAGGCGCCGGACGGGGGAAACGGGGGCGCCGGAGCCACAGCGCGCCGAACAGCACGATCGCGACCAAGCTAACAGCCATCCAGGCCCGGGTGCGGCGCGGCGCGACCCTGCGGTCCGCGGGTGCCAGGGCGTCCGCAGGGACCGGACCGTCCGGGGGCTCCAGGCCGGTCCCGGGCTCCGCGGGGGAGGGCGGTTCCGGATCCTCCAGGATGGCCCGGGGGGGAACCGGGTCCCGAGCTTCCGGAGCTTCCGGCGCGGCCGTCTGGTCCCGCGCTTGCGAAGCTTCCGGCGCGACCGGCGGGTCCGGCGCCCCTGGCGCTTGCGGCGCGGCCGGCGGGTCCGGCGCCTCTGGAGCGCCCGGCACGGCCAGGGTCGGCATGGGCTGGGTGCTTTGCGACCCGACCCGGCTCCGGGCAGGCAGGGAGGGAAACATCTGGGTGGCCAGGGACACGGACGGGGTACGGGCCGGGGGGTCGGTGGCCGGGCCGGCGAGCGGATTCGGCTGGGTGACCCGGGACGGCGCTTCGGGGTCCGGGCTCGGCTGGGTGGCCCGGGACGGCGGCGTGAGCGTGGGCGTGGCCAGGGCGGGGCGGGTGATCTGGCCCGGACGGCTCGCTGGGGCCGGGCGGGCGGCCCGGAGCGGGCCCGGCACGCCGCTGGGCCGCGGCACGCCGGCGTCCGGCCACGGGGTGCGCAGGGCTTCGGTGGCCAGCTCCCGGGTATCCATGGGCCGGACCGGCAGGAAGGTGGGCTGGGTGGCCATCCGGCTCAGGGTGGCCGCCTCTTCCACGTGGCTTTGGACCAGGTGCGCCAGCTCCACCCCGGAACCGTCGGCCAGATCGGCCAGGAACCGGGCCTGGAGATCGGCGGGCAGCGCCAGGGCGATGACCAGGTCCCGCATGAAGGCCGTGAGGGTCGGGTAGCGGTCCCCGGGTTCCTTGGCCAGGGCCCGCTCGAACACCCGGCGCTGAGGCGCCGGCATGCTGTCGGGGAACAGCGGGGGATCGTGCACGATCCGGAACAGCGTGGCGGCGATGGTGGCGCACTCGAACGGCAGCAGTCCGGAAAGCATCTGGAAGGCGGTCACGGCGAAGGCATAGTGATCGGTGACGCTGCTGGGCTCGGCGCCGGCCAGCGCCTCGGGGGCCGTGTACGAAGGGGTCCCCATGATCTGGCCGGTCTGGGTGAGCCGGGCGTCTTCGCCCCGGGCGATGCCGAAGTCCATCAGCTTGAGGCGGCCGTCGTGGCTCACCAGGATGTTGGCCGGTTTCACGTCCCGGTGGACGATGCCGGCTCGTTCGGCCGCCTGTAATGCGCTCGCGCCCTGGAGCAGCAGATCGAGCGTGCTTTCCGGGGGGAGCCCCTGGCGGATCAGATCGGACAGGGGCAGGCCGTCCACGAACTCCATGGCCAGGAACGGCCCGGCCAGGGGGTCCTCGCCCACGTCGTGCACCGTCACGATGTTGGGATGGTTCAGCCGGGCCGAGATCTCCGCCTCCCGCTGGAACCGGACCAGGGTGGACTCCGCGTCCGGACCGAACTCGCGCACCGTCTTGATCGCCAGCAGGCGCTTGAGCAGCGGGTCGAAGGCCAGGTAGACCACGCCCATGGCGCCATGGCCCAGCTCGCGTTTGACCTCGTACCTGCCGATCCTGTGGGGTTCTCCCGGCATCTGCTCCGTCCCTCTTGCGGAATGCATTTGATTCTATATGGCGCCCGCCCCCGCGTTGTGAAGAGTTTGCGCCGCGGCGCCAGCCGTCCCCGGCAGTCCCGGGGAACGTTCCAGGCTCCCAGGAACCCCGGGGCTGGAAGCGGCATGCTGTGGCTGAGGCGGCCCTGCCGGTTCCTTCCGGCCCGCGTCCCCCCGCCCAGGAGCGTGTGCCATGCCTTTTCCGTCCAGGCGTCCGTCCTTCGCGGCCCGTGCCGCCGTCACCGCCACCCTGGTCCTGGGTGGCCTGGGCGCCGTTTCCTCCCTGGTTCGGCTGGAGGCGACGGAGACGGAGGACCGGATCCTGGCCGCGGCGCGCGGATCGTACAACTTCAAGACCTACTTGGCCGGCGACCAGATCCATCTAGCGGCCAAGCGCGGGACCGTCACCCTCACCGGCGAAGTGCTGGATGAACTGCACCGGTCCCTGGCCGAAGAGACTGTCGCCGGCTTGCCCGGCGTCGACCGGGTCAACAACCAGCTGAGCCTTCGGTCCCAGCCGGGCGGCGGCACCCCGGATGCCGCGCTCCGGACCAAGGTCCAGGCGGCCCTGCTGTTCCATCGGCAGTTCAGCATCCTGCAGACCCGGGTGCAGGTGCAGCAGGGGGTGGTCACCCTTCAGGGCGAGGCGGATAGCGAGGCGCGCAAGCGCCTTTGCGCCACCTTCGTCCAGGGCCTGGACGGGGTGGTGCGGGTGGACAACCAGCTGGCAGTGGTCTCCGAACCGCACCCCAGGCGCAAGGCCATCCGCAAGCGCATCGATGACGCCTCCATCACCGCCCAGGTGAAGCTGGCCCTGCTGTTCAACCACGCCACCAGCGCCACCCGCACCCGGGTCCGCACCGAGAACGGCGTGGTCCACCTGGAGGGCGCCGCCGGCAGTCGGGCCGAGAAACGGCTGGTCAACCGGGTGGCCTGGACGGTGGAAGGCATCCGCAACGTGAACAACCTCATGACCGTGAAGGAATAGCCGGAGCCGAAGGCCCATCAGGGCGAGCCTTGCTCCTGGTCCTCGGTGACCAGGCAGAACCCGTAGGCCACGGCCAGGGTCAGCACGGCCAGGGTGCCGGCCAGACCCTTGCCGGACCCCAGGCTCCGGATGCCATCGTTGATCTGCCCGGCCACCAGGTTGGCGGTGCCGCCGATCATCTGCAGGTTGCGCTGGTAGACCTTGGAGGTTTCCATGGGATCCCCCAGGGGATCGGCCGCCGGCTTCACCGCGGTCAGGTACACCCCGGCGGCGGCGGCCAGTCCCACCAGGAGGATGCCGCGGAGGATATCGATCCGGGTGCGCCGGGGCAGGATTCGCCAGCTCATGGGTTCACGGGTTGCATGGGGATCATGGGCGTCATGGGGGGGCTGGGCCGTCCTCGGAAGGCCCGGCGGGCTGGGGCCGGCCTTCATCTTAGATCTATCCCCACGCCTGTGTCCCCTTTATGGTGGATCCATAGCCTGCGGAGGAACCCATGCCGATCCGGGAGTCCCTGGACGAAGCCCCAGCCCCGGTCCGCTGCGGATGGTGCGGGGCCGATCCGCTCTACGTGGCGTACCACGACCTGGAGTGGGGGGTGCCGCTGCACGACGACCGCCGGCTGTTCGAGATGCTGATCCTGGAGGGGGCCCAGGCCGGGCTCAGCTGGATCACGGTCCTGCGCAAGCGGGAGGCCTACCGCCGGGCCTTCGCCGGCTTCGATCCGGCGGCGGTGGCCGGGTTCGGCCCGGAACGCTGCGCGGCGATCCTCCAGGACCCCGGGGTGGTGCGCAACCGGCTCAAGGTGGCCTCGGCGGTGGTCAACGCCCGGGCCTTCCTGGCCGTCCAGGAGGCCTTCGGCAGCTTCGACGCCTACCTGTGGCGCGCCAGCGGCGGCCAGCCGCGGGTGAACCACTGGGCCTCCGCCGACCAGGTGCCGGCCGTGACCCCCGAGGCCCAGGCCCTGAGCCGGGATCTCCAGGCGCGCGGCTTCAAGTTCGTGGGACCCACCATCATGTATGCCTTCATGCAGGCCGTGGGGCTGGTCAACGACCACCTGCTCGGCTGCCATCAGCACCCTCATGGAGGCGGGACTTGCGCATGCTCGCCGTCCTGATGGGCTTCGCCTTCGGCTACCTGGGCTCCATGCCGGTGGCCGGGCCGATCTCGGTGCTGGTGCTGCACCTGGGCCTGACCCAGCATCCCCGGCACGGCCTCTGGGTGGCGGTGGGCGGGGCGCTGGCGGAAAGCGGCTACGCGCTGCTGGCCTTCTGGGGGCTCAGCGCGGTGCTGGCCCGCTACCCCATGATCCTGCCCGCGGCCCGGGTGGTGGGGGCGGTGCTGCTGCTGGGACTGGGGCTGGCCATGCTGCTGATGCGGTCGCCGGCGGCGCCGCCGCCGCCGCGACCCCAGCCCCGGGGCCAGAAGCGCAGCTTCGTCCTGGGCTTCCTCATCACCGCCCTCAATCCGACCCTCATCGTCACCTGGACCGCCGCGGTGGCCGCGCTCAACAGCACCGGGCTCCTGGTCATGGACCGGACCACCGCCCTGCCCTTCGCCGCCGCGGTGGGCCTGGGCATCGTCGCCTGGTTCATCACCCTGCTTTGGCTGGCCGGCAAGTGGCGAACCCGGGTCAGCGGCACCGGCCTGGACCGCTTCCTGCGCGCCACTGGCGCCTGCCTGGCCGCCATAGGCGGCTGGATGGGGGTGCGGGCGCTGCTGCGCCTGGGCGGGGGGTAGGTCCATAGATAACCAAGGGCGCATGCGCCCTTGGTTGGGGGAACATCGCGAGCGTAGCGAGCAGGCAGTTCCCCCCTTTCGTGTCAGTCCCGGGCGATGGCCGCCACCGCCTCCACCAGCCGCTGCACCTCCCCGGCCGTGGTGTACAGGGCCATCCCGGCCCGGACCAGGCCGCCCTGGGCCTCCAGCCCCAGCAGTTCCACGGCCCGGGCGGCGGAGAACGCCCCGTCCCAGACCAGCAGGCCCTGGTCGCCCAGCTGCCGGGCGACGTCGTCGGCCCGGTGCCCGGCGACGGTGATGGACACCGTGGGCGCCCGCTGCCCGGCGCCAAAGCCGGGCCCCCACACGGTGACCCCCGGCACCCTGCGCACCGCATCCCAGTAACTGGCCGCCAGGGCGCGTTCGCGCTCGGCGATGGCGGTCAGGGCGGAAACGAGCCGTTCCCGGAGGTCGGTGCCCGCGCCCTGCTCGGCCAGGAAGCCAATGGCTGCCCGTACGCCGGCCAGGGCGGCGGGGTCCAGGGTGCCGGTCTCGAACCGGAACGGGGCCACGGCCGATTGGGTGCGCAGCCGGTCGGGACGCAGCTGGTTCAGGAGGCCGGCCCGGCAGTACAGCACGCCCACGTGCGGGCCGTAGAACTTGTAGGCCGAGCACACCAGGAAGTCCGGATCCAGGGCGGCCATGTCCATGGCGAAGTGGGGCGCGGCGTGCGCCGCGTCCACCACCAGCCAGGCGCCCACCGCCGCGGACAGGGAACGGGCCAGGGCCAGGTCGTTCACCGTGCCCAGGGCGTTGGAGGCATAGCCCATGGCCACGATCCGGGTCCGGAGGGTGATCTTCCGGGCCAGGTCCTCGGGGTCCAGGGTGCCGTCCGGGAGCAGGTTCACCTCCTTCACCACCACCCCCTGGCCGGTGAGGGCCAGCCAGGGGCCGCGGTTGGCTTCGTGGTCCAGCTGGGTGATGACGATCTCGTCCCCCGGCATGAGCTCCCGGGCCATGGCCCGGCTCAGGCTGAACATCAGGGTGGTGGCGTTGGCGCCCAGGGAGATCTCCCGCCAGGAGGGCGCGCCCAGGAAGACCGCCAGGGCCTCCCGGGTTTCCTGGAGGATCCGGTCGATCTCCCGGGCGGTGCAGAACTGCCCTTGGGGGTTGGCGGTGCCGTTCACATAGCAGGCGGATACCGCGTCGATCACCGCCCGGGGCACCTGGGTGCCGCCCGGCCCATCGAAAAACGCCAGCGGCTGTCCGCCCAGGGTGCGCCTCAGGGCCGGGAACTGCTTGCGGCAGGCGGGCGAAGCGGACGGGGCAGAGGGTGCTGATGGGGGGCATGGGGCGGTGGACATGGCAGGCTCCCAGGATCCGCTGTCATGATACCGACCCGGCCCGGCCTTGCCATCGCATTTTAACCAACCGTTTCGCTGCCCAGCTCCTCCCACAGGCGGTCCGTGAGCACCTGCTCCGCCGGTCCCTGGCGCACCACGTGGCCGGCCTTCATCACCAGCACCCGGTGCGCCATGGCCCGCACCACATCCATGTCGTGGGTCACCAGGACGTAGCTCAGCCCGTGGCGGCGCTGGAGGTCCTGGAGCAGCAGCAGCACCTGTTTCTGGATGGTCACGTCCAGGGAACTGGTGGGCTCGTCCAGGAGGACGATGCGCGGGCGCACGATCAGGGCCCGGGCGATGGCCACCCGCTGGCGCTGGCCGCCGGAGAAGGCGTGGGGATAGCGTTCCAGGAGCGCCTCCGCCGAGCCGTCCTCGGCCAGCCCCACGTCCGCCAGGGCCTCCAGGATGCGCTGGCGCCGCTGGGCCGGGCCCAGCTCCGGCTCGTGGATGGCCAGGCCCTCCCCGACGATCTGCTGGATGGTCATCCGCGGCGACAGGGAGGCGAACGGATCCTGGAACACCACCTGGATGTGCCGGCGCAGGCGGCGCTGCTGCTCCCGGCTGCGCCGGTCCCAGCCCTGGCCGTCCACTTCCACCCGGCCGGTGAAGGGCGCCAGGTCCAGCAGCGCCATGGCCAGGGAGGTCTTGCCGGAGCCGGATTCGCCGATCACCCCCAGGGTCTCGCCCGGCGCCAGTTCGAAATCGGCGCCGTGCACGGCGGTGAACCGGCCTTGGCTAAACCAGCCGGCCAAGCCGGGCCGCGGCACCGGGTACTCCACCCGCACCCCCCGCGCGGACAGCACCTGGCCGACCCCGACCGGCCCGACCGCGCGCTCGCAGCGGCTGTCGATGAGCTTGCGGGTGTAGGGGTGCCGGGGCGCCTCCATCACCTGGGCCATGGGTCCCTGCTCCACCAGCACGCCGCGCTCCATGACCGCCACCCGGTCGGCGAACCGCCGCACCAGGTTCAGGTCGTGGGTGATCATCAGCACCGCCAGGTTGCGCTCCCGGCGGATCTCCTCCAGCAGGTCCAGGATCTGGTAGCGGATGCTCAGGTCCAGGGCGGTGGTGGGCTCGTCGGCGATCAGCAGCCGGGGGTCGCAGGCCAGGGCCATGGCGATCATGGCCCGCTGCCGCTGGCCGCCGGACAGCTGGTGGGGGTAGCTGTCCACCCGCCGTTCCTCGCTCACCCCCACCCGTTGCAGGGCGGCGATGGCCTGGGCCCGGGCCTCGCCCCGGGCCAGCCCCTTGTGCAGCTGGAGCGCCTCCATGATCTGGGCGCCGACGGTCATGACCGGGTTGAGGGCGGTCATGGGTTCCTGGAAGATCACCGCGATCTCGTTGCCGCGCAGGGCCTGCAGCTCGGCCGGACTCATGGCCAGCACCTCCCGGCCCTGGAAGCGGATGGAGCCCTCCAGCCGGGCGGCATCGAACAGGCGCAGGGTGGACAGGGCGGTGACCGTCTTGCCCGAACCCGATTCGCCCACCAGGGCCAGCTTCTCGCCCGCCTCCAGTCCGAACGCCACCCGGTCCACCACCCGGCGCGGGCCGAAATGGATGCTCAGGTCCTGGACTTCCAGCAGGCTCATGCGTCCTCCCCGGCGATCTCCTTGCGCGGATCCAGGGCGTCGCGCAGGGCGTCGCCCACCAGGATCAGCAGCACCAGGGTCACCACCAGCACCGTGAAGGTGGCCAGGGAGATCCACCAGGCGTCCAGGTTGTTCTTGCCCTGGGCCAGCAGCTCGCCCAGGCTCGGGGTGCCTTCGGGCACGCCCAGGCCCAGGAAGTCCAGGCTGGTGAGCGCGCCGATGGCGCCGGCCATCTCGAACGGGATGAGGGTGATCACCGGGGTCAGGCAGTTGGGGAGGATGTGCCGGAAGATGATCACCCGGTTCCGCTGGCCCAGGGCCCGGGCGGCCCGCACGTAGTCCAGGCTGCGGTTCTTCAGGAACTCGGCGCGCACGTAGGCGGCGATGCCCATCCAGCCGAAGATGGAGATCAGCGCGATGAGCAGCCATACGCTGGGCGCGAAGATCGCCGAAAAGATGATCAGCAGGTAGAGGGTGGGCATGGCCCCCCACAGCTCCACCACCCGCTCCATGGCGATGTCGGTCCAGCCGGCGAAGTAGCCCTGGATGGCCCCGTAGACCACCCCGGCCAGGGTGCAGACCACGGTCACCGCCACGGCGAACAGCACCGACAGCCGGAACCCGTATAGCAGCCGAGCCAGCAGGTCCCGGCCCCGGTCGTCGGTGCCCAGCCAGTTCTGCCGTGACGGCGGGGCCGGGTTGGGCTCCCGGGAAAAGTAGTTGATGGTGTCCGAATGGTAGGGGTTGGGCGGGAACAGGGCGAAGTTGCCGGGCCGGGCCAGCCGGGCCCGGATGAACGGGTCCAGGTAGTCCGTGGGGGTCGGGAAGTCGCCGCCGAAGGTGGTTTCGGGCAGGGTCTGCACCAGCGGCACGAACCAGCGGCCCTGGTAGCGCACCAGCAGCGGCTTGTCGTTGGACAGCAGCTCGGCGAACAGGCTCAGCACCGCCAGGGCGACGAACAGCAGCAGGCTGCGGTAGCCCAGGCGGTTGCCCCGGAACCGGCCCCAGGCCCGCAGCCAGGGGTTCTGCGCGACCGGGGCCCGCGCCGCCGGAGACCCGGATCCGCGGTTCGGCATGCGCGCCTCAGTCATACTGGACCCGCGGATCCACCCACAGGTAGCTCAGGTCCCGGATCAGGGTGGTCACCAGGCCGATGAGGGTGAAGAAGAACAGGCTGCCCAGCACCACCGGGTAGTCCCGCCGGATCACCGCCTCGTAGGAAAGCAGGCCCAGCCCGTCCAGGGAGAACAGGGTCTCGATCAGCAGCGATCCGGAAAAGAAGGCCCCCACGAAGGCGGCCGGGAAGCCGGTCATGATCGGGATCAAGGCATTGCGGAACACGTGCTTCCACATGACGTTGCGTTCGCTCACCCCCTTGGCCCGGGCGGTGAGCACGTACTGCTTGTGGATCTCCTCCAGCACCGAGTTCTTGGTCATGATGGTGA
>Ga0209415_10015077_pt1 | contig 12578 bp, 15 predicted proteins | sample PeaSoiSIISIP2007_FD_187696 | JGI IMG/M metagenome (GOLD analysis project Ga0209415, IMG submission 187696) | Peat soil microbial communities from Weissenstadt, Germany - SII-SIP-2007 (SPAdes) (version 2) | ecosystem: Environmental > Terrestrial > Soil > Wetlands > Peat | place: Germany...
TGGCAGACGCACGGGACTTAAAATCCCGGGTCCGTAACAGGACGTGACGGTTCGATTCCGTCTCCGGGCACCACTTAGATCTTTACCGCAGTGGGAGGCAGCAGTCGTCTCAGGGTTTCAGCGTGAGGTCGGCGAGCAAGGTGAAAGTCGCTTCGGAGCCGAGCAGCACGGAAATCTGGTCGGTCTGCAGCTCGTAAGTTGTGCCGTCCAGCGTCACTGCCGTGAGTTGCGCGACCTCCGCAGAATACAGGTTGTCGTAGTACCGTCCGTAGTAGACCGGGCTGTAAGGCACGGAGACCTCGACTGTCACTTTCGACGAGGCTGGGATTGGCGTTGCCCATCCGACCCGTACCGGTACCGTAACCTTCCCGTCGATGATGTCCACCTGGATCTTCGTGCCTGCCGGAACCACGATGACGTCGGGTGCGTTGTCTTTGGGAGAATCAAATATCGACGAACGGATGGTATCGGCTTTCGGAAGGTTCGCTTTCTGGGAGCGACTGGCTGCGGGAGCGACGGGAGTCGAGGAGTGAGCGGCATTCACGGTGGCGGCGCTGCCTGTGACCGGCTTGGCCGCAGCGATCTCCGCCTCCGGCTTGGTGTCGGGAGAAGCTAAGTCGGAATTGTGATAGATTTTCTTCTTTGGCGCGACCTTCTTTGTCTCCGTAGTTTGCTGCTGTCGGTTGACCGTGTCGGCCGTGGGCGCGCTTTCCGGCGCTTGTTGGGCGAAAGCGGTGGAAGCGAGCAATGCCAGGAACGTCAGTCTGAGCGAGAATCTATTCACGGCTACCCCCAGATGCACGGGTCAGTAACTCCCTCTCCAAAGCATAACCCCGGGATTCCTGCGAAGTTGCCGCCGAGAGCGACCGCGAGATTACCGAAGGTGATGGTCGGGGGGTGACGAAAGTCAGGCGGATCGCAGGTTTCGGCGGCCTGCTTCAGTCCACACTCAATAGATCTCGGACCTTGCCGCGCGCGTCATCAGTTCTTCGATGGCCTGCTGCGGCGGTTTGCCGTTTTCAAGGATGGCGAACATCTGTTCGGTAATCGGCATCTCGACGTTTTTCTTGCGGGCTAAACCGACTGCGGCTTTGGTGGTGAAAACTCCTTCGGCGACGGCTCCGTGCATGCCGGCGATGATGTCGGGCAGTTTGCGGCCTTTGCCGAGTTCAACGCCGACGCTGCGGTTGCGCGAGAGGTCTCCGGTGCAGGTCAGAACCAGGTCGCCCAGTCCGGCGAGTCCAGCCATGGTATCGAGGCGGCCGCCGCAGGCCACCACCAGGCGCGCCACTTCGGCCAGGCCGCGCGTGATCAGCGCGGCTACCGAGTTGTGGCCGAGGCCCAGGCCATCGCAAACGCCGGCTGCGATGGCGATAATGTTTTTCAGCGCCCCGCCGAGTTCGACGCCTATCACGTCGTCGTTGGTATAGACGCGAAAACGGGAATCGTTGAACGCCTGCTGTACGGCTCGCGTCACTCCTCCATCCATCGAGGCTACGGTAACCGCCGTCGGATCGCCGCGCGCTACCTCTTTGGCGAATGACGGGCCGCTGAGCGCCGCCACCCGCGCCGTGATCCTGCGGTTGCGCAAGACGTCGGCGATCACTTCGGTCATGCGCAGTAAAGTTCCGTCTTCCAGACCCTTGGTGCAACTCACAAAAAGCGTCTCGGGGTGGAGCGCCGGCGCCATGCGTTCGAATAGGTCTCGACAATGCTGCGAGGGCATGACGCTGACCACAATCTCCGCCGCTTCGAGCGCGGTCGCGAGATCGCCGGTCGCGGCAATCGATTCGGGCAGGATGAACCCAGGCAGGAAGCGCTCGTTGATGTGCGCTCTGGTGATGCTCTCCACCACTTCGGGTTCGTTGGCCCAGAGCCGGACTTCGTGCCGGAAACCGGGCGTCCCTTTGCGTCCGAGGACAATCGCCAGTCCCGTGCCCCAGGCGCCTCCGCCGATGATGGCAATGTGGCTCATTTGCCGCCTGCTCCTGACGCGTCGGACTCCGCTCCTGATTTTGTGCCGAACTTGGACTCCGTTCCGTTGGCGAGACGGCCGATGTTCTGGCGGTGCCTCCAGATGACGAGCGCCGCCACGGCGGCGATCAAAACCAGCTGCCGCGAGTCAGTGTATTCGTGCATGGCCCACGCCAGCAGCGGAAAAGCCGCCGCTACCGCGACCGATCCGAGCGAAACGTAGCGGAAGGCGACTGCCAGGATTAAGAACAGAACGACCATACACAAAATGGATTTTGGGGTGAGCAGGATAAAAGCTCCGAAGCTGGTGGCGACGCCCTTGCCGCCGCGAAATTTTAGCCAGACCGGAAACAAATGGCCAAGCACGGCAAAGAACGCCGCCGTGGTCATGATGAGTTGCGGATGCGGTCCGCCGAACAGCACCTGCGCCGCCAGGACCGCTGCCAAGCCCTTAGCGGCGTCGAGCAGCAGAGTTGCGGCCCCAAGTGCCGGTGATCTGCGGGCCACGTTGGTCGCGCCAATGTTGCCGCTGCCGCTCGCGCGCACGTCCTCGCCCTTGAAGATTCGCACGAGCAGATAGCCGAACGGGATGGATCCCAGCAGATAGCTTGCAGCGGCGGTGATGAGGTAGGGAATCGCGGTCATTGGGTCGATTTAGGCTAACTATTTCAATGAAGCGGAAAGCGCTGCAACTTCGTGTACTTCGATCCTCCGGGTGAAAGCTGGCTGTGATAGAGAATAAACTCGTGGGCCGTCATGGTGCCGAAATCAAGTTCGCCCATGGCGGCGAGCCGCTTTTCGAGCACCGCGAAAATAGTGTTCGGGATGCCGTCTTGGCGTATATTCGGCGAGCCCGATCTTCTTCCGGCGCCGCCGCGCGCCAGCGTCAGATGCGGACTGTAAGGCCGTTCCTCGCGCGGAATGCCGAGTTCGGCGGTAGCTGTGTCGATGCTTCTGGCCAGTTCGACTAGTTGCGGTCCAGAGTGGATCCCGATCCAGAATACGCGTGGAGCCTTCGCGGTGGGGAAGAATCCGAATCCAGCGGAGCGAATTTCGAACGGGCTGCCCCCTACCCGCCGCAAATGCTGTGCAATGGCCTCCACCCGCTCTGCTGTTTGTTCTCCAATGAACTTCAATGTAATGTGCAGCGACTCCGGCCGCGCCCAGCGGGCATCGGGCGCAAAACTCTCGACGCCTTCGAGGAAGCGCGAGATCCGGCCGCGCACTTCAGAGTCAAGATCGATGCCGACAAATATCCGCATTTCCTAGAACACCTTTATAAGAGCGCCCGGCGCATCATCTCCAGTGCTTGTTGCGTGGCAAACTGGCGGATGCGCTTGCGGTCGCCGGGGAAATTACGCTCGACGACCTGTGTGCCTTCTTCTCCGGCGAGCGCGATATAGACCAGGCCCACGGGCTTCTGCTCGGTCCCGCCGCTCGGCCCGGCGACTCCGGTGATTCCGATTCCGTAGCTCGCCAGGCAGCGCTTGCGAATGCCTTCGGCCATGGAAGTCGCCACCTCGCGGCTGACCGCTCCATGCTTGTCGATCAGCAGTTTCGGAACATTAGCAAATTGCGTTTTCAGCTCGTTCGAATAGACCACGGCGCCGCCCAGAAAATAGCGTGAGCTGCCGCTGAGCGAAGTGATGCGCTCGGCCAGCAGTCCACCCGTGCAGGATTCCGCCACCGCCAGCGTCATGCCGCGCATCTGCAGCAGGTAGCTGACGATCTGCTCGATGGTTTCGCCTTTGCGCGAAAAGATGGCGTCGCCAAGTTCGTCCTCGATTTTGTCGGCGAGCTCCTGGACCCGCGCTTCGGCATCCGCTTGCGAATCCTTGCGGCAGCGCAGATGAAGCTGAATCTCGCCACTGCCTGCCAGGATGGTAGTCTCGACGTCGGTATAAGTCTTGTAGATCGGCGCGACCCGCGCGTCCACCTGCGATTCCGGCATCATCGCCATCTTGAGCGTGCGCGTGGCGATGTGCTGCACGGGGATTCGGGCGCGCAGCCGCGGGACGCATTCGGTTTCGAACAGCGCCTTCAGTTCATAGGGAGGGCCGGGAAGCAGCATCAGCAGCCGCTCCTGCCCGTCATACTTGCCGGCAACCCACTGACCGGGAGCGGTGCCGAGCGTATTCGGCAATACCGCGGCGCTGGTCAGAATGTCGGCCTGCTTGGCATTGTTGGCGGAAAATTTGTAGCCGCGTTTGGCGAAGCGCTCTTCCAGTTTTGCGATGATCACGGGATCGCGTTGCAGTTTCAGCCCCAGCGCTTCGGCGACCGCTTCGCGCGTAACGTCATCTTCGGTGGGGCCGAGACCACCCGTGAAAATAATGATGTCCGACCGGCGCATGGCGAGTTTGGCGGCTGCAGTCAGCCCTTCAAGGTCGTCGCCCACGATGCACTTGAAGCGCACTTCAACGCCAAGGTCATTCAATTTTTCGGTGAGGTAGAGCGAGTTGGTGTCCTGGCGGTGGGGAGTGAGCAACTCAGACCCAACCGCGATGATCTCGCCATTCACGGGTAGAAGTGTAAATGATCTACGTAGGGACGGCTCGGATCAACAGCCCCGGAGGGGCGACAGAAATACGGAGGTCAACGATCTCGGCGTTCTTACTGCAGGCGGGCGTGAATGCCGAGAGCCTCGGCGGTTTTGCGCAGTTGCTTATCTTTCGTCCACAAGCGCGTGGGCGGATTGATGAGAACGGAAGCGATCAGGTGTGCGTCGGTCAGACCGATGCCGAGGCCGTACAGGTGACGGGCCTCAATCAAGGTCCGAATTTCGTTCAACTGTGCCACTCGCACGTGCGGTAAAAGGTCCAGCAGGGCAAGCGTCCTGGAGCGTGCTTTCAGCGATCCAAGCGCCAGTTCGGCAATGATGAAGGGATGGATCACAATCTGCCCCTGACTGAGCCGCTGGTGCAGTTCTTGGTTGCCGGAGCGGAAGTGTTCGATCCAAACCGAGGTATCGGCGAGGATCAATTCGCCGCCGCCCTGCGCCGCGGAATATTCTTCAATCGCGGCATGGTGCCTCCCAGGGACGCTAATCTCCGCGCGCTTTCCCGCTCGATCAGGGCTTTGAGCGCTTCACGAATCAGCGCCGTCTTCTCCGCTACCCCAGTGAACTCCTGGGCGATTCGTACCAGGTCGTCATCCAGCGCAATAGTAGTTCTCATGGGAACTTCCTAGGCACTGATTATAGCATCAAATGATGCCAATGTATATGCGCCACTTCAGTTGCCCCGCAGGTGCCTAGCTGCCGACCGCCGGTTGTTGCTGCGTCATGCAATGCAGCGCGCCAAACCCCCAGATCAGGTCGCCGGAGTAAATCGGTACGATCTCGCGTGTGGGAAACAATTCCGCCAGCGAGTTGAGCGCAATCCGATCGCTCGGATCATTGAAGACCGGCACCAGCACCGCGCCATTTGCTATATAGAAATTGGCGTAGCTGGCGGGCAGCTGGCGGCTTTCGAACACGACTGGTCGCGGCATGGGAATTTCGACGATTTCGAGTTTCTGTCCGTCGGCAGTGCGGGCGGCCTTCAGGCGGCCCAGGTTCGCGTAAAGCGAAGCGTAGTTTTCGTTCTGCTCATTCTGCTCAACCATCGTGACCACGGTATTCGTGGCGACGAAGCGCGTGATGTCGTCGACGTGGCCGTGAGTGTCGTCGCCGGCGATTCCGCTATCGAGCCAGATGACGCACTGCGCGCCAAAATAGTCGGCAAACATCTGCTCATAGGCGGCGCGATCCATGGGCGGATTGCGTTGCTGCGTGGTGGAGAGCAGGCATTCCTCGGTAGTGATCAAAGTGCCGCAGCCGTTGACGTCGATCGATCCACCTTCCAGAACGACGCGATGGTCTTCATTGTTAGGATCAACGGAAACCGGGCGTACCACGCGCGCGCCGGCGGCCTTGGCCATGCGCCCGCCAACTTTTTCATCGAACTGGTAATTTGGATACTTCGCCCAGCCATTGAACTGGAAATGTAGCGCGAGCAGTCGCGGATCGCGGTGGTCCCTGGAAGGAACCAGAAAGATGCAGCCGGAATCGCGCGTCCAGACGCGGTCGGTGCGCCAGCGGTGGAAACAAACGTTGTCAGAGAGCGCGTCGGCCTGTTCCAGCACGGCTCTTGCGCTCTTTTCCGCTCGCTCACTCTTGACGATCAGATCCACACGTTCATGCCGTGCCAGATTCCTGATGATCTCGGCATAGACCCACGGGATCGGTTCGAACTTCCCCGGCCAGTCGCCGCGCAGGTGCGGCCAGGCAAGCCACGTGGATTCGTGCGGCTCCCATTCAGCGGGCATGCGGTAGCCGAGAGCGGCGGGGAGTTTGGACGTGGAAGGTCGTGGAGTCATTAACGTGTTTCTCCGGCGATAGGAGATGGCTGCGGAGGTTGGGAGGTGTAGGGGTCCTTCGACTCCGCAAAAACTTCACTTCGTGAAGTTTCTGCTGCGCTCAGGATGACAAGCATCAAGAGTCTCACTTTTCATCCAACATGCGGCTCGTGATCGGCGCGTAACTGTCAATTCGCCGATCGCGCAGAAAGGGCCAATTCCTCCGCGTCTCCTCAAGATGTCGCAAGTCCACCTCGCCCAGCAGAATCTCTTCTTTATTGTGCGAAGCTTCGGCTAGCACGCGGCCGAAGGGATCGCAGAAGAACGAGCCCCCCCAGAATTCAAGGCCTTTGCCAGGCGCGGAATTGCCGCGGATGTCGCCCGTCTCGAAGCCGACGCGATTCACCACTCCGACATAAACACCGTTTGCAATTGCGTGAGCGCGCTGGATGGTGCGCCAGGCATCGTGTTGCGCCTCGCCGAATTCAGCCTTCTCCGCGGGATGCCATCCGATCGCCGTGGGATAAAACAGGATGGTCGCTCCCTGGAGTGCCGTGAGGCGCGCGCCTTCGGGATACCACTGGTCCCAGCAGACCAGCGTGCCGAGTTTTCCGGCGGAGGTGTCAAAGGCCTTGAAGCCGAGATCGCCGGGCGTGAAATAAAACTTTTCGTAGTAAAGCGGGTCGTCGGGAATGTGCATCTTGCGGTAGAGGCCGCGGAGCGCGCCATCCGAATCAAAGATCACCGCCGTGTTGTGATAGAGGCCGGGAGCGCGCTTCTCGAAGAGCGACGCAATCAGCACGACTTTGTTTTTCAAGGCAGCAGCGGCGAGCTTTTCTGTGCCCGCTCCTGGGATTGGCTCGGCGAGATCGAACAGGGCGGCGTCTTCGCGCTGGCAGAAATACTGTGTCTGAAAGAGCTCAGGCAGGCAGACCACGTTGGCGCCCTTGCGTGCCGCTTCCGCAGCGCGATCGAGCGCTTTGGCCAGATTGTCGGCCGGTTCGGGGCCGCACGACATCTGGATCAGGGCGACGGTGAATTTGTCTGGCACGTTTTCTCCAACCTGTGATTGCGTCCTAGGATACCAAAGTGCCCGCTGCGGGCGTGAATGTTACGGCGATGTAAAAGCGAGTCGCCGCGATTCTCCCACTTCTAGTAAATTGTTTCTTCGATCAAAATCGGTTTTCATTCTGGAGGTTCCTTCTTGAAGCACAAAAGCAGCGCGAAGCACGGTACTCATGATGAGGCTAGACATGACGAGGGCGCGGGCATCGACCGCAAGCTGCACGATCCGGTGGCCGACCGCCTGATTCCGCTGGAGCCGCTGGATCTCGCCAAAATCCAATCCATTGACGACCTGGTGCGTGCGATGTCCAAGACGGCGTTTACCGGCCGTCAGCTTGGCGAAGCCGCCGACGTGCTCGAGGCCATGGCGCGCGACCAGGACTGCTTCGTCGTCATGACGCTGGCCGGCGCCATGACCGTGGCCAAGCAGGGGCTGGTGATTGCCGAGTTGATCGATCGTGGAATCGTGAATGCCATCGTTTCTACCGGCGCGCTGATGGCGCACGGACTGGTCGAAGCGACCGGGCGTGCTCATTTTCGCCATAATCCCGAGCTCAGCGACGAAGAACTCTACGAAGCTGGATACAACCGTGTCTATGACACGCTCGAACCGGAGCAGAACCTCGACGATGTGGAGCGCGTGATGCACGCGGTATTCAGCGCCTGGGACTCGGACGAGGTGATGTGCTCGTACAAGTTGAACCGCGCCATCGGTGCGCATTTGGCGAAGCATGCCAGGGGACAGCACGGCATTCTGAAGTCGGCTTATGAGAAGAATGTCCCCGTGTTTGTGCCCGCGTTCTCCGACTCGGAACTCGGGCTCGATTTCGCGCTGACCAACCGTGAACGCGACAGGAAGGGAAGCGCCAGGTTTCGCTTCGATCCCTTCGAAGACCTGGAGTATTTTGCCGCGACCCTGCTCAGTCAGAAGCGCCTCGGAATCTTCACCATTGGCGGAGGCGTTCCGCGCAACTGGTCGCAGCAGTTTGGGCCGTTCATCGAACTGCGTCATCGCCGCGGCGGAGAAGACCTGCCGCTGAAGCGCTATCACTACGGGTTGCGTATCTGCCCAGAGCCGGTGTACTGGGGCGGACTTTCGGGCAGTCCTTACAGCGAGGCGGTTTCCTGGGGTAAGTTCGTGCCTCCGGCGGAAGGTGGAAAGTTCGGCGAAGTGTTCGTGGATGCGACCGTTGGTCTGCCGCTGATCGTGGCGGCCGTGCTGGAGCGGCTGAAGAAGAAGCCGGCCGCAAAGAAGACGGTTAAGCAAATCGTAGAGTAGAGACCTGACTTGACGCGTCTCTACAACCTTCTAAGGGAGGTTCGTATGAAAATTGTTTCACACTATCGGCGAACGGCGGGATGGGTGTATGATCGGTGCCGTTTTTGAACCAAAAAGGAGATCCCGCCTTGGATCACCTTTTTGTCAGGCGCGGAGTCGAGGAAATCAGTGCCGATGTCAAGTTCTTCAAATCCGTTTGATGTCAAGGCACTTACCTTTGACGTGTTCGGGACGGTAGTAGACTGGCGCAGTTCCATCATTCGTGAAGGTAACCAGTGGGGCAAGACAAAGGGTTTACAGGTGGACTGGGCTAAGTTCGCCGATCGTTGGCGCGACGGTTACGTTCCAACGATGGACAAGGTAAGAAAAGGTTCACTGCCTTGGATGAAGCTGGATCAGTTGCACCGCCTGATCCTTGACGATTTGTTGACCGAGTTCAACCTTGCTGGATTGACCGAGGAAGAAAAGAATCACTGGAATCGGGTTTGGCATCGGCTGACTCCTTGGCCGGATGCAGTAGATGGGCTAACGCGCCTCAAGGGGAAGTTCATCATTTCGACGCTTTCCAATGGCAACATTTCACTGTTGGTGGAGGGAGCCAAGTTTGCAGGACTGCCTTGGGATATGGTGCTGTCGGCAGAGTTGTTCCACCACTACAAGCCGGACCGCGAGGTATATGTGGGGGCGGCGGATTTACTCGGTTGCCAACCAGCGGAAGTTATGATGGTGGCGGCACACCCGGGAGATTTGAAGGCCGCGCGCGAATGTGGGCTCAGAACCGCGTTCGTGGCTCGTCCTCTGGAGTTCGGACCCGGCAAGGAAGCAGCTTCAGCAACAGGTGAGTCGTTCGATATCATGGCGCACGACTTTAGGGAACTGGCGGACAAACTGCTGTAGGACGGCGAAATAGCGATTTTGCTCGGATGGTCTGAAAAAGGGAACTGTGAATCTAAATCAGTCGAAGATCAGCACCGCCGACGCAATCACCGTAGTCCAAAGTCCGCGCTTATCTCCCACTGCCGACTGTGTCACGTTGGCGGTCCGGACGATCTTGTTCGAAATCCTATAGATCTCTTTTTTCTCGTCCCAGGACCGGTCAGAATCGAACTCCACGTTCAGCGTGGTGGCCAGCATTTCGGCGGCGAGTTCCTCCGCGTAGTCTCCGGCTGCGTCTTCGGTCTCTCCGAACGAGTGGTGCTCGCTCAGATATCCGTAGGTATTGCGATCGGCGGGGATGGCGACGCCAATCGAAGAGGCCAGCAGGCGGTGCGGTTCGTGGGTGGAATTTTCGGCAACCACCGCGAATACTACTTCTCCCGGGTGCAGATACGTGAGTCCCTGCGAACGCGGAACGAGTTTGCAGTTGGGCGGAAAGATGGACGAGACACGCACCAGATTTTGCGCCGCGATGCCGGCGTCGCGCAAGGCGAGTTCGAAAGAAGTGAGGCGTTCCCGGTGTTTCCCCACACCTTTGGTGAAGAAGATTTTCTTGGGGACCATGTCCTTGCCCAATTCAGTTTCCTCCAGGAAATTTCGATTTGAGGTGAGAAGGGCAAATCTAACACAGTGATTTGTGAAGATTGTATGAAAAAAGAGGGATATCCCACCTTGCCCGACGATCGCCGGCTTGGCGGTTTCGGCAACAAGTCGTTGGTCGATGGTCGTTCGTCGTTTGCGAGCAACGACTCCAGCTACAAACGCTAACGACCAGCGACTATTGACCGACGACTGTCGCAGCACTCAAGCCGCGTGAATATGGGCTTTGCCCGCCAGCGGGATGATTGCCGGTTTCACCAGATCGCGGAAATCGGCAAACTTCATGCGCACCAGTTCACGATGTGAACCGGCGTTGAAGGCGATCTCCTTGTCCTCGGCCAGGGCTTGGTCCACGAAAACATCCATGCCATAGAGATTGCCGAACGGCGGCATGGAACCGGTTTCGCAGTCGGGAAAGCGGTCGCGAAATTCGAACTCGCTGGCCAGTTCCACCGAGTCTACCCCCAGGTATTTTTTCAGCCGGTACAGATCTACGCGGAATGAAGCCGGCACCACCGCCATGGCGAGACGTCCATCGACCATGACCATGACGGTTTTTGCCAGTTCTTTTCCAGGTGTGTGGGTAAGGGCGGCAATCCCCTGAGCCGTGTAGGCCACCGAGTGCGAGATCACCAGATATTGAATGCGGTTACGATCCAGGAATTCCCGAAGCATGGAAAGAGGCACAGACACCTCCCGTCCGAACCGCAAGCGGGAACGCTTCTCAAGGGCCGAAGTATGCTCCGCGGGTCGGCGCCAACTCAATTATGCGCTCGTCAGAGGCAAGGGAGTTAGTGGAATTTTAACCATGTTTGTTGTTGGATAGTGGCGCTTTCAGCCCTTGGCACTGCACCCGACGCGATAGTAGACTTGGGCTCTCCAACCTACGGTATGCAAAAGAAGCTGATGAGGAAGCTCGCGGACGGTCCTGGCTTCCTGCCGATCTTGATGAATCTTCGGCGAGTTGCCAACGGATATCAGCCGATTTTTCTCGATTACAAAGTCGAGGCGCTTCCTCGTTACGGCTACGGGAGACCGCCGCATCCCGAAATTGCCCGCATCCTCGCTGCGCGCGAGGAGGATTATCGCTCTCTGCTTGCACAGTTCTTGGATTTCTCCCATGACATGCTGCGCTTACCTCTGCGCCAACCCAGTTCGTCTCCGGAGCCGGGTTGGATCAACGAATGGCTGGATGGACTTGACACGTTCGCGCTGTATGGGTTTCTCGCCACCCGAAACCCAGCGCTATTGCTGGAGATAGGATCGGGGAACTCAACCAAGTTGGCTCGGCGGGCTATTCGCGATCATCAACTGCAAACGAAAATCATCTCGATCGATCCCCACCCGCGAGCGGAAGTCGATCCACTATGCGACGAGATCGTCCGGCAACCGCTCGAAGAGTGCGACCTAAACGTGATTAACCGGCTTGGTGCGCGAGATGTGTTGTTCATGGATGGATCGCATCGAAGTTTCATGAATTCGGATGTGACGGTCTTTTTCCTTGAGATTCTTCCCCGACTCCGGCCGGGCGTGCTGGTTCACATCCACGACATCTTTTTGCCCATCGATTACAAGCCTTGGTGGCTGCAGCGGTTTTACCCCCACCGGTATTGGTCCGAACAGTACTTACTGGCGGCCAGTTTGCTGGCGGGACACAGCAGCTACGACATAATCCTGCCCAATCACTACGTCAGCATGACCCCTCATCTCGCTAAAGTGCTGGACACGTTTTGGAGTGAGCCTCAACTCGCCGACGTTCCCCAAAGTGGGTGTTCGTTCTGGATACAAGCAAAGTGATGGAGTTCTCTAGCTGGGATGCGAGTGTGCGATCCAGAAATTCGAGAGTGGTTCGGAATGCGATCCAAAAATGGGAAAACGCGGAGCAAGAACTGGGGAGGGCTAAGTGTGGATGTTCAATTTCGGTCGCGAGGGCCTAAAATGCGAGCCCTTACGCGGCTTCTTTCGTTGTCAGGGAGTGCGCAATTTCTCTTGTCTGCGATCCCACGATCCTCATTTCGCGCCAATCGTAGCGGAATTCCTTGCCGCAATCCAGGCACGCGACGTAAGTGCCCGTCCGCTGGGCCGAAGTGCGACGCGAACCGGCGCGTACCGTGATGGGAAAGGTATAGCGAGCGTGCCGACAACCAAACATGGCATCCCACAACTTCGAAAACATTGGGTGACCTCCACAGAATTAAGAGCGAGAAAGCTGGCTCGTTCCCTTTGTTTGAATATCTGGAACGGGCTCTACATAGTTAGATTCGTTCTGTGCGGAAAAGGTTCTGACTACCCATGGCCCCGCAGGTACGTCCTGACCTGCCCCCCGGAAATTAGTCCATTGGAAATGTGACTTCTCCATTTACGATGGCCCGCTCAGGGCCAGAGA
>Ga0209415_10015078_pt1 | contig 12578 bp, 8 predicted proteins | sample PeaSoiSIISIP2007_FD_187696 | JGI IMG/M metagenome (GOLD analysis project Ga0209415, IMG submission 187696) | Peat soil microbial communities from Weissenstadt, Germany - SII-SIP-2007 (SPAdes) (version 2) | ecosystem: Environmental > Terrestrial > Soil > Wetlands > Peat | place: Germany...
CCATTCGGTCCCGAGGAGCCGTTCTTGAACGTATTGCCAACCACCGCGGCGTTGTTGGTGCAGGTCGCCAAATCGATCTGTCCGCCCGTATCGCCGAACGGGATGGAATCGGAATGGTCGTTGGTGAAGACGTTGTTATTGATCTGGAGATTGGTCATATTGCCGAGGATCGCCGGCTCTCCCGAATTTTCAAATTGGGAGTTGGCGACCACGACAGAATCCACGAATTCGAGGCCGGCACACTGCAGGTAGCCGTTCGGGCCCCCCAGGGATGCGTGGCTCCCGGGCGCGTCCGACCACAGGCCGTAGACGACCGGGTTGCCAAAATACGAGTTATTGACCACCACGCTTCCGGTGCCCGATCCATAGAGAGCCAGACCGGTGTTGGGGGAATTGATGAAGTCGCAGTTCGTAATCAGGAGACTCCTGGTAGAGAAGAAAGAGACATCCGGCTGATAGGAGGTGTAAGCACTGGTATTCAGGTTCCGGTTGCCGTCGATGGTCAGGTCCCGCAGGGTGATGGCGTTGAGGACGGGGGTGCCCGCTTGGGAGGAGGGATCGCGCAGCAGCGAGCCCTGAAAGCCCGGCGCTCGTTGGAGGACCGTGTCTCGCGGGGACGTCACGATGGTGCCCTTGATGGTGATATTGGATCGCGCGATGGAAAGGGTTGAGGCGATGCTGTAGGTGCCGGGATCGAGTTGGCAGACCGCGCCGTGGCCGTCGGTGCCGATGCACGTCGTGAAGGCGGCCAGGTTCGCGCCATACGCCGGGACGGCTGCAACCAGGAACGCGGCGGCACAGATTCGTTGGATCATTTCGTGCTCTGGATAGTATACACGGCCTGCCGGTACTCGACGGTCAGCGAGCCTGCGGCCTGCCAGCCCGAATTGAAAGCATCGCCGTTGCGGCGAGCTGCCATGTATATGATGCGGTCGCCCGCGAAGCTCGGGCTGAAGCCAAGGTTTACCGTCAGGGTCAGCGTGTTTCCGCTGCCCACTGCCGACGTGCCGACGCCGTACAAGGTGCACTGGCTGTTACTTGCACTACCCGAGCCAGCAGCCCGGGTAACAGAGGGGCGTCTCCACCGGTCAGGGCGTCAACTGCCTTTGCGAATGCACGAGTCACATCCTTCACGCCGCTGCTGTGACTACTTCCGGCCCCGGCGCTGGATGGTTTGCACCAGATCGGCCAATGCCTGGCGCTCGGCCTCCGCCATGCCGCTTCGTACCGATTCGTAAAACCGGACCAACACCGGAGACGCCAGCATGCCGGCGTACTCCCTCAACTGATCGTCCGGCTCGTCCCGATACCGATATAGCCGCAAAACAAGGCGGGCCTGGCGCACCTTTTCCCCGGCCTGGCGGTCCACGTCAATCTGCTTGGCTGACATGGGTACACCCGCCACTCCCAAAGCCTCCCGAAGCGTGCCGGTATTGTCCGAAGCGAGAGTCAGTTGGTCGATCCGATTCACGATCGCCAGACGCTGAGCACCCGGAGCCGTCTGCTTTAGTCCCGCAGCGAAGGCCTGGAGATCCGGGTTGGGCTGCTGCTGCTGCCAGATTGCGGTCATCCTGCGAGCCAGGGGGGACCTCAGGAGATCCAGAAGCTGAGGGTAGGCGTCCGCCGGGTAAGTCTTCTTCAAGCTCGCTGTCACGGCCTGGCGGAACCTTTCTGGCCGCGTGAATTGCATGACCACCGCCATCCTTTGGGCATCTTGTTGCGGGGGCAGTTGCTTCTGTTCATAGAAAGATTTGCTCGCACGGCAGACGGACGGGTCGCTCAAAAGCGTGATTTCCCGATCAATCCCTGAAAGGCGGAGGGCCTCGGCAATCGCCGCGTCCGCGTCGCCACTCGCGGCGGCGCCGTTGGAGGGCGAGGGAATGGAATGGAATAGCTCCGCTCCTCCGGCAGCCGTTCCCGATTGAGCTGCCCGCAAGGAACGAAGCCCGAAAGGCGAGGCGGGCCAGGATGAGTGATCTCGCACCACTCTCCGCCGCTATCGGAGATGACCAACCCGAGCGTAACGCTGTCGCCGCGTTTCAGCGAACCAACCACGTGGCTTTCCGCCGACGAGCTGGAACGAACCGGCAGTTCGTCCACATTCACGGTTGCTCCGGGGACCGCACACAGCGCAATCGCGCCGCGGCAGATGGGCGCGATGAATCGCAATGCAGCACCCGCAAGGTTTCTGGCAGCACCCATTTTGAGAATCCAGCTTTCAGCCAGGATTTCCATTTTGGCTTCCTGGGTTCTATCGAGTGTACATCGAGCCGGTCGCTCGGAGCTTTTCATTAAGTTGTCTTAATTATGTGCAACTCTGGCTAATCGCCCTGGGTTCCGACGGCGCCATGTGGTTTACCGAGTCGCAGGGCAACCGCGGTAACGGCTCCGGAAGGCACGATGCGCTTCCGAGGGGCGCGTCACCCGGCGCCAATCGCGCCGATCGCGGCCACATCTCCGGCCGGCGACAGACCAGCGCTCACGTTACTGAAAGCGATTCTGATCCGCCGTCTGCCCGGCACAACAGCCCGACACGGCGCCGATGGCGTTATCATTTGCGGGCCCCGGCAAAGCTCACTTCCTTATTCCCGCCCGCCAGTTCAGTACCACTGTCACCGACGACGTCTGCGGCGCGTTCTCGGTGATGATGAGGAACCGGCCGTCGGGCGCGATGTCCCAGCTCATCGGGCCGGTGCGGATTCCGGTGTCCACGATTTCTGTGAGAAACAACGCTTGCGGGTTGCCAGCCTGGAACACCGGCTGGGTGTTCACCTCCACCGCCATCATTTTCGATTCCGGCGAAATGTAAAACAGCTCTTTGCCGTCCCGCCGCCAGCGCGGCTGCACGCCGCCGCCTCTCGACACCAGCCATTTGCCGCCGCTCGATGAGGGCGGGAACGGGATCACATAGATCTCGCTCAGGCGGGACTCGTTCGAAGTGTAGGCGACCCAATGTCCGTCCGGAGAAAACTGCCCCTGGTCCTCGTTCGCCGGAGTCTGTACCACGGGAAACGGCTTTCGCTCACCTTCCAACGGGAGCGCCATCAGGTCCGACCCGGTCCCCGGATGGATTTGCGCGTACAGCAGGAACCGCCCATCGGGCGACCAGCTTTTCGGAGCCACCAGCGTGTTTGCCGATACCAGCAACTCCTCGGCCCCCGCTCCGTTCGCGGGCTTCCGGTAAACGCCCCCCCGGCCGGCATAGGCGATGTAGCGGCCATCGGACGACCAGATGGGATTCGTGTTGCCGCTCCCGAACGACAACTGCGTGGCCAGTCCCCGCGCGAGTTCCAGCACTCGATTTCCGTTATAGTCGCCCACCAACTGCTTTCCATCCGGTGAGATTGCCACCACATTGCCGGCTTCCCCGGCGACGCCGAGATTCTGGCCTCGCCGGTCCCGCCACACGTACTGCCGTGGGCCGCGCGGGCCGGACACGTAAGCCAGTACTCCCTGGCCGGAGGCTGCGGCCAACCAATAGAGGGCTGCGCCCGTAATTCCTTGCGCCACCGGAAATACATCGCCTGCCGCTTCGAGCCGCTTCATATCGAACGGCAGGGCCATCAGGGTGCCGGCGCGCGTGAAGAGCACCGCCCCCACCTGGCTCCCCGGCGGCGCGTTGACGATTTCAGCGTTAGAAACATCCTGCAGGATTCGCCGTGCCTCCGGTCCGTTCATCGAATTCAGCCACACGCCGGCTTCGGGCGAACCGGCATTGCCACCGCGCGTAGCCAGGTAATGCTGTCCATCGGGCAGGAAAAACGGATAGACATCTCTGGCGCCTGCATTTTTGGGGAGATCCGTCACCGCTCCGCCCGCGGCCGGAACTCTCTGCACGCGGCTCAGGCCCCCCAGCAGGATATCGCCGTTGCGATTCCAGGTTCCGCCCAGCACCGCGAGCGCGTCGCAGAGCGTTTCGACCGGCCCCCCCGAACGGTCGATCTTCTTCAGCTTGGCATCGGCAAAGAACGCGATCTGCCGGCTGTCGGGAGACCAGAATGGATGGGCGGCCCCATCGGTCCCGTCCAACGCGGTTGGTTCGAGCGCATCGAGGGCGCGGACCCAGATCTGCTGCTTTCCCTCCTTGACCAGAACCACGGCAATCTGGCGCCCATCCGGAGAAACCGCGAGCGACAGCGGTGGCGACTTCTCGGGAAGCAAGACGCTCATCCGGACTGGTTCCAGCGGCGGAGCCTGTTCGCGAAAGTGCACCAGGGCGAGCGCCATTAACAGCAGCGTGACGAGCCCCAAAGCGCCGGCGAGGAGGCCGCTCCTCGATCGCGAGGAAGCGGCCAGCGGTACCGTTGCGCTCGACTCCAACTCCCACTTCAGGTCTCGCGCCGATTGCCAGCGCTCGTCCGGGTCAGTTTCCAGGCACCTCTGGATCGCGCGGCCGAGAGGCGGCGGCACGGCTCGGGCCTCCGTGGAAGGCTTCCCTGTCACCATCGCCGACAACACCAATCCCAAGGCGTAGATGTCCGTCCGCGCGTCGGCCTCTTTGCCTTCGAACTGCTCCGGGGCCATGTAGGCCGGGGTGCCAATTACAGCGCCAGCGGCGGTAAGGGCCGGATCTACTCCGGATTTCGCCAGTCCGAAGTCCAACACCTTCACACCGGATTTGGTGACCATGATGTTCGCGGGCTTCAGATCCCGATGCACGATCCCTTTGGCATGGGCCGCGGCCAGCGCATTCGCGATTTGAGTTCCGAAGCGGATGGTCTGTTCGATCGACAGCTTGCCGCGATCCAAGCGCGCGGCCAGGCTTTCGCCTTCGACCAGTTCCATGACCAGGTAGTTGGGACCCACGTCATGCAGCGTGCAGACATTGGGATGGTTTAGCGCGGCGATGGCTCGCGCCTCGCGCTCGAAGCGATCGCTGAATCTCTTGTGCGAGATCTTGATCGCCACCGCCCGGCCCAGGCGCGGGTCCATGGCGCGGAACACCTGCCCCATGCCGCCTTGTCCCAGCGGCGCTTCGAGTATGTATGGGCCTAGCCGGGCGCCGGCCGTTACCACCGTCTGAGTACAGTCCGTGAACAGATCAGCGGCGCGCTGGTCGAGCAGCTTGCTTCCCTCCGAGTCCTGCGCCAGGAGCTTTTCGACTTCCCCGCGAAGTTCCGGATCGGCACCGGCCAGAGCGGCTTCACCGATCTCACGAACCGAGTGATACAGTTCCTCGATCTGCCGCAAGCGCTGGGGACTCAAGGATCACTCCATACATCCCTTCAATCATATTGTGGCGGCAGCCTGCGCTGCAACTATCGTCACCGGTGTACAATCGGTCCAATCGAAGCGCAAAGGCCGCGGCGCGGTACCATACAGCACAGGAACCGATCGCGCCGCGGCCGTTTTGCGCGAGATCCTCAAAAACCCGTATGGACGCTCCAACGTCGGAGACTACGCAGCTTCTTCGCGCCTGGGCCCAGGGCGACCGGGACGCGCTGGAGCGGCTGACACCGCTCGTTTACCGCACGTTGCGGCGCATCGCCGGACACTACATGCAGAACGAGCGCGCGGGGCAGACGCTGCAGGCCACTGCCTTGGTGCACGAGGCCTACCTGGAGTTGATCGATGTCAAGAATGTGGACTGGCAGCACCGCGCCCATTTTTTCGCGGTATCGGCGCACATCATGCGGCGCATCCTGCTTGAACGGGCACGGCGGCGGTTGGCGGCTAAGCGGGGCGGCAAGGTGGAGCGCTTGAATCTCGATGAGCTGCCGGATGTCGGCCGGGGCCGGGCCAGGGAGTTGATCGTTCTGGACGACGCGCTCGACGCGCTGGCGGAGGTCGACCCACGCAAAGCCCGGGTAATCGAGCTGCGCTTCTTCGGGGGGCTAAGCGTGGAAGAGGCCGCCGAAGTACTGGCCATCTCTCCGGAAACGGTGATGCGCGATTGGAAGTTCGCCCGATCCTGGTTGCAAGCGGAACTCAGCAGGAGTTAGGCGCCTTTTCCGCCCCCCCCAAAACTTTTGGTGGCGGTGACAGTTTTCGCCCCTCATTTTGCACCTTAAGGTGCGAAGGCGCGAGAGAGCAGTCCGGAACGCTCCGGGCCCGCTGACGCCTCAAACTTGAGACCTAAAAGGAGATCGATATGAAGAAGAATATTTTGCGGATTTGCACGTTTGCGCTTGGTTTGGCAGGCGCGCAGTCGATGCTGCCGGCACAGAACACGCAGACGCAGACCCTGGAGGGCGTCTGGGATGTGAGCGTCACAGTCACAAATTGTCAAACCGGCGCTCTGATCAGGACCGTGCGCAGCCTGCAGATGTTTCTGCAGGACGGTTCTTTCACGGAGAGCGCCAATACCTCCCTGCGCGGAATCAGCGTAGGCACCTGGAACCGTGTCAGCGGGCCGATGTACAACGCCACGTACTGGTTCTTCCGCTATAACCCCGATGGGACCTTTGCCTCGATCGCTCAGTCTCTCGATACCATTACGCTCACTCAGGACGGCAGCCATTTCGGTGCTGCGGGCACCATACAGGACTTCGACGCGAACAACACCTTGATCTCCACCGGCTGCTTCGTGCACCAGGCAACACGGCTGGTCCCTCCGTTGCGGGGGAACTGATTGTGCCTTGCCGCGGCGGGCCGGGACACCCCGATTTGGGGAACTGGCCCGCCCGTCCAGTGACCGCTCGTCCAGTGAAAAGACTTGAGGTGCCGGCGGCAGATCCGGAACAGACAGAGATCTCTTCTCTGGCGGGTTCGGGCCGCCGGTCAGTTTTCTCCAAAACACGGAGCGGTGCCTCGGATGAAAACAGCGGATCCGAAATACTCCTCCGAAAAGTTGCCGGGGTTGTTCGGCCGGAACCAATCCACGTGAGCGAGAAGTCCTCGTCGGACAAGTGCCCGCCCGCGCCACCAATCGTCACCCACCTACCGCTAAACATCTCTGAATCCGCCTCTCCAAAAATCACGGTCACGCGCCCAGAAACTATTTTTTTCAGGTTCCTTCACCCGTCTTTTTGCTGATTCCAAAACCACTTACTCCCACGTACCCCTCCCACGCCGCCCCGGCCTCCGCGTACCTGCGTGATACATTGAGATCAGGAAGAGACTTGCGCCCTGCGTGGCGGTCAGCCTCTACGAACCAGGGAGTAACTCCACTGACTCTCCCGGGGCGCATTTATAAGGAACGAAGCCAAACCGTAACTCACTTACGGTTGAAACGGCGTAAGTCGTTTGGCCACCCGTCCTCGCTTTCCCAAAACCGAAACTCATTTTCGGTTTTTGCCTGTATGCACGCGGCCCGCGGAGCAATCCGTTCCGGTCGCTGCCGCGAAAACCGGCTCACTTTTGAGCGGCTTCATCAGTAAGTTGTTGATTACAAACAAAACCGGCCGCTCATTTTGAGCGGTTTTCGTTTGAGGAGAGACGTATATGGAACCGATCCAGGCCACCCTCGGAGGCGTCGGGATGGGTGACGATGATTTTCCACAAAAGCCCGAATCATCGTCACCCGATTTCGCCTGTCCCCCGCAACCAGCACAAACGGAGGAGCTTAACAGACCATGGAAAATAAATCGACACAGCCGCAAATCATCGTCACCATCGTCACCCTGACACCTGCCGGCGGTCGAAACTCAATTTCCTACGGCGGTGTAGAGGGTCTGGGTGCCGTTCACGCCCGAGAGCGTGAAGGTCAGGGGCACCGCGGCGCTCGTGCCCACGTTGGGGACTACCACGTTGAACTGGTACAGCCCCACGCTGCCGGGCGTTAACCCGGCGTAGGAAAGCGACGCCAAAGAGGTTCCGAAGAAGATTTGCGGCGGTATGGCGACCGCGCTCGAGGCGGGCGCGATCTGGCCCGCGGTGACACCGCCGACGGGACCGAATCCGATGCCGTAAATGATCATCGTGTCCCCGGGCTTGGCGGGCCGCGAAGGGACTCCGGGGATGGCATTCACGGGCAGCACATAGGTCGCGAAGTCGGTAAACTGAGCGACCACGTACTGCTTGCCGCCGATGACGAAAGACGGGGGCGCCAACATCCCGGGCTCGGTCGCGTTCACCGTGATGGTGTACGCCGCACTGGCGCCAACGGCCGTGGTGACCACGATCTGCTGCTGGCCGGTGACCACATTCGAGGGCACCTGCACGTTCACCTGGCCGGGGCTGATGTAGTCCACGTAGGCCTGTTGACCGCCGACCGTCACCGAGGTCCGATCCAGTGACGTGGGGGCAATGTTGCCGTTGAAATCGGTGGTCGCCCATCCGCGCGTGTCGGCGGCGAGGTTGGATCCGTAGATCTCGATCCAGGAGCCCGGCGCGATTGAAGTGAATCCGCCGAATGCGGCCGCGCTCACCACACCGCCCGCGGAGATCGCAGGCGGACTGCCGGCCGGCTGGGCAGGCGGCGTGAGCAATCGGACCACCTGGTTTTGATAGTCGGCGACATAAACGTTGCCCTTGGCGTCCACGGCGATATCGTCGGGGAAGTTGAGCGCGGCGCTGGTGGCCGGGCCCCCGTCGCCGGTATAGCCGAATTTCCCATTGCCGGCGATGGTCGAGATGGTTCCGCTGGGCGACACCATGCGAATCCGGCTGTTGCTGTGATCGGCGATATAAAGGTTGCCGGCGGCATCCACGGCCACGCCCTGCGGGTGGTTGAGCTGGGCGCCGATCGCCGGTCCGCCGTCTCCGCTGAAACCGGGAAGGTTAAAAGGGTCGCCGGCGAACGTGGAGATGAGGCCGTTGGGCGACACTTTGCGGATCTTGTTATTGTTGGTGTCGGCGATGTAGAGGTTGCCGGCGGCGTCCATGGCGAGACCTTCGGGGTTGTTGATGTGCGCCTGGACGGCCAGTCCTCCGTCGCCCGAGGAACCGACGGCACCGCCGCTGATGCCGCCGTTGACCACGGTCGTAATATTGCCGCTGGTGTCCACCTTGCGGACGCGGTTGTTACCGGTGTCCGAGATATAGACGTTGCCCGCGCCATCCACGGCTATCCCGGAACACAAGCCGAGTTGGGCCATGGTGGCCGGACCGTTGTCGCCTCCAAAACCGGCGCCCACCTGGGAGCTGGTGAGATTGTCGCCGGCAATGGTCGAGATGGTGCCGCCCGAGACCACCTTGCGGATCACGTAGTTGCCCGAGTCCACGATGTAAAGGTTGCCGCTTTTGTCCAGTGCGATGGCGTTGGGAAGGTTGAGCTCGGTTGCGGCGTTGGTGGCCGCCAGCCCGTCTCCCGCATAGCCCTTGGTACCGTTGCCGGCAATGGTCGTAATGGTGCCGGCGGACACTTTGCGAATCCGGTTGTTGTTCTCGTCGGCAATGTAGAGGTTGCCGGAGCTATCCACCCACAGGCTGATGGGGCCAGCCAGTTGGGCGCTGGTGGCCGCGCCTGCGTCGCCCGAAAAACCGGAGGTGTTGTTACCGGCGAACGTGGTGATGGTGTATCCGGATTGGGCCGCGCACACGGCGGGGAGGAAGAGGAGTGCGGCAACGGCCGGCACTCCCAGGGATTTCTGCGAATGATGGGTCACTAGGTTAGATTGTCTCAGACGTGCCGGTCGAATTGCTCGTTACATGCGGAGCGCGGCGGAGAGCGGAGTCTCCCGGGACGAGGCGCCCACGAACAGCCTGTAGTCGCCCGGCACCAGATCCCACGCGTCTCTCTCGGCGTTGAAGATGGAGAGGAACTTGGGTTCCAGCGCCAGGCTGACGGTCTTGGACTCTCCAGGAGCGAGTTGGATTTTGTCCCAGGCCACCAGGCGGCGGGGCGGTTCGGCCGCGGCGGGAGGCAGTTGGGCGTAGACCTGCGCGATCTCCGCTCCGGCGCGCTTGCCGGTGTTCTTGACGGTGAACGTGACCTTCGGTTGCGCCCCCGGCGTCACCGTGAGGCTGGAGTAGGCGTAGGTGGTGTAGGAGAGTCCGAAGCCGAAGGCGAATTGGGGCTGTTTGTCCTGCGCGTCGTACCACTTGTAGCCGACCTTCAGGCCCTCGGGGTAGGGGATGTCGAAGGGAGCCATCGCTCCGCGGCCTCCGCCCCGGCCACCGCGGCCGCCGGGGCTGGCGACAAAGGGCGGCGTACCGCCGGTCGCCAGTTGTTCGGCGGTTGGGGGTGGTGGCGGCGGCGGTCCGGCGATCTTCAGATGCGGCAGGTCGGTCTCGGCTTTGGCGAAGGTCATGGGCAGCTTGGCCGACGGATTCACGTCGCCGAACAGGATATTGGCGACGGCCTCCGCGCCGCGAATTCCGGGATACCAGGCTTCGATGGCCGCGCTCACCTCGCCGATCCACGGCATACTGACCGGCCCGCCGGTTTCGAGCACGACGATGGTGTGCCGGTTGGCGGCGGCAACGGCGTTTACCAGTTTGTCCTGATCGTCGGGCAGCGAGAGACTGTCGACGTCGCGGCCCTCGCTGGTGGGCTGGTTGACGAATACGATGGCGACGTCGGCGGATTTGGCGAGAGCGGCCGCCGCGGCCGGGTCGGCACCGGCGTTGTAGTCCACTTTGGAGTGCGGTGCCTTCGCGCGAATGGCCTTGAGCGGCGAAGAGGGATAGTAGACGGGGCCGCGTCCTCCGAATCCACCGCGGCCGGGTGCGGCGCCTTCGGGCGGAGGCGGCGGTGGGACGGCGTTTCCGCCGGGCGGATCGACCTGCGCGGAGCCGCCGCCCGAGAGCACTCCGACATCGGCGTGCGAGCCGATAATGGCGATCGATTTCACGGCCGAGGCGCTCAGCGGCAACTGGCCGTTGGCATTCTTGAGCAGCACGGTGCCTTGCTCGGCGACGCGCTGCGCCACTTCGAGGCCGCCGAAGACGTCGACGACTTTGGTGGCGGACGGAAGGTCGAACAGCCCGACCGAAAACTCGGTGCGCAGGATGCGGTGGACCATGTCGTTGATGCGCGCCAGCGGGACTTCGCCGCCATCCACGGCTTTCTTCAGCGCGTCTCCGAAGAAATTGCTGCCGGGCATTTCGATATCGAGACCGGCGAGCGCCGCTTTGGTAGTGGTGTGGGTGCCGCCCCAGTCGGAAACCACGAAGCCGGGGAAGCCGAACGACTTCTTCAGCACGTCGGTGAGCAGGTAGCTGTTCTCGCAGGCCCAATCGCTGTTGACCTTATTGTAGGAGCACATCACCGCGCCGACGCCCGAATCGTGGATGCCGATCTCGAAGGCCAGCAAGTCGGATTCGCGCATGGAGCGCTTGTCGAGGATCACGTTGCCGATGTTGCGGCCGGTTTCCTGGTCGTTGAGCGCGTAGTGCTTGATGTCGCCGATGACGCCCTGGGCTTGCAGGGCCTTCATCTCCTGGCCGACCAGCTTGCCGGCGAGGATGGGGTCCTCGCCTTTGTATTCGAAGAGGCGGCCGTTTCGCGGTTCACGCGTGAGGTTGACACCGCCGCCGAGCGACATGTTGAAGCCCTGGTCGCGCAACTCGCGGCCGATAAGCGCGCCGTACTCGTAGGCCAGCTTGGGGTCCCAACTGGAGGCCTCGGAGACGGCGGAGGGCAGGGGAGTGGAGTAGCGGCTGCGGGAGGCGCCGCGCGTGACGCCCACGGCGGCGTCGGCCATCTGGAGATCGGGGATGCCGAGGCGCGCGATTCCGGGGATGAAGCCGGCGCCGCCGAGGGAGCGCGTGGGGGTCGCGGGCTGGCCGCCGGGAGCGCCGAAGCCTCCGGGACCTCCGTGGAGAAGCGAGATCTTTTCGTCCAGGGTCATCTCGGCGAGCACCAGGTCGGCGCGCTGGTCGGGCGAGAGGGTTTTATCCATCCACGGGCCTTTGGGGGCCTGGGGCTGCTGGGGTCCTCGTTGGGCAACGAGGGGGAAGAGGAGCGCGAGGACTCCGGCGGCGAGGGGCAGGAGGCGATAATTCATGGGTGTTGCTCCGAACTTGGTCATTGCGGTATTTTCCGATGCCGATGTCATTATATCGGGCTTGCGGTCAGCAGCGCTCGATCGCCCGCTCCGCTACTTGTTAGGGGCATTCAGACTGTCCTCTGCTGCCGGTAGTTCACCGTGCCGCGAGTACCGAACTGCGTGGAACTCCAAGGACCCCTCGGGCTGCTGGTAAACACCCCGACGTTCACGATCTCCTTGGTTTCGACGCCCCTGCGTTCAAGCGATGACCTCCACGCCCGGTGCGCTCTCGCCGATGGACAGCGCCCCCTTTCAAGTGGGGGCGTGGACGAAGTTCTTGCTTTACGGGTAGGCTTGTTCAGCGCAGGTCCGTTGGTTTTATTCGTGTCCAACCTGCGGGCAGGCACCAATCCTGGTTTGCCTGGGAGTAGTTGTAGAAGCTGATGGCGGCATCGTATCTGGCTTGCAGGTGATCAGGGAGTTGCGGGGAGCGGAGCACGAAACGTCAGCCTTGGACCCGCGTAATCTCCCGGAGGCGCACTTTCCTGGGCCGACCGAATGCCGGATCATTCGGATTACGAAACCGGACGGATGATAACTGTGTTTCCTCCAGTCGCGACGCCGTCGACCTTTCGGACCAGCGTGATACGCCCGGATCCCCATCGCATAGACGGAATGAACGCCACGATCATCTGGACTTTATCGTCGCTCGCGGGCAGGTGAATCGTCGCAGGCCCGGTATCCGCAATCGTTCGCATCGCAGCC
>Ga0209415_10015079_pt1 | contig 12577 bp, 9 predicted proteins | sample PeaSoiSIISIP2007_FD_187696 | JGI IMG/M metagenome (GOLD analysis project Ga0209415, IMG submission 187696) | Peat soil microbial communities from Weissenstadt, Germany - SII-SIP-2007 (SPAdes) (version 2) | ecosystem: Environmental > Terrestrial > Soil > Wetlands > Peat | place: Germany...
GTGTGCGCAAAGCGACGAATGGGTGCCGATCCGGCCAGGTGCCGACACGGCCCTCATCGACGGCATCATCAACTATGTTCTGCAGAACGGGCTCTACGACGCCGACTACGTCCGTCGCAACACCGTCGGCCCCTACCTCGTCCACCCGAGGACTCGCAAGTGGCTCCGTGCCCGTGAGGTCATTCCCGGAGCGAAGGACGACTATGTCGTCTTCGACGAGTCGGACGGCAAGATCAAAGCGGCGAGCGACCCGTCGCTCAAGACCCCAGCCATCCTCGGTAGCCATGCCGCAGGCAGTGTGAACGCACGCACAGCCCTCCAGGCGCTCGCGGACATGGCCGCGAAGTACACACCCGAGTACACCTCGACACTGACCGACCTGCCCGCCTCCCAGGTGGTCGCCCTCGGTCAGCTTTGGGGGACGAGCAAGCCCCTCGCAGTGAGGGTCGGCTTCGGACTGTCGCACTGGTACCACGGCGACCTGCACATGCAGGCGCTGCTCACGTTGCAGGCCATTACTGGCAACATCGGCGTCCACGGGGGCGGTGTCACCACCTTCGCCGGCGGGTTGACCACGACCGCATTCGATCTCTTCGACTGGTGGAACCCGACTGGCAAGCCCTACACGCTCCTCGAGCCCATGAACTTCTGCGACGCGGTCGAGAAGGGAAAGCCCTTCCCCGTGCGTGCCGCCTGGTTCATGATCGACAACTTTGCTCAGCAGATGTCGGACCGCAACCGGGTGATCGCCGCGATGAAGCAGCTCGACTTCGTCGTCGTCTCCGACTACGTCCTTTCGGCGACGGCTGATCTTGCCGACGTCGTACTGCCGGCCTGCACGTACCTCGAGAAAACCGACCTGTTGTCCTCGAACAACTTCTACCTGCAGTACATGCCGAAAATCATTGAGCCCCTCTTCGAGTCCAGGTCCGACCTCGATGCGATCAGGCTCGTGGCCGAGAAGATGGGCGTGGGTCAATACTTCGACCAGCCCCCGGAGGAGTACCTGAAGCAGATCATGAAGATCGGGAAGGCCGACGCTGACCCGACGGTTCGCGGCCTCACCTGGGAACAACTGACGTCAGAGGCAGTCCATCTGAACACCGACCCGCTGCCCTATGTCCCCTTCTACAACCAGCAATTTCCGACGAAGAGCGGGAAGATCGAGTTCTACGTCGAGATGCTCGTCCCCTACGACCAGGAGCTGTGTGACCACAAGGAACCGGTCGAGGCATCGCCGACGAACGCGCTGTTCAAGCGGTACCCCCTTGTATTCCTCTCGACACACACGAAGTTCCGCACGCACTCGCAATACGTGAACCTGCCGTGGTTGAAGGAGATCAACAACGGCGGCGACGGTTTCTTGGAGATCAACCCGCGCGACGCTGGTCCCCGAGGTATCGCGGACGGCGACGTCGTACGGATCTTCAATGACCGGGGCGCGATGAAGGTGCGCGCCCGTCTTACCGAGGCGATGAAGCCGGGTGTCGTCAACTGCTACCAGGGGGGCTGGGACACGATCCGAGTGAAGCACTACATCGAGGGTCATCCGAACAACCTGACCCATCAGATCGCAAAGCCTGCCCAGTCACTCATCCCGAATTTCCCATCGAACGCGGCGTATTACGACTGCCTAGTTCAAGTCGAGCAAGCAGGAGCGTGATCGACATGGCTGCAAAGAAGACCTACCTACCGCGCCACGTCATGGTGGTCGACACGAATCGTTGTGTCGGCTGCTGGACCTGCGCTGTCGCCTGCAAGGAGATCAACAACGAGCCGCTCGGCTTCTGGTGGAACCGGATCCTCACGACCGCGCCCAACCAGTCGACCACCGCGAAGGCACCCGCCAGCGACAACATCGACGTGCCCTGGGGTACCTACCCGAACCTCGAGCTTGCGTACCTGCCCGTTGCTTGCCAGCACTGCAACGACGCGCCGTGCGTGAAGGTCTGCCCGGTGCAGGCGACGTTCCGTCGGGACGACGGCACGGTGCTCATCGACTACGACCGTTGCATCGGTTGCCGGTACTGCATGGCAGCTTGTCCCTACGGGGTTCGCATCTTCAACTGGGGCGACTCCAGCTACGCCCCCGGCGGCGTCGTCGGCTACGGGAAGGAGTACCGGACCGGAGGCCGCCTCGTGTTCACGCCCGCGCGTCCGAAGGGCGTCGTCGAGAAGTGCACGTTCTGCGTCGAGCGGATCGACGCCGGCGAGCTGCCCTTCTGCGTCGAGAGCTGCCCTCTCGGCGCTCGTGTGTTCGGTGATCTGAACGACCCCGACTCCGAGGTCAGCCAGCTCGTCAACGTAGGCGGAGCCGAACAGCTCCACCCGGAGCTCGGCACGGACCCGAACGTCTACTACCTCCCGGTTGCCAAGCGCGTGCCGGGCGAGAGCTGAGGGAGGCGGTCATGGCCACGAGTACTGCGGCAATTCCCGTCGGCGCGACCCGCACGCACCGACCCATCCTGTGGTGGTACACCACGCTTGTCGCCCTTATGGCTTGGGGATTGGCCGCGTGGATCTACGAACTCCATTACGGCCTCGCCTCTACCGGGATGCGCGACGTCGTCTCGTGGGGGATGTACATATTCACGTTCGCGTTCTTCATCGGTCTGTCAGCGGGCGGACTCATCATGGCCTCGAGCGCCGAAGTGTTCGGCATCAAGTCCCTGCAGCCGCTCTCGCGCCTCGGCGTGCTGTCCGCTGCCGCCTGTGTCACCGTCGCTGCCCTCATGATCATTCCGGACCTCGGACGCCCTGCCCGGATCCTGAACATCTTCATCCATCCCAACTGGAGCTCGCCGCTCGTCTGGGACATCTTGATCATCTCGTTGTACTTCGCGTTCTCGGTCGTCGACCTCTACGTGCTTCAGCGCCACGCCGCCGAGCCCGCCCGGTGGCGGACGACGCTCCGGGTGCTCGCGTACGTGGGATTGCCGGCCGCCATCCTGCTCCACTCGGTGACAGCATGGATCTTCGGACTCCAGATCGCACGCACCTGGTGGAACACCTCGCTCATGGCTCCGCTCTTCGTGGTCTCGGCGATCCTGTCCGGTACCGCGCTCGTCACGCTTCTGGCGCTGGCCGCCGAGCGGTTCGGTCGCGTCGAGTTGGCCGCAGACACGAGAAAGTGGCTGCGAGGCTTCATCGTCGTCAGCCTCCTCGTCGACCTCTTCTTCGTGGCCGCCGACTACATCACCGTGCTGTGGGGCAACGTCCCGGCCGACCGTTCAGCGCTCAACCTCGTGCTACCGGGAGGTCCCTGGTCGTGGCTGTTCTGGGCAGAGTGGATCGTCGGCGGCGCGGTGCCGCTCGCTCTCCTGCTCGTGCCGGCCTTGAAGAGAATGCGCGGCTCGCTTGGGCTGGCGGCGTTCCTTGTCATCGTCGGCGTCCTCGTGTTCCGCATCGAGCTCGTCGTGATCGGCTTCATCAACCCGCTTACCCAGTACCCGCCCGGGAACGCCGTCGGTACCTACAACCCGGCGACGACCTCGTTCCAACTCATCGGCCGCTATCACCCGACCTGGGTGGAGTACGGCATAGTCGTGGGTCTGGTCGCGCTGTTCGCAACGATCGTCACAGTCGGCTACCAGCGGCTCCACGTCATGGAGCCGCCGCGCACGAACGCGAGCCAACATGCCGAGCCGTCAGGTGCAAGCCTGGCAGCTGCCGACGAAGAGCGGACCTCATGACGACTGAGACGACCGTCGTGAACAGCGCTGGCGAGCACCGCAAGACGGCGGCTCGGACGGCGACAGCCGAGGCCACCACGGGCGCCGGCGAACCGGTGGCGGGGACGATCATCGCGGCTCTCGACCTGCTCTCTCACTTTTGGAGCCGGCCGGTCGGCGACGAGGTCGACGAATGGAGACAAGCTCGCGACTTCGAAGTCGAGGCGCACCGTCGCCTCTCGTCGGACGTTGGACGCGAGCCCGTCTGGCTCCCTGCGGACCTCGAGGAATCGCTCGGCCTGCTCGACGAGTACGAGCGTCTCTTCGTCGGCCCGGGCCAGGTGCCCTGCCCGCCGTATGAGTCGTTCTGGCGAGAGGACGTCCCCGTCGACATCCGCAGGACCCTGATGGGACCGTGCACGGCCGAGCTCAGGCGGCTCTATAACCAGCTCGGGCTCGAGATGTCGTCATACGGCGGCGAGCTGCCAGATCACATTGCGGTTGAGTGCGAGGCACTCGCGTACGCATTGTCGCTCGAAGATGCCGAGCAGATCGCGTGTGAGCTCTTTGCGCACTTTGGCCACTGGCTGCCAAGGTTTTGCCGGGCGGTCGCCAAGGAGGCAGAGCATCCCTTCTACCGTGACCTCGCGCCTATGACGCTCGACTGGCTGGTGGCGGTCAGGAGCTACTTCGCCGCCGACGCGATGTGATGCGCGCCCGAGAGGCGTCACTCGTCTTACTCTGCACTGACTTGGGCCATGCGCCCTCGCCGCTTCCTCTCGGCGAGCTGATAGCCCGGCTACGCCGAGCGCGGCCGGGCACGGTCGTCCTCGTGGTTCCCGAGCTCTGCGAAGCTCCCAGGAGCATCGCAGAAGCTCTGTCTGGCCACGAGCATCGATGTGTCGTCGTCGGCTGCCGCGCGGATTCCGAGCGACGAACCGAAGTACTCGAACGTCTTCGGAAAGAGGCCGTGCCCATGGGTAAGACGGATGTCGTCGACCTGCGCCCGACGCAGAGTTGCAGCGAGCGGGTTGCCCTCGAGCAGTCCGTCGTCCTATTGCAGGCGGCTCTAGCCCTCGTAGCAACTAGCGATGCCAGCGCGCTCGAGCGAGGGTGGACGAGCCTGTCCAAGGGTGGAGTCTCTCGGCGGGCGCTGCTGGGCGGCCTTGTCGTCGAGCGCCGTTCGATCGCCGTCTGGCGACCGGAGCGCTGTGAGGGACGAGCGGCCTGCACCGCCTGTGTCGCGGCTTGCCCGTACGGGGCATTGAGCCGCGAACCCGATCGAGTCGTCGTCGACGCTCATCGTTGCAACGGGTGCGGCGCTTGTGTGACCGCTTGTCGAAGCGGCGCTTTCGCGCTCGCGGGTGCCGACCTTGCCGGGTTGGCGGCCGCCGCCGATGTGCTCGTCCGAGCGGTGCACCAAAGCTCGTCCGCCACCGGTGTGGCGATCGCATGCCGGCGGTCAACGACGGCGCCTCGGGTTGGAGAGGCGTGGCTCCCGTTGCGAGTGCCCTCGACCACGATGGTGTCGGCGGGTTGGCTTCTGCAGCTGCTCTGTGCCGGAGCGGACGTGCGAGTGATGGCTTGTGAAGACAAGCGTTGCGAGGCGCGTGCCGGAGCGCTCGAGCGCTTCGTGACCGACGTCGGACGCATGCTCGAGTTCTCGCTCGCTGGATCGCTCGAGCCCGGCCTTCCGCTTGAGCGGAGGTCAGGATCACCCGGGTCCTCGCCCGCCCGTAGCGGGATCGAGCTACGTGAGCCCGAGGCGACGATCGGGGCGCTGGTGGCGTTCGGGTCCCAGTCCTCAAGTCGAGCTGGCTGGCGGGTCGCTGGCGCCGGCTGCTCGCTCGGCGTGGTGCAGATCGACGCAGCGGGCTGCTCTGCTTGCGGCGCTTGCGGATCCGCCTGCCCGACGGGCGCGCTGCGAGCCGAGCGAGGCGACGGGCACTCGCTCCGGCTCAGTGTTGATGCCCGAAGCTGTACAGGTTGCGGAGCATGCATGGCCGCCTGCCCGGAATCGGTGATCACCCTCGAGAAGGCGGCAGACAGCGCCCTCCTGGCCGCCTGCCGCCAAGTCCTCGCGACAGTGGAGGTCGCCAGCTGCGTCTCTTGCGGGGAGCCCCTTTTCGCTGGGCTGTCATCTGCCGTGCTTCGGCGTCGAATCGGCCAGTCGCACTCCGCCATCGCAGAACGAATGGCGGAGGTTTGCGGAGACTGCAGGCTTGCCACCCGCAGGGTGACCGTGAGCCAGGCCGGCAAGAGAGTGTGAGCCTAGGCCACGAGACTTGACAGGTCTTACGTCGCAGAGCTGAGCACGTCGTCCACCCAGGAGAACGCTGCCACCGCGGCGGGGAAGCCTGCCGTGCTGATCGTGAGTGCCACGACATGGAGGACCTCCTCCTCGGTGGCGCCCGCCTCCATCGCACGTCTCACGTTGGAGCGAAAGGCGCCAGAGGTCCCGGCACCGGCGGCGATGCCGAGCTTGACGAGGCGCCGAGTACGTTCGTCGAGCGGTCCCGCTCCGTCGACGCTCGCGCCGAGCACGTCCAGTGCGCGACCGACATCAGGAAAACGTTCCTTGAATTGGACGTAGACGTCTGGCAGGTAGTCGTTGGTCATGTCACTCCTTTGTGATGCTTGGGCGTTCGTACGGTGGGAACGGGCAGGCGTGGCTCGTTGGACCGAAACGGGCTCCTCACGACCGCTCCGCCAAACCGGCGAGCTGTTCGAGATGGCTCACGACGTGGCCTGGCTCGAGGAGCACGGAGAAGGGGCGCGGCTGCTGGACGCGCACGGCACCGGCGTCGACGACGATTGTCGGCACGTTCGTACCTCGATGGGTGTCCTCGAGTTGGTCGGCGAGCAGCGCGACCTCGCGTCCGGCCTGATCGAGGGTCTGCAAGAGGTCGTCTCGGCCCCCAGCAGCGGCGACTATCGCGTTCAAGTATGCGACCGATTGCGCCGGCCGGTTGTCGACGACGGGGATGCCGCCCGACAGGAGTTCTGCGGCTGCGGCGGCGATCATTCGGTCGATCGCGACGAGGTGTGCGAGCACTTGGTCGGCATTCCACTGGCCCGGCCGGGGAGCTCGAAAAGCGCGGGCGCGGACGAACGCGAGCACGTCCTCGTGCACAATCCGGATTGACTCGTCTTGTCCCATGGCTCCGCCCCGCTCACAACGTCTTCCGCCGGATCCGGCCGTTGGGCGACGGCCGCTCCGCCATGCTGACGACACACAGGAGTGGGTCTTCCTCCACGAAAGGATGGAGCCCGGTCACCTCGAGAGGGGTGTCGAAGCGCTCCAGGGTCGCCTTCAACATGCCAAGGTGAACGCCGCAGACGACTGGGCGAGCCCCCTTCGCCACGTCGGCGAACGGGCAGCGATGAAGCAGGATCCGGCCCTCGTCCGGCATGGCCTCGGGATGGAACCCGAGCCTTTCGAGCAAACCTGTCACCGCGCCCATCGCCTCGGCGGCCGTGAGGGGACCCGGGGGGAGTTGGGGCGAGTCGAGCGCCGCCGCCCACCGGCGCCCCGCGCGGACCGCCTCGCTCGCTGCGTCCTCCATCTCGGTCAGCTGGCCGGCGAGCAGCAGCGCGAGGTCCCGGTAGCCGAGGTCCGCCTCCGCTCGAGAATCGCCTCGTCGCTCCCTTGGAGCTGCTGCGTTCTCGAAGAGCACGCGGGGACGGCCCCGTGTCGTGCGCTGTTCGATACGGCGTCGCGCGAGACCGACCGAGACGAGCGCGTCGAGGTGTGCCCGCGCGCTGTTGCGGTGCAGGCCGACCATACGCCCGGCCTCCGTGGCGTCGAGAGGCCGATTCGAACGTCGAAGCGCTCCCATCAATGCCTGGCGGCTCTGGCCTGAGCGAACACGGCCTGGAGCCATTCCACTTTCGGTTACCGGCATGCCGTCATTATTATCCAATATCGTCACAAATACAACGGGCCTCTTCTCCACGAGCGCCAGTAAGTGAGGTTGTTTTCGCCCGAACATGACTCATATGTCCGGGTGGTAATTAATCACATGCGGAGTGCAATAATCAGGTCTTGAAAGGACGGACCCGGCGGGCGCCGGCGATCATCGCCTCGGTCAAGGTGAGGTGCCCGCCTCCAGGGTTTTCAGTGACGATCGTTCCGAGCAGCAAGGGCAGGTCGAGTCGGGTGAGCCCGGCGAGCTGGGCAGCGATCATGATGGCGGCGATGGCGGCGATGGCGGCAGTGGCAACCAACCCGAACAGGGCCCATCCTGCCCAGTCCATCCTTAGGGCCTTGCGAGCTGGCGGGCCTTGGTGTCGAGAGCCCGGAGGACACGGGCGAACGAGTCACGGAAGCTTGCAGCGCCCTCGTTCTCGGAGGGTGGCGCCGACGTCGTCCACGTCGATGCCCAAGGCGGCCAGACGGTCCATGAGCCGGGAGGCGGCGTCGAGGTCAATGTCGAGGGTTCGGGAGAAGTGACTTGTGACTGAACGATCCCGCACACGATCGCGCGCAGTGCTGTGGTCGATACGACACACTCGATATTCGAGCCCTGGATGGTCATCGCGTCGCCAAGCCCAGAGCGGCGAGTTCGATTCCCTCGCCCCGCTCCGAGAAGTTCTCTGTTCGGAGGTGCTACCGGTGGCTCCCCGCTGAGCCGTTCGCCGTTCCCGACGAAAGAAGAATCCGGGGTTCAGGATGACGCTCCGGCGTCCTCTGACGGCACAACACCTGAACCTGCGCTGATTGGGTCGCGGGCGGCGTCTGTTGCGCCGGTGCAGGAACTTGACGGCTCTTCTTGGCCGGCGTGGTTCGGGAAACGGGCATCGACCCGGTTGCCGAGTGCCAACACGAGAATCTCTGCGAAAGTCAGCGCCTGCCCGGCGGCATACTCCGCCTCAAAAGCCTCGGTACCCATGGCGGAGCGCAGGCGCTGGCAGTCGAGATCGCGCAACCCACCTTCCAAGGGCTCGACGGTCTCGCCCAGGACAGCCAGTGCTTTGTCGGCCGCGCCGTGGAGCCGGGTGGACCGGACCATCTCCGGCCCGCCGCTGCGGGCCATTGCCAGACCGATCAGCGCGTAGGCGATGCTCGCCTTCATCCGCACGCGTCTGGCAAGGTCCAGCGATTCAGCAAAGAGACTTTCAGCAGCGGACGGAGAACCACTGAGGTACTCGGCCAAGCCGAGGTTGAAGGTCGCGTAGACGACGCCATAGTGGTCGTTCAGCGCGCGGGCTATACCGAGCGACTCGAGCAGATGGCTGCGGGCGGTATCCAGGTCGCCCATCGACAGCTCGGCGTACCCGAGGTTGCATACCATCGTCCCCACCTCCCGCCGGTCACCAACCTGCCGGAAGAGCAACAAGGACTCGGCGGCATCACGGGTCGCGCCCAGGTGGTCGCCCTCGACGTCCAGGGCGAACGCCCGGACGGCCAGAAGTCGTGCGGTGAGATGGGGCTCTTCGAGCTGGCGCGCCAACCTCAGGCCCAACTTGACGAGCAGCAGCGCACTGGCAGAACGCCCTCGGCGCAGCAGGACGAAGGCTTGCACGTCCAAGAGGTCAGCAACCAGGTAATCGTCCTCGACGGACCGGGCGATGGCCAGTGCCTCATCGCAGTATTCCTCGGCTGTCGCGTAGTCGCCCGTCTGCTCGAGGAGGTAGACGGCTGTGGCAAGGGCGCGCGCGCGAAGGAGCGTTGCGCCTTGGGCAGCCGGTACCACGAGGAGCGCTCGGAGGGCGTCTACTCCCTCCGTGGCGTGCCCGCGTGCTTTCCAGAACATTCGCAACGCACTGACCAGTCGGATGCCAGGCGCTGCGTCTTCCTGCTTCAAGCTGAAGGCGATCGCGGCGCGGAAATTGTCGAGTTCGAAATCGAGGCGGTCCAGCCACTCGGCCTGATCGTGCGCCACGAGCTTCGGAGCCGCTGTTTCCGCCAGAGCCAGGTAGTGGTTGAGATGGGCAATCCGGGCGTCGTTCGCTACCGCAGAGCCCTGGACTTCGAGCTGGCGCGTCGCGTACTGCCGGACGGTCTCCAGCAGCCGATAACGGACAGGTCCGACGCCGGTGTCGCCGAACTGTACGAGGCTCTTGTCGACCAACGCTCCGAGGTGTCTGACAACCTCGTCTGGGGGGGCGCCCTCGCCGGCGGCGATAGCCTCGACGGCGGCCAGGTCGAATCCCCCGGCGAACACCGAAAGAAGGGCGAGCACACGGCGCTCGGCGACGTTCAGCAGCTCCCAGGACCAGTCGACCATGGCAAGCAGTGTCTGCTGGCGCGGGAGGGCTGCGCGCGAGCCGCCGGTCAGAACGGAGAAGCGCTGGTCGAGCCTCGCGTCCAACTCGGTCACCGACATGACTCGCAGGCGGGCAGCTCCTAACTCGATGGCCAAGGGGATGCCGTCCAGAAGCCGGCAGATGCGGCCGACGACGGAAGTGGTCCGTTCGTCCCAAACGAGCGCCACCCCGTGCTGCGCGGCGCGGTCGGTGAAGAGCCTGACGGCCTCCGTGCTACGGATCACGTCCGCGTCGTCGTCATCGGCCGGGGTGTCGAGGGAGGGGATCCGGTGGACACGCTCGCCGTCGATGCCGAGCGGCTCACGGCTTGTCGCGAGCAGCGTGACCTTCGGACAACTCCGAAGCAGAGTGTCCGCGAGCTTGGCGCACATGTCGATCACGTGCTCGCAGTTGTCCAACAGCAACAGCAGGCTCCGTTGGCCGATCGCTTCGACGAGCGTGTCGACGCCGGATCGGCCCGCGTCCTCACGTATGCCGAGCACGTTTGCAACGGTGACAGCGACGAGGTCGGCGTTCTGAAGCGGAGCGAGATCCACGAACCACACTCCGTCGCCTGAGCCATCCAACAACCCGGCTGCGACCTGGAGACCAAGGCGGGTCTTGCCAGCACCGCCCGAGCCGGTGAGCGTCACGAGGCGAGAGAGGGTGATCAAGCGGTGCACTTCGGCGAGTTCAGCGTCGCGGCCGATGAAGCTCGACATTTGCGCCGGGAGGTTGTTCAACAGCTGCGGGTTGTCGAGCGACCGGAGTGGTGGAAAGGCTGTCTGCAGGCCGTCAGCCTCGAGCTGGAAGATCTGTTCGGCTCGCCCGAGGTCCTTCAGCCGGTGGAGGCCAAGATCCTTGAGCGAGGCGCCCACCGGCATCGAGTCGCGGACCATGGCAGCCGTCGTGCCCGAGACCAGGATCTGACCCCCGTGGGCGACGGCCGCAACGCGAGCAGCACGGTGAATGTCGAGACCGACAAGGCCGACTGCAGTCTCGGACGCCTCGCCGGAGTGGATGCCCATGCGGACGCGGACTGCTTCGCCTGCTGGCCATGGGTACGAAACGAATGCCCGCTGAATCTCGATCGCCGCGGCCACGCAGGCGCTCGGCGACGAGAACGCCGCGAAGAACGCGTCGCCCTGGGTGTCAATCTCCTTGCCGTCGTGTGCTACGAGGCCAGCCCGGATAAGCCGGTGGTGAACTGTGAGGACCTTCGCGTAGGCGTCCCCTAGTAGGCGCTGGAGCATCGCAGTGGAACCCTCGACGTCAGTGAAGAGAAAGGTGAGCGTTCTGCTAGGACGCTCCTCGACGGAGCCTTCCGCCTCCCGTCGGTCGCCGCTTCGTCTGATCGGCCCGTGGAACCGCTCACTCAAGAGCAAGGCCAAGTCATCGGCCAAGAACCTCTCGAGCTCATTCGGCGTCGAGAACGTTCGATAGGAAACCTGACCCTCGATGCGAATGCGATCTAGGAGCTCGCCGAGGCGGGGCTCTTGCTGGGGCGCGGGAAGCTTCACGTACAAGAGCTTTGGCATGTCGGCTGACAGGAAGTACTCGTCTTCGAGGCCCGAGATATCCATACCCGGAGCGACCCAGCCGTAGCGTTGCCAATAAATTCCAACGAACACTTGGCTTTGCTCGACGTACGCGCGATACATCTTGCGGGGGGGATGAGGACGAGCTCCCGACTCGTACCAAACTGGCGCCAGACGGAGACGCCGGATGGCGCGCCGCGCCGCGCTCCGCTCGTCGGCCAATTCTTCGAGCGTCGAAGAGATGAAGACGCGTACTCGCTGGTCGGGCGTGAGGATGACCGCCTGGCGCTCGCCTCCGGCGTCCTCGCTCCCTGCCGACATCAGACTTGGCCGCTCCTTCGAAGTCAAGGATAGAGAACATCCTTGACCTTTGACCAGAACAATAGGCTCGGCACTCTTCCGGCACCACTAAGGGACGTGCGCGCGGCGCCGGGCGCGGCCCAGCGACCTCAGGTCTAGTCGGCCGTTTCCTAACCATCGTTCGGACGCGACTCGGCTTTCGCTCGGACCGTCGCTCGGGAGCGTCATTATGCGCTCATTCCCGGTGTCGATACCGAATGGCCGGCAGACTCAGGGCTCCTCGGCGCTCGCGATCGTTGCCCGATCGGCACCGGCACTTCCCGATCGTCTCCCCTCCAGGGGACGGTGGGGAGACCTGGCAAAGGATGACTGGCGACCTCAACGGGGGTAGTCGTGCCCACCGCTGGCGCTCGAGGAGGCGGATCATCGGTGCGTTCTGGGCGAGGACTGCTTCGGTGCCACCCCTGTGGCTCTCTTCAACGTGCTGTCGGGAACCATCTGCATGAGTTCCCGCAGGTCACCAGGGGTGTGAGGCCGGTTACCTCCACAATGCGCGATCGGGAGAGAGGAACCAGACCGCGGAAAAGGGGCCAAGAGGCGGGGCCGGGGGGACGGGACGGGGGGCCCGCTGCCGGAGCCGACCCGCAGGAAGGCCCGCCCCACGGCCGAAGGCGCCCCGCGGGGCCGGCGGAGAGAGACGAGGGGCCGGCGGACGAGCGGGAGGGCTCATGCGAGGAAGGCTTCAGGCCTCGAAGACGTAGACCCGGCCGACGTTTGCGTGATCAGGTGCACTCACAAGGGCGGTGTTGCCCGTGAGGA
>Ga0209415_10015080_pt1 | contig 12577 bp, 7 predicted proteins | sample PeaSoiSIISIP2007_FD_187696 | JGI IMG/M metagenome (GOLD analysis project Ga0209415, IMG submission 187696) | Peat soil microbial communities from Weissenstadt, Germany - SII-SIP-2007 (SPAdes) (version 2) | ecosystem: Environmental > Terrestrial > Soil > Wetlands > Peat | place: Germany...
CCGCCGCTCGCCCGGCGTCCGGGCTGGCCGCGAGCGGCAGGCTGGAACCGTATTGCCCGGCACCGTCCCGCGGGTCGGCGCGGCGCGGGGGGTCGGCGCGGTGCGGGGGGTCGGCGCCTTCTGGCCGGCCGGCGGTATCGGGCGGGAACGGGATCGCGTCGAGCAGTGCCGCCAGGCGCTCTGCCAGCCGTGTCGGATCGCTCGGGCAGAAGATGGCCCGGACGGTCGTGCAGAACCGGCCGCCGTCGCTGGCCACCAGGGGCAGCAGCGCGGCGGCCGCCGCATCCGGGTCGGCGTCCTCGGTCACCACGGCGCAGACCCGCATCGGCCCGTGCATTTCGACGCCTGGCAGCCCGCCGATCGCCGCGGCAAGCCCGGCGCCGCCGTAGACGATCTGCCGGTCCGTGATCGCGGACAGCGCGCGCAGCAGGCCCTGGCCGGTCGGATAGAACCCGATCAGCTCGCCGGGCCAGCCGGCCTGCACCAGCGCGGAGACCAGCCGCAGCGCGGACAGCGGCTCACGGGTGCTCGGCCTGACCCACGTCACGTCGCCGGCCCACAGCGTGGTCAGCGCCGACTCCAGGCAGGTAAAGGTGTTGGCGGGCAGCGACACCAGGGTCAGGCGGGCCGAGCGCGAACCGCCGGCGGGGCCGGCTCCCGGTGTACCAGCCGCCGCCGCCTCGGTGCGGACGGCTAGCCGTCTGGCGAGCATGGCGCACCAGCGGTCGACCAGGGCAGCCGGCAGGCCTGCGGATCGCCATAGCGCCGCCCGGAAGTCCGCCGCGCTCTGCTCGCCGATGCCACCGCATCCGACCGTGTCAGCGGTGAACAGCCGGACGGCGTCGGTGAGGATCGCGGCCCTGGCGGCAGGGGCAGGGACCGGGGGCAGCGCGGCCGTCCGCAGCCACCTGGCGTCCCTGCGCAGCAGGATCTCCGGAGCTAGCGAGATCGGCGGAAGCCCCGGTCCGGGCGCCGGAAGCTGGTCGAGCGAGGTGTACCAGCCGCCGCGGCGCAGCAGCGGTAACCCGGGCATAACGCGATCTCCTTGCGCAGCGCTTCGGCCACCCGGTCCTGCTCCGCGGTCGTGAGCCCGGCGTAGATCGGCAGGCAGATGTGGCACCGGGAGAACCGCCGGGCGTTCGGGTAGTCGCCGCGGCGCTGGCTGCCGGAGAAGAACGGCTGCTCGGTCAGCAGCAGGTCATAGACCTCGCCGGCCAGCGCGATGCCGTAGCTCGCTCGCAGCCGGGCCTTCAGCGCGGCCCGGTCCACCTCGTCAGGCAGCTCGACGATGTACTTGTACCAGCTCGTGGTCGAGCCCGGCGGCACCGGCTGGATTCTGATCGCGGCCAGGTCACGCAGCGCGTCGTCGTACCTGGCCGCGATCTGCGCGCGCCGGGCCGTGCGCTCGGCGAACACGCCGAGCTGGGCCAGCCCGACCGCCGCGTGGAACTCGCTCATCCGCCAGTTACTGCCGCACAGGTCGTGCGTGGTCGCGCCGGGCGCGCTGCGGCCATGGTCGCGCAGCCGGCGGAACGCGGCTAACCAGGAGTCCTCGCGAGCGGTGACCGCGCCGCCCTCGCCCGTGGTGAGGACCTTCGTCGGGTAAAAGGAGAAGGCGCCGGCGTCCGCGATGGAGCCGGCCGGGCGCCCGCGCAGCGAGGAGCCGAAGGCATGGGCCGCGTCCTCGAGCACCGCTATGTCCCGGTCGTGGCACAGCTCGATGACCTGGTCCAGGGCCGGGGAGACGAAACCGCCGGTGTGCATCACGATCACGGCGGCGACCCGGTCGCCGGGCCGGCCGAGCCGCTCGGCCAGCGCCTCCGGCGACAGCCCGAGGCCCTCCGGCTCCAGGTCGACGAAGTCCACGTCGGCCCCCGCGCGCACCGCCGCCGCGGCGGTGGCGAAGAAGGTATTGACCGGGACCAGCACCAGTTGCCCGGCGACGCCGATGTGCCGCAGCACGATCTCCAGCGCGCTTGAGCCGGAGTCGACCGCCACCACCGGGCCTCCGGCCCATGGTTCGGCGGCCCGCTCGAAGTCAGCCACGGCCGGGCCCAGGGTGAGCACCCCAGAATCGAACGCTCGCGTCATGGCGGTGGCGACCTGGGCGCGCATCCGCGAGTCGAAGGTCACCCGGACCGGCGGGATCAGCGCGGTTGACGCAGTCGGCGAAGGCGCGGTCAGCGCCTGAGCGAAGAACTCGATGGCCGGTCCGGTGGCCGTGCCATGGCCCATCGGCTCCGCCCGCACATCCGCGTTGGCCTCAGCCCCGGCCAGCCGGTACACGGCCTTGATCCGCCGGCCGGCGGCTTCCGCGTCGGCCGGGTCGAGCTGGGTGTCGCAGAGGCCGTACTGGACCTGAAGCGGCGCCGGGGCCAGGGCCGCGTACAGGTCGGGCAGGTCCGCGTCCCGCGCGATGCCGGGCAGCAGCAGGGCAGGGTGACCGTAGCGGAGGACCCGGTAGCTGCCCAGGTGACTGGCCGTGCACAGCGGCGGGGGCCGGTCCATGGCGAGCGCGGCGTGCAGCGCCACCGCCCCGCCCAGGCTGTGCCCGAACAAGCCGGCGCCGTCAGGCCGCACCCACGGCTGGCGGCGCAGCCACCCGAAGGCCGCCGCCGCGTCCGCCGCAAGCTCGGCCAGCAGGGAACGGCCCGCCGCCGCGTACAGCTGGGCCAGCACGGCGGCCTCGTCGCGGCCGAAGAGCCGTCGCGCCTCGACGCTGCCGTCGAAACCGTAATCGAGCGTCAAGGTCGCCAGGCCGGCCGCGGCGAACCGGGCCGCCACGTCGCGGTCCGGGTAGTCCGGCGGCTCGATTCCGGTCACCTGCTCGACTACCGCGTTGCGGCCCGGGCAGACCAGCACGGCGGGCCACGGCCCGCCGGCCGGCTCGGCCGGGCGGACCAGGACGGCACGCAGCCGTCCCCAGGGCCGCCCGATGAGGTACTCCTGCCGGGTCAGGCCGTCCGCGACGGTGCCCGGTACGGCCACCGCGTCAGCCGGATCCGGATCGTCGCCCGGCATCCCGGCCCGGGCCCGTACGACGGCGATGACCTGGGCACGCCAGCCGGGCACATCCTCCGGTGCCATGGGCAGCGGCCGTGATCCGGTGCCGCCGTCCGGCACGACGAGCGCCCGGACCGGACGGGCCGCCGGGCCGTCAGACGAAGTCGCCATGCAGCGTCCGGGGAATCTCGGTCGCGTACGCCGACAGCGCGTCGTCCAGGTGAATGTCGCCGCGGCGCAGGAATTCAAGCAACTCGTTCTGCGGGCGGTAGAAGCAGGACTTGCACAGGTCGGTGCGCCTGGGGTTGGACTGCTCCCACTCCGCGCGGGGGCCGCCCTCGAGCACGCTCAGGTACCCGTCCTCCAGCACGTTGCCGATCTTGTACCGGCTGTTCAGGTGCACCTGCGGGCACGGGTAGAGGTTCCCGTCGGCGCCGACAGCGGTCACGAACCGGCTGTAGTGACAGTGCTCGAAATCGCCCTCGACCTGTTCCACCTGGTCCATCGGACCGCGGTCCAGTTTCGGGATGGACACCTCGAACTCCTCGGTCCCCAGCGCGACCGCGTCCTGCAGCGCGGCGGTGACCTCGGCCATGACCTCCTCGATCGTCTGGTGGCCGAGCGCGGTGTAGAACTCGGGCTCGAAGCGCACGTAGTGCGCGCCGGAGCGGGCGGCGAGCGCGGCGGCGAGGCGGATCTCCGCGTAGTTCCGACCGGTGATCACGAAGTTGAATCCGACCCGGAAGTCGGGGTCGGCGGCCGTGTCCCGCAGCAGCCGCGGCGAGAGCTCGAAGGTGCGGAAGGTCTTGTCCCGGTCCCTGGTGATGTCGTTGAAGTTCTCCTCGGTACCCGCGTTGAGCCCGATGCGCACCCAGGTGTGCGTCCGTGCCACGCAGTCGGCGACCCTGGGGTCGGACAGCCGGGAGCCATTAGTGATCAGGCCGATGCGCAGGCCCGCCTCGTGCGCGGCGTCACAGATCGCGGTATAGCCGGGATGGATGGTGCATTCGCCGCTGCCGCAGAAGGTGACCGCCCGGCCGCCTGTGCCGGCGAATTCGCCCATCAGCCTGACGGCTTTATCCGTGGGAATAGCATCCTTGAACGAGAAGAGGTCGTAGAAGTTCTCCTCATTCGGAGAATGGAAGTTACAGAAATGGCAGCGCATGTTGCAGGCGCCCATGATCCCGATACGCATATGGATCGGCCGGAACGTCTCGCCCGCGGCGAATTTCCGGACAAGATCCGGATGGGCCAGCACCTTGTTCGGAGCGTGCGCCTGGTCGAGCGAGACCTCCGGGAGGCCGTCGTGGTTGGACGGCCTGGCGATGTCGTAGATCCTGACGTCGGCCGGGCGTGCGTGCGGAGCGGTCATCAGGTCCTCCTGCGTGGGAGCGGGATCGGGCGGCTCCGCGCTGACCGGCTGATTGTGCGCCACCGGGCCGGATCAGGGTGCGAACGCGCTATGCCAGACGCGCGGAGCTCGTGGTGCTGGAAAACCGACCTCACCCCGCGAGCCATTGCCACGACGGTCCTGTCTGCCGGCCACGGATGCATAGCTGGTCAAACATCCATAGTTCAGGTCAATCACGACTCTGCCATACCCGCTGCGAGGGCGTCAACGGTCAATTGCCCACAAGCCCTCAAGACGCCAGGCGATGACCATTCCCGCCATCGATACACCGACAACTATCGGCAGCAGGTATTGACGGCACCGCGGGCGGCCTGGACAATGCGCCGTGCTATCGCCGCGGGCCGGCCGGGCCGGCCACCGTCATCTCCCGGACGCTAGTTGGGACCATCGACGGCCAGGCGGGGACCTCCGCCTCTGCGGAAACGGGCCCGCGGCGCGCTTGCCTGGTGGCGGGAAGGCAATGCAGGGGGCGAGGATCATGAGACTGAAGTCGCGGCACACCGGCAGCGGCGCGGTGGCACGCCCGGAAAGGCTGACCGAATCCGGCGAACCGGTGGCCGGAATGCTGAGTCCTCACGAGCAGGGCGAGCGGGCACAGGCGTCGATGAAGCGAGGAGATGTCGAGGGGGCGATCGGGTGGTGGCGCAAGGCGGTCGCGCAGGCTGCCGCCACACACGACCGGGAGGCGATGGGGTATGCGCTGCTGAACATCGCCATGGCCAGCACGCAGCTCGGCAGCTTCGGGCCGGCCGAGGCGGCATTCACGGAAGCCGCGGAGACCGGCCACCCGGATATCGTCCCCAAGGCGTTCACCGGTCTTGCCATTCTGTACAAGGGCCTCGGACGGATCCCGGATGCCCGCCGGTGCTACGAGCAGGTACTCGCTTCAGGAGACCCGAAGCTCCTTCCGCAAGCCCGCCAGGGCCTTGCGGAGCTTGACCGTACGGGGGAGTAGGCATGTCGCCGGCCAAGCAGGGAGCCAGGCAGGCGCCCAGGGCTCTGATCAGGAACAGGCCGCCTGGCGGTCCGTAGCGGATCGTCCGGTCAGCATGCGGTTGCCGGGACCCGGACCATGACAGGTTGGCCCGGGTCCCAGCTGTCACTACCGGGCGCAGACGAAGCTGCTCGCCTTGGTGGTGCTGCCGTGACCGGAGTAGCGGGCGAACTCCGGGTACCGGCATAGCGGCCGCGTATCGGTCTCCATCTGTCGGAAGAAGATGACGAAAGTCGGCTCCGACCTCTGGACCTGAGTCGGAGCGCGAGTTAATGTGAGCGCTAACAAGCTACTAAAGCGGGACGGAAGAGATTCCTGATGGCTGCTCTGTTACGTCCGTCACGGCAGTTACGATTCGGGCGTGCGCGGAAGCTGTTACCGATTTTCGCCGCGTCATGCGGGCTCATGACCGGCTTTCTTGCGGGAGCGGGCACGTCGCAGGCCGCGGCCATGTCGCCGTGTGACATCTACGCGGCCGCCGGTACGCAGTGCGTGGCCGCGCACAGCACCGTGCGGGCGCTCTACGCGGCGTACAACGGGCCCTTGTACCAGGTCAAGCGCGCATCGGACGGCGCGACCCTGAACATCGGCACGCTGACCGCCGGCGGTTACGCGAACGCCGCCGCGCAGAATTCGTTCTGCGCAGGCACGTCGTGCATCATCACGGTGATCTACGACCAGTCCCCGCAGCACAACAACCTCACGATAGAGGGACCCGGCGGAAATGGCGGGCAGGATGCTGGCGCCAACGCGGCCGCCCTCCCCGTGCTGGCCGGCGGTCACCAGGTCTACGGGCTCTACGTGACACCCGGCGTCGGCTACCGGGACGACGCGACTGCCGGTGTGGCGACCGGTTCGGCGGCCATGGGCGAGTACATGGTGGCCAGCGGTACCCATGTGAACGGCGGGTGCTGCTTCGACTACGGGAACGCTGAGACCAATAACCGCGACAACGGCAACGGTCATATGGACGCGATCAACTTCGGCACAGAGTGCTGGTTCGCCCCGTGCACCGGAACCGGCCCGTGGGTGCAGGCGGATCTGGAAAACGGGCTCTTTGCCGGAGGCAACGGCAACAACCCCAGCAACCTGGGCAACTCGGGCACGTTCCTCACTGCGCTTGTCAAGAACAACGGGACGACGACCTATGCGATCAAGGGCGGCAACGCGCAGTCGGGCAGCCTGACCACCTGGTACAACGGGTCGCTGCCGAACATCGGCGGGTACGCCCCGATGCACCAGGAAGGGGCCATCGTCCTGGGAACTGGTGGCGACGACAGCAACTCCTCGGCCGGATCGTTCTTTGAGGGAGTCATGACATCCGGCTACCCGACGGACGCGGCCGACAACGCTGTCCAGGCCGACATCGTGTCCGTTGGTTACGCGCTGCCGGGCACGCCGGCGACCGGGCTGATTGTGGCCGGCGATAACAGCGCCCACTGCGCCGACAACAACAACGGCAGCGCCACGCCGGGAAACAAGGTGCAGATGTGGACTTGCGACGGCAACGCCGCGGCGCAGAACTGGACCGTGGCGGCCAACGGCACCATCCAGATCGACGGCGGCTGCCTGGACATCACCGGCGCCAGCTTCTCCAACGGCACGCTCATCGAGTGGTGGCCGTGCAATGGCGGCAGCAACCAGCAGTGGCAGGCGGTCAAGGGGCAACTGGTCAACCCCGCCTCCGGCAAGTGCCTGGACGATCCCGCGTTCAACACCGCCAACGGCACTCAGCTCATCCTGTGGGCCTGTAACGGAGGCTCCAACCAGCAGTGGGCGCCGCCGTGACGTGGAACTGACCGGTGCTGGGCGTGAAGGAAAGGGGCGCCGACATGAGCGTCGTGCCGGAGGTGCGCAGATGAGCACTGACTGGCGGGCAGCCGCAAGGCCCTTGGTGACGATGACCGCGGCACTCGCCGCGGCCCTCTGGCTGGTGGCGGCGGCGCCCGCGCAACCAGCGGCGGCCGCCACCACGACCATCACGGTGAACGGCACCCAGGGCGGGCGCACGTTCGACGGGATCGGCGCGATCAGCGGTGGCGGAGGAAACACCCGCCTGCTGACCGACTACCCGGCGGCGCAGCAGTCGCAGATCCTCGACTACCTGTTCAAGCCCGGCTACGGCGCCGGCCTGCAGATCCTCAAGGTGGAAATCGGCGGCGACACCAACTCCACCGACGGGTCCGAGTCCAGCCACATGCACACCTCGGCGTCCGTGGACTGCAACACCGGCTACGAGTGGTGGCTAATGCAGCAGGCCCAGGCCCGCAACCCGAACATCAAGTTCTACGGGCTCGCCTGGGGCGCGCCCGGCTGGATCGGCGGCGGCAGCTTCTGGTCCACCGACATGATCAATTACATCGTCAACTGGCTGAACTGCGCCAAGTCCAAGGGCCTGACGATCAGTTACCTGGGCGGCTGGAACGAGCGGGGCTACAACATCTCCTGGTACGAGCAGCTGCGGTCCACGCTGAACGCCGACGGCTATGGCAGCGTCCAGATCGTGGGCGCGGACACCGACTGGACCATCGCCAATGACCTGGTCTCCAACAGCACCTTCGCCAGCGCTGTCCAGATCGTCGGGGCGCACTACCCGTGCGGCTACCTGTCCAGCGAATCTTCCTGCCCGAGCACCTCGAACGCGCTGGCTACCGGCAAGCCGCTATGGGCCAGCGAGAACGGCTCGCAGGACTTCAACGGCGGCGCAGCCGCGATGGCGCGCGCCGACAACCGGGCCTACCTCGACGGGAAGATGACGGCGACGATCAACTGGCCGATCATCGCCGCCATCTACCCGAATCTGCCCTTCAACACCGATGGCCTGGTCCTCGCCAATCAGCCGTGGTCCGGGTGGTACTCGGTGGGCAAGCAGCTCTGGGTGACCGCGCAGACCACCCAGTTCACCTCGCCAGGCTGGACCTACATCGACTCGGCCAGCGGCTACCTGCAAGGCAACCGCGGCGACGGCAGCTACGTGACGCTCAAGTCGCCCAACGGATCCGACTGGAGCTCGATCATCGAGACAATGGACGCCACGTCGGCGCAGACGGTGACCTACACCGTCACCGGCGGGCTGTCCACAGGCACGGTGCACGTGTGGAGCACCAACGTCGGCTCGTCGAACCCGTCGGCCTGGTTCGCGCATTCGGCTGACATCACGCCAAGCAACGGAAGCTTCTCCCTCACGATCCAGCCCGGCTACGTGTACTCGCTGACCACCACGACGGGCCAGGGCAAGGGCGCCGCCGCCAGCCCTGGTCCCGGCACCTTGCCGCTGCCCTATTCCGACAGCTTCGACGGCGACACCACCGACCAGCAGCCGCCGCTGCTGTCGCAACAGCAGGGCGCGTTCGAGGTGGAGCCGTGCGCCGGCGGTCGCTCCGGGCGCTGCCTGCAGCAGCAGGCGCCGGCCAAGCCCATCGAATGGGACAACAACGCCAGCCCGTACACCATCGGCGGCAATCTGTCCTGGGCCAACTACACCGCATCCGCCGACGTGCTGATCGAACAGCCTGGCGCCGTCCAGATCATGGGCCGGGCCGGCACACAGAAAGGGTTCTCGCCCGCCGACATCAACGCCTACTACTTCCAGGTCGCCAACACCGGCGCCTGGTCGATCTTCCGTGACAACACAAGCGGCACGATCACCACGCTGGCCAGCGGCACCGCGTCCGCGCTAGGCACCGGAACCTGGCATCACCTGTCGATGACGCTCAACGGCTCGGTGATCAGCGGAGCGATCGACGGCACGACGGTCGGGAGCGTCACCGACACCACCTTCAAAGACGGCATGGTCGGGCTGGGCGTCAGCGGCTACCAGACGGACCAGTTCGACAATCTGTCGGTGACGCTGGCAGGCTCAGCCACGCCAACGGGCCCGATCGTGGCCGGCGACAACGCCGCCAAGTGCGTCGACGACAACGCCGATTCCAGTGCCAACGGCACCCACGTGCAGATGTGGGACTGCGACGGCACGGCCGCGCAGAACTGGACCATGGAGTCCGACGGAACCATCCGGATCAACGGCTCCTGCATGGACATCACCGGTGCCGGCACCGCGAACGGCACCCTTGTCGAGCTGTGGACCTGCAACGGCGGCGCCAACCAGCAGTGGCTGCCGGTGAACGGGATGCTGGTCAACCCGGTGTCCGGCCGGTGCCTTGATGACCCCGCGTTCAATACCGCCAACGGAACGCAGCTCGATATCTGGGACTGCAACGGCGGTTCCAACCAGCAATGGGCCATCCCCTGACCACTACCATCCCGGGTTCAGCCATCCCCAGGCCTATGCGCCCGGAACAAGGACAAGCTGCACCATGCCGAGATGGCCGCCGGCGCTCCGTCCTGCTTCGCCCAGATGCCGGCGCTCGCCGGGCACGACGTGCACGTGAACATCGACGCTGGCGGTAGCGGTGCGGCGGCGGTATGGTCTGTGACCGTGCCCGCCATGGCGAAGTTGGTGTACTCGGCAATCATGTCGCTCGACGGCTACACGGCGGACGGCAACGGCAGCTTCGACTGGAGCGCCCCGGACTCCGAGGTGCACACCTTCATCAACGACCTCGAGCGGGGTTTCGGCACCTATCTCTACGGACGCAGGATGTACGAGACGATGGTCTACTGGGAGACATTCGACGCGGTCGAAGACCAGCCGCCATGCGTCCGTGACTACGCCTGGATATGGCGGGCCGCCGCCAAGGTCGTGTACTCGAGAACACTGGGAGTGGTGTCCAGCGCCAGAACGCGGATCGAGCGAGCATTCGACCCGGGAGCGGTGCTGCGGATGAAGGAGACAGCAGGACACGACATGTCCGTCGGGGGCGCGGACCTCGCGAGTCAGGCGATAGCGGCCGGGTTGGTCGACGAGATGCACCTGTTCCTCACGCCCGTCACGGTCGGGGCTGGCACGCCCGCGCTTCCCGGCCACTTCCATTCCAGCCCCGAGCTGCTGCGCGTGGACCGCTTCGCGGGCGGAGTCGTCCACCTCCAGTACCGGATCAGCAGCTGACGCGCCCTCAGCTGATGCCCAACCGGTCCCGCCGTGCGTGCCGCGCGGCGGGACCGGTTGCGGATGCTGCTTTAGCGGGCTGCCTTGACTGGGTCGCGGAGGACCCGGCAGCCGAGCTTGCGGTTCACCTCGGGGTTGGCCCGGATCTTCGAGATCAGCGTGCCGCCGAATGCGCCGGTTTTCGTCACGTGGCCGTACTGGCCGTCGCCGCCGAAGGCGTACCTGGTGACGCCCGGGATCTTCGCGCCGAAGTTCCAGATGCAGTCGGGCGAGGTGAACAGCCGGCCGATGCCCTGACCTCGTGCGCTGGTCAGCGACCAGAACGGATAGAACTTGGCGGACAGCGGCGGAGCGTCGCAGTTCTGCCCGGTGAAGATGTTGCACAGGAACTCTGAGCCGCCGATGTCGGTCTCGAACTGGATCTGCGGATACGGCGCGCCAGACCCATCGAACGGGCCCGCGTACCGCATCGATGTCGGACTGTCCTTCGAGCCGTCCGGCCACTTGCCGTTCTGGTAAGAGAGCCCGTCGAAGTCCAGGTCCCCGTCCTGGAACCGGTTCTGCAGGCAGAGGGTCACCGGCGAGTACTCCCTGGCCTTGTGCCCGTGAATGGTCACCGGGCGGAAGCCTTTCGGCCTGCAAGCACTGTCCGCGAACTCGCACAACTGGCCGCTGAGGAAACTCTTCTTCGGACAGGGGATCGGGCCAGCGGTCCCTTCGGTGGTCGGGTTCTTGCAGATGAAGGTGTTGAGGTTGCAGCCGCCTTCCCCGGCCTCGTGCCTGTGGTTGTTGCCCTCTTCGGCGCAGCCGTCATAGACGTCGAAGTCCTTGTAACTGCCGGTGCTCTCGTAGTCCCGGTCGGTCAGCGACGAGCAGAGTTCGGAGTGCCCCGCCTCCTGCGCCATCATCACGCCACCGTCGAGAGTGATCCACGGCACCTGGTTCTGCGCCCTGGCGGTGTCGTACTCGGCGTGGAAGGTGTGCCTGATTCCCCGGCAGTTCTTGAAGCTGGTCTCCATGAAGCCGTTGCGGGCGCTGGCCGTCATGAAGCCCGTCTGGCTCGTGGTCAGGTCGTGGATCGTCGCGGTAATGCCGGCTTTCGGGTCGGTGATCGACACCTTTAGCACGTCGCCCTGGCCCATCAGGAGCGTATGCGCGTTCGGGAGGAAGGTCGCCAGGTCTATCTTCTGCGGTCCTGGGGGGCCGGTCGGAATCCCGTTGTTCTGCAGGAAGGCGAAGCTCTCGGTCTCCGGGCAGTTCTCGTTCATGTTCTTGAAGTTGAACTGCGACTCCAGGCCGAAGACGCCGATCGCCGCGCACCAGGACCTGCGGCTGCAGCTCACGTCGTCGACGAATGGCGCGAACCCCGGCGGGAACAGTTGGAGTTCAAGGAACCCAGAGCCGGCCGCCTTCGGCGTGTTGGCGCCGATATTGCGGTCGCTGTCCGGGGTGCACGGGTTCTGCGGGTAGGACTCCGGGTCGCAGAGCGGCAGGCCGAACCACGGGGCAATGCTGAGTTCGGCGTAGTCCACGACCGTTCCGCTGTTCGTAGGCGGCCTGGCCGGGTCGACCGGCAGCTTGACGTAGTAGGTGAAGGTGTTGCCTGAGTTCGGCGCCGAGGAGATGAACTTCACGCTGGGCTCGTCGTGGCCGACGTAGTGGCCGTTGTCCATGAAACGGCCGTTGCTCTGGTAGATCCTGCCGTCAGCCACCCACGGGGGCTGGTGAGCCCCGATCTTGCCGCGCGGGTCAGCGCAGCGCATGCGGAAGGAGAAGGAAAACGACTTGTACTTAGGGCTCCAGCCGTTGCAGTCCATCATGTTGGACTTGCCCGGCGCGACGCCTAGCGCCGCGTTCGGCTTGCGGGCGATGGGCGCGCCGGAGGCGGTGGCCGTCGCCGTGGCGGCGAATGCCGCGAGGCTGGCCAATGCGAGAATGGGCGCTGTTACCAGTGCCAAGGCAGAGCGGGTCGGACGGCGAGAAAGAATCCAGCGATCAGGCACGCGTTCACCTTTCGTCTGAGCACTCAGCACCTCGTCTGAGCACTCAGCACCGAGTGGTGGCTCGCGCAAAAATCTAACAATTGCTATGTAAACGGTCAATAATGATTAAGTTCAGGTTGAATAACGATACCTCGTCAGAGCGCCCCGGCCTCAGCGGC
>Ga0209415_10015081_pt1 | contig 12576 bp, 11 predicted proteins | sample PeaSoiSIISIP2007_FD_187696 | JGI IMG/M metagenome (GOLD analysis project Ga0209415, IMG submission 187696) | Peat soil microbial communities from Weissenstadt, Germany - SII-SIP-2007 (SPAdes) (version 2) | ecosystem: Environmental > Terrestrial > Soil > Wetlands > Peat | place: Germany...
CTACCTGAAGCTTGAGAACCTGCAGCCGGTCGGTTCTTTCAAAATGCGCGGTGCAGGCAACGCAATCATGGCGCTGGACAAGACTCGTCTTTCCGATGGGGTGTGGACCGTCAGCGCAGGAAACATGGCGCAGGGGGTGGCCTGGTACGCGCGGCACCTCGGCATTCCCTGCGCCGTGATCGTTCCTGATGGCGCTCCCAAGGCCAAGGTGGAAGCAACTCAGCGCCTGGGCGCGCGGATCGTCACGATGCCCTTCGTCGACTACCAGGTCATCCAACGCGACCACGTCTGCGAGCTCATGCGTGGCACGCTGATCCACCCCTTCGCGGATGAATCCGTGATGCCGCGGAACGGCACCATCGACCTTGAGATCCTGGAAGACCTGCCGGATGTGGAAGCCGTCATCATCCCCTACGGGGGAGGCGGACTGAGTTGCGGCATTGCCTCAGCTCTTCGGAGCATTCGCCCGCAGGTCAGGGTATATGCGGCCGAGGTCGGCACGGCTGCACCGCTCGCCGCTTCTCTTGCCGCCGGCAGGGCGGTGGAGGCGCCGTACAGCCCGAGCTTCGTCTCCGGCATCGGCGTGCCGTCTGTCTTCCCTCAGATGTGGGGTCTCTCTCGCCGGCTCCTGGACGGTTTCCTGGTAGCCACCCTCCCGCAGGTGGCCGAAGCCATCCGCATCCTTTGCCGGCTCCACCACGTGGTCGCTGAAGGGGCGGGGGCGGTTGCCCTGGCTGCGGCTCTGAGCGGAAAGGTATCAGCAGGGAAGATCGTCTGCATTGTCTCGGGCGGAAACATCGACACGTCCCTGCTGCTCCGAATCGTGCAGGGAGAAGACCCATGATGCCGCCACAGTCTGTCGTTCGCCCATGAGATTACAGCGCTGTTGGGATCCCACGCTTCTACCCCGTCCCTGGTACGACAAATCCGAGGAGAGCGACCTTGGCCAAGGTACTCCCTGAACGCTGATCATGATCCAGCCGCATATTCCATCAGCGCCTCGCCGCTACTGATACGCTCAGAAAGCTTCTTCACGAATCGCGCAGCTGGCGCCCCATCAAACTATGTCATGATTGAAGGAGACCGTTAAACAGAGATGTTCACACATTTCGGGACGGCCATCTTTCATCATCAGGCGCTCCACAATGCTTCCGACGGTGACAAGCACCGTTGCCCCACCGAGAGGAACGAACCAAAGCGCCTTATTGCCGAACATGCCGACCGCAGTGACCCTTGCAGTCCCATAACACCGCTTCGATTCGTGGGCAGAGCGGTGGAAACCGGAGTAGGGCATTGTCACGCCGGCGTTCAAGAGCTGGCCTTCGACGGCCGGTCTTCCAACGCCGTGGTTGCCGCCGTATCCGTTCATTCCGATATTGAACCTCATGAATGGATTCGATTCCGCCTACCTGGGTACGCCGCCGTGGGACATCGGCAGACCGCAGGCGGAGATCGTAGACCTTGAGGAGAAAGGCGGGATCCGCGGGTCTGTCCTGGACTGCGGATGCGGGACTGGGGAAAACGCGCTGTATCTGACCGGCAAAGGCCATGAGGTGTGGGGCATCGATGCCGCCCCCAACGCCATCCGCAAGGCAGAGGCCAAGGCCCGGGCCCGAGGCAGCGCAACCAGGTTCCTGGTTGTTGACGCCCTGGACTTGAAGGGTCTAGGACGCACGTTTGACAATGTCATCGACTGCGGGCTGTTTCACGTTTTTTCGGATCCGGACAGGGAGCGCTACGTGTCCAGCCTCACCGCTGCTACGGCCCCTGGCGCGAAGCTTGTGCTCTTGTGCTTCAGCGACCTGCAGCCGGGGGACTACGGCCCTCGAAGGGTAAGGAAAGAAGAGATCCAGAAGGCCTTCGAGAAAGGGTGGCGTGTCCAGGAAATTCTGGCCGCCGCCTTTGAGACGAATAGGGGGCCGGACCGGGTGAAGGCCTGGCTCAGCGTGATCATTCGAGAGTGACGGAGGGGACGTGAATGGGTGCAGGTTCGATCACCGGTGCGGTCCGGGCAGCAGGGCTGCAGATCGATGAAGGCCTCTTTCGCTGCGTACGGGATGAGATTGCTCCCGCCACGGGGGTGGACGTCGAGCGGTTCTGGAGCTCCCTGGCGGAGATCGTGCGGGACCTCGGCCCGCGCAACGCAGCGCTCTTGAAGAAGAGGGACCGGCTCCAGGAGAGCATAGACGACTGCCTCGGCGGGCTCAAAGGCCGTCGGATCGACCCGGAAGAGTATGAAAGCCTGCTCAGGAAAATCGGCTACCTGGTTCCTGACGGCGCAGATTTTCAGGTGGGCACCGCCGGCGTGGATCGCGAGATTTCCGAGCTCGCCGGCCCCCAGCTCGTCGTCCCCTTGGACAACGCGCGCTACGCGCTGAACGCCGCAAATGCCCGCTGGGGAAGCCTCTTCGATGCATTGTATGGAACAGACGTGATTCCTCTGGACAGCGAAGCGCTGAGAGGGCCCGGCTACAACCCCGCCCGAGGGGCACGGGTGATCGCGTACGTCGATGACTTTCTCGACAGGACCTTTCCCCTGAAGGAGGGAAGTCATGCGAACGTGCGGCGGTACTTCCTTCGCGACGCAGGAGGGAGAACGGGTCTGTTCGCTTCCGCGGGAGAGCATGGCGAGGTCCCGATCCGCGACTCGGAGAAGCTCGTCGGCTGTCGCCTGAGCGGCAATGAGCTGACCTGCATCCTCCTTGAAAACCATGGCCTCCACGTCGAGATCCACATCGACCGGGAGCACCCGGTGGGCAGGGCCCACCACGCAGGCGTCCAGGACGTCATGCTCGAGGCCGCATTGACGACCATCCAGGACTGCGAGGATTCCGTCTCGGCAGTCGACGCCGCGGACAAGGTTGCCGTCTATCGCAACTGGTGCGGAATCATGAAGGGGACGCTCGAAGCCACGTTCCAGAAGGGCGGAAGGACGCTGACGCGGCGGCTCAATCCCGACAGGAGCTATCGCGCCGTCGATGGGCAACCGGTGACCCTCCCGGGGCGAAGCCTTCTCCTCGTGAGAAACGTCGGAATCCACATGTACACGGATGCCGTGATGGATGCGAGCAGGCGCGCAATTCCCGAGGGCTTCCTGGATGCCATGATCACCTCCCTCGCGGCGCTTCACGATCTGCGGGGGCCGCGGCGGGGCGCAAACAGCCGGTCGGGGAGCATCTACATCGTCAAGCCGAAGCTGCATGGCCCGGAAGAAGTTGCCGCCACGGTGGACCTTTTCAGCCGCGTGGAAGACACCCTGGGACTGGATCGGAACACCTTGAAAATCGGGGTCATGGACGAGGAGCGCCGCACCACGGTCAACCTCAAGGAATGCATCCGGGCGGCCCGCGAGCGGGTCGTGTTCATCAATACCGGGTTTCTCGATCGGACGGGGGACGAGATGCACACCAGCATGAAGCTGGGCGCCGTCCTGCCGAAAGAGGAAATCAAGAGCCAGCCGTGGATCAAAGCGTACGAGGACTGGAACGTGGACACGGGCATTTCCGTGGGACTGCCCGGACGCGCCCAGATCGGCAAGGGCATGTGGACCATGCCGGACGAGATGAGAGCAATGATGGAGGCAAAGATTGCTCACCCGCTCGCCGGGGCAAGCACGGCGTGGGTGCCGTCTCCTACGGCCGCCACCCTCCACGCCCTGCACTACCACACGGTGGACGTGGCGCAGCGGCAGAGAGAGATCGCCTCGAGGAGCCCGGCGCGGCTTTTCGACATCCTCACTCCGCCCGTTCTTGGCGGGCGCCGCCTGACGGCAGCGCAGGTCCGGGAAGAGCTGGAAAACAACGCCCAAGGGGTGCTCGGGTACGTCGTGCGTTGGGTGGAGATGGGGATTGGATGCTCGAAGGTCCCCAACATTCGGGACGTGGCCCTGATGGAAGACCGGGCCACCCTGCGGATCTCCAGCCAGCACATAGCCAGCTGGCTGAGGCATTCCGTCGTCACGCGGGACCAGGTGGAGGAAACGTTCAAACGGATGGCCGTCGTCGTAGATCGCCAGAACAGCGCTGATCCGCGCTACCAGCCCATGGCGACGGATTTTCCGGGCAGCCCCGCTTTCAAGGCGGCCCTCGACCTGGTATTCACCGCGGAAGCCTCGGCAAACGGGTATACAGAAGAGGTGCTGCACGCGCGGCGCAAAGAGGTCAAGTCCCGCGAGAGGTCTCCGTGATCACGGCGTGACGGATCGGCCCTGTGCCGCTGATTGCCGGATCAGATCTATCGTCTCCATGACTGCCAGCACCTGGTCACGCGTGATGGGAAGCTCCTTCGAGCTGCGGACTGCCTCCGCAAACGCGTCGTAGAATGCATCCGTCAGCTCGGAGCCCGAGATGTCGTAATGCCGGACTTCCGGCACGCCGTTGAACTCTGTTGCGAGCTCCGCCTGCTGCCAGCTGTCCACGGCTTCACCCCTGACCAGGAGCGTTCCCCTCGTTCCCACCACGGTCCATCGTGGAAGCGGGATGCGGTGGTTGTTTGAGGCTTCGATCCTGCAGCTCAACCCGTTCCTGAAGGCAAGCTCTGCCCAGAAGTGATCGTCCACCTCGTCCGTCCAGACCTTCCCGCCCGACCACGCCGACACGGAGGCGAGGGGGGACCGGGCCAGCATCAGCACCTGGTCAACGAGGTGCGGCGCCCAGTCGTTGAGCATCCCGCCTCCGAACTTCCTTTTGAGGCGCCACGGGTTGTCCATTCCCTGGGCTCCCCATCCGGCCCACCCGGAGGAAAAGCTCGCGCGCCGGGACTCGATCCTGTAGACGCTTCCCAGGAGGCCCTCCGCCATTGCCCTCTGCACGAGAAGGAAGTCACGGTCCCAACGCCGGCTCTGGTGGGGCAGCACGGAGAGACCGCGGCCTGCCGCCGCCTGGTAGATCTCCGCGGCCTCCTGGTAGGACAGGGCAATCGGCTTCTCAATGATCACGTTCTTGCCCGCCCTCAGCGCGGCGAGGGCCCAGGAGTAATGCTGGTCGGAGGTGGTGGCGATCACGATCCATCGAACGCCGCCGTCACTGATGAGGTCCTCATGCCGGGGGTAGGTCTTCACGGCGAAGCGCCGCCGCGCCTCCTCGGTCTGCCGCGGGGCCCTGCTGCTCACCGCGGCAAGGCGGAGGCCGGGCGTGGATGATATGCGCTCGCAATGAAAAAGCCCTATCCGGCCGACTCCCAGGACTCCGACAGGAATGTCGTCACTCATCATGCCTTCCCTCCGGAAGCGGACCCTGGGCAACCCTGTCGGAGAGCGCCTTGTCGATGGACAGCAGGGCCACACCGACTGCCTCGTCGTTCTCCGTGTACCGTGCGAAGCTTGTCCCGAAGTCCAGGCGGGCTTCCAGGGGCGCTCGCTCGCGGATGCGCCTGTTCATCGGCTCCGCCAGAGACTCACTCAGCGCCGCGGCATCTCCGCTCACGATGATGCGGGGAGGGTTCACCATTTTCATGACCAGCGAGCAGGCCTCCCCCAGCGCCGCGCCCGCTTCCTGGAGCACCTGCTCCGCCAGGCGGTCGTGCGCCGCCGCTGCTTCCCCGATGGCGGAAAGAGACGGAGTCTCGCCGGCCTCCACGCGAGCCCGAAGCGTGGTGACAACGCCCTCCAGGATTCTTGCCCGAAGCGAGGAAAGGATTCCTGCTCCGGATGCCACCGTCTCCAGGCACCCGGTGTCGCCGCAGACGCATCGCTTGTCATTCCCCTGCAGCGCCACATGCCCGATTTCACCCGCCACCCCGTGACGGCCCCGGTAAAGCCTGCCGTCCAGGACGAGGGCCGACCCCAGACCTTCACCCATGTAGAGAAGCGCAAAGTCCTTTCGCGGGGAGCCCCCCTGGCGGCGCACCTCGCCGAAGGCCACGGAGCGGGCGTGATCCTCCACGATAACGGGCACCCTCAGGTCGGAGAACCGGGCGGGGACGTTGACGTTGCGAAATGGTCCATACTGAAGCCCTGAGAGCCAGACCCCCCGCTCCGTGTCCACCCTGCCGAGCACGGAAATGCCCAGCGCGACGAAACGAGCCGGCTCGAGGCGGGAAATCGCATCACGGACACCGGCGCGGACCCTTGCAAGCACGCCGAGCAGTTCCTGCTCCTCGAACGCGCCTGTTGGGGTCGGCAGGCTGATGTTTTCAAGGATGTCTCCCGCGCCCGAGACCACGGAAATGCGGCACATGCCGACCTTCAGGGCCGCACCCACGGCATAGAGCGCGCCAGGGGAGATGGAGTAGATGAAGGATGGCCTTCCCTGACCCTGGGGAGTCTCCTCCCGTGAAGCGATGAAGCCCAGGTCACGAAGCTCCTGGATGGCTGCCGTGCTCCGTCCCTTGCTCAGCCCGGTCTCGTTGAGGATGGATGCCCGCGTCGCCTGCGTGAGTGAGAAAATTGCCCGCAGCGTGAGCGCAGCATCGTGTGTCAGGTTGTCCAACACCGGCATGTTCGTCCCTCGTGAAGGATATTCCATCGGACGGCCCTGAGCAAGCGATGGGCAAGGAAAAAGTCCAAAGGTCGCTATCAAGGCTTGGAACTGTCCAAGAACGGGATAAATTAACCCCTTGCGGGAAAAACTAATTCCTTTGCGATGCACTATCCGCATGAATATTATTCAACAGGAACTAATTCTGGCAGGTTGCTGCTGTGTCACTTTGAGGAAGCGGCAGCTCCGCGCCATTGAGGGAGGCAAGCCATGAGGTTCAGATCGACGGCTCTTGTGGTTTTGTTCGTCCTTGCAGGCCTGTGCCTTGCGTGGTCCGGCGGGAAGCAGGAGGGTGCCGGAGGCAGCACGGGAAACAAGGTCTCCATCACGTGGGACTTGTGGTGGATTCCAGAGTGGGGCCAGGCCAACGTGGACTGGATCATCTCCAATTTCGAGAAGATGCATCCAGACATCACGGTGTCCACGATTTCTTCCCCGTATGACCCCTACCGGGACAAGCTGCAGACCCTGATGCAGTCAGGGAGCACTCCGGACGTGTTCGGCACCGAATCACAGTGGATCCCCGCCCTGTCGAAGCTCGGCACTGTCAAGGACCTCGGTCCCATCCTGGACTCGGACCCCAGCTTCAAGTCGGAGATACCCGCCTCCGCCATCATCCACTACGCAGGCGTAGTCCGCATGATCTACTACTACGAGATGGGATACCACTTCGCCTACAATGTCGACCTGGCGCAGAAAATCGGAGCGCCGCTTCCGGACTCCTGGCAGGGGCTGAAGGACTGGCTGGCCGCCGTCAAGTCCAGCGGCGTGGCGCAGTACGGCCTGGCGCTTCAATTCAATCCCAAGGACGCCGACCACGTCATGGGCAGGCTCGTGTTCACCCCGCTTCGGCAGCTCGGCGGAAAGCTTCTCAACGATGACGGCTCGGCGGCGTTCAATTCCGATCTCGGCGTCCAAGTCTTGGAGTACTGGAAGAGCCTTATCGACGCCGGCCTGGTCTTTCCGGATCCGGTGGCCACCACTGAAAACACCATGTACGACATGATGGCCAGCAGCACGCTGCCGATGCAGCTCAACGGGCCGTGGGTCGCATCCACCGTCCACCAGAGCAACCCGAGCGTGAAGGTTGCCTACCTGCCGCCGTTCAAGGAGGAGGTTGCCAACGGCACCTTCCTTGCAGGAAGCGGGCTCGGTCTTTCCAACAACAGCAAGCAGCCAGCGGCGGCCCTGGAGTTCTTCAAATACCTTTGGAGCGAACCGGTCACCTCCAAGCTCATTGCCTCGGTTCACCTGCCTTTCACCAACGTGAAGGCCCTGGCCGGCCCGGATGTTGCGAAGGACCCGATTCTCGGACCCGAGGTGCAGATGCTCTCCAATCCCAACTCGGTGTCGATCAACCCCTTCCCCAACATGGAGCAGGCGCAGGAAGCTCTGGCGAACGAGGTTGCCAACTATATCCTGGGGAAGAAGTCCGCAAAGCAGGCGCTGGATGATGCGGCAGCAACCTGGGACAAGTTGAGAACGCAGGAGTGAGGCAGGGGCCCCCGGCCCCGGTCCCCGGGAGGGAAACGCTCGCGCGTGGACGTTTCCCTCTCTTTGTGATGGTGAAAGGCGGCATGTGAGGACACGTTCGAGGCGGGCGAGGGCCGGGCGCGATCTCCGCGGAGCGTGGTTTGTCCTGCCGTCGGTGATCTTCCTGGCGTGCGTGGTGCTGTACCCCCTGGCGCAGATTTTTCCGTGGAGCCTCGATACGTGGTCCGAGCAGTCGCACTCGTTTGTCTATGTCGGGCTGCGCGAGTTCCAGCGGCTCTTTGCCCAGGCCGAGTTCTGGCACTCCATCAGGATCACTTTCCAGTTCACCGTCCTGGTTGTTGCAGGGCATCTCGTCATTGCCTGGGTGCTCGCGGAGGTGTTGAACTCCCGGCTGTGGCCAACCAACATGCTTCGCAACCTGGTGCGGTCCGTGCTCCTCCTTCCGTGGATTTTCTCCGTGTCCGCCGCCGCCCTGATCTGGGGGGCGCTCTATCATCCCATCGGCTTCACCTCGTGGTACACGAGCCACCTTCTGGGCGTGACGAGCGTCGGCTTTCTGAGCAACACGAGCCTTGTCCTCTTTTCCGTTGTCTTCGTGATCCTGTGGAAGTTCTATCCCTTGTACATGCTCATGATCCTGGGCGGCCTGGAGTCTCTTCCCCAGGAAGTATTCGAGGCCGCGCGGGTGGATGGGGTGAGCGGGCGACAGTCCTTCATCCACATCACGCTCCCGCTCATGCGCGGGCTCACCGGTACGGTGATCCTGGTGGATTTCATCACGACCTTCATCCATTTCGATCTTGTGTGGATCATGACCAAGGGCGGTCCCGTGGACGCCACCTATCTTGCAAGTTTCTTCCTCTACGAGCGAGGTCTCCAGACGGCCAGCTTCGGATACGCGTCGGCGATCGGAGTCTTCATTGCGCTGGTGATCGGCGTTCTCATGTACCTCTATATCCTCTTCTTCTACGGGCGAGAGGCGGAGGGGCAGTGATGCGCGCAGGGAGATCCGCCCGAGGGCCGCTTTTCGGCCTTCTGGTCGTTGTGATCCTCGTTCTTTCCGTCTTCCCGGTTCTCTACGCTTTTTTCACCGCGCTGACCCCGGCACGGGAGCTTTTCGTCCTGCCGCCGAAGATCCTGCCCCGGCACTGGACCCTGGATCCTTACGGCGCGGTCTTCCAGCACCGCGAATACCTGCGGTATTTCCTGAACTCCCTGGTGATTGCCGGCGGAACGACAGCCCTTTGCCTGATCCTTGCCAGCCTTGCCGGGTACGGCTTTTCGCGATTCTGGATTCCCGCCAAGCGCGTTGTCCTGGCGGCCATCCTCCTTCTGGAGATGTTCCCCGGAGTGATCCTCCTTACCCCGTACTACCGCCTGTCGCAGGACCTGCACATCTATGACACCTACATCGTCCTGGTCCTCATTGACAGCGGGCTCGTTCTTCCCATCTCCATCTGGCTGCTCAAGAACTTCTTCGACACGGTGCCCGCGTCCATGGAAGAATCCGCCATGATGGACGGCTCGAGCAGGCTCCAGGCGCTGGTGTACGTGATAGCGCCCCTTGCTCGGCCCGGGCTGATTGCCGTGGCCATCATGGCGTTCCTCACCGCGTGGAACGAGTTCATGTTCGCGCTGATCCTCACCAACAGCCCGACGGTCAGCCCGCTCACCTACGGCCTGGCGGAGCTCTTCGGCCAGTACAACGTGCAGCGGAACATCGTCATGGCCATCACCATGCTTTCAGTTTTTCCGCTGCTTCTGATCTTCATCTTCCTCCAACGACACCTCGTACGCGGGATCATGGGAGGAAGCGGCAAGTGATCTCCAAAGGGGGAAGCCTGTGGACACCGCACTGACGGTCAATTCCCTGCTCGGGCACCCGGGGGATGCCCGGCTCCTGATCCTCAACGTGGATGATTTCGGCATGTGCCACGCGATGAACGAGGCAGCCCTTCGGATGTTTCGAGAGGGGGTGGCAACGTCGACCACGCTCATGGCGCCCTGTCCGTGGGCAGTGCAGGCCATGGCCCTTCTCCATGAGAATCCTGACATCCACTTCGGCGTGCACCTCACGGCCATCAGCGAGCAGCCAAGGTACCGCTGGGGGCCGCTTTCGTCCCACGACACGGTGCCGTCCCTGGTGGACAAGGACGGCTTCTTCCCCTCGGAGGACGTCATCAAGGAGTTCATTGCCCGGGTGAAGCTGACGGAGCTGGAGAAAGAGTTCCGAAAACAGGTCGAAACCATTCTCGGGGCCGGGCTGCACCCCACGCACCTGGACAGCCACTGCGACGTTCATGTGCGGCGGGATGACGTCTTCCAGATGGTGAAAGGACTTGCCAGTGAGTATGGCCTTGCCCTGCGGGTGAGCGGCTCTCGATTCTCGGAGCCTCTCATTGGCGAAGGGTATGCGGTCAACACAAGCGATGTCCTGGACAGTACGAAGGTGAAGCTTTCCGAAAAGCGCGACACCTATCTCCGGCTGCTCCGCGAGCTTCCCGCGGGGCTGTCCGAATGGGCCCTCCACCCCGGGGTGCCGGACGCCGAGCTGGAAGCAGTGACTCCGTCGTGGCAGGCGCGGGCCAAGGACCTCGAGTTTTTCACTTCGAAGGAAGCTCGAGAGGCAATAAAGAAGGAGGGCATCGTGCTTCTCGGCTACGAGCCCCTTCAGAAGCTGTGGCAGGCCCACGGCGCAAAGCGATAGGGCGGGCCGAAGCGCGCCACGGCTCCGCAGCGAGGAGGTCAGCATGCCTGGTCCCGGCGCCTACCTGGCGGGAAACGAAGAGCTCGAAGAGGTCCTGGATGTTCTCAAGAGCGGGTACCTCTCCCGCTACGGGGAAGATTCCAACCCGGCCTTCAAGCAGAAAGTCTACCGTTTCGAAAGGGAGTTCGCCGCGAAGATCGGGGTTGCCCACGCCGTGGCAGTGAGCTCGGGAACGGGAGCCCTCATGTGCGCCCTGAAAGCCCTGGGGGTCGGTCCGGGGGATGAGGTGCTCGTCCCCGGCTATACCTTTATCGCTTCCATTTCCGCCGTCATTGAGGTGGGAGCCACTCCGGTGCTGACGGAGATCGATGAGTCTCTCACCATGGACCCGCAGGACGCTGAAGGCAGGATTACCGGCAAGACGCGGGCGGTCATCCCGGTCCACATGCTGGGAAACCCGAGCGCCATGGACCGGATCCTCGCGCTCGCGAAGCGCCGCAAAATCGCCGTGGTGGAGGATTGCTGCCAGGCCGTCGGGGGAAGATACCAGGGGAAGCGACTGGGCACCTTCGGCGACGCGGGGGCGTTTTCCTTCAACATCTTCAAGGTCATCAACTCCGGTGACGGTGGCCTCGTGGCGACAGACAACCAGGCCTTGTACGAGAGGGCTTTCGGATACCATGACCAGGGGCACATGCCCCTTCGAAAGGGCGTGGAGATCGGCAAGCGCAGCCTGATCGGCGTGAACATGCGCATGAACGAGCTGACCGGCGCTTTTCTCCTCGGGCAGCTTCGCAAGCTGGACGGGATCCTCGAGAAGCTTCGCGTGAGCAAGGAGGCTTTCAAATCCAGGATCAGGTCCGCCGGGATTGACGGGCTTTCTTTCCGCACGATCAACGACAGTGGAGAATGCTGCACGCTCCTCGTGGTGCAATTCTCCTCCGCGGCGGCCGCGCGGGCGGTTGCGAAGAAGCTTGGGACAAAGACCATGGAGAACAGCGGCTGGCACGTCTACAACAACATGGAGCAGATCCTTTCCTGGAAGGACGCCGCCGGGCGAACCCCCATGCGGCGAAACATGCTTCCCCGAACGGACGACATCCTGTCCCGCAGCATCAACCTGAGCGTCGGAGTTGTGGACTCGGGAATCGGTGCCGATTTCGGGATCACCATCCTCTCGGATGAGAACGCCATAGACCAGGCGGCAGAGAAGTTCGTGGAGGCCGCCCGATCCGCTCACTGAGGGCGGCCGGCGGCGTCGAGGTTGGCGCATGAGCGAGGTTGAGGTCCACGTGTTCAGTCTGAAAGTCGGCAACGCGCATGGGCTCTGGCAGTACAAGCTCAGCGGCTCGCACGACAGGGTGATGCTGCATAGCCTCCGGCATATCCTCGGCAAGACTTGCCAATTGCTCGGGCTCGACTTCCCCGGATCGATCAGTTGTTTTTCTTTTCTCCTTCTCCGCCGAACCTTCACAGCGCAGGGACTTTTTCCGCTCTTCGTCAACACGCGCTACCTTCGCGCGTGGCAGGAGAAGATCTACTTCAAGCTCGAAAGATCAATACCTGGGGGAATCGTCAACTGAGGATATACACGTCTACACTTGACATGCAGAGTATCGCCCTCTACCCTTATCACAGGGGGGAGAGCGATGCGGACAGTCAACACTCTGGAAATTCGAAACAGGCTCGGGGCGCTCCTGGATGACCTGGAACGTAGCGGAGAGCCCATCATCGTGAGCAAGGGACGACGGCCTCGCGCGGTCCTCATCAGCGTGGAGGATTTCCAGAAGCGATTTGTGGATCGCCAGACGGAAGAGCGGCGCAGGGCGCTCCTGGACCGAGTGAAGGCTGCGCGGGCCCCTGCAGTCGGCGGCCAGGACAGCATCACCGTCCTTCGCC
>Ga0209415_10015084_pt1 | contig 12571 bp, 11 predicted proteins | sample PeaSoiSIISIP2007_FD_187696 | JGI IMG/M metagenome (GOLD analysis project Ga0209415, IMG submission 187696) | Peat soil microbial communities from Weissenstadt, Germany - SII-SIP-2007 (SPAdes) (version 2) | ecosystem: Environmental > Terrestrial > Soil > Wetlands > Peat | place: Germany...
GGAGTTTGGGGAGTCATTTCGCTACGTTCATTACGTGGAGTGCGCCACCAAAGGCTCGAAGGAAATGGCTCCCGAGTGCAAAGTGGCCGGCGTGACGCTGTTTCCCAGTTGGCAATTTGGCATGGATTCTCCGAAAGAAGGTGTTTTGTCGCTGAACGCTTTGAGCGATAAGACCGGGTGCAGCCTGCCGTGACCGGTATCGAGGCTCATGGGGAGGAAGTTCAGCACGGGCGAGCGAATCGAATCCTGTTTCGGTTGATTACCATTCTCGCTCTCGCAGGCGCCATCGTGTCGGCCATATCGTTGCAGCGCCACTATGCCAAATCGGCGACCGAATTCTGCGATTTCAACCAGCAATTCAGCTGCGACATCGTGAACCGGAGCGAGTATTCAAGCCTTATGGGAATTCCTGTAGCCGGGATCGGCGTGGCTGGCTACGCGGCGCTCCTGCTCTTGTCTACACGGTGGAAGTCGCGCCCGGAGACTCCGAACCGACTGCTGGGCGCGGCACTCGCAGGATTGGCCTTTGCTTTGTATCTGACGTATGTCGAGGCGTACGTTCTGAACACGTGGTGCATCTTATGTATTGTCTCGCTGGCGCTTATTTTCCTGATTGCTATTTCCGCCGTGATCGTCAAAGTGCGGGGCGCCGAGGTGTGAAACCAGCCGTCCGTTGTATTCTGGTAAGTCACTTTCCCTGATGGAAGAAGCCCCGACAACTGAGAGCCAGGCCTCACGAACTGCAGCAGTCTTCACGCGGGCCGAATCAGCGACCGGAGACCTGCGCCTGCATCGGTTTCGCAGCCGTATTTTCCGCAACACGCGATTCCTGCGGGTTTGGCTTCCACCCGGCTACGACGATGCCGTCAACAGCGCCCGTCGTTATCCGGTGCTGTACTTGAACGATGGTCAGAACCTGTTCGAGGCCGCGACATCTTTCACGGGAATCGAGTGGCAGGCCGACGAGACCGCCGACCGGTTGATTCGCGAAGGCGCAGTTCCGCCGATGATCCTGGTCGGCCTCGACAATGCCGCCAGAGAGCGCATTCGAGAATACATGCCGCATCGGTCGTTGCATCCTCTGACCCTGCGAGTGCACGGCGATCGTTATCCCAGTTTCCTGATCAAGGAAGTGATGCCGTTTCTCGCCAGGAATTATCGTGTGGCCCAGGGGCCCGAAAACACCGGCTTGGGAGGGTCGTCGCTCGGAGCGCTCATCGCGCTCTACACGGCGACAGTGCGGCCGGGAGTGTTTGGGAAGTTGCTGATCGAGAGTCCATCGCTGTGGGCCTCAAACCGTCAGGCGATTCGGGAAAGCCGTTTGGTGAGCCGCTGGCCGGACCGGGTCTTTCTGGGCGTAGGCACTTCCGAAACCGGTCGCCGGGAGCGTGATCAAAGTGTGGTGGACGACGTTCGCGAACTGGCCGGCATTTTGCGCCGCGCTGGATTGGATCAAAAGCGTCTTCGACTGGTCATTGAAGAGGGCGGCACACATCACGAATCCGCGTGGGCGAGGCGCTTTCCCGAAGCCCTGACATTTCTGTTTGGAAAGAAGTAATTCTTCGCCGCATCGGCTTCTGGCCTCTACGCGGCGGTCGTGCCGCCGGTGCGCCGGTCGGCCTCTGCCGTGATGCGCCAGAGAAGGTACAAAACTGCCGCCATGGCGATCACCGACAGCTGGACGTGCGTCCATCGCGCCAATGGGCCCAGCAGCGGCAACACAAAGACGAGGTAGAGAACCGTGGCAAGACGCCGCGTGACCGAGTTTGGGCTCTGTCCAACCAGCCAATCAGCCAGCAACAGAAACGCCGGCGCCAAAATCACCAGGTCATACACTGTGAGGTGAGGCGCGACTAACACGGAGGCCAGAAGCAACGCGGAATATCGCAGGGCGAGCGGTCCTGACCGCCCACGCTTCCAGATCGCAATCGTTGTACCTAATGCGACTGCGGCACTGACAATATACAAGCCGAATGCGGCAGGATCCGATGGAACAAGCATGGTCCAGAATGTGCGCAACGAGTGTGTCTGATAGAGCCTAGGCTCAAGCAGGGCGAATTGCGATGACACATTGCGCATTGCATCCAGCCAGTTCCGCAAAGGCTGAACTCCGTAATACGCCACTCCGGCCGCAATCTGGGCCGCCGCCGAAAGAATCGCGCCGCTGATGACCCTCCAGTTCCCGACAACAACAAACGTCACCGCAGCCACCAGGCCCAACTGCGGTTTGAAGATCAAGCAACCGACCGCCAATCCCGCCATGAACTGCCGTCCGGAGCGGAACAGCAAAAACCCGATCGTGAAGCAGGCCAGCGCGAGCGCGGAGGTCTGTCCCCAGGCCAGCAGGTGAAAGAAGGCGGGATAACCCGCCGCGAGCAACGCGACCAGTCCGCCGTAATCCTTGAGGTGTGGACAGGCACGCCACACGCAATAGCAGCAGACGCCATACAGCCCCACGCTGCCAAACCACCAGAGAGCAAGCGCCCAGCCGTAGGAAAAATGAGCCAGCGGCGCAAATAGAACCGAAACCTGCGGCGGATACAAGGGCAGGTATCGAATGCCCGCAGCTTCCGGCACGCGTTGCGTCACGAGCGTGGCTTGCGCGTTCATGTCGTACAAGTCGGCTCCGCGATGCGATGCCGCCAGCACACCCGTCATGTAGAAGTGCAGGAAGTCGGTTCCCTTGAGATTGCCGGCGCGATCGCGCAGCCCAGGGCTGCTGAGATTCCACACATACAGCGACCACAGCGTAATGGCCAGCAACAGTCCATGCGCCCGGAGGCGCCTCGCTGTCAGCCACGAAGCGGGATCAGTCTGGTCTGTCACGAATGGAGTTCATCTTACCGGACTTTTTACTGGAGTCTCGCGCTGGCCTGCCTCAATCGCCGATCGCAGATCGTTGGCTGAAAGGAATTGGAGTGCGTCGGGCAGCGACCAATACTGGCAGCAGAAACGGCACAAACAGAACCAGAACAGATGGCAGCAGAGGTAGATGGCTGTGCGACTTCAATTGCGGCGGGAATATCAACATGGCGGCAGAAGCGATCCAGGGCCAGCCGATGACTACGGCGAACAGAGTCCGGGCGGACCGTGAGAGCATTGACCAGTCCCGCACTACCAGCAGCGCAGGCAGGATCAGCAGCACCTGATTGAAAGGTGGTACCAGAGGGACGGCCAGGCCAGTGCCCAGCAGAAATGCCGACAAGGTAAGCGTGAACTCGGGCGAATCTGCGGCGCGCTCCCGGTTTATCCATGCCAAAATCAGCAGCCCGCCTACAACCACGACTGCGGCCGCGGTCCCCAGCGCAGATCCCAATACCACTTGCAGCAGAGATGAGAACGGGCCGTACTTCCGGTAAGCCATCAGACCCTGAAAGAAACTGGGAAGCCAGTTCGGCAGAATCCATTCGCCAGCCCCGACGAGCAAGGCCAGTCCACCCCCAAGGCCGGCAACGAGCCGCCATCGCTTTACCAGATCACCAGCAGTCCAGATCAGCAACCAGGCAAGCGCCAGCACAACCATCTGCGGCTTGATTGTGCACAAGGCTAAGATCGCCCCCGCTATCAACAGATGGTCGCGGATGACCAACCAAATTGCCAGAGCGAGCAACGGTCCCACGACCAATCCGAGTTGGCGGAGCCTCATGCCTTGGGCCATTTGAGGAGTCGCGAGAACGAACACAATCAGAGCCAAGGCGGTTGTCGGCGGCGGTCTCCACTTCAGGACGGACAGCCAAAGCCCAACACTCGCCGCCACCAGGACGGCCAGAACCATCGGAGCCCAGGTTCTCACGGTGTCGAATTCCAGGTGCGCTGCCGGCGCCAGCAGAAATACGACGTAAACGGGATAGGCAAAGCGTTGTTCATCAGTGATTGCACCAGGGTCATCGTAGGTTTGCTGGACGGCGTGCCCGTAAAACGCCGTTTGAATCTCGCGAGTTACCTCCGGCCCGTAAGGGTCCTTGCCTTCGAGCAGGACCGCCCGGGCCCCGAACCAGGGAGAATAGAGGTCGCCCATCAGCGCTTTCATGGTGCCGCCCTCTACGTTGACGTACTGCTCCCATGGTTGCAGGACTCGATGCATGTAGAGCCAGGCGATGACCGCGGCGAGGCAACCTAGCAGGAGCCAGAGCTGGCGTTTTGCTTGCATCCTTGGGTGCCTGAAGGAGTCAGGACTCGTGACCTGAGAACCATGACTAGAGGGCATTGGCGGTGGACGGCGCCTCTTGCACTTCGCGGTCTGGGCTCTCTTCTAGCCGGCAACTTCTTTGGCGCTGATCTCTTCAAAAAGCCCATCCACAATCTGGATCATTTCGTTATCCACGATGCGATTCTTGGCGATCGCCTCTTTCAGCGGAATGGAGACAATCTTGTTCGAGCGCAGAGCCGCCATGCAGCCGAACTCCGCGCGATGCACCATATCAATCGCGCCCAGGCCGTAGCGCGTCGCCAGGACGCGATCAAACGCGCTGGGCGAGCCTCCGCGCTGGATGTGCCCCAGGACAACGGCGCGGGTTTCATACGAGGTGCGTTTTTCGATTTCGCGCGCCAGGATGTTGGCGATTCCGCCCAGCTTGGCGTGCCCGAATTCGTCCTTGCCCATGTCCTGCAGGATGGGCGCGCCGTTGCCGCTTTCGGAGGAAAACTTTGCGCCTTCCGCTACCACAACGATGGAGAAATAGCGCCCGCGCTCGTGCCGCTGGCGAATCGATTCGGCGACCTTATCCACGTCAAACGGACGCTCCGGAATCAGAATTACATCGGCTCCGCCGGCGATGCCGCTGTAAAGCGCGATCCATCCCGCATCCCGCCCCATCACTTCGACCACCATCACGCGGTTGTGCGCTTCCGCGGTGGTGTGGACGCGGTCAATCGCTTCGCATACCACATTACAGGCAGTGTCGAATCCGAACGTGTAGTCGGTTCCTCCCAGATCGTTATCAATTGTCTTGGGCACGCCGACCACTTTGATCCCTTTTTCATGGAGCTTCTGCGCCACCGAAAGCGTGTCGTCGCCCCCGATGGCCACCAGCGCGTCAATCTTGTGTTTTTCAATGGTAGTGATGCAGCGGTCCACGCCGTCAGGGCGCTTCGAAGGATTTGTCCGGGAGGTGCGCAGAATCGTTCCTCCGCGAGGCAGAATCCCGCTCACCGCATCCAGGTCCAGCACCATGGTCTTGTCTTCGATCAGTCCGCGCCAGCCCTCCATGAAGCCGACAAACTCGTCGTGAAAATGAAAGACGCCTTTGCGCACGATGGCGCGAATGACCGCATTCAGTCCAGGGCAGTCGCCCCCACCGGTCAAGATGCCTATTTTCATCGTCCACTCCTGCGGTATGAGTTCTGCACTTCCGTTGGAATGCACCCCGGGCGCAGAGGCGAGATCAAGGGCCTCAAAACGCCGGAGCAGCAGTCGTTTGGAGACACTTAGAGTAACACTAAACGGATGTCTGCCGAAACCGATGACCGGTCAAGATGTGTATCCCCAAGCCGTCTTGAAGTGTCCCGATCATGTGGGTTGAATTCCGCAGCGAGATTCGCCACAATGCTCCGGCAGAGACGAAGATGAACAAGTTCTTGTCAGTCGTGGTTTGGGGTATGGTGGTTGCGGCGGGCACTCTAGCGGTCGGAGTGGTGGCCATCCGCCGCGCCGAACCCATCAACGCCATGTGGCTGGTGGTAGCCGCGGTCTGCAGCTATGCGCTCGGCTACCGCTTCTATAGCAAGTTCATTGCGGCGAAGATTCTCGCTCTCGACTCTCTCCGAGCCACCCCCGCCGAGCGCCTGGAAAACGGCCGCGACTTTCTGGTCACCAACAAGTGGGTTGTGTTCGGGCACCACTTCGCCGCCATCGCCGGGCCCGGTCCGCTGGTCGGTCCCGTTCTCGCCGCACAGTTTGGATATCTCCCAGGCACATTGTGGGTGCTCGCGGGCGCGGTGTTTGCGGGGTGCGTGCAGGACTTCGTGATTCTGCTTTTCTCCGTGCGCCGCGACGGCAAGTCACTCACCGAGATGGCGAAGGAAGAAGTTGGCCGGATCGGCGGATTCGTAGCCTACGCCGCGGTCATCGCGATCCTTGTCATTTTGCTCGCCGTGGCCGCGCTGATCGTCGTCAACGCTCTGAAAGACAGCCCATGGGGGACATTCACGATCGCGATGACGATCCCCATCGCGCTGATCATGGGTCTCTACCTTCGCCGCATTCGTCCGGGCAAAGTTTTGGAAGTTTCTGTGCTCGGTTTCATCCTGGTGCTGCTGGCGATATGGGGAGGGCAGTGGGCCTCGCAAACCCCGGCAGTCGCGCGCGTTTTCACTTTGCGCGCTCCGAGCCTGGCTATTCTGATCATCGTTTACGGATTCGCCGCTTCCGCCCTGCCCGTGTGGCTGCTGCTCGCCCCGCGCGACTACCTGAGCACGTTCGTAAAACTGGGAACGATCGGACTGCTGGCGATCGGCATTGTGGCGCTGCATCCGACCTTGCATATGCCGGCCCTGACTCGCTTTGTGGACGGCACCGGCCCGGTTTTCGCCGGGAAGATTTTCCCGTTCGCGTTCATCACCATTGCCTGCGGCGCCATCAGCGGCTTCCACTCCCTGATTTCGAGCGGGACTACGCCCAAGCTCATCGCTCGCGAGACTGAAACCCGGATGGTGGGCTACGGCGCCATGATGGCCGAGTCGGCTGTAGCGATCATGGCGATCACCGCGGCCTGTGTGCTTCAGCCAGGAGTTTACTTCGCGATTAACAGTCCGGCCGGCGTGGTTGGACAAGGCGCTGCGGCCGCCACCGCGACCATCTCTTCCTGGGGATTTCCGGTCACCGCCGCCGACATGCAGGCGCTGGCCCACGCTGTCGGTGAACAGACGCTGTTGAACCGCACCGGCGGCGCGCCCGCTTTTGCCGTCGGCATGGCGCACATTTTTTCGCAGAGCCTTGGCGGCCAAGCCGTGATGGCGTTGTGGTATCACTTCGCGGTCATGTTCGAGGCGCTGTTCATCCTGACCATCCTTGATGCCGGCACGCGGGTTGCCCGTTTCATGATTCAGGATGCGCTGGGCCACGTTTACCAGCCTCTGGGACGTACTAGCTGGTATCCGTCCACGCTTGCGACCAGCGCCTTGATCGTCGGCGCCTGGGGATACTTCCTGTGGCAGGGAGTCAGAGACCCGCTGGGCGGAATCAACTCGCTGTGGCCGCTATTTGGCATCGCCAATCAACTGCTGGCCACCGTGGCGTTGTGTGTGGCGACGACGATCATCATCAAGATGCACCGCACCAGGTATGCCCTCGTCACGCTGCTGCCTCTGGCTTGGCTGGTCGCGGTCACATTCACCGCGTCGTGGCATAAGGTGCTCGATCCTAATCCTCGGGTCGGATTTCTTGCGCAAGCGAAGGCTCTGGCGATGGGCCCCGCGACAGCCGCAACCCCGCGCCTCATCTTTAATAATCGGCTCGACGCTGCGGTTACGGCTGCTCTCGTCGTGCTGGTCGCGCTGGTGCTGATCGAATCCGTGCGCCAATGGTCGGCCGTGCTGGCGGGCAGGGAAGGGGCAATGGTTAAGGAAGCGCCATTCGTGATGACCCGACTAGCGGAGGAGAGAGGATGATCCGCCTGCTCCACGCCGCCCGAATCTTGCTCGCCACCTTGCGCGAGATTTTCGACGAGGCCGCCTACTCGCGGTTCCTCAGCCGCGTGCAGATGACTTCATCTCCAGCGGCCTATGCCGCGTTCTGGCGCGAACGGGAATCGGCCGAATCCCGGCGGCCAAAGTGCTGCTGACTCTCTGAGTTAGGTTCTCCACAGCGTTCCGCGATAGACTGCAGGAGCATGCGGGTTCTTGGAATTGACTGCGGCGGGGAATACACGGGCTATGGCGTGGTCGAGATCCATCCGAGCGGGAAGCTGTGCTGCCTGACTTGTGGCGCCATCAAGCTTTCCGTGCGCGAGCCGCTGCCGAGGCGCCTGTCCCGCATCTACATGCAACTCGGCGCCATCATTGCCCAGCACCAGCCGGATGAAGTCGCCATTGAAGATGTCTTCTATGCCCTCAACGTAAAGTCGGCGCTTAAACTTGGGCAGATTCGCGGCGTCGCCATGCTGGCTGCTTCCTCCGCCGGACTAGAAGTCGCGGAATATTCTCCTTTGACGATCAAGTCTTCCGTCGTCGGCTTCGGGCGCGCCGAAAAGCACCAGGTTCAGAACATGGTGATGCGTCTTCTGGAGCTTGCAGCCCCGCCCGAACCCCTCGACGTCTCCGATGCCCTGGCGATTGCAATCTGCCATCTCCACACTTTTGCAACTCTGAACCGGCAGCGCGCTGCTGGCCAATGACGCGCTCCGTCGAAGTTTTGGCATAATCAGTTGAAGCAGTCCGTGAGGCGGTTTCGCCATCATGTTGAGGAACCTTGTCCTGCCAGGAGAGGCACACTCGCTTACTGCGCGGTTGCGGGGGCAGATCTCTCGCACGCCGTTACTGTGCCTATTATTGGCTCTGGCGTGCAGTCTTCCATCGCTGGCTGCCGGGCCGGCCACGGTCAGTTTTTCGCTTGATTTTCCGAACTCGGATCCCGAGGCCTATCAGATCACGGTTGCCTCGGACGGCCATGCCAGCTACCAGTGTTCGGCGAGAGTCTCTCTTGAATCCGACGACCGTGACGCCTACCAGAGCGAATTCACGATCACTCCTGCAACCGGCGCCCATATTTTCGATCTGGCCGCACAGGCACACTATTTTTCCGGAAAGATCGATTCAGGGAACAAGAAACTGGCTTTCACGGGAGCCAAGAAACTCGCATACAAGGACGGGGAGAAGGAATTTGCTGCAGATTACAATTTTTCCCCCTTTCCCGCCGTGCAGCAGTTGACGGTGTTGTTTCAGAGCCTGGCTGCAACGCTGGAATTTGGCCGCCGCCTTGCGCACGAGCACCGCTACCAGAAGCTCGCCCTCGACGACGAACTCAAACAGATGGAGACTAAGATCCACAGCGGCGATCTCATCGAACTGCAGGCAGTCAAACCCATCCTGCAGCAGATCTATGACGACCAATCGGTGATCAACGTAGTCCGCGCCCGCGCCCAGCGCATCATGGAGATGCACCACGACGGTGCCGGCGGCCGCTAGGCGCACTCCAGGTGTGCAACCGACGTGAAGACAGCTTGGTAGGCTGAAATGGCCCAAATAGGCTGGTTTGCCGGTGGTAACTTGCCGGTGGTCCGGTTGGCCATGTCCCGATAAACACCAAGTTTTACAACGCTCCTGCGAAAACCGTGCTCTAATGAGGGGGAAGTTCTCGGGGGTTGTTATGTCCAAACCGCATCTTTCCAGATTTGGTCTTGTTCTGCTGGCCCTGTGTACTTTGCTGACACTGCCCGCGCTGGCCGATTCGCAGGCCCGCATCGTTCGTTTGAGTGATGTGCAGGGAACCGTGCAGATTGACAAGAACACGGGCGTGGGTTTCGAGAATGCGTTTACCAATCTCCCCATTACGCAGGGGGCGCAGGTCAAGACCCTGTCGAACGGCCGCGCCGAAATCGAGTTTGAAGACGGCAGCACGCTGCGCCTGGCTCCCGCGACGACGGTTCAATTCAGCGAACTGAGCGTGAGCGACTCGGGGCAGCATTTCTCCGTGGTCAATCTGGTGCAGGGCATGGCCTATGTGAACTGGCTGGGCAAAGATGAGATCACGATGAACTTCTCGCAGGAGAAGCTTGCCCTGGATCATGCCGCCCACTTTCGCGTAGACGCCTCGGCTGAAATCGCCAACGTGGCGGTGTTTAAGGGCGATGTCGAAATTGAAGGACCCGCGGGTAAAGTCGCCGTCAGCAAGAAGAAAACCGCGACTTTTGACGCCGCCGACAACGACAAGTACACCCTCGCCAGCAATATCACTGACGCTCCGCTCGATTCCTGGGACAAGGAAGCGATCAGCTACCACCAGCAATATGCGAAGAATAATTCCTCACCGTACGGATACGGCGCCAGTGATCTGGGCTATTACGGCAACTACACGAATGTCCCCGGCTACGGCATGATGTGGCAGCCGTACTTTACCGGCGTCGGCTGGGATCCTTTTATGGACGGCGCGTGGTCGTGGTATCCGGGCTTCGGATACATGTTTGCGTCTGCCTATCCCTGGGGTTGGCTGCCTTATCGCTACGGTAACTGGAACTTCGTTCCGGGATTCGGCTGGATGTGGCAGCCGGGCTTGTGGAACACCTGGGTTGGCGTGCCTCGCTACGGATCCGGAGTCTTGGTTCACCCGTTGGTGGCTCCCACAGGCGTAGTGAAAACAGTCGTGGTCGGCAAGGGTGGGCCGGTTTCGACTCTCGCTCCGACCCGGTTGGTCGTGAATTCCGGTTCTGCCGGCCTGGGAATTGCCCGCGGATCGCTGGGGAACCTGCACAACCTGAACACTCAGGTAGCCAAGAGCGGTTCTGCCGTGGTGCATCCCGCACCGGCATTTTCGGCCAGCAGCGGCCGGGCGTCAGGCTTCAGCGCACCGCACAGCGGAATGGCCTCAAGCCCGTCCACCGGGACGCACAGTTCGTCGTCGAGCGGGCACAGTACCGGCAGCGGCGGGACACATCACTAAGCCACCGAAATGTCTAGAGACCAGGGGCGGCCAGGATTGGCCGCCCCAGCCTTTTTCTGGAAGAATTTCTTTACCCCGAAGAATCTCGCTTGGCTATAGATCAGCGCGCAACAGGATTTTGCGCGGCGTGATATGCGGCCGGCGCTTGACCTAGCAGCGCCAGAAGTGGACAGAGCCAAAGCGCCAGGCTCGCAGAGTTACGGCGAGTGCACAACGAACTGACCGCTGCGCTTTCATGGCAAGCGCAACGATTCAATCAGGGCAGAGCACGCGATCTCGACGTCGGCAAAATGGTCTCTCAGCCCCATACAACCCACCACCACCTGAGTTCCGTTGGTATCTACCTCCGCGCGTTTCCCCATCCAATCGGTCAGGCCTTTGCGGAACCCGAGGGTAATGATGGAGGCGGGTTTCCCGTCAATCTGCCGGGTTTGTGTGCTGATCGTCGTGTACGTGCCGGGAGCCCTCTTGTTTTCGGGATCCACCAGTTGATGCCAGCGCACCTGATCGGCTCCGTTGGAGTCTTGAGCACCGCAATCGCCGCCCGCGGGCCCTGCCATCAGCAGAAACGGCGATCCTGTCACCATGAATTCGAACGCATACTGCTTGCACTCGGAACTGACCAGGCGAGCCTCGGCCGGAACCAACACCGATGCGTCCCAGCACTGGTGCACGCCGGTGCAGTATTGAAAGGCCTGAACTTTAAGGCCGGAAGGCACCGTGCTGCCAGCCTGATTGGAGAGTGAAGACGGGATTCCTGCCGACGCGCCGGGCGCGCCGGACGCGCCGGACGGATGCTCAGCCTTGGCTTGTGAGGCTGCGTCCTGCGAAGAGTGTTCTTTGATACGAATCGATTGGAATGCCACATCGCATTTCTGCCAGACGTTGTTCAGATCCTGATCCTCGCGAGCGAGTGCTTCGCGGGCGTACGCCTTCTGGTTGTATGTCGAGCGCGGATTGTTCAGGATGTCGCGACTGCGGCTGTCGGTCGGCGCTGCGCAGAATACGGGATAAATGCTGTCGGCGGCTCTCACAAACCAGACATTGCCGCTGACCGTCTGTCCCAGCAAATTCGCAGCGGCCAGGCCACACTGATATGTGTTGTGGGAGGCTGACGGGTTCTGGCTGCAATTTGCGGTCTGCGAATAGGTGTGGGCAAATTGGGAAGCTGCGTCATGGAACGCCTCCTCCCCGGCGCCGTGTGGCAGCAGAAGCGTGTTTGCCACCAGTACCAGGGAACGCTTGCTGCCTACGCTCGGGCCGGATAATACTGCGCCCGAGGCATCGCGCCCCGCGACGGTATAGGGGGCAGGTACCCATATCCGATAGTCGCCGGCGTTGTATGTCTTGAATCCGCCCGGCGCACTGTCGTTCTGATCCTCCGAGAGTTCGTTAGCCACTTGCTGCGCCTGATTGACATCGGCCTGTCCCTGCGACTCTTTTTGTGCGCGCGCTTGCCGGGCCACGTCGGCCAAAGAGCCGCTTTGCTGCCCGAACGCAGGTGTCCATGCGAGACACAGCAGCATGGCCATTGCCCCGCACTTCAGGATTGCACCAGAGTTTGTTTCCGCTGAACGTATCGATTCGGGCATGAAAAGGAACTCCCCCAAGTCTGACCAGCTTGGCCTTTGCTAGTTTGAGCCTTGCGGCGCACTTGCCGGTTGCAGTATGGCGTCGGCGATGGCGACTATCCGTGAATAGTCGTCTCCCCGAGCTCTCCCTGCTAGGGTAGAGGACAAAAATCGAGGGAGAAAGTTACTGATGTACTAGGACTGACGCCCGGTTTTTGCCGGGATTTATGCTGCTTTTGTACCGTTTTCTTTGGGTTCAGCGGAACCCAACCTCGATCCAACGAGTCGTGATCGGGAGCGTTTTTCTGCAGCGACAACCTCCCGGATAAGAAGACTCGCGAGACTGAGTTCGATCAATCACCAGCGTTCTCCTGCTGCAGGGTCGCCTCCGGCAAGTCAAATGGAA
>Ga0209415_10015085_pt1 | contig 12571 bp, 12 predicted proteins | sample PeaSoiSIISIP2007_FD_187696 | JGI IMG/M metagenome (GOLD analysis project Ga0209415, IMG submission 187696) | Peat soil microbial communities from Weissenstadt, Germany - SII-SIP-2007 (SPAdes) (version 2) | ecosystem: Environmental > Terrestrial > Soil > Wetlands > Peat | place: Germany...
CCGAGGGCCTCCGCTTGGCGAAGGAATCCCACCTCCCGCAGCCCCGCTCGAGCGGCCACCGCCCGCAGGCGGGTGAAGTTGACGAACACCGAAAGGTCTGAGCTCCCCGGGTCCGCGATGGGATCGTCCAAGACCCGGTGACGCCGCACGGCGCTGAGGGTACCGGAGGGGTGGGCGGAGAGTAGTTCCGATTCCTCCATCCCGTAGTCGAGTACCAAGAAGCATCCGGCCACCAAGTGGTCGGCGACCTCGCGCAGAATCCCTTCGGCCATCGGGGAGACCTCGAGAACCGTGCCAGGGGTCGCCGAGCTGGGGAGTCCCGGCAGAGGGATGGGACGCGTTCGGGGAGCGTGAGCCGAAACCCATCCGTCGTTCGCGAGTCGGACCCCCAGCTCCAACCAATCCTGACCGTCCCACTGGAGACGACGCGCTGGCTGGGCGTCCAAGAGTTCGTTCGCCAGCACGAACCCCATGAAAGGTCCGTCCGCCCCGACTCCGCTGGCCGCTCGGACCGGGATCCCGACGGACTGACCCGTGGCGGACACCCGTTCAAAGGCTCTCGCGGAGAGCGACTCGGACCGGTCGACGAGAACATACTCGACCCGCTCTCGCATGCGCGGGTCGCTCGCGATTCCCGCGACGACGGACTCGCCCAAGATGCCATCTCCCGGACCGACCTCCAGGACGCGCAGCGTACGTTGCTCCGGCAGCGCACGGGCGGTCGAGAGCACCCGCTCGGCGATGGCCCGTCCAAAGAGAGGACTGACGTGCGCGGCCGTGTAGTAGTCCCCGCTCCGCCCGAACGGGGACGACTCGCGTGCGTAGAACCCGACCCCGGCGCCGTAGAGGGCGATCTCCATGAACCGGTCGAACGGGACGAACCCGTCCGGGTCCGAAGATCGGTGGAGGTGCTCGAGGATCCGCGCGCGCCGTCCTTCGTCCATCGCCGACCCCGTCGGCGCGGGTTCGCTCATCCGCGGGAGCTCAGCCGATGTACCCGAGGTCTTCCCGGGGCGTCGGCCCGGAGGAGGGCGTTCCCTCGGTCGACCGGCCCTCGGCCTCGTGGATCTTCTGCGCGATCCGGTCGACCTCGTGCGCCTTCGCCTCGAGCGCCGTGAAGTCGACGTCGATGTGCAGGATCTTCGACAGCACCTTGAGGACGGCTTCCGCGCTGCGGGGGTCGACGAAGTAGCCGCTCGTCTCGCCCATCAGGCAGACTCCCTCCATCCCGAAGAGCCGCCCCAAGCCGAGGAAGAGGCCGCTCGCGCCGATCAGGCCGCCGCCGGGGTCGTTGCGCGAGAAGACCACGCCGAACTTCTTCATCGTCTCGACCAGCTGGGCATTGGTGGCGGCGCCGAGCACGCGCGGCTCGTCCACCACGCGTCCCTGCGCGAAGCCCGCGAGCGTGAACACCTCTCGGACGCCGAGGTCGTGGCAGTAGTCGAGCACCCTCTGCGTGATCTCGTACTGGCCCTCGGGGCTGATGCCCTGGTAGTCCCCTCCGAGCACGAGGACGTCCCGGGGGGAGCTCGCCGGGCCCTTCCAGTAGTGGAGGTCGTTCGAAACGAGGCGGATGATCCCCTCCTCGCTCACGTAGACTTGCGGAGGGAAGAACTTCGAGTAGATCGTGGCGAGCGGCTTCGCCTTGAGTTGGTCGCGGAGGTAATCGGCGGCGAGCTTTCCGACATTGCCCACCCCGGGGAGCCCCTCGATGAGGACCGGGTCGCGCAGTTGGACCTTCTCGAGCGTGCGGATCACGACGTCTTCCAACGGTGTTCGACCTCCCCCGAAGCAGCCGGGCGTCGCCAATAAAGGTTAGCTAACGGCGAGGTAGGCCGCTATCGCGACGCGTCGGTCCGCTCTTCCACGTGCCAGCCGTTCTCTCCCAGTTGAGCGTTCCAGATGTGGGTGAGGTCGGGCCGGTTCGCGACCTTCTCGATGGAGAGCGTGTGGGCGAAGTGGTCGAGCCGCGGCTCGGCCTTCAGGTCGATGACGAGGTCGGCGAGGTCCTGGAGGAGACCGAAGACCGAGCGTTCGTGGGCGACGGAGTGGGCGGTGAGGAGGGCATGCCCCCCGATCGTCTGGCAGCGGTGGCGGATCTGGCGGGCGACGGTCGTCAACTCTTGGGGTTCCATCACTTCCAGGAAAAAGTCGACGGAATCCACGACCATCCGGAACGGGGAGTCGATCTTCGCGAGGTCGGAGAGCATTCGATTCGTGAGGCTGAACGGGGTGAGCGCCCGGTCCTGGGGTCCCTCGTCGACTAGGTCGCTCAACGAGATCCCGCCCTCGCGCGCCTTGGCGACTTCGAGCCCCCGAACGAGCACCCGCTCGAAGTACTCGTCTGCGAGGTTGACGATCTTGATCTCTCCGGGGTCCCATCCGAAGTCGTCGAACGCCTTCTTGACGTCCTCAGTCCGCTCGTACGTCGTGTAGAAGAGGACCGGGACGTCGCCTACTCCGGCGTGCGCGAACTGCTTCGCCAGCAGCGGCGCTCCGGAGCCGGAGCTGCCCGAGAGGAGGGAGAGCCATCCCGGCGGCAGAGCGGTCCAGACCGGCTGGTCGATCTCGGGGATTCCGAAGACGCGTTGCGGGTCCGACACGGTCAGTGTCCCGCCCGCGCCACGTCGATCGTTTCGTCGACGACGAGGTTGAGCATCTGCTCGATTCCCGTGGTCTCCTCCTCCGAGGTCTCCAGGACGAGGGTGAGCACCCCTCTCGCTTTCAGATTGTTGATGAGGATGTGGAAGAACTCCGATAGGAGCTCGGGCTGGTTGTGGATCGCGAGCGAGTTCACGCTGTCGATCACGACGATCGACCGCGGATGCGGAAACTTGCGGAGCAGGTACTCGATCCGCAGCATGATTTCCTCGAGCGCCCGCGGGCTCTCCACGTAGGTCGCGTTCGGCAACGGGTTGGCGTAATTCATCATGATGTGACTGATCGCATCGACGAAGGAGATCCGGTCCTGGGGAACATCGAGCGCCTGGGCCAAGGTCCAAACGAACGCGGCCGGATTCGTGACCGTGAGGTAGATAGTGTGGGCGTTCGTCTCGCTCCCGACGTCCCGCAGCGTCGCGTTCAGGACCGCGAAATAATGGTCGGCGTACTCGCGCGGGTCGAGCTTGAGCGCCACCGCGCTGCCGCTCGGCAAGGCCCGGAGCCGTTCGCCGATGTCGACCTGGGGCACGGCCTACGCGCCTCCCTCGCGTCCCCCTTTCAGGTGCGGGGCCATCAAGAGGCCGATCGGGGTGAGCTCGATCACGAACTGGGCGTGGGAGTGGGCGGTCCCCCTCATCTTGACGATCTGGAGCACCCTCAGGATGTCGCCCATGCGACGAGAGTTCCACAGTAGGATGACTCCGTCCACGATCGCCTCCTCCACGCCGTGCAGCGAGTAGCGGCCGGGGGTCGGACCGATCTCCGAGACGAGCAAGGACGTGCAACCGACCTCGTTCAGTTCCTGCCCGAGGCGCAGCATGAAGTCGCGGATCTGCTCTTCCCGCCGGATCCGGTAACACACCGAGGTGAGGCTATCGAGGACCAGCCGGCGGATGCCGAGCGAGCGAACCAGGTCGCGGATGGACCGCAACAAGATCCCGATCTCCTCGGTGGTGAGCTCCTCACGTCCGAGGCCCAACCGTTCGTAGATCTGCGGGAGGTCAACGAACACCAACGAGCCGTTCTCGACGAGGTCCGTGTGGAAGAACTCGAAGGTGGAGAGATTCTGGATCAGCTTGCGGGAGGCTTCGGTCACGGACAGGAACAGCGAGCGCTCCCCCCGCTCGGCGCCCCGGACCAGGAACTCGAGGCAGAGCGTCGTCTTGCCCGTGCCGACGCTCCCCGCGACGAGGACCATGTTGCCCCGAGGGATCCCTCCCTCGAGGATGCTGTCCAGCCCCTCGATGCCCGTGAGGCACCGTTCCAGAACGATGGCGGGCGCCAGCAATCCGTCCGTCGCAGGGGTCACCGGCGGCGCGGCGGGCGGCACTTCCATCGGTAGAACGAGCCGTTCCGTGCCTAAGAGGGTTGTGGCGCGCCGGCACGTCAAGACTGGACCTGCGAGCCGGACTCGCGAATCATCGTCTCAATCCTATGCGGGTCCAGCACCCAGACCGTCCCGGCCGGGGTCCGCTCGAAGGAGACGATGGCCCCGGCCCGGCCGAGCCGCGCGCCGGCGCCTCGAATGGCATGACCCTCCGGGTCGACAGAGCTCCTTAGTTCGGCCAACGAAACGCGCAACGATCCTCCGTCGGGTAAGGAGGCAATCCGACCCCTGATCCAATCGAGAACAGCCCCGACCGTCGCGGGGCGACGAGGGATTTCGCCGTTCTCCGGCCGGGCCGGCGGAACTTCTGTCTCGGAAACAAGCCCTCCCGTGTTGGATTCAGGGGGCGGCGGTCGACCCACCGTGCGAATCCACGCTTGTGAGTTTCCCTTTCCTAGGAGGACTGCGGCGTGTCCTCGGGGGAGTGCCAAGAGCTCTTCGACCGAGATCCCGTGAACGGTCCGCGAGAGCTCACGAGCCTCTTCGGGAGAACCGCGGAAGGCAACGAAGTCCGATACGTTGGTCCACAGCGCCTCGGCGACCGTCTCCGGGAGCGCGCGGACCGTCTGCGTCGCGAGGACCACGTGCACATTCCGTCGGCGGGCGAGTCGCAACATCTCGGCAAGACTCTCGTGGGAGAACCACTGCGCCTCGTCGAGGATGACGAACGTCTTCGCGTTGGCGGGCCGCGCGAGCAGCTCCGACCAGATCAGAGCCAGGTACACTGCCAGGAGGTACCGTGCTACCGATTCGCCGACCCCCGCCGCTTCGCCGGAGATGATGGTGATGCGACGGGATCGAACGAGGTCTTGCAGACGGAAGGTCGGGTGGGGTTCGCAGAGCATGCGCCGCAGCACATCGCTGCGCACCACTTCGTACAGAAGTCGGCGGGCCCCCTCGGCGTCGTCCGGGCGTTCGCGGACGCGCGCCGAGAGTTCCCGGAGCGCGGATTGGGATTCAGCGGGGAGGACCTGGTGCGTCCTCCCGCCCGTCGCTAACAGCGTGTGCGCATCAGAGAGCGTTCCGCCAGGAATCTGGGCGGCGGCCGCGATGGCGCGGGTCAGCATCTCCTCCAGTCGGGGACCCCAAAAACCGGAGTCCGAGTAGCGCCCCGATCGTACCCGGCGCAGGGCATGAACGATGTCGTTGAGTCGTCGGTCCGAGAGCACCGGGTCCGATCCCTCCCCGCCGATACCTTCGAGGGCGTTGATCCCGCACGCGAGGTCCTGCGGGGTCACCCAGACCAATCGCGATCGGTCGTCCGTTGAGAGCCCGGCGGCGAACGCTCGGGCGGTCTCTCCGAGTGGGTCGAACAACACGAGCCCCCCCAAGGACGAGGCCTTGTGCGCGACGGCCACGAGCGTGGAACTCTTGCCCATCCCAGATTCACCGAGAACCGCGAGGTGTCGACCCTGACCGGACTCTAGGGTCGGCCCCACGATCTCGCCGGAGATCGACCGGCCCAGTGGCAGGACCGACGCGCCCGCTGGGACGGAAAGCCCGCTCAGACACAAAGGAGCGTCCGCGCCTGGGAGGATGCACGCAAGCTCCGCCTCGGACGTCGGGAACCACGGTCCGTGACGCAGAAGCCCGAGCCCCCGTCGGCCGAACCGGATCCCATTCCCACGCTCCGAACGAACCGCGGCCTCGATAGCCGCCCGGGCTCGTCGCGTCTCGAGCTCGGGTGTATTCTCCGTCGGAGTTGCAACGTACACTTCGGTCTTCCAGAACAGCGGATGGGTTTCAGAAACGTTCGAAGCGACCGTCCGGCCCGTGGCGGCCCGGTTCTCGGAACCCCGCGGTGGGGCTGACCTGCGCAGCCGGGACTCCTCTTCCTCGATACGCAGGCCCTTGCTCCACGCCGCCGGAGCAGGGGAAAAGCGCCACCGCACCTCGAAACCGGGAGGCAGGGCCGACATGGCATTGACGAGGGCGTCGCTCACGGAAGGACCGTCCAATGTTTCTCGCAGAGTTTCCGGCCAGCCACGGACCCGTCGCCCCCAGCTCGGGATTGCCAACCGATCCGGTTCCGCCGGGGGCGCTCGGACCCACCCGCCCCGACCGTAGGTCGGGAGTAGGATTCGGGTGATCCACCGCGCCCCCGACGGGGTGCTGCAGCCGAGGGCGAGAACCGGGGACGGACCGGAGGTTATCCTGATCGAGAATGCGGTCCCCAGGCCGTGGCCTGCTCGAAGGGCCGACGTAAGATTCTCCCGAAACTTGAGCGCGTCCTGCAACCGGACCAGACTGTGGCCCACGGGCCGTCGCAGCCAACGAACGGTGAAACCGAGCGCCGCCTTCGGGGCATCCGACCCGAGCACGCGTTCTCCTAAGGCGCACGAGGGATGGACCCCTCCGCGCCTGTGAAACATGAACGATGCGCCGCCACGTCACTCTCAAGTAGCCGGGACGCCCCCGAGAGTCGGAGTCCGCCTCGATCTGTATGTCCGCGCTGGAAGAGCAGATCGTCGCCGTCGAGGACGAAATCCGCAACACCGCCTACAACAAGGCGACCCAGCTGCACATCGGGAGACTCAAAGCGAAACTCGCGGTCCTTCGACTCGAGCGAGAGACCCGGGCCAAGGGAAAGGGCGGCGGCGTCGGATACTCGATCCGCAAAAGCGGAAACGCCACGGTCGGCCTCGTGGGGTATCCCTCTGTGGGAAAATCCACCCTGCTGAACCGACTCACCGAGGCCGACAGCGAGACCGGCTCCTACGACTTCACGACCGTCTCGATCATTCCCGGCATGCTGCGATGGGGCGGCGCGTCGATCCAGATCCTGGACATGCCCGGGCTCGTCCCGGGCGCCTCCCGCGGGAAGGGACGGGGGCGAGAGGTGCTCTCCGTCGTCCGGTCGACGGACCTCGTTCTGTTCCTCGTGGACCCGGAGCACCCGAACATCCGGGCGCTCACGGCCGAACTCGAAGGAGCGGGCGTTCGGATCAATCAGCGCCCTCCCCGGATCGTCATTCAGCGTTCGGATCGGGGAGGGTTGACCGTTTCGAGCACGGTCCGGCTGACCCAACTCGCCGGGGGCGGGGCCGCGCAGATCGCCCGCGAGTTCGGCTTTCACAACGGCTCCATCGTCTTCCGCGAGGACGCCTCCGCCGACCAGTTGATCGATGTCCTCGCGGGGAACCGGGTCTACATCCTCGCGCTGTTCGCCGTGAACAAGGCCGAACTGATCGATTCGAAAGCCCAAAAGGAACTGGGCGCGATGATGCTCCCCTTCGAGCCGATCTTCATCTCGGCGCGCACGGGGGCGGGTCTCGATACCCTCGTGGACCGGATCGGGACCAGCCTGAAGTTCATCCGGATCTACGTCAAGCCCCCGGGCCGTCCGCCGGACCGCGAGGAACCCGTTATCCTGCGCACGGGAGACTCCGTGGCGGCCTTGCTGCGTCGGCTCCCCGGTGACCTCAATCGCTCGTTCAAGGCGGCCCAGATCTGGGGGAAGAGCGCTCGATTCCCCGGCCAGACGGTGGGACGGGACCACACCCTTTCCGACGAAGACATCGTCACCGTGCTCGTCGCCCGGGGCGGCGCCCGCGCGGGCTAGCCGGCCGACCCGGCGCTCGGGCCGGGAGCCGCGACGAGCGCCCCCAACGCCCCCCGACCATGAAATGGCCCCGATGGAACGGCTCGAGGGAGACCGACGGGACGAGCGCGGTCGAGTCGGCGAGTCCCCCCTCGGCCGAATCCCGATGTCCCACGGCGGAGCGGTGGCGGCCCATGCTCGCGGTCTTGAGCGCGACGAGGATGCGCGCGCCCTCCCCGCGGAGCAGCAGCTCGGCATTCCGAAGAACGATGTCGATCTGGTCGGCCTGCGCGATGTCCACATACATCCCGTCGGCCGGCGGAACGAGCGCTGCGTAGGAAGTCGGGTCCCGCGCGTCGGCGAGGATCGGCCGCAGGTTCGGCCATCGTTCGGCGAGAGCGAGGAGGCGAGCGAAGGGTCGAAGGCTCCGTTCGACGGCGTAGAGCCGACCCTCGGGCCCGAGCATGTCGGCGATGTGCGACGCGGTCGTTCCGCTCGCGGCCCCCAAGTAGAGCCAGCGCTCTCCGGGGGCGGGCAGGTCGCCGGTCCAGCCCCGCAGAACGGCGGCGGCCAGCTTCGATCGGGAGGCTTCGAACAGCCGGCTTCTCCGGTCCGAGATCTCCGTCCAACGCTCCCCGTACACGGGGGGTGGGTCGCCGACCGCTTCCGTCCAGAGCTCCGTCCGTTCGGCGCGGACCACCTCGAAAAGCCTCGGCGACCCAGTGACGGGACGGAAACTGCGAGCTGGCCTCATCGTCGTCTCCTTCGCAGCAACTCGATGCGACGGTCTCGCCGGGCGACGAGGCCCGAACTGATGTCGCGATGAGTGTGGGAGTCGGCTCGGATCGCGATCGCGGCCAGGGCCGCGAGGCTCCGGGCGTACGCCGCTCGGCGGCCGATCGGCACGTCCACCAACCGGTCGGCGCGGTAGATGATCCCGAACCTAGGACCCCGCTCGGGCGAGGGGCGGCGGCGACTGCCGAGGAGCTGAATCCGGGAGGCCGGCATTCGGGCGAGCGCGCCCACGCCTCCGGCGGCGGCGACCAGTCGAGCGGCGACCCGTGGCCCAACGACCGCCGAGAGGTTCGGGACGATCCCGCGCGCCTCGTTTTCGACGGTCCTGCGCAACGCGTCCCCGAGGTCGCCGAGAGCGCCTCTCGCTCGTCCCCAGGCCGCGAGATGCCGGTCCAGAGGGGAGTCCGGGACCTCGACGAACGAATCCGCAGCGCGGGCCTCGCGTCCGACCGACCGCTCGACCCGCTCCTCTTCCCGAGCGAGGGTGATCAGCACCTCCTCGGGCGCGCGGAGGCCGCGTTCCAATCGAAGATGGGCGAGGGCGAGGAGGAATCGCCGTTCCAAGGTGGCCTCCGTGGGCGGGAGGACGGTCCGAGCCCGTCGAAGTTCCTCGATCGAGCAAACCTCGACGAGCCGTCCGGTGCATTCGGCGATGGCCCGCGCCAAGCGAGGGGTCGACGCGAGGAGTCGAGATTCTGCCGGAACCGACTCGAGGGCAGCGAGCACCCGAGTCGGTACGTCCGAACGGCTCATCGTCTCGAATCGGGAAGCGGCCGCTCGCGGGTCGGCGTCCAGCGGGAACGGCCCGAGTGCTCGAGAGGGGTCCGCCCCGACCACGAAGAGATGAGGCCCGCTCGCGACGACGAGCGTCGGCCGCACGCGCTAGAACTCCGCGAGCGTTCTTGACGAGAGAGTAAGTCCGTGACCGACCTGCCGTTCCATGTCAGTACCCGTAGCCAGCCCCCTACCTCTCATTTTCCCCCGCCGAAGCTTTGGTTGGAAATACGGACCTACAACCAAACGTGCGAAAAACGGCTCGGGCGAGTCCGCTAATTGTCGTGAAGGATGTACTCGAGGTCGGGCCGTCTCATCTCGGCCCGGACGTAATCGACTCGCTCGCGAATCGTTGCCTCGGTGCCGAATCGTTCTGAGATCTCTTCGACACGTCGGAGGCGTCCCGCACCGACTCCCCCGATCGCGTTTCGGAGTATCTTTTCGGCGTATGTCTTCCAACGCCGAATCATCAACCTCGTGTACCAAACTGCAGCCGCCGAGGCGAACCGGATCCCGTCGCGCTCGGTCGATTCTTCCTCTCGGAGGAAGGCGAAGAATTCCTCGTCGGTCCGGTCCCCGGCGAACGTTGCGGCGTCCAGAATGTCGAGCGGGACACCGGCCGCGAGGATCCGAAAACGTGTGACTCCCCCCTCTTCCCACTCGAACTTGAGTTCGGGTTCGTCGCGAAGCTTCGGTACCGTCTCCGCGTAGTCCCCCGTCGTCACCAATACGTCGACGTCGTCGGTGGTCGAGACAGACTTTCCAATCGCCTGACCGCCGACCACGATATACCGGACCCCGTGCCTGCGAAGGATTTGGTCGGCCCGCTCGATTTCGGGTTCGGTCATGGAGACACCGTGCGCCGGGGGTTGTTCCGTTCGACCCAAGCCAGGTCGGCCTCCGGCAGCTGCTCTCCGACGACCGGCAGTCCCGGAACGAACTCCTGGAGCCGGACTTTGGTCGCGAGGCGCTCGAGTCCCTCGTTCCGGACCCGACGGTACAGCTCGCTCGGATTGTACTTGCCCTGGTTCCGGAGGACGACCGCTCGAGCTGCGAGCGTGTCGACTTTGAGCAGGAACGTCACGAACTCTTCGAAGCCGGGCTCTCGCAGCGCATCCCGATCCCGGACGGGGACGACTCGGTAGCGGGACTGGACCTGATTCGCCAGGTCGGCGTACACGAAGAGAAGTGGGCGGAACTTTTCGGGATAGCCGTTCTGGGTCACCCAGTCTGACGTGAGAAGGGCTAGAGGCAGGCCGCGGCGGCGCCACCGCTCCACGTCCTCCACCGACTGCACGCGGGGCAAGTATCCGACGCGGGGACGTCCCTTCGGCTTGGGGACCGGTACGGCAACTGCCCTCGGAAGGGGATGCTCACCCGCCTCCCGGAAGAGTGTGGTCTCGAGCCTCATCGTGGGTCCCCTCGTTCGATGGAACCGGTTCCTAAGTATATATAGTAGATTACCGGGGCAATCCGACACTCCTGACCTTGCTCCCGTTCTCCCTATGGAGGGAGAACGGGTTCAAGCAATGTTACGAGTGAAACGCAGCGAGCCCGAAGTGCTAGGGGGCCTATCAGAATTCCGCGAGAGATTTCTGGAAGCGATGGCGTTCCTCAGGAACTTCCACCGGGTAGCGCCCGGTGAGACATCCGAGGCAGAGAGCCTCGGCCTTCAATCCGATCGACTCGACCAGACCGGGCATGGAGAGATAATGGACGGTATCGGCCCCGATCACGGCCGCCACCTCCTCCTCGGTGCGGTTGTGAGCCACCAGCTGGCGCCGGTCCTTCATATCGACGCCGAAGTAGCAGGGCGCGCGGATCGGCGGGCATCCGACTCGGACGTGGACCTTCGAGGCACCGGCGGACCGGACCATCTGTACGATCTCGCGAAGGGTCGTCCCCCGAACGATAGAATCGTCGAGCAGGACGACGCGCTTGCCTTTGAGGAGGCCCGGGACCGGATGGAGCTTCACCTGGACCTCGAGCTCCCGCCGTCGCTGGTCCGGCAGGATGAAAGTGCGCTCGACGAACCGGCTCTTGATGAGAGCCTCGGCGTACGGGATCCCGGACGCTTCCGCGAATCCGAGGGCCTGGGGACGCGCCGAGTCCGGAACCGGCACGACCAGGTCGGCCTCGGCCGGGGACTCCTTGGCGAGTCGCACTCCGATTCGGTGGCGGACGTCGTAGACCGGTTGCTTATCCACGACGGAATCCGGCCGGGAGAAGTACACCCATTCGAACATGCAGTGGGCGGTCTCGCCGCCGTTCGGAATGTGCGAGGAGTGCGCAAGCTGGCCTCGTTCGAGAACGAGCACCTCTCCCGGCTCGACGTCGCGGATCGCCTTGCCGCCCATCAGCTCGAGCGCCACCGATTCACTGGCGACCGCGACCCCGCCTTCGATGACTCCGTAGACCAACGGCCGGATCCCGAGGGGGTCCCGGAACGCGAACACCCGATTTCCGACGAGGAAGACCACCGCGTACCCTCCCACCAGGCTCGCGCACGCCCGCCGGATGGCGGCCTCGAGGTCGCGGGTGTGCCCATATTCGAGCGCGATCGATTGGGCCATCATCTCGGTGTCCGCGTTCCCGAGCAGGTCGACGCCCTGGGCTTGGAGGCGGCGGCGTACGCGTTCGAAGTTGACGATGTCGCCGTTGTGAGCGATCGCGCCGTCCTCGTCGCGGATCTTGACGATGATGGGTTGGGCGTTCTCGAGGTCGGTCGCGCCGGTCGTGGGATAGCGAACGTGACCGATGCCGTTCGAACCGCGCAGCGAGTCGAGGAGCTCCTGCGAGAATATCTCGTGGACGAGACCCATCCCCTTCTGGTGATGCATCACGCCATGGCTGGTGGTCGCGATGCCCGCCGATTCCTGGCCTCGGTGTTGCAGGGCGCGAAGCCCGCGGAAGAGGAACGGGGCGGCGCCCTTGCCCTGGAGCGAAACCCCGACGACGCCGCAAAACTCCCGAGGAGGCATGGCACGACCGAAGGGCGGAGGAGGACCTCCGGTCGTACCTACCAGGTTACGGGTCTTAAGCGGTGCGATGCTGATTACTCCGACTTCAGCCGAAGAGGGCGGAGAGACCCTCGGCCGCCTCTTCCTCGGAGACGCCCTTCTCTTCCTTCTTCTCCTCTTCCTTCTTCTCGCCCTTGCCTTCCTTCTTCTCGGCGGGGGCCGCAGCCGCCGCCGGGGCGGCGAACGTCTCGGCCTTCGCGAGCACTTCGCCGAGGTTGACTCCCTCGAGCGAAGCCAGGAGGGCCTTCACTCGGGCCGTGTCGGGGGAGACCCCGGCCGCGTTCAGGACCCCGCTGAGGCCCTTTTCATCGATCGACTTTCCGGCTGCGTTGAGCAGCAGCGCACCATACACGTACTCCATTGTTCTCACTCCGTGGACTCTGGGGGAACCCT
>Ga0209415_10015086_pt1 | contig 12570 bp, 12 predicted proteins | sample PeaSoiSIISIP2007_FD_187696 | JGI IMG/M metagenome (GOLD analysis project Ga0209415, IMG submission 187696) | Peat soil microbial communities from Weissenstadt, Germany - SII-SIP-2007 (SPAdes) (version 2) | ecosystem: Environmental > Terrestrial > Soil > Wetlands > Peat | place: Germany...
CGTAGGCGTCTTTCTGCAACTTTGTGAAGTCTTCGCCGGCCGCCGCTCGCGTACGCAGTTCCTCGGACAGTTTCGCTTCCGCCTGCTCAGTCTTGGCCTTCTTGGCCTCCTCTTCTTCGGCCTTTGTTTCTTTCTTGTCCGCTGGCTTCTCGTCCTTATCTGCTTCTTTCACATCCGATGCGGCTTCGGCTTCCGGTTGCCGGAAGCGCGGCACAAACACACGATCCAGGTTGAACTGCTGATAGGCGGAGAGATTCTTCCGGTAATAGTCCTCGACGTCTTTGTCCGAAAGCTTGGTGGCATCGTCATTGATCTCACGCCTCAGTTCACTGTTGAGGACCTCGATCCGTTTTAATTTCATCAGCGCTTCGAAGCGCTCGCCCTTGTCCAGACCCTTTTCATGAGCGGCCTGGGCAAACGCCAGCATGTTCGGATAAACCGACGCCAACTGCTTCTTCAACTGCGGACTCGGCTTAGGCGCGATATAGCCTTCCAATTTCTCGAACTCGGCGCGCGTGATCACCGTCTTGCATTCGGTGGGCGCGGTCTTGGCTGCGGGCTTCGCCGGCGCAGCTCCCGCTTTCGCCGCCGCGGGCTTCGGTTGCGGCTTGCATACTCCTTTGATCGTGAGCACTGGCGCAGTCATTGCAACCGAATCTGACGTATCTGGAGGGTTGGCCGCCCGCATCGCCGACGCCTGTGGTGCCGCCGTGTTGCCAGGATTCGCGGGCGGCGCCGCGCTCGGCTGGGCTTGTCCCCACGCCAGTGTCCCCAACAACACACACATCAACGAACTCTTCCCCATAAAAAGTCTCCTCCAGGATTGGTGCTTCAGGATGTTGCCAACCTAATGTTGCCAACCTAAACCAAATATCCTAGCACGTCTGGGCTTCGGGCTTCAGCCGTCGGGCTTCGGCCAAGCCGTTGCTGCTGTGGCGCAGGGCTTAGCGCCCGCATCAACAAACAGCCGAAGCGGAGGGTCGAAAGCGGAAGCCCGAAGCCCGAAAGCCGAAGCCTGGGCTCCCGCTGGCGCAATCCTGCCGCAGCAGCGATAATTCCTGCATGTCGGGCAGCGCTGCCCTTTATTCTCCGGGATCGATGCGTGCGGAAAAACGCGCGGCTGCGGGGAATTCCGTTCTTGCTGCCGTGGTCATCACCGCGCTCAAAGCGGTCGTAGGGCTCAGCACCGGCAGCCTTGGGATTCTCTCGGAAGCGGCTCACTCCGCGCTGGACCTGATCGCGGCGCTCATCACGTTTTTCTCGGTAGGAGTTTCCGACAAGCCCGCCGACGCCGATCACCAGTACGGCCACGGCAAGGTGGAAAGTTTTTCCGCCTTCCTCGAGACCGGACTGCTGCTGCTCACCTGCGCCTGGGTCATCTACGAAGCCGTGTTGCGGCTGTTTTTCCGCCGCGTCGATATCGAGCCCTCGATCGCAGCCTTCGCCGTGATGCTGTTTTCCATGGCCATCGACTGGTGGCGCTCCCGCGTGCTCGGCCGCATTGCTATCAAGTACAACAGCCAGGCGCTCGAAGCCGACGCCCTGCATTTTTCCACCGACATCTGGTCCGGCGGCGTGGTCGTCCTCGGACTCATACTCGTCCTTTTGGGGCGCACATACCACATCGCGTGGCTGCGCAACGCCGATCCGGTTTCCGCCCTTTTCGTCGCCGGGGTTATCGTGCACGTCAGCTGGCGCCTGGCGCGGCGGACCGTAGATGTACTCCTCGACGCCGCTCCCGCCGGCGTGCGCGCCCAGATCACCGACGCCGTTTCGCACGTCGAGGGCGTTCTCGAGGTGGACCGCGTACGCATCCGCCGCGTCGGCAATCGCTACTTCGCCGATCTCGCCGTAGGCTTCGCTCGCACCGTAACCTTTCAGCGCTCGGAGCAGTTGGTCGAAGCCGTCACCGCCGCCGTGCAGCGCGTTCTGCCCGACGCCGACGTCACCGTCCAACCCTTGCCCCGCGCCCAGCGTTCTGAAAATACTTTCGACCGCATCCGTGCCGTCGCCACCCGCCACAACCTCAACGTCCACGACATCAGTGTGCAGGACCTCGCCGGCCAGCTGCACGTCGAGCAGCACGTCGAACTCGACGAACGCATGACGCTCAAACAGGCGCACGACCAGGTCACCGAACTCGAAGCCGACATGCGCCGCGGCGTCCCCGAGATTGCCGACATCCTCACCCACATCGAGAGCGAGCCCGCCACCATCGAGAAGCCGGAGGAATTAGTCAGCGACGCGCAACTCGAGCGCCGCCTCAAAGTGGCCGCCACGCAATTCCCCGAGATCCTCGACGTGCACGAGTTCATCATCAAGCGCGTCCGCGGACGCCTCTACGTTTCCTGCCACTGCACTTTGTCCGACGATCTTCCACTCTCCCGCGTGCACGATATCCAGACCGAACTCGAAATCCGCTTCAAGCAGGACGCCCCGGAATTATTCCGCGTCCTGATTCATCCCGAGCCCAGCACGGACAACCGGAGGTAGGAGGGGAATCATGATTGAAGCCAAAGCCATCTGGACCGACAACGAACGTTACCTCGGCGAGGCCAGTTCTCGCCATGCCATCGTGATGGACACCGCTGCCGAAAAAACCGCCAGCACTCCCATGGAACTCGTCCTGATCGCGCTCTGCGGATGCACGGCATCTGACGTCGTCGGCATCCTGCGCAAAAAGCGCGAACCGTTCACCCACCTCGAAGTCCGCGCCCAGGGCGAGCGCGCTTCCGGTTATCCGGCCGTCTATACCGAGATCAAGCTGATCTACCGCGTGGGTGGTAAAGTCTCGCACAAGGCGGTCGAAGATGCCGTCCGCCTTTCGAAAGAAAAATATTGTTCGGTCTCCGCCATTCTGGAAAGAACCGCCAAGATCACCGCCGTCATCGAATACGTAGAGGGTTAGTCGCCCACGCATTCATTGGCTCTTGGTAAGAATTGTCATCCCGACCGTAGCGTCCCGTTCCCGAAAGGGAACGGGACGCGAAGTGGAGGGACCTGCTGTTTTCGCGCCGGCTGCGCGGACTCAGCGGTTCTAAGTTATGACCCTGAAGCTCATCCTCTTCACCCAACCCGGATGCCTCTCCTGCGAATTGATGAAGGTCTACCTCGAGGCGCGCGAACTCGCGTTCACGGAGCGCGACATCACGTCTGACCCCGCCGCCCACCAGGAGATGGTCGACGAACACGACAGTCTCACGACCCCAACTTTGGTTGTATTCTCAGGCGACACCGGGGAAGTGATTGTCGGCTTCGATCCCGAACGCCTCGACGAGCTGATCGCCGCGTCACAATCGGCACCCGAGCCAAGCCTGAACCCTGAGCCCTGAACACCGACCACTGATTCCTACCCACGAGGCCGCGCATCCAGAACGTCACCAACCGTCCGAGCCCGCCACATCCCCTCCGGGGATACCTGTTCATCACCTCGGCCGCATTCCTCTGGGGAGTCTCCGCCGTTCTCGGCCGCGCCGTCTTCACCGGCAAGCTGGTCCTCAGTGGAGAGTCCGTTCACCCTATCGACCCGGTCATCCTCTCGCAGACCCGGACAACATTTTCCCTGCTCGTCCTTCTGCCCCTCCTGGTCGGCCGCCGCGGATGGCAGCGCATCGAGCTCCCCGCACCCGACCTCGTGCAGTGCCTCGCTCTCGGCATGCTGGGAGTAGCCGCCTCCAACTATTTCTATTACGTCGCCATTCAGCGCACCAGCGTCGCCATCGCCATCATCGTGCAATACACCGCTCCGGTCTGGGTACTGCTCTATGTCGTGGCGCGCCGCCAGCAGAAACTTTCGCTGCGGAAAGCCGCCGCCGTGGGCCTCGCCATGGCCGGAATCACCCTCACCATCGGCATAGTCGGCTCGAAATCGTCGCCCCTCCGCCTCGATTCCTGGGGCCTGTTCGCCGCGCTCGTGGCCTCCTTCTCCTTCGCCTTCTACAACCTTGCCGGACACCGCGTCCTCGCCCGCTACGATCGCTGGCGCGTGCTGGTGTGGACCCTGACCTCAGCCTCCGTCTTCTGGCTGGTAAAGAATCCGCCCTGGAAAATTCTCGCCGCCCACTACGCGCCCGCGCAGTGGACATTCCTCTTCGTCTTTTCCATGATCTCCGTCCTGGCAGCGTTTTCGCTGTACTTCCTCGGCCTGCAATACCTCGAGCCCACCCGCGCCATCATCGCCAGCTGCCTCGAGCCGGTCTTCTCGATCCTGCTGGCGGCGGCCCTGCTCGGCGAAGGACTCCGCCCCATCCAGACGCTGGGGATCGTGCTCGTTCTGTCCGCGATCGTGCTCGTCCAACTCCCCGGCCGCGGCCGCAACGCCTCACAGAACGCCTCACAGGATGTAGTCGTAGTCGAGCCCATCGAATAGCGGCACCCCCCGGGTAGGGCACGGCTTTAGCCGTGCCGTCAGCGTGCAAGGAATTCGGGCTTTAGCCCCTGAGGTTCGCATTCTCCCATCCGATGAGAGACCCATGGCCAGAAAGCAACCGTTCCACTCTTGGTACCTTCGTACCGCACGTGACAAGGTTTTTACATCCCAACCACCAATTATTGGCTACGCTCTTCTTATCCTGATCGAGAGATCCTGATCGAAGTGAGAGGTTTGCGTTATGCGAGTCCGTCCCACGCTCTACGTCCTGGCGTTTCTCTGCGCGTCTCTGTCGCCCTGCTTTGCCCACCACATGGCAGTGGTCGTCAACAAAGACAACCCAGTCGGGAATGTCACCACCACCCACCTGGCGAAAATTCTTCGCGCGGAAATCAGGAAGTGGCCTGATGGCAAAAATCTCGTCCTCGTCCTCCATAAAGATTCCGCCGGAGAAACCGAGACCCTGCAGCATCTGAACAAAATGTCAGCCGCGGAATGGAAGGCGACACTGGCGGCCCACAAAGACTCCATCGTCTTTGTCGAGACCGACGCCGATGTTCTCAAAGCGGTGCAGGCAGACTCAGGCGCCATCGGCTTGGTCGAAGAGCACTCCGTCGACGGCAGCATCACCGTAGTCAAAGTCGACGGCAAACTCCCCATGGAATCCGGCTACCTGCCGCATTAACGCGGTGAAAGAAATCGTAGAGACGTTGCTTTGCAACGTCTCTGCAGGTACCACCCGTGAAGCCGGCGAGAGCGCGGATGCCGCCGGCAGAGACGTTGCAAGCTACGTCTCTACGGATGCTTCGTTTTCGCCTCCGCGCTCCGCCACAACCGAAAATATCTCCGCGCCTTCCCCACATCGCGCCCAATCTGCTCCCGCAAGGCCTCCACCGAAGGAAATTTGATTTCCTCCCGCAGCCGCTGCAGAAAACAAATCTCCACTTCCGTCTCCGGCAACAACTCCAGCGGATGAAAATTCAGCAGATGAGTCTCGATCGCGAACAACTCCGCCCCAAACGTAGGACGATTCCCCACATTGGTCACCGAATCAAACTGCTCCGCGCCCACCCGCGTGCACGTAATGTAAACCCCATCCTTCGGCACCAGCTCTTCATAACGCGCCAGATTAATCGTCGGCACCGTGTACTTCGAGCCGTAACCGCGCCCGCGCCCCGGCGTCCCCAGAATGCAAAAAGGACGCGCCAGCAGATGCCGCGCCCGGCTCACCCGCCCCTCGCGCAGCAGCTTGCGGATGTGGCTGCTCGACACCGGCTCTCCCCGCAGCCGCATCTCGGGATAAGTCTTCACCTCAAATCCCATCTCCTGCCCGCAGTCGGCCAGCATGTGAACGTCGCCTGCAGCCTTGTGCCCGAACCGGAAGTTATAGCCTTCATGCACCTCGCGCCCCCGCAGTTTTTCTTTCAGAATCATTTCCGCGAATTGCCGCGGCGTCATCAGCGACAGATCGCGCCCGAACGGCAGCAGCAGCACCGCATCCACGCCAGTGGCTTCGAGCAATCGCAGTTTTTCAGCCGAAGGAGTGAGGAGCTTCAGCCCGGATTCCGGCCGCAGAATGCGCGCCGGATGCGGCTCAAAGGTCACCGCCACGGCCTTTGTCCCGCTCGCCCGCGCCCGCGCCACAATCTCCCGCAACACCGCGGCATGCGCGCGATGTACGCCGTCAAAGTTCCCCACGCTGACCAGCGTCGGCCCAAAGTCCGCGGGAATTTCGTTGAGTGAGTGAAAGACATGCATGTCAGTTGCTAGTGGTTAGTTGCTAGTTTCGCGCAAGTGAAGTGTTCTTACTAGCAACTAGCAACTAGCCACTAGCAACTGGATTCAGATTTCAAACTCCAGCTTCATCCCATCATGCGACAACCGCACATGCCGAGGCAGGGTCGCGTTGGTGGCTTCATGGGCCAGGTCGTGGCAAATATGCGTAAAGAATGCCCGCTTCGGCCTCAGCCGGTCGACGATCCGCAGGGAATTTTGCACCGTCGAGTGCGTGGGATGCGGTTTGTGCCGCAGCGCGTCCAGAAACAGGATATCAAGCCCCTCCAGTTGCGCCAGCGACGAGTCGGGAATGTCGCTGTGATCGGTCAAATACGCGGCTGAGCCAAAGCGGTAGCCGCAAATCTGGGTCTCGCCATGAATGAGGATGATGGGCTCGAAGCGCGCTCCCAGCACGTCCACGGGACCGTCAATCGGTTTCAATTCCAGCTGCGGCAGGCTGCCATACTTGTAGTCGCCATCGAAGATGTAGGTAAACATCCGGCGCAGGAATGCGGCCGCGTCGGGGCGCGCGTAGAGCGGCAGCTTCCCCGGCTTGTGCAGGTAGCTTAGCGGGCGCAAGTCGTCAATGCCCAGAATGTGGTCGGCGTGGGTGTGGGTGTAAAACACGGCGTCCACGCGGGTAATGTTCTCGCGCAGCGCCTGTGTGTAAAAGTCGGGCGAAGTGTCGATCAGCACCACGCGGCCGCCGTATTCGATCATCACCGAAGGCCGGGTGCGCCGGTCGTGCGGATCGCTCGAGTGGCATACCGCGCAGTCGCAGCCCAGCGTGGGCACGCCCATGGAAGTGCCGCTGCCCAACACCGTGAGTATGGCTTTCATGATTTAGCTTTCGTGTTCCGCCGTTTGCCAGCGCTTGGACTCATTTTCCGCCGGTTCCCGTCGCGGGTCCGGCCTGGGGTGGACGGGCCAGCGCGTTGGTGACTTCCACATAGGCCATGCGCAGCTCGTAGAGACTGTTCTGCAGGAAGTTTTGTTCCACGGCGGTTAGATTGCCCTTGGTTTTTTCGCCAATCAGACTCAGCGTGTCAATGGTTTGCCGCGCTCCGATGATGTCGATGCGCGGCTGCTGCCCCTGCTCCCGCATCATGCCCATCTGCAGCATCGCCGTCATATAAAGCGATGCGAGGAAGCGTTCAAACGTCATTTCAAACTCTTTTGCCGAGCGCCCGCTCAACTCCACCTGCGTGTCCAGATCTTTTGACGTTTGCCGGTAGGCCGCAGCCTGTGCATCCTGCTCGGCAGCGCTGGGAGGAGCCGGAATATCGCTTTCAGGCTCCGGCTGGGGAATTAACCTCGCGGACGACTCCAGTTCCGCCTCTTTGGCCACAGGCGCCGGCGGCGCCGTCTCTACCTCTTCCACAACCTCACTCCGCAGCGCCCCATCCGAAGTAAAGAGACGCCGGTCGGTCACGGTGAAACTGGACTGCTCATGCTTCTTGTTGGCCATAAATCCTTGTCCTCAAGAGTTCCGCGTCAGTTCACATCGCGGCGGGCCATTTACCGGGTGCCCCATTTCTCGCGTCTTTTGCGAGAAGTGGGGATTTTGTCAGGCCGGCACGCGCGTGCTACTGGGATTCCGCAAACGGCAACTTTACTACCTTCGCCGCAGCCGCACCAATCGTGACCGCGCGCCCCGGCGTGCCCGCTTCCCGCCGGATGTATCCCAGCGCCAGGGTTCGACGCGGCTCGTTACGACCCGACTCGCAGGGAAGGGAAGTCACGCTGGTCACCTCGCCCACTTCTTTGTCGGCCACAACAATCTTCGCGCCAGGCGCGACCGTCCCGCCCTCCACCACAAAACCGGTAAACATGCGGTGCACGTTGCCGCGCGAACGAATGCGCTCGACAATCTCCTGGCCGATGTAGCACCCCTTGGTGAAGCTCAACGCCTGCGCCTGTTCGGTTTCCTGCGGCAGTTCGCGCTCGCGGATATCCACGCCGTAAAGCGGAACGCCCTGAAGCACGCGACGGATCTCCAGCGCCTCGGCCCCCACGGGGCTGGCGCCCGCGGCCAGCAGCGCGTCCCACAGGCTTCTCACTTCTCCCGGCGTCGCCCATATCTCATACGAATTTTCATCGCGGTGCGTCAAAGTGCAATCCACGCCGCGCCACTTTACTTGGTGCAGGTGCAGGTCGCCCGCTAGCGGAGCAACGACTTCCGGTACTTCGAATCCACACGCCCTCAGAACCTCTCGCGCTTTCGGTCCGCTCACGCCCAGAGCCGTCAGTTTCTCGCTGAGATCGCTGATCTCAACTTTGTCCATGATGATGTATTTTCGGAAGATTGCGAGAATTTTCTCAGCCTGGCAGCGGTCGGTATCTACCACCAGGAACTCGCCGCGATTGTAGGCATGGAGATCGCCGAGGATGTGTCCCTGAGGGTTAAGAATAAACGCATATACGCCGCGTCCTGCCGCCAGATCGCGAATGTTGTTGCTGACCATTCCGTTCAGCCAGCGCACGCGGTCTTTGCCGGCAAGTGAAATTTTTACGCGGAAGCCCAGATCGTAAACCCCGCAACCCCCGCGCAAGGCAGCAAGTTCGGCGGCTGCGCCGGAGAAAACCGCAGGAGTGGCTGCGCCACGATACTCGCCTACCCGAGCCGCACCCAAACCTTCGACGTAAGTCTGCACTGCAGTCATGCTCATGTTGATCTCCCGATTATAGCGAAGCGCGCGGCTTGTGTGGCGCGGGCACTCCCGCCCGCGAAATCTATCCACGAGCAAGTCCGCAATTCCTTTTCCAGACTTGCAGCCGACATTTTCAGACCTTGCGGCCGACAAGGCCCTTAACTTGAGAGTCTGTGGCAGACACCAGCTTTTCATAAGCTGTACGCATTCACGGGCAAGAGTGCCCGCGCCACACAAGCCTGCCCCGCGACCGTTTTACGCAGAATCAACAACTTGCACGAAGGTTCAACGAGTTACAAGAAGTTTCAACAACTTACACGAAGTTTCAACAACTTACACGAAGACTCAACAACTTAGCTGGAAGATAATCAAGAATGCGATTAGAGGCGATTCTGGCCTGGGGGGATCTCGGAGCGACCCGAAGGGTGGTACGATCAGAAAAAATCCCAGCACGGGACCGCCAGGGCCTTGGCGTCGGTTTTAGGAGGCGTCCGGCCCGGGGCAAAACTGGTTTGCGAGTTCGGATTGCACGCCAGCTCTATAGCCATACGATAACCCCTATTCCTGCCTAAGTTTAGCTTAAACTCTCTGGTTCTTAACGGCCTCATCCCAGCTTATGCTAACGTTTTGCGGTGCATTCTCTTACGCCATCGTCCACAGCAACGCCCAGGAAACGCATCGCCGTCATCCCCGGGGACGGCATTGGCCAGGAAGTGATTCCCCAAGCCGTGAAAGTCATCAAGGCAACGGGTGCCGAAGTTGAATTGAGCGAATTCGACTGGGGAGCCGACCGCTACCTGCGCGACCGCATCACCGTCCCGCCGGACGGCTTCGAGATGCTGGGCCGCGACTTCGATGCGATTCTGGTTGGAGCCTTCGGCGATCCGCGGGTCGCTTCAAACATTCACGCCAAAGAGATTCTGCTGGGCATGCGCTTCAAGATGGACCTTTACGCCAACCTGCGCCCGGTGCGCCTGCTCGACGCCGCGCTCTGTCCGCTGAAAGGCGTTGAAGCGAAAGACATCGACTTCGTGGTGGTCCGTGAGAATACCGAGGGCGTTTACACCGATGCGGGCGGCGTTTTCAAGCAGGGCACGCCCGACGAGATTGCGATTCAGGAAGACATCAACACGCGCAAGGGAGTCGAGCGCGTGATCCGCTACGCGTTTGAATATTGCGAGCGCCACACCAAGTTCGACGGGTCGCGGCGCAACAAAGTCCTGATGTGCGACAAATCCAACGCCATGACTCACGCCGGCGGACTGTGGCAGCGCGTGTTCAAGGAAGTGAGCGGAGAATATCCGCAGATTACGGCGCAGCACATGTACGTGGACGCACTGTGCATGCATGTGGTGCGCGATCCACGGCAGTTCGACGTCATCGTGACCAATAATATGTTCGGCGACATCATCACCGACCTGGCCGCGGGCTTGCAGGGCGGGCTGGGCATGGCGGCCAGCGGAAATATTCATCCCGGGAAGACCTCGATGTTCGAGCCGGTGCACGGATCGGCTCCGCCGATCGCGGGGAAGAATGTGGCCAATCCGTTCGGCGCGATTCTGACTGCCGCCATGATGCTGGCGCATCTGGGGCTGACGCGTGAAGCCGAGAAGATTGACGCCGCGGTGCTGGAAGCTGTGCGGCAGAAGAAGACTACGCAGGATGTAGGCGGCTCGCTGGGCACGCGGGAAGCGGGGGAGTGGGTCGCGAAGAGCGTGGCGGCTTGAGACGCCAAGGAGTCAGGGTTGGTTAGGTGAAGCTAGACTGAAGCCGCCGACAAGTTGTTTCCCGTCACTGTAGACCCAGTCTCCAATTTCTGACGCTTGGACGGTCACCGAGTCACCCTCGTGAACGCTGAGCACATTGACCGGTGAGTTACCCAGCGTCCCCCGGATTTCCTCCGCGTTGATTGAGGAAACCGCCACCCACATCCACTCCCCAGCCTCTCCGTCGCTGAAAAGGGCTTTCACTGCGAAGCCTTCGTTCGGAAGGCCGGCCTCGAACGCCTGGACGAAGTCAGTCCATCTCCGGCGAGCTTGTGTAACGGCCTCTTGCAGTCGCGGATCGTGATCCTCAATGAGCACTACGGGCGGTTCGCCCCATTCCGTCATCTCTTGCAAAGGTCGATCACCGCTCAGCGCGCTCTTCACTTGGGTGTCGTTAGGGCGCAGATGACCGGTCTCGGGAAAATACACACCCATACAATTGTCGTCCACGAACTCGGCTGCCAAGCGGCACATGCGGCGGTAGCATTGGTCTTTCACAGATTTCCGCGGAGCTCTTGGGTCTTGGAGGTCGATCGCCAAAAAGGCTTTGTGCTCTTTTACGATCTTCTTCTGCCGCATTTCAGGAAACTCGCTTAGCGCCTGTTCGAGATACTCGGCGGGGCAGTAGGGCTTCGCCGCATTTGAGAGTAGGAGCACCATGCCATCGAACTTCACAAAGCAAATAGGTGCGCGGTTGACGATGTGCTCGTTGAGGTCTTTGCGAACATCACGTCCCCAAGCGCGCGTAATCGCAGTGCGGAGAAGTTCGTCGGGCAGAGTAATCGGCTGACGAAAATGCAGAACGACCGAGATGAGGGGTGGTTCTGCGGGAGGGGAACCGAGAAGTGATTTCAAGCCAGAGAGAAAAGTCATACGGGCACCGCCGTCAAGCGCAAGCCGACGCAGCGGTATTTTACACCGGGTGCCGGTTTACGTGGCGGGGAGCGCAGAGGTCCTTCGACTGCGCGGGAAGTGCGCTTTGCGCACTTCCCGCTCCGCTCAGGATGACAGAGCTGTGGGGGCTCACGATTTCCTGCCCGCCAGCAGCGCCAGTTCCCGCCACTTCCAGTGACAATCCACATCTTCGAGGCCGATCTCGCGCAGCCATTGCAGTTGCGTTTCTACGTCCAGCAGCTTGTTCGAGGGGTCTTCGGTTTCTATGGTGAAGCCGATGCCGTGCAGGAATTCTTCGTGCAGGCGGGGCGTGGGTGAGGCTACGTGCTCCAGGTTGCAGAAGACGCCGCCGGGGTTGAGCAGGTCGTGGATTTCGGCGTAGAGCGCGCGCTTGCGCTCGTGCACGAGGTGATGAATGGCGAAGCAGGAGATGACGGCATCGAACTTGCCTAAACTTTTCCACTCCAAATCAGGCAACGGTTGGTCCAGGTTGTGGGATACGACTGTCACGGAGGAATCTACGGCGAAGCGTTTGCGGGCGGCTTCGAGCATCGACGGCGAAAAGTCGAGGGCCACGGCCTTGGGGTCGGGGCCGGTCGCTTTGGCCAGATGTTTCTTGACCAGAGCGAGCAAGCGGCCGTCGCCGGTGCCGAGGTCGAGGATGCGGCTGGCGTCTTCAGGAATAAACTCCAGCAGAGCCGCTTCGCCTTCGCCGCGATGCGAGATGGAGTCGGCGCGTTCCAGGTAGTCACGAGTGTGGTCGGGAGACGTCCAGAGATTGACGGGAGGGTTCGACGTCATATCCTTCGCTTTCTTGCGCATTGAAGGGAGTATAGGGAAACAGGGTAGACTCGTTGCTAATGGATAACGGTAAAAGGGTTCGACGACGACTTCTTTGGCGGTTTTGTGCGGTTGGGCTGCTGGTGGCGGCTAGCGGCGCGGGGTGGGTGCGGGCGCAGGAGCAGGGGCAGCTGCAGAGTCAGGGTCAAAGTCAAAGTCAAAGTCAGAATCAAAAGCTCGCAGGCGAGGCGCCCGCGGCTCCACAGGGTGAAACCAAGATTACGCCGCGGCAGGCGGAGGAACTGTTTCACTCCGTCGATGAGATTCTGGCGTT
>Ga0209415_10015087_pt1 | contig 12570 bp, 12 predicted proteins | sample PeaSoiSIISIP2007_FD_187696 | JGI IMG/M metagenome (GOLD analysis project Ga0209415, IMG submission 187696) | Peat soil microbial communities from Weissenstadt, Germany - SII-SIP-2007 (SPAdes) (version 2) | ecosystem: Environmental > Terrestrial > Soil > Wetlands > Peat | place: Germany...
CCGCGAGCGCTGCCCAGCCAGAAGGATGCCTGCTCGCGGAGTTTTTCCGGCTGGTCGGGAGCGGTGAAGGAATCGAGGGCGCGGTCAGCCGCGGGGTCGGCATGCATGGCGACGGCGGCCAGCGCGCCGTGAGCGCTCTTGCGCGACTCCCCTTCATCGCGAAAACCCGAGCCCACGAGCGCGGCGAGCATGGCCACGCTCTCGGCGGGCTTCACATCGCTTAGCCACAGGACGCGCAGGCCCCCGGCATCCACCTCGCAGCCGGGCGCAAGAACTCGGATTCTCGTGACGCGGTGGTCGGCCGCGCGGATAAAGATGACCATCTCCTGCGGACCTTCCAGATGCTCGACGCCGCCGGCCGGGCCACGGACCGTGTGGTTCGTGTCGCCGTCCGACTCGAGCGAGCACCGGCCGCAGGACTCACGGTCGTCATCGGACCAGCCATCGCCGCAGCAGAGCGGATGGTGGCCGGGGATGGCGGGCACCGAGTAGGCCATCCACGCTGGATCGGATTGCGCGGAGAGAAAGCCGCGATAGGCGCGCTCCAAACCGTCCGCTGCGGAGCGTGTCTCCAGCCGGGCATTGGAGATTTTTGGCTGGTCCGCGAGCAATGCGGCGGCGCAACCTAGCACACATGCGGCGATTAAGATGGAACGGCAGAGTCGGTTCATGGGAGCACCTATTTATTCAGGATTTCCAGCAAGTATTCGGTCGCTTCCTTCGAGTTCATCAGGGAAAGCTGCCGGACGATATGCTTCTTCATCTCCGGGTCGGTCTCTTTCCGCGCCAGCGTGACCATGGCCTTGGCATTCCCGGAAAGAAATAGCCCCTGGATCACCGCGTGACGCACGTCCGGATCCTTGTCCGAGGTGTAGAGAGAGACGAGCGTATCGCCGGTCTTTTCGCCCATCAGCCCCAGGTCATGGATGGCCGCGATGCGCAGGTCGTGCTCCTTCTCGTTCTTGGCGAGCTGCGTCACATGGTCCATGTCTCCGGAAATCCACATGGCTTGGAGGACCTTCTTCTTTACTTCGATGGACGACTCCTTCTCATAGAGTTGCCAGATTTCTTCCCGGGCGCCCATCACCCCGAGTTGGCGGATGGCCTCTCCGCGCAGTTCGGCGTCCTTCTCGGCTTTGGCGGAGGCGAGAATGCGGTCTTTGTCCCCGGAGACCATGAAGCCGTTCAGGATGCGCTTCTTGAGTTCGATATCGTTTGACGAGGCATAGATTTGCGCCAGCGTCTCGCGGCCCCAATCGCCTCCGAAGAGTCCGAGATCTTGCACGGCCTTCCGCTGCAGATCGGGATCGGAGCCGTCGCGGGCCACGCGGGCAATCGTCTCTCGCGCCTGGGGTGAATTGGACTGCGCCAGAACGAACAGGGCCTGGCCCCGTAGTTTGGGGCAGTCGTGGCCGTGCAGCATTTTTTCGAGCATGGGGATGGCGCGCTCGGAGTCCATCTGTTGCAGGCCGTTAATGGCCAGCAATTTCAACTCGCAGTTACTCTGCCCTTCGGCGTCCACGGGCTGGCCTGTGCTCTGCTTGATTTCAATCTCCAGCGCCTTTCCGTCGTTCGCCCAGCGGCTTTGCGGAGCGGTGCGCTGAAGTTCGGCGATTGAGGCGAGGGCGTCGGTACGCCGGCCGAGTTTGTTCAGCGCCCAGGCCTTCCAGTAAAGCGCGGCGTCGGTGCGGCGGCCGTGGAGTTTGACCACCTGGTCGAATTTGTCCACCGCCTGCTGCCAGTGGGACTCGTCAATCGCGTCTGTGCCGGCGTCGTAAAGTTCATCCTCGCGCTGGTTGCGGTCATCATCGTCGGCGTCCACGGCGGTAGCCGGCGCCATGACCAGGAAGCGGAGAGGCAACGCAGCCGCAGCGCGCGCGGGCTGGAGAGCAGTAACAGGCACTCCGAGAAGCAGCGCGAAAACTCCGGCGGCGCCGCGAAGCGTGTATCTGTGGGGCATGGTCATGCGATTTTCCTCTCTCCTTAAGAATTGTGCTGCGGCTGCGCTGCGGTATGGGCCTTCTCGCGCTCGTGGACCTTGGAGTCCACGATCCGCACTTTGAGCAGCAGGCCGCGTGCTTCAATGCGCCGCCGCAGCTCTTCGAAATCCGTGGAAGACACCTTTGCCGGACTGTTGGCAATCTCGAGCAGAAGCGGTTCAAGTTCCCCTAGGACGTCGGCAACCGGGGCATCGCCGGCGCGCTGGGCCGTCTGGCGATAGAGCCGGTTGGCGGACAGCAGATCTTCCGCGCGTTGCTGCTCGCGGGAGATGTCCACCTCTTTGCCCGCTGCGGCGCCTGCTGGTTCGGCGTTCGAGATTTCGAGCAGGATAGATTGCGCGCGGTCCAGGTGGTCGCCCACCGCGACCAGCAGAATGCGCTCGCGCACCTGCGGCAAGTGGGAAAGACTTTCAGCCTGTCCTCCCCCAGCCGTCTGCCCCGGGCCACCGGGCCGCGGCCAGAATCGCCCCATCAGAAACGCCGCCAAAACGAGCACGGCAACCGCGCCGGCAGGCGCTAGCCGCCGCAGCGAGAACCACTCGCGCCAGTCGAAATGGGCCCTGCGCGGTTCGAGTTGCGGCGCAAGGCGCTGCCACAGCCGGGCCTCGTACGCCGCGTCCGGTTCTGGAACGGGCAGCGCGCGGGCTGCCTGCAGCACGCGCCGGAGTGCCTCGTAGTTCTCGCGGCATCCATTGCACTCGCGCAGGTGGCGTTCGATGGTGCCCGCGTCGCCCGTGTCGCCGCCCGCGTATTCGATCAGCCGTTGTTCGTCCAAATGATTCATCGCGCTTCGCTCACCAGTGGTTCGAGATGCCTGCGGAGTTTCTGCACCGCCCGGAATACGCAATTTTTCGTCGCGCCGATATTCAGTTTCAGAGACCGCGCGATTTCTTCGATCGAGAAGCCATCCACGTGTCGCAGCAGGAAGGCGGCGCGCTCCGTGGCGCTCAGGGAGTTCATGGCCACGCGCACGCCTGCGCCCAATTCGGCGCTCAGCACCAGGCGCTCGGGATTGGGGTCTGCGCTCGCGGCGGACTCGAGCGGATCGGGCGCGTCCGGATCGTCTTCGTGCGGAGCCGGTTCCCGCCGCCCCTGGTCCGCGTGCCGCTTCCGCATCAAGTCGAGCGCGCAGTTCGCGCAGATGCGGTACAGCCAGGTGCCGAAATGCGACCGCGCCTCAAAGCGGTCCAGCCTCCGGTAAGCTCGCAAAAAGGCGTCCTGCACAATCTCCTCCGCGTCGTGCTCGTTTCCCGTCATCCGATAGGCCAGCCGGAACAGGCGCCGCCCGTGGCGTTCGACCAGCACGCGGAAGGCGTCCGGGTCGCCGCCGAGGACCAAGGCCACCTGCGCCGCATCAGTATCGGCCATTCGAGTCATTAGACCGTGGTGAGCGTCTCGCGGTTAGGTAGGACAGGCATGCTTGCCCGTCAGATTCGCCCTGTCGCACCCCGCCCCACCCTACTCTCCCTGCCATCTTCCAATCCGTCAGACTTCCCCGCTCGGCTCCCCCTCACCGCTGTCGCAGCGGGCTGCCGTACAGCCGGATTGTCTCTTGTACTTTGCTGCTCCGTGCCCTAGATTGGCTCAAATGAGCCAGGAACGGAAAGAAAACCGTGTCGCGGCGATTTGAAGACCTCGTCGCGCTGCAACAGAAACTGCTGGCTCCCGGCGGCTGTCCCTGGGACCGCCAGCAGACCCACGAGACGCTCCGCACCTACCTGCTCGAAGAAACCTACGAGGTGCTCGACGCGCTCGACTCGAAAGTTCCCGCAAAGATTGCGGAGGAACTGGGCGACCTGCTCCTTCAAATTCTCTTCCACGCGGAGCTGGGACGGCTCGCCGGCACGTTTGACCTGGGGGATGTGATTGAGAGCATCTACGTGAAAATGGTGCGGCGACATCCGCACGTGTTCGGGGAAACCAAGGCCCGCGATGCCGCGGAAGTATTGAAGAACTGGGAGGCCATCAAAGCAGAAGAACGCCGCGCCGCGACAAAAGCGAGTCGGGCAGGTGCCGACGCGAACGATTCCGGCGGAGCGCCGGAGGGGTCATCCTCCATCCTGGACGGTGTGCCCCGCTCGATGCCTGCGCTGATGCGTGCCTATCAGATGACGCGGCGCGCAGCCAACGTGGGCTTCGACTGGGAAAATGACCAGGGCGTCCTGGAAAAAGTGGCCGAAGAAGCCAGCGAGCTGCGCGCCGCGATGTCCGGCGACCGCGACCTCATCGAAGAGGAGGCGGGCGACCTGCTCTTCGCGGCCATGAATGTGGCGCGATTCCTGAAGCTCGATCCCGAACTGGCGTTGCGCCGCGCCAATGCCAAATTCGAGGCGCGCTTCCGGGCCATGGAGCGCGAGGCCCAGCGCACCGGCCGGAAACTTGCGGACTCCTCTCCCGGGGAGCTCGACGCATTGTGGGAGCGCGTGAAGCTGGGCAGCCTCGGCGACACATGACCGCTCCCGCCTCTTCCGCGCTCGAATTGCGCGTGTGTCATACGCTGGAAGAGTGCGAAGCCTGCGTGGCGATGGAGAAACGCGTGTGGCAGACCGAGGACATCGAAGTCGTACCGTCGGCGGTGATGCGCGTGGCCGCCGAAACGGGCGGGCAGGTCCTGGGCGCATTTGAAGGCGGACGGATGATCGGTTTCACCTTTGCCCTGGTGGGCTGTCGCGCCGCCGGCAGTCACCTGCAAACATTTCTGCACTCGCACATGACCGCGGTGCTGCCGGAATACCAGAATCGCGGCATCGGACGGCGGCTGAAACTGTTCCAGCGGGAAGAGGCGCTCGGCCGGGGGATTCGGTTGATTGAATGGACGTTTGATCCCTTCGAGCTGCGCAACGCCTATTTCAACGTGACTCGATTGGGCGCGGTGATGCGGCGATACCTCCCGAATCTCTACGGGATCACCACCAGCCCGCTCCATTCGGGTATTCCCACGGACCGGCTGGTGGCGGAATGGCATTTGGACTCGGAGCGGGTTCGTTCGGCGGTTGCAGGGACGGCGCTGCCACGGACGAGCGCAGAGGCCGCGCATATTTGCGTGCCGTCCGCCATTGGGGAAATCAAAAAAAGCGATCCCGCCCGCGCCATTCGCATCCAGGACGCAATGCGCGCCGAGTTCCAGCGCCTGTTCGCCGCGGGTTATGCGGTGACAGGCGTAGAAGCGGGTGGCCCGGAGACGCACTACATCCTCGAGCCGTGGTCGTAGGAGCGTGGCATGCTGTGTCCCAATCGTGCGCGCCGCCACAGTGAGTTGTGATGAAAATTGATCAAATCGCGCTTCGCGAGATTCGCCTCCGGCTGCTTACGCCCTTCGAGACCAGCTTCGACCGGGTAGACGAGCGGCGGATCCTCCTGGTGGAAGCCACGGTAAACGGCGTAGCCGGCTGGGCCGAAGCCACCGTCGGTTCCGATCCGTTCTACAGCTACGAGACGATCGACACGGCCTGGCATATCCTGCGCGACTTCCTGTGGCCGATGGTGCGCGGCAGGGAATTCGCCTCGGCCGCTGAGATTTGGGATTCGCTGGCGCGCGTCCGCGGCCACAATATGGCCAAGGGCGGCCTGGAAACAGCCGTCTGGGATGCGGAGGCGCGTCAGAAGGGCATGCCGCTGTGGCGGCTCCTCGGCGGTACCCGCGCGGAGATTCCCTGCGGCGTCTCCATCGGGATCAAACCCACAGTCGGCGAACTGCTCGACGCGGTGGCGGAGGAATTGCGCGCGGGCTACCAGCGCATTAAAGTGAAAATCAAACGCGGCAAGGACATGGAGCCGCTGGCCGCCCTGCGCGAGCGCTTTCCGCGCATCCGGCTGATGGGCGACGCCAATTGTGATTACCGGACGGAGGACATCCCGCATCTGAAATCCTTCGAGCGGTTCTTCCTCATGATGCTCGAGCAGCCCCTGGCATACGACGACCTCTACGCGCACCGCGAACTCCAGCAAGCCACCAGCACGCCGATATGCCTGGATGAATGCATCCACAGTCTCGCGCACGCGCGCGCGGCAATCGAGATGGGGGCGTGCAAAATCATCAACATCAAGCTGGGGCGCGTGGGAGGCCACACCGCTGCCCGGCGCATCCACCACCTGTGCCGCGACCGCGCCATCCCCGTGTGGTGCGGCGGGATGCTCGAAAGCGGAATCGGCCGCGCTCACAACATCGCCATGTCCACGCTGGAAAACTTCACTTTGCCCGGCGACGTCTCCGCCAGCAAACGATACTGGCACGAGGACATCATCGAGCCCGCCGTGGAAGTTTCCCCCCAGGGCACTATCCAGGCGCCGGAACGCCCAGGAACGGGTTACGAGCCAAAGCTCGAAATGATCGAGCGGCTCACTCTCCGCAAAGAGGTCCTGCGCTGATCGCGCCGTCCCACACTGCGGACGGCCTGCCGGGCGAAACGCCCGGGCCTCTCGCTGCTGCTGTGCCTCGTGCTGCCGGTGGGCATCACACCAATCCCCTGATTCTCTACGGGCTGATCAGCGTGGCCATGCTGCTGTGGGCGTTCAATTACCCGGTGGCCAAATTCGGGTACCGCGAGTTGGACGGGCTAACTCTGGGCACGCTGCGCGTGGTGGTAGCGGCCGTTTGTTTCCTGCCTCTCCACGCTCTCTATCGTTGGCGGCATCCGCTGCGCAAGCCGGTCGCCGGGCGCGATTACGGGATACTGGCGTGCCTTGGATTTTTTCTGGCGTTTAACCAGGGACTGTTCATCTACGGGCTGTCGTACACCACCGTGGGGCATTCGGCGCTGATCATCGCCGTCGGACCGGTATACATCCTGTTGCTGGCCGTGGCTGTGGGGCTGGAGCGGCTGACCCTCAACAAGGTGGCGGGCGTGCTGCTGGCCTTCACGGGAGTGGTATTGCTGGCCGCCGGCCACGGATTTGGCTCGCACGATCCGACGCTGCGGGGAGATCTCCTGACGCTGTGCGGCTCCATGGCGTTCGCCGGATATACCATCGTGGGCAAACGGGTCACCTCGCGGCTGGACACCATCACGCTCACCGCCTGGCCGTTTTATTTTGGCGCGCTGATTTTTGTGCCGATGGCCGTGCGTCAGATTGTGCACACCGACTGGGCCCGGGTGGGTTGGATCGGCTGGGGCGCGCTGTTCTATATCGTCCTGGGGCCGTCGCTTGTCGGATATCTCATCTGGATGTGGGCCATCCACCATTTGGCGGCATCGCGCATGGGAGTGTTCACCTACGTGCAGCCGGTGTTGGGCACGATCATCGGCGTGTATCTGCTGCACGAGGCCTATCCCGGCCAACTGATGCTGTCCGGCGTGCTTGTGCTCGTCGGCGTAGCCTTGACTGAATTGCACCCGCGGGGAACCGAGGCAGAGGACGAAACCGCTGCTGTTTAGCCGATGATTTCGTGAATCGTACCCGCGGCTACGATCTCCGCGACAGCCGCAATATCCGCCGCGAGCGAGCGGTCGTGCTCCACCTTCGCGGAAATTTCCCGCACCTTGTCGTAGATCCGCTGCGCAATTCTGCCTGTCCGCAGGGGCGCCAGCAAATCAATTCCCTGGCAAGCACAGAGCAACTCGATGGCCAGAATGTTGCCCAGGTTGTCGAGCATAGGTCGCAGTCGCCGCGCCGCGCCCATCCCCATGGAGACGTAATCCTCCTGGTTCGCCGAGGTCGGAATCGAATCTACCGAATGCGGCGTCGCGAGCGCTTTCATTTCGCTGGCCAGCGCCGCCGCAGTCACTTGGAGCATCATGAAGCCGGAATTAAGCCCTGGATTGGCGATCAGAAAGGCCGGTAGCAGGCTCGTGTGCGGGTTCGTCATGTGTTCGATGCGGCGCTCGGAAATTCCGGCAAGCGTGGCCAGCGCCAATGCCATCTGGTCCGCAGCCAGAGCCACAGGCTGGCCGTGAAAATTTCCGCCGCTCAGCACCCCCTCCGGCTCCCCGGCCGACGCCGGAAAAACCAGCGGGTTGTCGGTCGCGCTGTTCAGTTCGATTTCCAGGGTCGCGGCCACCTGGGCGAGCACGTCGTGCGCGGCACCATGCACCTGCGGCGTGCAGCGCAGGCTGTAAGCGTCCTGTACTCGCGGGTCGCGCTCGGCGGAGCGGTGCGATTCGCGGATTTCGCTGCCTTCGTTGATGCGTCGCAGCCGTTCCGCCACGCGCGCCTGCCCGGGGAACGGCCTCGCCTGCTGGATGCGCGCGTCGAAGGCCGCCGGACTGCCGCGCAGGGCGTCCAGGGAGAGTGCCGCGGCGCCATCTGCGGTGTCGGCGAGCAAACGCGCGTCATGGAGAGCGAGCGTCGCCAGCGCCAGCATCCCCTGCGTTCCGTTGAGGAGCGCGAGGCCCTCTTTTGCCTCCAGCGCGAGCGGAGCGATTCCCGCGCTGCGCAGCGCTTCGCCGCCCGGCATCCGCTGGCCGCGATATACGGCCGTGCCTTCGCCGATGGCGACCAGCGCCAGATGCGCGAGCGGCGCGAGATCTCCCGACGCACCCACGGAGCCCTGCGCGGGTATCACCGGGTGCACGCCGCAGGCAAGCATGGCGCACAGGGTTTCGATCACCACGGGCCGCACGCCGCTCAGCCCTTTCGCCAGCGCGTTCGCGCGCAGCAGCATCATCGCGCGCGTTTCCGCTTCGGTAAGCGGCGCCCCAACGCCGCAGGCGTGGCTGCGGACCAGGTTCACCTGGAGCTGGCGTACCTGCTCGGGTGGTATGCGCACGCTCGAAAGATCGCCGAAGCCCGTGTTGATCCCGTAGGCCGTGGCTCCGGAAGCGAGCAGGCGTTCCACTACGCCTCGCGACGCTTCCACCTGCCGTCGCGCAGCGGGAGCGAGGGCTGCTTCGTGGCCGCCGAACACCACTTCATCGACCGCCTCGAAGGTCAAATCGTTACCGGACAGGTATACGGTGGGCATGGTCAGGGGCGTGTGCCGCAAGCCAAATTTATTTCCGCGTTGAATTGCAGGCGGTCGCCCGTGGTGTAGGGTTGCATCGCCGCGAGCACTGCCCGATCCAGTTCCGCCCGGCGGTCGGGCGGCAGCGCCGCGATCATCGCCCGGAACGGCGCAGCAACTTCGCGGAATTCCTCCCAGAAACTCTCCGGCGTGCCCACGCGCTCGCACGGAATGCAACGTGGCTCCTCGCTCGCCGGAAGAAAGCCCGCGTCGCGCATCACCTGGACGAGTGAGCCGGGAGCTGCGAACCGGAACACGTGCGGGGCGCCGGGCTCCGGATCCGGAAAGGTCACGAACCGGCGCAGCACTCCGGCTGTCATTCCGAAAAACGGCTGCTCCGGTGCGCCCCACACCACAAAGGCGGCGCGGCCTCCGGGACGCAGCACGCGCAGACATTCGCGCATGGCCCGCAGCGGCTCTGAGAAAAACATGGCCCCGAATCGGCAAGTGACGCCGTCAAACGTCTCGTCCGGGAAGGGAAGCGCCTCCGCGTCGGCCTGCTCGCAGCGCAGATTCGTCAGGTTTTCCCGGCGCGCATTTTCATCCACCACCGCCAGCATGCCGGCGCTCTGGTCCGTCGCCGTCACGCTGCCGTGCGGCCCCACGGCGGCAGCCAGCGCGAGAGCAGGCTGGCCGGACCCGCTGGCCAGATCCAGAATCGCGTGGCCGGGAGAGGCTCCGACGGCTTCCACGATCGCTCGCGTAACTCCGCCAAGCATGTTCGCATTCGAGCGGCTCCATTTGCTCCAGGCGGCCACGGTGAGAGGGTCGTCCCACTCGCGGCGCACCCGTTCGCGGAACTGCGCTGCGCGCGCATCGTTCGGAGCGCTCATGGGCATAGGTGGCATCGGATTACGGAAGCTCCATCCCCTCGGAGAGCGCGCGGAGATATTTTTCTGGCAGCGTGCGCGCCTTCATCTGCACGTCGGCCACAAAATGCTTCGTCTCTCCCTCCGCCAGCAGTGAGGAATCCTCGTCGCGCAGAACGGAATAGCCGAAATGCAGCAGCGGCCCGCGGATTTTCCGCAGCTCCGTGCGGATGCGCAGCAGGTCGTCGTAGCGCGCGGGCGCCTTGTAGCGGCAGTTCGCCTCGGCAACCACGATGTAGCAGCCCTCTTCGCGCTCCAGCGTCTTGTAGTCGAACCCGCGTTCGCGCAGGAATTCCGCCCGGCCCACCTCGAACCAGGCGAAATAGTTGCCGTGGTATGCGAACCCCATCTGGTCGGTTTCCGCGTACCGCACGCGCAGTGTGGTTTCAGAGAGATGCGGCATCGGCAGGGAAGTGTACTGGAAGCGCGACACGGAGGCCAGTTCCAGGGGCAAGTTAGAAGAATCTTACGCAAAAGAGCGGATACCCACGGCTCGGAAGAGGAGGCTAAAAACTTAGCTAGCCGCCCCACTTCGGCGGACGCTTCTCGAGAAACGACGAGACCCCCTCGCGGAAGTCCGGTGTCGACCGCACCGCGGCGTTGGCCGCGATCGCCAGGCTCAGTTCGCGGTCAATGGCCGGCTCCTGACATTCCACTATGAGCTTTTTCGTAGCTAAAAGTCCCGCAGGACTGTGTGCCAGGAGCGTTCCAGCCAGTTCGCGCGCCCGCGCCATCAGCGCCTCTGCCGCCACCACCTCACTCACCAGGCCCAGTTCGTGCGCCTCCCTCGCGGGAAAGATTCGCGCCGTCAGCAGCAGGTCCCGCGCCACCGCCTCCCCCACGCGCCGGCGCAGAAACACGGATACGATGGCGGGCAGGAAGCCAATGCGCACTTCCGTATAGCCGAACGTTGCTTCCGGCGCCGCCAACGTCAAATCGGCCAGCGTGGCCATGGCGCAACCGCCCGCCAGCGCCGCGCCGTTCACCGCGGCAATCACCGGCCTCGGAAAACTCCACAGCCGGCGGAAAAGCTGCGCCATGCGCCGCGAGTCCTGCAGATTCTGCTCCGGCGTCTGTGAAGAAATCGTGCGCAGTACCTCCAGGTCCATGCCCGCGCAGAACGCTTTTCCTGCGCCGGTCAGGATCGCGATGCGCGCCGCGCTTGCTTCCACTGAGTCCAGCGCCCCCAGCAGGTCGTCGATCATTTGTGGCGAGATGGCATTGCGCTTTTCGGGGCGGTTCAGGGTGACGAGCGCGAGTGCACCCTCGTAACCGACCGTCAGGGTTGGGTAATTCATCGTCGCTAGTTCACACTTTCCGCGATGTCGCGGGCGTTCATCACGCGGATGCGCTCCGTAAGCTCCAGCACCGGTCCCAGCCGAGCGAGGTCCAAGCCGGTTTCGACGCCACGAGAGGCCAGTGTCTCCGCCACAATCTCCGTAGGTATATTCCCCACCAATTCGTCTCCAGCGAAAGGGCAACCGCCGAGGCCGCCTAGGGCGCTGTCGAATCGCCGGCATCCGGCTTCGTAAGCAGCCAGAACTTTTTCCGCCGCGCTTTCGCGCCGGCTGTGCAGGTGGACGCCCAATTCGATTCCTCCGGCCCCAGCGGCAACAGCTTTGTAGAGTTCGCCCACTGCTTTAGGCTCTGCGGTTCCCACCGTATCCGCCAGTGAGACGCACCGTACGCCAGTGTCCTTCAGCCAAGCCAGCGTGTCGGCCACGATTTCCGGCCCCCACGGCTCCTCGTACGGATTCCCGAACGCCATGGAAATGTAGATTACCAGGTCGCGACGCGCGGCCTGCGTGGCTTCCTGAAGGCGCGTGACTAGATGCCGGGATTCTTCGCGCGACATGTTCGCGTTGGCCCGCCGAAAATAGGCGGAAATGGAATAGGGGTAGCCGATCGTGGTGACGCAGGGAAGCGCGAGCGCGCGCTCGAGCCCCTTCTCGTTCACCACGATCCCGATGATTTCCGGAGGCCCAGTCATGTTTCCGAGCGCCCCGGCAAGCCCGCGCATCACTTCTTCGCTGTCCGCCATCTGCGGAATGTGCTTCGGCGACACAAAGCTGACAGCGTCAATGTGCCGGAATCCGGCCTCGATCAGTTCGCGCAGATAGGCGACCTTCGTCTCGGTGGGGATCTGATTCGGCAACCCCTGCCAAGCGTCCCGTGGGCATTCAACTAGTTTGATGATTGACACGGTCAGCCCCAGCTCTCTCCTGACTCACGTTTGGAGGACGCCCGTCCGGAACTCGGCGACATCAGGATTTAGCGCAGCCGCCTCGAGGGCCCACACGAGGGCCTCGCGGGTCTGTGCCGGGTCGATAATCGCGTCCACCCACAGCCGCGCCGCGGCGTACCGCGGATCCGTCTGATGCTCGTACGTGCTGCGGATACTCTCGTGCAGCGCTTTCTTTTCCTTTTCGTTCAGCTTCTTGCCCTCGCGCTCGAGCTGCTTGATTTTGATTTCCACGAGCGTCCCGGCAGCGGCATCTCCCCCCATGACCGCGTAACGTGCCGTAGGCCAAGCGAACAGGAACCGCGGATCGTATGCTTTGCCGCACATCGCGTAATGCCCGGCCCCAAAGCTTCCGCCGCAGATCACTGCGATCTTCGGGACCACGCTGTTGGCCACCGCGTTCACCATCTTCGCCCCCGCGCGGATGATCCCGCTCCATTCCGCTTCCTTTCCCACCATGAACCCGTTCACATCGTGGAGAAACACCAGCGGAACCAGATTCTGGTTGCAGTCCAAGAT
>Ga0209415_10015088_pt1 | contig 12570 bp, 11 predicted proteins | sample PeaSoiSIISIP2007_FD_187696 | JGI IMG/M metagenome (GOLD analysis project Ga0209415, IMG submission 187696) | Peat soil microbial communities from Weissenstadt, Germany - SII-SIP-2007 (SPAdes) (version 2) | ecosystem: Environmental > Terrestrial > Soil > Wetlands > Peat | place: Germany...
TCCAGAATGGATGGAGACCGCGGGGATCAGGAACCCCCCCCTCTGTTCCCAAGCGGGTCCAAGTGAAGGGATCGCCAGCCCCCCCGGCGGTCCCTTCACTGCGTTCGGGGCCAGTTCGGCCCGAAACCAACCAGTAGCCTCGGCCAATGGGCGCCGTCTTCGTCGATCTCGACCGTAGCCTGCTGCGGGGGCCGAGCGGCCCGGTGCTCGACCTGGCCCTCCGCCGTCGGGGGGTCGTCCCCCACGACCGGAGGCTGCCCGGGGGCAACGCCCTCTACGCCCTCTACGGGCGGCTCGGCGAGAACCTGGTCTCCATGGCCCTGGCCCGGGCGACCGCGGTGCTGGCCGGCGGGTGGCGCCAGGGAGAGGTGATCGCCGCCGCCGAGGAGGCCGTCTCCGAGCTGGCCGCCCTGGTGGCCCCGTTCGCGCCGGCGGTGCTGCAGGCCCATCGCGAGGCCGGCCACCGCCTGGTGCTCGCGACGACGACCCCCGAGGACATGATCACCCCGCTCGCCCGGGCGCTCGGCTTCGACGATGTCGTGGCGACCCGCTACCAGGTCCGCGACGGCCACTACACCGGACGGGTCGACGGTCGTTTCGTGTGGGGACCGGGCAAGCTGATCGCGGTGCGTCGATGGGCGGCCGCGGCCGGCGAAGACCTCTCGGAGTGCCACGCGTACACCGACAGCATCTACGACGCCCCGCTGCTCTTGAGCGTCGGCCACCCCCACGCGCTCAACCCCGATCCGCGCCTCACCGTCCTGGCGCTGGCCCGCCGGTGGCCCATCGAGTACTGGGACCGCCCGCCCGGCGTGCCCTCGATCGCCGGGCTCGAGCCCTACCACCTGTTGCGGGCGGTCATACGAAAGCCGCTCTTCCCCTACGCGCGTTTCGACATCGTCGGGGTCGACACGATCCCGCGCGCCGGCGGGGTCATCTTGGTGGCCAACCACCGCAGCTACTTCGACGCCGCCGCCCTGGCACTGGTGGCGGCGGAGATCAACCGGCCGGTCCGGTTCCTGGCCAAGCGGGAGCTCTTCGAGGTCACCCCGGTCGGTTGGATGCTGAAGGCCATCGGGGGCATCCCGGTCGACCGGGGCAGCGGGTCGGGGGAGCCCCTGCGGGCCGCCGAGGCGTCGTTGCGGGCCGGTGAGGTGGTCGTGGTCCTCCCCGAGGGGACCATCCCGCGCGGCGACGCGGCGTTCGATCCGGTCCTGCACGGCCACACCGGCGCGGCCCGCCTCGCCGCCGCCACTGGCGCGCCGGTCGTCCCGATCGGCCTGTCCGGCACCGAGCGGGTGTGGCCCCGCGCCGCGCGCGTCCCCAACGTTGTCGACTCCCACGACGTCTCGGTGCGGGTCGGGCCTGCGGTCCCCCTGGGGTTCGAGGACGCGGTGGCCGACACCGAGACGATCATGAGGGCGATCTCCGCCCTCCTTCCCGACGAGGCGCGCGCCCGGCGCGAACCGAGCGCCGAAGAGCTGGCCAAGACCTACCCTCCCAACCGATGACCGCGCGCACCCGCGCGGCCGTCTTTGCGACGGCCTCGCTCAACGCGCTCTCGCGTCGCCTCGGGCTCGGGGGCGGCACGGTGGCCGGAGGCCGGCTCGGCCTGGCCATCGCACCGAACCTGCTCGAGGTGCTGGGGTCGGGCCGGACCACGGCCGTCGTGAGCGGGACCAACGGCAAGACCACCACGACCCGGCTGCTGGCGGCCGCCCTGGAGGAGAAGGGGTCGCCGGTGCTCACCAATGCGACCGGGTCGAACATGCCGGCCGGGCACGTCGCCGCGTTGGCCGGGGGCCCCGGGGATGCCACGGCGGTGCTCGAGGTAGACGAGGGGTACGTGCCGACGATCGTTCGCGCGCTCGACCCGGCGGTGGTGGTGCTCCTCAACCTCTCCCGTGACCAGCTCGACCGGAGCAACGAGGTGCGGATGGTGGCGACCCGCTGGCGTCACGCGCTCGCCGAGGCCGCCGGCACGGTGGTCGCGAACGCGGACGACCCGTTGGTGGTGTTCGGGGCCCAGTCGGCCCCGTCGGTGGTGTGGGTGGCCGGGGGGATCCGGTGGCGATCCGACGCCTCGGGATGTCCCGCCTGCGGTGGCCGCATCCGGTTTTCCGAGCGCGCTTGGTCGTGTGACTGCGGGTTCGCCCGGCCCACCCCCGACGTGGAGGTCGACGAGGACCCCGATGCAACGACGACGGCGGTGTTCGCCGACGGGCGCCGGCTCGGCGTCGTGCTCTCGATCCCCGGTTCCTTCAACCGCCGCAACGCGGTGCTGGCCGCGGTCGGCGCCGAGGTCTTGGGCGTGCCGGCCGACCGGGCCCTGGCCGCGATGGGACGGATCGAGGGCGTGGCCGGGCGCTTCTCCTTGCACACGGTGGGCGGCGTCCCCACGCGCCTGTTGTTGGCCAAGAATCCGGCCGGGTGGGAGGAGCTCCTCGCCCTGGTCGCGCCGGGGACCTCTCCGGTGGTGGTGGCGATCAACGCCCGGATCGCCGACGGACGGGACCCGTCGTGGCTGTGGGACGTGGCATTCGAGCGGCTGGCCGGGCGGCCGGTCGTGGCGACGGGGGAGCGGAGCGCGGATCTGTCGGTCCGGCTCGACTACGCCGGAGTGCAGCACGAGCGGGTGGCCGACCCCGTCGCGGCGGTGGCCCTCGCGTCGCGCCTCGGGGACTCGGGAGATCCCGACCCGGTCGAGTTCATCGGCAACTACACGGCGTTCCACGACCTGCTCCGAGCCACCGCACCGTCGTGACCAGGTCGCCGTGAAAGGTCCCCTGCGGATCGTGGTCGTCTACCCCGACCTCCTCGGCACCTACGGCGACGGCGGCAACGGGCTGGTGCTGGCCCGTCGGGCCGAGCGTCGCGGGATCCGGACCGAGCTGATCGAGACGACCAGCGACGACCCGCTCCCGGTGGCCGATCTCTACACGCTCGGCGGCGGCGAGGACGGCCCCCAGGTGCAGGCGACCCAGAGCCTGGCCGGCGACGGGCGCCTCGCCCGGGCGGTCGACGACGGGGCGGCGGTGCTGGCGGTGTGCGCGGGCTATCAGATCGTGGGCACGACCTTCCCGACGGCCGATGGCTCCGCCGTCGACGGCATCGGTCTGCTGGACGTGGCCACGGTGAAGGGGGAGGGACGTCGCGCGGTCGGCGAGATCGTCGTCGATGCCGAGGTGCCCGGCGTCGGTGCGCTCACCGGGTTCGAGAACCACGGCGGGGTGACCACCCTCGGTCCCGGCGTCCGAGCACTCGGGCGGGTGCGGGTCGGAGTGGGCAACGGGGACCGAACCGACGGGGCCTGGTCTGGACGGGTGGTCGGCACCTACCTCCACGGGCCGGCGCTGGCTCGCAACCCCGCCCTGGCCGACCGTTTGTTGTCGTGGGCGACCGGCCAGGACGAGCTGGCACCGCTCGACGACTGGCGGGAGCAGGCGCTTCGGACCGAGCGCTTCGACGCCGCACTGGGTCGGAGATGGGCCCGGCGACGCCGGCGGGGGCGGTAGCGCCAAGCTGCTTTTCCCGGGTCCAGGAAGGTCGCCGCCCCAAGATGACATGTGCTACTAATAGCACATGATACGAGTGGGGGTCCGGGAGCTCCGGCAGCGGGCCAGCGAGCTGTTGCGCCTGGTTGAGCGGGGCGAGGCGATCGAGATCACCGACCGCGGTCGCCCGGTCGCTCTGCTCGGGCCGCTTGCCGATGGGAGTCCGCTCGAACGGCTTCGCAGCGCCGGTGAGATCGGGCCGGCCACCGGAGACCTCGACGACCTTCCGGCGCCTCTTCGGTCGATCGGCCCCGAACCACCGTCGGTCGTGCTGGCGCGGCTACGCCGTGATGAGCGCTGATGCCGGCGACGTACCTGGATGCCTCGGCGATCGTGAAGCTCGCGATTGAAGAAGCGGAGTCGCCTGCACTCCGCCGGCACCTGCGGGGTCGAAGGCCGTTGGTGTCGAGCGCCCTCGCTCGGGCCGAGGTTCTTCGAGCGTTGCTGCTCGAGGGGGAGGCCGGAGTGGCCCGCGGTCGCGCCGTGCTCTCCCGAATCGACATGGTTCGGGTGAGCGACCGTGTGCTCGACGTCGCAGGCACCCTGTTGCCGAGCTCTCTCCGATCGCTCGACGCCATCCATCTGGCCACCGCGCTGGCGTTGGGACAGGACCTCGGCCAGATCGTCACGTACGACGAGCGGATGCTCGGCGGGGCCCGCCAGCTCGGCATGAAGACCGCGAGCCCGGGGTAGTGGGGTCCATCAACCCGCAACTCGGTTGTCGACGTCCACGAAGCTGAGACTGTTCTGGCACTCACCGGCCGGAATGGAGACCGATGTCTTTGTTGGTCGAGTCGGGGCTGACGCCGGCACACTCTCCGACGAGGCCATGGTCCGCCGCCGCTATGGTGTCAGACCCGCGCTCGTTGAGCGCGTGGTCCGTCCAACTCACATCGGCTGCCGACCGCCGCGGCATGAATCGCCTTCGGCCCGGCTTAGCGAGGCGCGGTACAGGGTTAGCTGCTGATCACGCTCAGCGCGGCCTAGCCGGTCTTTCGGGTAGCGACGAATACCGGGATCTCGCGTTGGGTCTTGGCCTGATACTCGGCATACGGCGGAAACGCCGCCACCGCACGGTCCCACCACATCGCTCGTTCGTCACCGCGCAGCTGGCGGACCGCCGCATCGAAGGGCTCGGGACCATCTTGGAGGGCCACGGCGCTCGGGTCGGCGACCAGGTTGTGGTACCAGACCGGGTGGGTCGGGGCGCCGCCCTTGGAGGCGACCAGGGCGTACTCGCCGTCGTGCTCGACCCTCATGAGCGCGGTCTTGCGGATCTTCCCGCTCTTGTTGCCCCGGGTGGTGATGACGATGATCGGCAACCCGGTGTCGAGCAGCGTGTTGGCGCGCTGGCCTCCGGAGGCCTCGTACTCGGCGACCTGGTTCCTCACCCATCGGGCCGGGCTGGGCTCGTACTCTCCTTCGAGGGGCATGGACGCACTATACGGAGCGAGCCCGCTCCGTCAACCGACGCCCGAACCGGACCACGCCCGCCCCCTCGCCCCCCGCCGACGCCCCGACCGCTTCGTCCCGGTGGAGAAGGGGAGGGTCGGCCAGGACCGGTCGTCACCGGTCTGTTGCGGCGGCCCGAGTGCCCAGGCCCGCCGCCAGGGGACCGCGTCGGGTCCGTGCAGCGCGTCGGTGGCCTCTTCGGTCGAGCGCCGGGCCGTCCACCAGTCGGTGGCCACCTCCCGGGCCAACAGCCCCACCGCCCGTTCGATGCGGACCCCGAAGCGCCGGGCGTCCTCTCCCTCCTGGGGCGCCAGGGGCGGACCGAACATGACCGTGACCTCGGCCCGGCGCAGCGGGCGGCCCAAGTTCTCGGTGCCCGACCCGCCGGGGTGCTCGTCGTCGTGCTTGGGCAGGATCCGCCGGGTGCCGTGCAGGTACACCGGGACCACCGGGGCACCGGTGCGCAGGGCCAGATAGGCCGCGCCGCCGCGGAACGGCTGGGCCCACCCATCCGGCGAACGACCACCCTCGGGGAAGATGACCAGGTTCCACTTGTCCTTGAGCAGGTCCGCGGCGACGTCGGCGGAGCGCCGGTTGACCCGGGACCGCTCGATCGGGATCGCGGCCAGGGCGAGCGACCACATGGCCGCCTTCCACGGGCGGTCGAAGAAGTAGTCGGCCGCCGCCGCGACCACGGTGCGGTGGCGGAAGCGGACCGGCAGCGTGGTCAACAGCAGCGGCGTGTCGAGGTGGCTGGTGTGGTTGGCCGCGAAGATGACCGGGGCCTCCAGATGGCGTAGGTGCTCGTCGCCGCGGACCGTCGCCGGCGCGACCAGGTGCGCGAGCGGGCGGGTGACGTTGTCGAGCATGGCCGCTCGGAGCAGCCGGGCCGGGTAGCGCCGCGACCACTCGTGGTCGTAGTCGAGCCCCAGCTTGCGTTGGGGGGCCGGCCGGTCCACGCCGGTCGGCCAGTCGGGCCGGCCGAGCGGGAAACGGGCCCGCCCGATCGAACGGAGCGCGTTGGTGGCCCTCACTGCACGTCGGCCAGCATGATCGGCGGGGCGTGCAGGTGGGTGAGGGTGGGCGAACCCCCGACGACGTCGCTCGCGATCTCGAGAGCGTCGGCCATGGTCGAGGCGGGGGAGAAGCCCATCTGGCGCACCACCTTGGGGTCGCCCCCGAGCACGATGACCCGGCCCAGGTGCTCGAGCGCGTGCGCGCACCAGTACCACATGTAGAAGGGGTGCACGCCGTGGTAGGCGTGGCCGGTCCGGTACAGGTGCACGTACCAGGGGTCGGTGGCGAAGGACTCCTCGTAGACCTTGTGCATCTCTGTGGGATCGGTCGTTTCGGTCAGGACCTGCTCGTAGAAGTCGATGTAGCTCGGGTGGTACGCCGGGTCGAAGTCGGCCCTGGTCGGGTGCTGCATGATCAGCACGCCGCCCTCGCGCACGAGCGGCTGGCCCCGGTAGAGGTTGAAGAAGTACCCGAGCCCGAGGCACGCCACCAGGATCGGGTTCATGATCGAGTTCACGTTGTAGGGGCAGATGTAGGGGAGCCCCATGGTCAAGATGTCCGTCTGGCCGTCGACGACCACGCCCTGCTGGCGCCACACGCTCGAGAGCGTCTGCTCGTGCACCGCCTCCACCTCGCCGGCCTGCACCGAGGTGAGGGCGTGGGGGGCGCGGATCGAGTGGAAGATCTGGCGGGCCAGCCGGCCCGGCGCAGCCTCGAGCGCGGCCGCGGTAGCCGCGTAGGTGGCCCGGTCGCGCAGCGTCCACTCCCACTCGCGGCGCTGCAAGAACGCGAACTGTGGGGGGAAGGTGTCGGTGTTGAGGGTCGTCTCGATCTGGAAGACCTTGACCCCGCTGTTCGCGATGAGCCGGCCCATGCGCCAGTTGGAGGTGTGCAGCTCCGAAGACGGTGCGTCCATGAACGACTTGGAGTGGCGCATGGTGGTCGGGTTGTGGTGGTGGCGCAGGCTCTTGTAGCTGGCCAGGCCGGTGGCCACGCTCTTGTGGCCCCCGTCCATGGCCACCAGGCTGATGTTCACGTACACGAGCAGGTCGCTCGTCGCGGCCCGCTTGTTGATCTCGACGTCCTCACCCTCGTCGGTCTTGCCGAGATGGATGAGGTTGTCTGGGTCCTCGGCGTCGTGCTGGGTGAGCAGGCCGTGGGGGGCGAAGGCCTCGTAGATGCGGTCGCCCAGGGCGTGGCGGAGCTCGGGCTCGGTCATCCGCCGGTGCAGGGCCAGCGCGGCGATCAGCACCACGTCGTCGACCCCGGCCGAGGCGGCCGCATCGAGGACCTCTTCCATGACCATCTGGCGCGCGTCGGGCGCCTGCATGGGCGGGAGCGGGAGCGACACGTCGTCGAAGCAGATGGTGAGGCGCATCCCGGGGAAGAGCAGCGCGCTGAGCGGCTTGGAGTCGCCGGTCGGGTGCTCGAGCGCGTGGCGGATCGCCCCGACCGGGTCCTTCAACGCGTCGAGGGGCTCGGGCGCGTAGACGACCCGGCTGCCCTCGGGCAACCGCTCCAGGGTGAAGCCCTCACCGTTCCAGAACAGGGTGGGCGGCGTCGAGCCGTCCACCTCGAGCACGAACCCCGGTCGCGGTGTCATCGGTGCCCTCCTTTGGACGTGGCCCGTTTGGACGTGGCCCGCAGGTCGAAGGCGATCTTGACGGCACCCCTCCGGCCGGCCGCCCCGGCGTGGGCGACCGCCTCTTCGAAGCGGTCCAGCGGATAGGTGGCCGAGACCAACCGGCCGGTGCCCATGGCCGCCACGGTGTCGATGGCCAACGAGAACGTGGGGCGCGGCCTCTTGCGCACGGTCTCGGTGCCGTACGCGTAGGCGCCCAGGAGGCGGACCTCGCGGTGCCAGAGCGAGGCCAGGTCGACGCTGACCCGCCCCGGCATCCCGACCAGCACGACGGTGCCCCGGGGTCGGACCATGGCGAGGGACTGGCCGATCGACTCGGCCGAGCCGACGCAGTCGAAGACCACGTCGGCGCCGCCGGTGAGCCGCCCGCCCGATGGGCCGCCCATGGCCATGGAGCGGCTGTGCCGACGGACCGCCTGGGGGAGCTGGTCCTCGCTCAGGGCGGCGCTCGCACCCAGCTCGGAGGCCAGGGCGCGCTGGTTGGCGTAACGCGCGCCGACCAGGAGCGCCTTGGGCACCGGGACCAGCCCTTGCGAGCCCAGGTGGCTCAGCGCGGCCACGGTGGCCAGCCCCAGAGTGCCGGCACCCAGCACCGCGACCACCTGGTCGTCGCCGAGCTGGGCGGCCAGCACCGCGTGCAACGCGCAGGCCACCGGCTCGACGGTCACCGCGTCGGCGTCGCTGAGGTTCTCGGGCACCGCGTAGAGCTGGCTCTCGTGCGCGACGAGTCCGGCGGTCGACCAGCCGCCGCCGGTGTCGGCGCAGAACCCGGTCTGGATCCCCGGGGAGAGGTGCCCGAACGCGACGTGCTCGCAGTCGCCGGTGTGCCCGGCCGCGCACGACGAGCACGGCGGCTCGATCCCCCGGGCCGTGCAGCCGAGCACCGGCTGGATCACCACCCGTCCGCCCGCGGCCAGCGGGGTCCCGTCGGCGGCGCCGGCCGGCGCCTCGATCGTCCCCACCACCTCGTGGCCGGGCACGAAGGGGAAGCTCACCAACGGTTCGAAGTAACGCGAGCTCCGCCCGTCGAGGGTGGCCAGGTCCGAGCCGCAGATGCCCGAGAGCACCGGGGCCACGCGGTGCCAGCCCTGGTCGGGGAGATCGGGGGGTTCGGCGTCGACCAGCCGCAGCGGCGCCACCTTGGCCCCCCGTCCCGAGCCCAGCCCCGAGACCAGCCGGGACGCGGCGAACCGGGGCAGGTTGTGTTCGAAGAGGAGCGCCTTCATCGCGACCCACCCCGAGGATGGTCACCGACGAGCGACTTCGGGTCGAGCGAACCGAGCGGCAAGAAGCGATCGGTGCCACCCGAGGCCCGCTTCCAGTGCTCGACCAGCCAGCCCCGCCGGCGGGCGATGGCGGCCAGGCGGGCGTCGGGGTTGACCGCGACCGGGTAGCCGACCGCCTCCAGCATGGCCAGGTCGCTCGAGGAGTCGGCATAGGCGACCGACTGGTCGAGTCTCAGGCCGTGCTGGTCGGCGTAGCGGTCGAGCAGGAGCGCCCGGGCCTCGCCGATCGGGGGGAGCTCGGCCAGGCGACCGGTGTACCTGCCGTCACGCTCGGAGAGCCGGGCGCACACCACGTCGTCGAAGAGTGGCGCGAGCGGCTCCACCACCAGGTCGAGCGCGCCGGTGATGAGCAGGGTGCAGTGCCCGAGCCGACGGTGCTGGCGCACCCGGGCCAGCCCGGCGGGGAAGGAGCGGGGGAGGAGGAACTGATGGAACAGGTCCCAGGTGTCGGATCTCACCTGCTCCACCGACGCGCCCTCGTAGCGGCGGTAGAAGGAGCGGAGGAAGTCGCCGCGGTCGCGCCGGTCGAGGGCCAGCCACCGCGGCGCCGCGGCGAGCAGGTCGGCGACGAACCCGACCCGGGTGTCGGCGTCCAGGTGCCGGCTGGCCAACCAGGCGTAGGAGTCGACGACGTTCGACGCGATGAGGGTGTGCTCGAGGTCGAACACGGCCAGGTGGCGGTCAGACGAGAGGACCGCGTTGCGCATCCGGGTCTCGCGGCCCGGGCCGCTCGGGCGACCGGGCGACGTGCGGACCCGGCCCCGCTCGACCACCGAGGGGAAATGGACCTCGGCGACGTAGTGGTCCCAGTCGATCACCGCCGGGTCGAAGCAGAAGCGGGCCTGGTCCTCGCCATCGAGTGTGTCCCAGAGGCCGAGGAGGTGGTCGACCCGGTAGCGGGCCTCGGTCTCGGTGTAGGCCCCGTAGAGCTCGACGTAGCCGAGCGCCCGCTCGGCCAGGGTCTGTCGCTCCTCGAGCTTGGCCGCCCACTCGGCCTGCCTCCGCCGGAACGGGACCATGGTGATGCCCCGTTCCGCGGCGGCCATGAGCCGGGTCGCCTGCCGCAGCTGTCGCTGCACTCGCCCGCGCCCAGGGAACGACCACTCGGGCACCGAGATCGGCTGGCCGCGCTCGTCGTAGAGCGGGTGGCGGCCGAACCAGTCCTGGGCCAGCCCGACCAGCTGCCCGTACGCGAGCGGGTTCCTCACCCCGGACGCGACGTGGTACACGGCCGGCTCGGCACCCTCGGGTCCGTGCGCCGCCACCGCGATGATCGCGGCAACGACGAGATCGACCGGGATCACGTCGATGACACCCTCGGCGACGCCGGGGAACTCGCGCAGCAGGCCACGGGCGTACGAGATGATGATCGGCTCGGCCATCCGGAAGCCGCGGATCCACCCCGGCCGCGGCTCAGCCAAGGCCGACTCGATGATCGACGGCCGAACGATGCTGAGCGGCACCGGGTCCGCGCTGGCCGGTCCGTGCTGGGCCACCAGCGCCCGCTCGCCGAGCGCCTTGGTGAACGCGTAGGCGTCGGGCCACCCGAGTGCCTGGGCCCGGGCCGAACCGGCGTCGACCAGCTGGCGCTTGACCCAGTCCTCGCGGAACCGTTCGGCGCGGGCGGCCAAGAGGTGGGTGCCCGAGGCCCCCTGTTCTGTGTGGGCCCGCTTGGTGAACTCGCGCAAGCGCTCGGGGTGGCGGGAGGCGTCCTGGAGGTCGCCGCGGAGCCTCCGCGAGCTCGCCACCTCGGCCTCCCAGTCGACCGCCAGGCTGAAGCGGTCCTCGGACAGCAGCTTCTCGCTGGTCTCGCCCTGGTGCGCCCCCGACACGTACGCGGTCGAGACGGCGATGAGATGGGAGGGTCCTGCTCCCTCCGCGCGTGCTCGTGCAACGGCCGCCGCGACCCGTGACGGACCGAGGAGGTTGACCTCGACCGCGTGGTCGAGCGGCGCGTCGAAGCTCACCGTGGCGGCCGAGTGGACGACCACGTCGCACGAGGCCAGGGCGGCCCGGCCCGCGTCGTCGAGTCCGAGACCGTCGGTCGAGACGTCGCCCGCGACCGCCCTAAGCCGCCGGCCGACCTCGTCGTCGAAGCGGTCGCCGAGCTCGGACCGCAGGCGGGCGAAGCAGTCGTTGCGGACGATGTCCCGTGCGACCCGCTCGTTCGGCTCGTTGCGGCGCCCCGGGCGCACGAGCGCCACCACCTCGGCATCGGGGATGCTACGGAGGATCCGCTCGATCAGGGCCGTGCCCAGGAACCCGGTTCCCCCGGTCACGAAGAAGCGGCGTGCGGCGAGGCTCTCGGCGATGCCCACCCCGGTTGTCTACCATTTGGTAGGCGATCTGTCTACCATGTGGTAGGTGAGCGGCGAAACGGCGGACCGGATCCTCGATGCCGCCCTCATGTCCTTCGGGACCCGCGGCTACGACGCCACCTCGCTCGACGCGCTGGCGGGGGGGCTCGAGATCCGAAAGCAGACCATCCTCTACTGGTTCCCCAACAAAGAGGCGGTGCTCTCGGCCCTGATCGACCGGAGCGCGGCCGAGCTGGCCCTGGCGCTCGAGGCCGGCCTGGAGGGCTCGGGGGAGGGTTGGGACAAGGTCGCCGCCATCGTCCGGGCGGTGTTCCGGCTGGCCGCACGCCGGCCCGAGCTCCTGGGCCTGCTCCGCGAGGTGGCTCGGCTCGGGCCGCCCGCGGCCACCCAGATGGTCGGCGCGCTCGATCCGTTGGTGCAGCGGGCCAGCGGCTTCCTCGAGTCCGAGATGGACGCCGGCCGCATGCGGCGCCACGACCCGAGGCTGCTTCTCCTCGCGATCTACTCGACGGTGATCGGGATGGTGACCGAGGTCGAGGTGTTCAGGGCGATGGGTGAAGACCCGACCGCCCGATCCCTGGTGCGTCGGCGGGCCGACGTCCTGGCGCTGCTCCGCTCTGCGCTCATGACGCCGGTGGAGGAGTGACCGGGGCCTTCTTCTTCCTCGAGGGGGACTTGGGGGTGTAGCGCTTGTTGGGTGCCGGACCGGTCCGTTGGGGTCCCTTGGACTTCTTCGAGCGGGGGGCACGTTCGGCCCGGGGAGGCGGTGCTCGCCTCTCCCCGGTCGGGTTGGTCTTGGTGGCGGTGGGGGAGCCGTACTTCTGGACGCGCCAGGCCCGGATCAGCAGCCAGCCGCCGGCGGCGATGAAGGGGAAGCCCAGGATCCCCACCTGGGTCTCGAAGGCGAACCCGGTCATCAGCGCCGTGAAGCCCATCGGCCCCCGTCGACCGATCCGCACAGTGACGAAGAGGGCGGCTGCGAACGCAAGGAGCAGGATCAAGGCGAACAGCCAGTGCTCGAGTGAGTAGACGACCTGGCCGTTGCACTTGCCGGTGGCCTTGTCGTAGGTGAACGCCTTGTTGGTGCAGGTGTGGGTCTTGGTGGCCGCCAGTGTCTGGCTCACCGGCTTGGTCGGGTTGATGACGCCGCCGATTTGCGTGGTGACCGCGATCAGCGCAGCGAGCAGCGCACCGTAGAGGCCGATCTTCCGCTCCAGTGGGTCCAGACCGAGGATGGCCTGGCGCTTCTCGTCGTCGGTCATGGTCGGCGGCTCGACGGACGAATCGGAGCCGCGTCTGGG
>Ga0209415_10015089_pt1 | contig 12569 bp, 11 predicted proteins | sample PeaSoiSIISIP2007_FD_187696 | JGI IMG/M metagenome (GOLD analysis project Ga0209415, IMG submission 187696) | Peat soil microbial communities from Weissenstadt, Germany - SII-SIP-2007 (SPAdes) (version 2) | ecosystem: Environmental > Terrestrial > Soil > Wetlands > Peat | place: Germany...
GACTACCCCCACGGCGACAGCACCTGGCCCGACACCCAGGACGTGATCGGGAAGTGCTGGGGCCATCTCCCGGCGGCCGAGCTGCGCGCCATCTGCAGCGAGAACGCGGCCCGCCTCTACCGCCACCCCTTGCCCGACCCGGTCCTGCCCCGGGATTGAACCGACACGCGGACACACACGAAGCCAGGAGACACCGATGGACTTCCAGCCCACGGCCGAGAAGCTGATCCCCGATCTGTCGCCCCGCGAGGAGCTGGTGGTCCTGGCCCGGGCCCTGTGGCGCGAGGGCTACAACGACCACCTGGCCGGCCACATCACCGTCAACCTCGGTGACGGGACGCTGCTGTGCAACCCGTGGCTGCTCACCTGGGCCGAACTGCGTTCCTCCCAGGTGCTGCGGATCGACCTCGAGGGCCGGGTGGTGGAGGGGGACTGGCCGGTCCCGCTCGGCATCCCGCTCCACCTCGAGATGCACAAGCTCCGCCCCGACTTGGCCTGGGCCGTGCACAACCACCCCCTCTACGGCACGGTCTGGGCCGACATGGGCGAGCTGCCCGAGGTCATGGACCAGAGCTCCGCCCTGGGCGGCGGCGGTCTGGCCCTCGTGGACGAGTACGACGGACCGGTCAACGACCCGGCCAGCGCCCGCCGGGCCGTCGTACAGATGGGGAGCGCCGACAGGGCGCTGCTGGCCGGCCACGGCGTCTTCGTCCTCGGGGGATCGGCGCGCGCCGTGCACCAGCGGGCCGTGGCCCTCGAACAGCGCTGCCAGCGCGCCTGGCACGTCCGGGCGGCCGGGAGCGGTGCCCGGTCGCCGCTGCCCGAGGCCTTCCTCGATGCCATGGCGGCCAGCGACGGCGAGGGGTTCCTCGGCTTCTGGGAGGCGGCGGTGCGGGCCGAGCTCGGGGCCGACCCCCACCTTCTCGACTGATGCGTGGGAGCTGAGGCGGTCCTGGTCGGCGCCGGGTGCGTCGTGGCCCGGTGCGTGTGTCGGCGGGCACGGACCATGTGTCGTCTCCGACACGGACGGCGGGCGCCGTGCCCCTCATGATGAGGGGACATGCGGCACCGAGGTCACCCAAGGAGCGAACCATGACCGACACCGCCCCTGTCTCTTCGAGACTCCTCCTCCGCCCGGCCGACGCCGGTGGGATCGCCGACCTGTGGCACCGCGGACTGGACGAGACCTCGGTGGGCTCGGGCTACGTCCGCGCCGTCGACGGCCTCTGGTTGGGCAGCGACCTGGTCCCCGCACGTTCGCGTGGCCGGCCCGGCCCGGGCGCGACGCCGTCCCCTTCGAGCCGACCCCCCGCCCGATCCCCGGCAAGGTGCGGATCGGGGTGAGCAGCCGGTGAGTCAGCCCCGCAGCTCGTAGGCCTCCCACTCGGGTTGCGCCATCTGGGCCCGGAACTCCCGGAAGGGCCACGGCCAGGCGGCCGGGATGCCGCGGTCGTCGAGGTACCAGCTGCGGCATCCCGAGGCCCAGATGGTGTTCCCGGCCGCGTCGATCCGCGCCGCCTCGAACCGCTCCAGAGCCTCCGGCGTGGCGCTGATCTCCCGGGCGTCGGCGCGGCGCAGCCGGTCGACCAGCTGCATGATGTAGCCGATCTGGAGCTCGGCCACCTCGACCAGGGAGAAGTTGCCGACCGGGCCGTTGGGTCCGTTGAGCATGAAGAAGTTCGGGAAGTCCGGCACCGAGATCGCGAGGTAGGCCTCGGGGCGGTGGACCCACACCCGGTCGAGGTCGACGCCGCCGCGCCCGACGACCGAGATGGGTCGCACGAACGCATCGACCTGGAAGCCGGTGGCCAGCACCAGGACGTCGAGCTCGTGCAGCCGGCCGTCGACGGTGCGGACCCCGGCGCCCTCCACCCCCTCGATCGCCTCGGTCACGAGCTCGGCGTTCGGCTTCTGGATAGCCTGGTAGAAATCGGTCGAGACGACGAGGCGCTTGCAGGCGGCCCGGTAGTCCGGCCGCAGCCGCTCGCGGAGCTCGGGGTCGGTGACGCTGTTCTCGAGGTTGTCCACGCAGAACTGCTCGATCATGGCCATCTCCGGTGACCGGGCGTCGACGATCCCGTCGGAGAAGTGGTCGAAGAGCTGTGCCACGCTGTCGCGCAGGTCCTCCATCAGATGCCGGTCGGCCCGGAACGCCGCCTTCTCCTCGGCCGTGTAGGCCGGATTCACCGCCGGCATGACCCACTGGGCCGTCCTCTGGAACAGCGAGAGCTTCTCGGTCCGGTCGACGACGGCCGACACGATCTGCATGGCCGTCGACCCCGTCCCCACGATCCCCACCCGGGCCCCGTCGAGGGGGACGCCGTGGTCCCACCGCGCGCTGTGGAACCTGGCCCCGGCGAAGGAGTCGAGGCCCTTGATGTCCGGGTACTTCGGGTGGTGCAGGACCCCGGTGGCGGCGATCACCACGTCGACGTCGTCGTGCACACCGCCGGCCGTCGTGAGGTGCCACCGGCCGTCGTCGAACACACAGCTGACCACCTCGTCGCCGAACCGGACGTGGGGCACGACGCCGTGCTCATGGGCGACGCGTTCGAAGTAGGCCTCGATCTCGTCTCCCGGGGAGTACAGCCGGCTCCAATCGGGATTGAGGTCGAACGAGTAGCAGTAGAGGTGGGAGGGGACGTCGCAGGAGAGGCCCGGATAGGTGTTCTCCCGCCATGTCCCGCCGAGACGGTCGGCCTTCTCGTAGACGGTGAAGTCCGTCAGACCCGCCTCGGCCAGGGTGATGGCCGACAGGATCCCCGCCATTCCCCCACCGATGACGGCCAATCGGAGGTCCCGCACAACGAGGACTCTTATCCACTCACCCCCCGTTGGCAAAGAGACGTCACCACACCCCGACCCCAGGCGCTAGGACTGGGGGATGTCCCGGCGCGGCTGGTTGCTGTTCCTCGCCATGAGCGTCATCTGGGGCACCCCGTACCTCCTCATCCGGGTGGCCGTCCGGGAGCTCTCGCCGGCCACCCTCGTCTTCGCCCGCACCCTGCCCGCCGCCGTCCTCCTCGTCCCCCTGGCCTGGCGGCGGGGACAGCTCCGCCCGTTGGCGTCCCGGTGGCGGTGGGTGATCGCCTACACGGCGGCCGAGATCGCCCTGCCCTGGCTCTTTCTCTCCCGGGCCGAGGAGCACCTGACGAGCTCGGTGGCCGGGCTCCTGGTCGCCACCGTCCCCCTCATCGCCGTCGTCCTCTACCGGTGGCTCAGCCCCGACACCGAGAGGCTCACCCGCCGTCGCCTGCTCGGCCTCTTCGTCGGCTTCGCCGGCGTGGTCGCCCTGGTGGGCATCGACCTGCACGGGACCGACCTGGTCGCGGTGGCCGAGATGGCCGTGCCGGCCGTGGGCTACTCCCTCGGTCCCCTCATCATCAGCCGCCGGCTCTCCGATCTCCCACCCCTCGGTGTGGTGAGCGCGTCGGTGGCCCTGACGGCCGTCGTCTACGCGCCGGCGGCGCTCACCCACCGGCCGACGCACACCTCCCTCGAGGTCCTCGCCGCCGTGGCCGGGCTGGCCTTCCTCTGCACGGCCCTGGCCTTCCTGCTCTTCTTCGCCCTCATCGCCGAGATCGGACCGGCCCGGTCGACCGTCATCACCTACGTCAATCCGGCCGTGGCCGTCCTGCTCGGGGTGGTCCTCCTCGGCGAGCACTTCACCGCCGGCATCGCCGTCGGGTTCCCCCTCATCCTGGTGGGCTCGTTCCTGGCCACGAGCTCGCCACGGGAGGCCCCGAACCTTTCACGCTCGTCCGGAACATCTCCCGACGTTCGCCCGCGTAGTCGTTGAGGGCGTTGTGCATGGTGCAACGGTTGTCCCAGATGGCCAGGGTGTGCCGGGCCCAGCGCAGACGACAGGTGAAGTTCTCGCTGGTGGCGTGCCGGTAGATGTGGCCCAGCAATTCCTGCGACTCCACCGGGTTCCAGCCCTCGAACCGCGTCGTGTAGACGGGGTTGACGTACAACGCGGCGCGCCCGGTCACCGGGTGGGCGATGACGACGGGGTGGACGTGCTCGGCGTAGGCGTCGGCTGAGGGGGTGATGGCCATCGACGTGAGGTCCTTCACCTTGTCGAGGAACCCCCCCGTCCCGTAGGCCATACCCGCCGAGTGGACGGCGCGGAGCCCCGTCAGGGTCTGCTTCAGCCCCCGCGACAGCGTCTCGAAGGCCAGGTACTGGTTGGACCAGATCGTGTCCCCGCCGAACGGCGGGACGTCCCACGCGTGCAGCAGCGTGTAGGACGGCGGCTCGGGCAGGTAGCTCAGGTCGCTGTGCCAGGCGTTGGCGAAATTGAGTTGATCCTCGGGTTCCTTGATCACCCGGATCACATAGGGACGGTTCTCGAGGGGGGACACGAACGGGGTGGTGTCCCTCCCACCGAGCAGGTCGGTGATCCGCTCCAGGGCGTCGAGGTCGAGATCCTGTCCGGGTAGGAAGACCACCAGGTGATCGGCCAGCGCCCGGCGCACCCCGTCGAGCTGCCCGCCCTCGGTCACCGTGCCGAGGTCGATGCCGGTGACGGCGGCCCCGAGGGCGCCGGCCACGGGCCGCACCTCGAGCGTCACCGGGCTCGCCACCGAAGAAGGACCGACCACCGCACGCCGGTAAACGTAGTGGTGGGGGCAGCGACCCGCCGGGCCGTCCGCTACGACCCGGCGGGACCACTGCCCGGCGACGCGTACGGGACTCGAACCCGTGACCCCCGGATCGATGATCCGGTGCTCTTCCTCTGAGCTAACGCGTCGTGGGGGGGGGGAGGCGGGAGCCCGGTTCCGTGGGAAGCGACGTCACCTCGGGAAGGTGACACCGTCACGGCCGGGGGAGCCGGTCGGAGGCAACCGGCTTCGGGAGATGGAAGGGACATCTCCGGCCGTCCACCGGGCTCCCGCCTGGGTGCGGGCGGAGAGGATCGAACTCTCACGGACGTCTCCGTCCTCCGGCTCCTGCCGCCGGTGCCCGCCTGCGGTCAGGGCCGGCACGCGGTCGTGACGGCCCCGTTCCCTTTCTCGGCGATTCCTGAAACTTTCAAGGAGCTATTTGGGCGCGCGTCGTCGGGCCCATTTACCCAACCGGGGTGTCACGCCCGCAGGGGCCGCCGGGGTTTCGGGCACCGTCCCGACGGCGTCGGAAACAGCCCGGCGACCGGCGCCCCACCCCTCCGGTTGTCCTCAGATGTCCGTCCGGCCCGAAAGACAAAGGAGCCGCCTCCCTGGGGAAGCGGCTCCTTGACGGTCTCCGGACTTTCAAAAGTCCTGGTCATCCCGTCAAGGGCGCCTCCGTGGCGAGGGTGGCCCACTTCATGGCCTGATCGGCGTACCCGTAGGTCGGTACGGACAGGGCGCGGCACGACGTCGCCGGGGTTCGGACCCCGCCGAAACGCCGGTCGTCCCGGCTGTGCGTCGCGTGGTGGCACCGCATGGCCAATACGGTACACCGATTTGAGACCATAGGAAAAGGGTCACCACCGTCTTTCGTCCAAATGGCTCCGGCATGACGTGGATGCGACAGGGCCGTGGTCGGCGGCCGTAACCTCGGGTCAGGAGGTCCCATGTTCTCGCCGCTCCCCGAGGTCGGATCGCCCTTCGTGGCCGGCACCAGGTTCGACCTCTCGTCGCGGGGGTACGCCGCCGCCGAGTACGCCTTTTCGGGCCGTGCCGGCGCCTACGGGCACGGGGACCACGGCGTCGCCGTGATCGAGCACGCCGACTTCACCACGCGCGTCCTCGTCCACCGGCCCGCCGACCCCGCCGCCTTCAGCGGGACGGTGTGGATCGAGTGGCTGAACGTGAGCGGCGGGCTCGACGCCGCACCGGACTGGATCTTCACCCACACCGAGCTCATGCGTCGGGGGGCGGCATGGGTCGGTGTCTCGGCCCAGAAGTCGGGCGTGGAGGGCGGCGCCGGCATCCTCGGCATGCCGAGCCTCAGCCTGGTGAGAACCAACCCGGCCCGCTACGGCGCGCTCCATCATCCGGGCGACCGCTTCTCCTACGACATCTACGCGCAGGTCGGCGCCGCCGTGCGGACGGGCTCGGGCACGATCCTCGACGGCCTGGCCGTCGAGCGGGTGCTGGCCATCGGCCAGTCGCAGTCCGCCTACCGACTCACCACCTACGTGAACGAGATCGATCCCGTCACCGCCGTGCACGACGGCTTCCTGATCCACGCCCGCGGGCGGGCCGCCGCGCCGCTCGACGACGACGGGGACCCCGCCGCCGCCCTGGGCGGCGGTCCCGTCGTCTTCCGCGGGGACCTCCGTGTCCCGGTGCTCTGCGTCGAATCGGAGACCGATCTCATGAACCTGGATTACCTGGCGGCGCGCCAGGACGACGACCACTCGTTCGTCGTGTGGGAGATCGCCGGAGCGTCACACGGCGACGTCTACACGTTCGTCGCCGGCCCCATCGACACCGGTCGACTCCCCATCGCGGAGTTGGCCGCCGCCTGGGTCCCCGTCTCCGAGGTCTACGGCATGGCCCTCGACAAGGCCGTGAACGCCGGCCCGCAGCACTACGTGATGAATGCGGCGGTCTCCCAGCTCGACCGGTGGGTACGCCACGGGACGCGACCGGCCCCGTCACCGCCCCTCGAGGTACGCGACGGTGCCTTCGTCACCGACGAACACGGCATCACCAGAGGTGGGATCCGGACCCCGCACACAGATGTCCCGACCGCCGTGCTCTCGGGCCTGGGCAACAGCGGTCACCCCATCGCCTTCCTGTGCGGGAGCACGACGCCGTTCGACGCCGCCACCCTCGGGACCCTCTACCCGTCGAAGGAGAGCTATCTGGGCCGGTTCACCGACGCCACCGCGGCGGCCGTGGCGAACGGTTTCGTCCTGGCCGACGACGCCGCTGAGATCTCCGCCATCGCCGCCGTCAACGCACCGCTCTGACCCACCACCCCGGCCGTCCGCTCGAGACCCCCGCCCAGCGGTCACGAGGCCCGGGCACCCCGCACCGGCCGGGGATACAGTGACCGCCACCTGGACCGACAGGGGGCGAGGTGGATCTGCGCGGCGCCATCGCGGTGGTCGCAACGGCCGTCGGCGCGGTGGCGACGGCCGCCTGCGCCAACCCGCAAGTGTCCTCGACCACGTCCACCGGGACGGTGGCGTCGACGGCGCCCGGAGTGTCGGAACACGCCATCGTGGTGGGCAGCCTGTCGACGTCATCGGGCGCCCTGGCCGGCCAGTTCGGCCAGAGCGTGGACGGCGTGGAGGCCTACCTCGACGCCGTCGACGCCGCCGGTGGTGTGGACGGCCGCCGGATCTACCTGAAGTACCAGGCTGACGACTCCGGGAGCCCGACCGGCGACACGGCCCAGGCGCGGAACCTGGTGGAGCAGGACCACGTGTTCGCCGTGCTCGGTGTGGGTACGCCCTTCTTCACCGGCGCCTCGTTCTTCGCCGCCGAAGGTACCCCCGCCTTCGGGTACGTGGTGTCACAGGACTGGAACAACCACCCGGATCTCTTCGGCGCCTACGGCTCGTATCTCGACTACAGCGACGTCCAGCCCGGTCTGGTGGACATCGCCAGGACCCTGAAGGCGAAGTCCGTCGCCGTGGTGGCCTATGACATCGCCGCCCAGTCCGAGGATGCCTGCGCGGCGGTGGTCAGGGGCCTGAAGCTGGCCGGTGTCCACGTGGGATTCCAGGACCTGGCCTTCGGCCTCGGAGCCAATCCCACCGCCGACGTCCTCTCCATGAAGGCCGCCCACGCCGATTTCCTGATCTCCTGCATGGAGGGATCGGACAACCTGGCGTTCGACCAGGCCATGCACGAGAACGGGATGACCGACGTCCACACCCTCTGGCTCCAGGGATACGACCGGGACTACCTGAAGCAGGACCCGGCCGACATGGTCGGCGCCATCTACCTCGAACAGCACGTGCCCTTCGAGGCGGCCGCGCAGTTCCCGGGCCGGTACCCGGCCATGGAGCGCTACCTGAGGACCATGGAGAGGTACGAGCCGAAGTGGACGTACAACGACCTGGCCTTCCAGGGTTATCTGAACGCCGTCCAGTTCGTCCAGGGTCTCCGGGAGGAGGCCGAGACCGGTCGGCCGCTCACCCAGGCCGACCTGATCGCCACCATCAACAGGGAGAAGGCGTTCACGGGCGGGCTCACGACACCGGTGAACTGGTCGAGGGCACACACCTCGCCGGCGACCATCCTGTGCGGGTCCCTCGTGGAGGTGGAGCCGGGCGACGTCCTGAAGGTGATCGACGTCTCCAAGAACGACGAGGTCTTCGCCTGTGTCGACGACCGGGGCAGGCTGATCGCGCCGCCGGCGGGGACGCCCGGCCTCTGACCACCGGGTCGGGCGACACCGGGGCGGTCAGAGCACGCCCGACCAGGCGTCGCGCTCGGCGGAAGCGGGATCGTCCTCGAGATGGCAGGGCTCGCCGAAGTACATCGTGGCCCGACCGGCCGGGCCGTAGGGCGGCCAGGGGGGCAGCCCGTCGTGGACCGGTGAACCGGTCCGGGCGAAGCACGTCCACGCCGTGTGCATGGCACCGGCCAGCGACGGTGGCGGCTCCGATCCGGTGAGCAGTTCGACGCCGCGCTTGTGGAGATTGTCGAACACGAACGGGATCTCGAGCGCGTGGCACGAGCCGAGACGGCCGTCGAAGGCGGTGGAGGCGTACTCGAAGAGATACAGGAACGTGTGGTCGGGTTGGTGCGCGGCCTGCGCCTCGACCATCCGGATGGCCGGCAGCCGGAACATCCTGTCGGTCATGATGCCCTTGAAGAGCTCGTCGTGGGTGGCCCCGGTCCGCTCCCGCCGATAGGTGGCGACCACCGACTCGGGTCTCTCCACGAATCTCCCCAGCCGCCGGGTCAGCGTGTCGGCGTCCTCCACGTCGCGGTCCATGAGCCCCAACAGGTTCCACTCGTCCCGGGTGGTCCCGGTCAGCAACGGCACCGACGCGGCAGCGCCGGCGGCGATGGCCTCGAGGGGATGGCGGGGTACCACCTCGCCATCGATCACCGGCCCGAAGGGCAGGCCCGAGGCCGACGTCACCGGGCGACGGAGCTGACCGGCGACCATGGCCTGCGACACCGCCTGCTGCGCCTCGAGGAGGCGACCGGGTGCGGCGTCGAGCACGGCGTCGAGGCCGCCGCCGCCCAGTTCGGCAATGAGGGCATCGGTGACGGCGGCGGCGTCCTCGGCCGACGTCACGTTGTGGGCGGCACCGCTCTGGGCGATGGCCTTGGCGAACAGCCCGGCCGCCGACGGGGTCCCGAGCAGAGTCCCCACGCTCATCGCCCCCGCCGACTCCCCGAAGACGGTGACGTTGTCGGGGTCGCCGCCGAAACCGGCGATGTTGTCGCGCACCCACCCCAGGGCGGCGATCTGGTCGAGAAGACCGTTGTTGCCCGACGTGGCGTACGACGCGTCGAGGTGGCCGAGCTGCAGCCAGCCGAGGGCGCCGAGCCGGTAGTTGATGCTCACCACCACCACGTCGCCGTGGCGGACCAGGTTGGCCCCGTCGTACCAGGGGATGGCGCCGGTCCCGTTCACGAAGGCACCCCCGTGGATCCACACCATCACCGGCCGGCGGGCGTCGTCGAGGGCCGGCGTCTGGATGTTCAGGAAGAGGCAGTCCTCGCTCCAGTCGGGGGACGGCCCGGCGCCCACCGCGCCGAGGGTGTCGCCCACCTGGACGGCCACCGGTCCGAAGGTGGTGGCGTCACGGACCTCGTCCCACCCCGGATGGGGTTCGGGCGCCCGGAAGCGCCGCGGACCGGTCGGGGCGGCGGCGAAGGGGACCCCGGCGAAGAGCAGGAGGCCCTCCTTCTGCCGGCCGGCGATCTTGCCCGCGGTGGTCTCGGCGGTGACGGTCATGCGCGTTCCCCCTCGCTCCCGCCCGGTCGAGCGGGCGGGACGGTGCCCAGGATGCCCCAACCGGCCCACCCCGGGGCCCGATCCCGAAATAAAACAAGGATTTTCTTGTTTTATTGACCCGGAAACGACACGCTGGGGGGACGCCCGGTGCCAGGTCGGGGTCGGAAAGCGAGGGACGTCATGCCGGTCGCCATCGTCACGGGAGCGTCCAAGGGGTTGGGGAAAGCCCTGGCCACAGGGCTCGCCAGCCAGGGCTGGTCGCTCGTGCTCGACGCCCGGGGCCAGCCGGCGCTGGCCCGGGCCGCCGACGCGGTCCGCTCCCGGTCGGTCGGTGCCGCCCGGGTCGAGGCCGTGGCGGGCGACGTAACCGATGCCGGCCACCGGCGGGCCCTGGCGGAGGCGGCCCGGTCCCTGGGCGGCCTCGATCTCCTCGTCAACAACGCCAGCACCCTGGGCGCCAGCCCCCTCCCCCGGGCATCGGCGATCACCGTGGCCACGATCCGGCGCATCCTCGAGGTCAACACGATCGCCCCCCTCGCCCTCGTCCAGGAGACCCTGACCCTTCTCCGGCGGTCGGCCGACCCCCGCGTCGTGAACGTCACGTCGGACGCGTCGGTCGAGCACTACGACTCGTGGGGTGGCTACGGGTCGTCGAAGGCGGCGCTCGACCATCTGAGCGCCACGCTCGCCGTGGAAGAGCCCGGCATCCGCGTCTGGGCGGTGGACCCGGGCGACATGCGGACCGCCATGCACCAGGACGCCTTCCCCGGCGAGGACATCTCCGATCGTCCTCCACCCGACTCCGTCGTCCCGGCCCTCCTTCGCCTCATCGCCGGCGGGACACCGTCCGGGCGGATCAGGGTCGCCGAGCTGGCGGCGGCGGAAGACCGGCCATGACCCCGACCCTGACTCCGATGGCCGTCCGTCCCCTCGCCGGTCTCCACCACTTCGCCCTCCCCCCCGAGCTCGAAGCGGCCCGGCCGGCCGAGGCCCGCGGGATGACGCGCGACGCCGTGCGGATGATGGTCGCCCGGCGCGGCGCCGGCACCGTGGAGCACACCACCTTCACCGAGCTCCCCCGTCTGTTCGACGAGGGCGACCTGCTGGTGGTGAACACCTCGGGGACCCTGGCCGCCGAGCTCCAGGGCACCGACCCCCACGGCCGTCCGCTCCAGGTCCACCTGTCGACGGAGCTGCCCGCCAACCTCTGGACGGTGGAGCTCCGCCGCCATGGCCGGCCCGTCTTCACGGCGGCGGCGGGCGACACCGTCACACTCGCCGCCGATGGCCGGCTCGACCTCCTCACGCCGTACTCGCACCATCCCGAGGGTGTCCGGCTGTGGGCGGCCACCGTGTCGACCCGTGTCCCGCTCCTCACGTTCCTCGCCGTGCACGGCCAACCGATCCGCTACGGCTATGTCGAGGGGAGCTGGCCCATCACGATGTACCAGAACGTCTACGCCACCGAGCCGGGGTCGGCCGAGATGCCGAGCGCCGGCCGGCCCTTCACCCCCGAGATACTCACCCGGCTCGCCGCCCGCGGCGTGGGCGTCGTGCCCATCGTCCTGCATACCGGGGTGGCCTCGCTCGACGCCTCCGAGCCGCCGTACCCCGAGCACTACCGCGTGTCGGCCGCCACCGCCCACCGCATCAACGACGTCCGCCGCGAGGGCGGGACGGTGGTGGCCGTGGGGACCACGGTGGTCCGGGCCCTCGAAACGGTGGTCGACCTCCGCGGCCACGTCCACGCTGGCAGCGGGTGGACGGAGACCGTGATCACACCGGACCGGGTCGTCCGCTCGATCGACGGCCTGCTGACCGGCTGGCACGAGCCCGAGGCCTCCCACCTGGCCATGCTCGAGGCGGTGGCGGGTCGGAGCCTCCTGGAACGGTCGTACGCTGCGGCCCTGAAGGAGGGCTACCTGTGGCACGAGTTCGGGGACGTCCACCTGGTCCTGCCGTGACGGGCACGGGGAACGCCGTCGAGCCACCGCTCCAGGCCGTGCCCACCACGAGGCGGACCATCCTGGTGGCGCTGAAGCGGCGGGGGACCAGCCGGGCCCAGGACCTGGCCACCGAGCTCGGCCTGACCGTCGCCGCCGTCCGCCAACAGCTGGGGCGACTGGAGTCCGACGGGCTGGTGACCCACCACCGCGACGCCGAGGGCCGGGGCCGCCCCGTCCATGTCTACGAGTTGACCCCACTGGCCGACGGGTTGTTCCCCAAGCGCTACGGGGACCTGACGACCGAGCTGCTGAGTTATCTGGGGGGCTCCGGCTCCCGACAGGTCGACGACCTGTTCGAGCAGCGCCGCCGACGGCGACTCCACGACGCCGGACCCCGCCTGGACAGCCGATCCCTCGAGGAGCAGGTGGACGAGCTGACCGCCATCCTCGACGAGGACGGCTACCTGGCCGACGTGGAGCGACTCGACGACGGGGGATGGCGGATCACCGAGCACAACTGCGCCATCCTCTCGGTAGCGCAGGGGTTCCGCCAGGCGTGCTCGAGCGAGCTGTCATTCATCAGTGACGCACTCCCCGGCGCCGAGGTGCGACGCGTCGCCCACCTGATGGACGGCGCCCATGTCTGCGCCTACGAGATCAGACCGGCGCTACCGTGAAAGGCGTCATCGAGCGCAGGGACTGGATCGAGCGCAGGGACTGGATCGAGCGCAGGGACTGGATCGAGCGCAGGGACTGGATCGA
>Ga0209415_10015090_pt1 | contig 12569 bp, 14 predicted proteins | sample PeaSoiSIISIP2007_FD_187696 | JGI IMG/M metagenome (GOLD analysis project Ga0209415, IMG submission 187696) | Peat soil microbial communities from Weissenstadt, Germany - SII-SIP-2007 (SPAdes) (version 2) | ecosystem: Environmental > Terrestrial > Soil > Wetlands > Peat | place: Germany...
GACGGCGCGCCCTGTCCCCCCCGGCCCTGTGGCGTCACGGCGCCGACGATACAGTGATCTCCGACACGCGTGTCATACAACGGCGACCACGGGAGGGCCCCATGCAGCTCGACGACCTGGTGCTCGTCAGCGTCGACGACCATGTGGTCGAGCCTCCCGACATGTTCGAGGGTCGGATGCCGGCGCGCTTCGCCGACCAGGCCCCGCGGGTGGACGTGCGCGAGGACGGCACCGAGATCTGGCGCTTCGACGGCAAGGAGGCCACCAACATCGGGCTCAACGCCGTGGCCGGTCGGCCCATCGAGGAGTACGGCATCGAGCCCACGTCGTTCGCCGAGATCCGCTCGGGCTGCTTCGACATCCACGACCGGGTGCGGGACATGGACGCCAACGGGGTCATCGCCTCGATGTGCTTCCCGTCGTTCCCCCAGCTGTGCGGTCAGCTCTTCGCCAAGGCGTCGGACCCCGAGCTGGGGCTGGCCGTGCTCCGGGCCTACAACGACTGGCACATCGACGGGTGGTGCGGGGCCTACCCGGGCCGGTTCATCCCGCTGTCGCTGCCCCCCATCTGGGATCCGGCCGCCATGGCCGACGAGGTGCGGCGGGTGGCGGCCAAGGGATGTCACGCCGTGTCGTTCTCGGAGAACCCGGCCAAGCTCAAGCTGCCCAGCTTCCACAGCGACCACTGGGACCCCTTCTGGGCGGCGTGCAGTGACGAGGGGACCATCGTGTGCCTGCACATCGGTTCGTCGTCGTCGCTGGTGGTCACCGCTCCCGACGCCCCCATCGACGTGTTGATCGGCCTGCAGCCCGTCAACATCGTCCAGGCGGCCGCCGATCTGCTGTGGTCACCGGTCCTGCGGAAGTTCCCGTCGCTCCGGGTGGCGCTGTCGGAGGGCGGGATCGGCTGGATCCCGTACTTCCTCGACCGCATGGACTGGATCTACGAGCGCCATCACGGATGGACGGGGCAGGACTTCGGGGGCAAGGTGCCGAGCCAGGTGTTCGCCGAGCAGATCGTGACCTGTTTCATCGACGACCCCGCCGGTGTGGAGCTGCGCCACCGCGTGGGCATCGACTCCATGTGCTGGGAGGCCGACTACCCGCACTCCGACTCGACGTGGCCCGAGTCCCCCGAGAGGCTCATGAAGTCCCTCGACGGGGTGCCCGACGACGAGATCGAGAAGCTCACGCACCGAAACGCCATGCGCCACTACCGCTTCGACCCCTTCGCCCATCGCCCCAAGGAGCAGTGCACCGTGGGGGCCCTGCGGGCCCAGGCCGCCGACGTGGACGTGACTCCCCGGCCCGGCAACCGGGACCCGGGCAGGCCCAAGATGACCAAGGCCACCGACCTGACGCGCCATCCGGGTACCAACCGGTAGGCGGAGCCGTCAGCGCATCCACACCTCTCGGATACTCCCGGCCTCGATCTCCGACGATCCCCGTCGGCGCTGGTCCCACATCTCGGCGCAGCTCTCGGCGCAGAACAGCAGCTCGCGCCCGTCTGCCTCGTGGCGTCGCGCCACCGCGGTGGCGTGGGTGAGGGCGATGCGGCACACCGGGTCGGGCTGGGTGTCGGGCCCCGGGCGCGGCAGGCCCAGGCGCACCACGTCGATGGGCTGCTCGAGACCGCGCACCGACATCTCGGTGGTCGACTCGACGGTGGCCCAGGGTGGGAGCTCGGCCACCACCGAAGGCACGGCCAGAACCTCGCGGCCCACCGCCAGGTCGCACAGCCGGGCGGCCACGTTCACGGCGTGGCCGATGTAGTCGTCACCCTCGAGGAGGATGACCGTGCCCGAGGTGACCCCGCACTTGATGGTCACGGGCTCGGGGGCGATCTCGATGGCCGCCTTCATCTCCAATGTGGCCGCCACCAGCGGCATGGTGTCGACGCTCACGAGCATGGCGCCGTCTCCGAGCCACTTGGCGATGCGCACCGCCCGCCGCGAGCAGATGTCGCGCAGCGCCGAGCGGAACACACCGAGCACGGCCACGGCCCGCTCGTCGCCCTCGGATTCGGTCAGGGCCGAGAACCCCGACAGATCGAGAAAGGCAAATGTCCGCCGCACACGCATGGAGCGATGATCGCGCCCACCCCGACACCGGAGCGAGCTCAGGCACGATCCATGTCATCCCGACGCTACCCTTGGCGGACATCATGAGCACCGGCCCGTGCCCCTGGGCGACGAGCAGCCCCGACATGCTGGAGTACCACGACCGCGTGTGGGGGGTCCCGGTGCGCGACGACCACGGGTTGTTCGAGCGCCTGACCCTCGAAGGCGCGCAGGCCGGGTTGTCGTGGTCCCTCATCCTGGCCAAGCGAGAGGGATACCGCCGCGCCTTCGCCGGCTTCGACCCGGCCCGGGTGGCGCGCATGAGCGAGCGCGACGTCGGGCGGCTCCTCGGGGACAAGGCCATCGTCCGCAATCGCCAGAAGATCGAGTCCACCCTGTCCAACGCCCGGGTCATCGAGGCCATGCGCGGCGCCGGGGAGAGCTTCGCCGGGCTGCTGTGGTCGTTCGTCTCCGACGCGACCATTCACAACCGGTGGTCCGATCTCGGTGATCTCCCCTCCTCGACGGCGGTGTCCAAGGCCATGAGCGCCGAGATGCGGCGCCGGGGCTTTCGGTTCGTGGGCCCCGTGACGTGCTACTCCACCATGCAGAGCGCCGGGCTGGTGAACGACCACATGACGTCGTGCCCCCGCTGGAAGGAGCTGGGTGGGGGGTAGGGTCGACGCGGTGACCGACCCACCCGTTCCCCCCACCGAGGAGACCGACCCCGCCGCCGCCATCGACTCCGACGAGCCCCGCCGACGCCGCCACGGCAGCGAGGAGGAGATCGACGAGGCCAGCGACGAGTCGTTCCCGGCCAGCGACGCTCCGCAGTGGTGGTCGGGCGAGCCCGACGACCGCCAGTAGCGGGCCCCTCGAGAAAACTCCCCGTGCGCATCGGCGTCACCGCCGCGCTCACCGACCTGTCGATGCCGGCGGACGCCTTCGCCCGGGCGGCCGAGGCCCGTGGCTACGCGTCGCTGTACCTCCCCGAGCACACCCACCTGCCCGTGTCCCGGGCCACGCCGCCGGCCCTGGTGGGGGGCGTGCATCTCGACGACTACAAGCGAACCGTCGACCCCTTGGTGTCATTGGCCGCCGCCGCCGCCGTGACCAGCCGCATCCTCCTCGGCACCGGGGTCGTCCTGGTGGCCCAGCACGACCCGATCGTCCTGGCCAAGCAGATCGCCACCCTCGACCGCCTGTCGGGGGGACGGTTCGTCCTGGGCATGGGGTACGGCTGGAACCGCGACGAGGCCGACGCCCACGGCGTGGACTTCTCGGAACGTCGCGCCGTGGCCCGGGAGAAACTCCTGTGCATGCAGGCCCTGTGGAGCACCGATGAGGCCGAATTCCACGGCGCCCACGTGTCGCTGCCCCCGTCGTTCTCGTGGCCCAAGCCCGTGCAGCAACCTCGCGTACGGACCTTGATCGGCGGGGGAGCGGGCCCGGCTCTCTTTGCGGCGATCGCCGAGTACGCCGACGGTTGGATGCCCATCGGGGGGGCGGGCGTCACCGCCGCGCTGGACCGGCTGCGAGACGCCTTTGCCGACGCCGGGCGCGACCCCGACACGCTCGAGGTCGTCCCCTTCGGCACCGTCCCCGACGCGGGGAAGCTCGAGCACTACGCGTCGATCGGGTGCACCGAGGTGGTCCTGCGCGTCCCCTCGGGGACCGAAGCCGACATGGTGCGGGTGCTCGACGACTACACGCGCTATCTGGCGTGAGCGCCAGCGGCCGTCAACGACCCCCCAGCAGCTCCCCGACCCGGCGCACGGCATCGGCGCCCGACGTCGGCATGTTGAAGATGCAGTACTGCACCCCGGCGGCGGCGAGCTCCTCGACCTGGGCCACGATCTCGGCCTCGGTCCCCACGTTGAAGCCGCTGGAGTCCATGCCGGGGGCGCTGCGGAGGAACTCCCAGGTGGTCGCGGTCTCCTCGGCCGAGTCCGTCACCACCAGGGTGCTCAACCGGCTCACCGTGATGGCGGCCGGGTCGCGGCCCACGGCCTCACAGTGCTCGTGGAGCACGGCGATCTTGTGGCGGACGGTGGCGACGTCCCCGAAGATGTTGCAGTAGTCGCCGTAGCGGGCCACCAGCCGCAGGGTCCGCTTCTCGCCCCCGCCGCCGATGAGGATGGGCGGCCCCCCGGGCTGGACGGGGCGGGGGAGGTTGCTCGCCTCGTGGATCGAGTAGTAGCGACCCTCGAAGGTGGGGCGCTCGTCGCGGAACATGGCCCGGCAGATCTGCACGGCTTCCTCGAGCCGGTCCATGCGCTCGCCCACGGGGGGGAAGTCCACCCCGAGGCCCTCGTGCTCGACGTCGTACCAGGCCGCGCCGATGCCGAGCATGGCGCGCCCCGCGCTGATGACGTCGAGGGTGGTGACGATCTTGGCCAGCAGCGCCGGGTTCCGGTAAGTGACCCCGGTCACCATGGTGCCCAGGCGGAGCCGGCGGGTGCGAGCGGCCAAGCCCCCCAGCAGGGTGTAAGCCTCGAGCATGGGCTGCGACGGCCCACCCAGCGCCGGGAGTTGGTAGTAGTGGTCCATCACCCACAACGACTCGAAGCCCGAGTCCTCCGCCGCGCTGGCGAGCTGCACCACCGCCTCGAAGAGCTGGTCGTCGGGCACGCCGAGGGTGAAGTTAGGGATCTGCAGTCCGATTCGCATGGACCGATCATGCTCCACGCCCGCCCCGCCCGCCGACCGTCGTCTCCGGGCCCGCGCCGGTGGCGCTAGCCCGGAGGTGTCTCGGGCGGGGCGAACACGACGATGGCGGCGAAGTCGTCGCTGATGTCGACGAAGCGGTGCGGCTCGCCGGCCGCCACGTACATGGCGTCACCGGGCTCGAGGGTGGTCTCGCCCTCGCTCGTCGACAGTCGGGCCCGGCCCGCCGTGACCAGGTAGACCTCGTCCTCGGCGTGGGGGACCTGGTCGTCGTGCCCGGCCGCGGCGATGGAGTACGTGCCCACGCTCAGGTGGTCACTGCGCAGGTGCTCCACCCAGTGGGTGGAGCTCTCACCCGAGCGGTGGCAGTGCCCGGCTCCCTCGATGCGCAGGCTGCCGGGCACGCCGGTCAGCTCCCGATGACCACGACCGAGCGGAGCACTTCGCCGCGCTCCATGCGGTGGAAGGCCTCCTCCACGGCGTCGAGGGGGATCGTCTCGGAGACGAAGCCGTCGAGGTCGAGGCGTCCCTGGAGATACAGGTCCACCAGCACGGGGAAGTCGCGCCCCGGCAGGCAGTCCCCGTACCAACTGGGCTTGAGCCGCCCGCCGCGCCCGAAGAACTCGATCATGGGGAGGTCGATGCGCATGTCGGGGGTGGGTACGCCCACCTGGACGAGGGTGCCGGCCAGGTCGCGGGCGAAGAAGGCCTGCTCCATCACCTTGGGGTTGCCCACCGCCTCGATGCACACATCGGCGCCGTTCCCCCCGGTGAGGGCGCGCACCGCCTCCACCGGGTCGACCTCGGTGGCGTTGACGGTGTGGGTGGCCCCGAAGCCCGCGGCGAGCTCGAGCTTCTTGGGGTCGAGGTCGACGGCGATCACCTGCGAGGCCCCCACCAGGATGGACCCGGCCACCGCCGCGCACCCCACCCCGCCGCACCCGAAGACCGCCACGGTGTCGCCCAGGCCCACCTCGCCGGTGAACATGGCCGCCCCCAGGCCCGCCATCACGCCGCAGCCCAGCAACCCGACGGCCTCGGGCCGGGCGCGCCGGTCGACCGGGGTGCACTGGCCCGCGGCCACCAGGGTCTTCTCGGCGAAGGCCCCGATCCCCAGCGCCGGGGACAGCACGGTGCCGTCGGACAACGTCATCTTCTGCGTGGCGTTGTGGGTGGAGAAGCAGTACCACGGCCGTCCTCGTCGACACGAGCGGCACTCGCCGCACACCGCCCGCCAGTTGAGGACGACGAAGTCCCCGGGCGCCACCGAGTTCACGTCCGGCCCCACGGACTCCACCACCCCGGCCGCCTCGTGGCCGAGCAGGAACGGGAAGTCGTCGTTGATGCCCCCCTGGCGGTAGTGGAGGTCGGTGTGACACACCCCGCAGGCCTGGACGCGTACGAGCGCTTCGCCGGGGCCGGGATCGGGGACGAGGACGGTCTCGAGCGAGACCGGGGCGCCCTTGGACCGGGCGACCACGGCGCGCACCTCGTGTGTCATCGGTCTCCTCCTCGGGGCTCGGTGGCGCTCAAAGCTAGTGACGGCCGTACCAGCTGGCGACGGGGACCGGTCCCGCCCGCAGCGCCAGGCCCTGGTAGGCCCGGGCCATCATGGTGACGAACTGGTACACGCCGTCCTCGTCGGGAGCCAGCGGCCCGGGCACCCAGTGCTCGGAGGCCAGGCCCCGCTGCACCGACTCGCACGCCGCCCAGTCCTGGCGGTTGGTGATGTCCCAGAAGTCGACGGCGCCGCCCGGGTCGAACCCGGGCCGCCCGAGGTCCTCGGGCGAGAACGCGCAACTGCAGCGGACCCGGGTGCGGTCGGGCCCCAGCGGCGTGAGCAGGTGTGTCATCACGTAGTCGGGGTGCAGGCTCAACAACACGTTGGGGACGAGAACCAGATAGACGACTTGGCGGCGGGCCCGGGCGTCGAGGCCCCGCAGCACGGTGGCATCGCTGGTGCCACTGAGCGACATGGTCTGGACCTCGTCGCGCAATGCCATCCAGCCGCCCACCCAGGCGCCCGCCCCGGGCACCTGGTAGTTGTCCCCGCTGCGCGGGGGGCTCACCCGGCACAGCTCGGGGTGGATCACGGCGCAGTGGTAGCACTCCTGATAGTTCTCGATGACGACCTTCCAGTTGGCCGCCACGGTGTAGTCGTGATGGTCGGCCTCGCGCAGCCGCTCGGGCTCGTGCCCGGCGACGAGCGCCTCGAGCCCGGCGAAGTGCTCGGCCAGCGGGGGGGCGCCGCCCGAGGCATCGACGAAGACGAGCCCGTGCCATTCCTCGGCGGGCAGCTCGACCAGTCCGTGATCTTCGGGATCGAAGGCGTCGCACCCGTCGAAGCGCGGGGCGTTGCGCAACGCGCCGTCGAGGCGGTACGACCACGAGTGGTACGGGCACACCACGATGGGCAGATTGCGGGACTCGCCGCACGCCAGCAACTCGTGCCCGCGGTGTCGACAGGTGTTGGCGAACCCCCGCAGCTTGCCGTCTTCGGCCCGTACCAGGAACACGCCCGCCGTCCCGACCGACTCGGCTCGTTGGTCGCCGACGTCGCCGATCTCCTCGCTGCGGGCCACGCACGTCCACCCACCCCGGAACAGGTGACGCTGCTCCCAGTCGAACACGGCCTGGTCGACGTAGGCGGGACGGGGGAGCATGCGGCTCTCACCGAAGCGACGCAGGGCGGCCTCGAGGCCCTCGGCGGGAAGCGGCGCCCTGTTCGCGTTCCCGGCCACGCCGTGAGGATAGAGCCGGACCGGGGTGTCCCGGGCCGGCTCCTACCCGGCGGCGGCGAAGATCGCCGCGTAGCCCAGGATGCCGGTGACGTAAGTCCGGGTGGAGGGAAGCAGGCCCTTTTGTCGCACCGAGCTCAGTCCCTGGTAATACGCGGCGAGGGCGATGCGCACGTCGCCGCCGGCGCGCACGGTCAGGTCGTGGAGATAGGCGGCCGCCATGGTGATGTTGTCGGGCGCGGCGCGAGGGTCGAGGGCGGGGTCGTCGAGGAGCACGGTCCGCACGTAGTTCACGGTGGACGGCTCCAGTTGGCACAGCCCGATGGCACCCGTGGACGACGTCGACGACGACTGCCAGCCCGATTCCCACCAGCACAGCGCTTCGAGGAGGCTCGGCGCCACCGACGACGCGCCGGCCGCGTTCAAGAAGTCCGGGCGCAGTGCCACGCGGTCGGGGTGGGCGAGCAGCGAGGCGGGCAGTGGGCCGCCCGGGCCCCAACCCGGAGGCAGTCCGGCCCCCGGCACCTTCAGCCGTGCTCCCGCCCACACCAGGTCGGGGTCGGCGATGTCGTTGGCGGCCGCCAGGGCGGCCACCGTCGTGTGGTTGCGGAGTGCGATCGCGCTCAACGTGTCACCCGCCCGCACCACCACGGTGGTGGCTGCCGGCGAATCCGCCGCGGCCAAGGGCGGGGTCGTCGCCGCCACCGGGGCTACAGCGGCGGCGGGGGCGGGGGCGGGGACTTCGATGGTGGCGCCGGCCAGGATCCGGTTGGGGTCGGCGATGTCGTTGGCGGCCGCCAGGGCGGCCACCGTCGTGTGGTAGCGCAGCGCGATGGCGCTCAGGGTGTCGCCGGGGCGGACGGTGGTGGTGGCGGCGAAGGCGGCTGCGGCGTTCCCGCCCCCTCCGAGCCACAGGGCCAGGACCAGGGGCCCGCCCACGACGCCCACCAGGACCGACGTCCGCGCCCTGACCGGCGGCCTCCGGCGCGCGTGTCGGGGCCGGCGCATCCGCGGTGCATCGGCTCGCGACGCTGTGCGGTGAAGCCAACGCTTCGACCACAACCGCGCCCCGGGGCGACGGCGGGCATGGTCACAGCGCCGTGAGCCAGTCCCTGACGATCCCCGCCACCTGGGCGTCTTTGCCCCGAAGGCCGTGGTCCCCGCCGTCGACCCACTGGTGGGTCACCGGCCCGGGGATGGCGGCCGTGGCCGTCTCGAGCTCGGCGGTGGACCCGAAGGCGTCACGGGTCCCCGACACGAACAGACAGGGCAGGCGCAGCGCGGGGAAGTGCTCGGTGCGCAGCCGCTCGGGCTTCCCCGGTGGGTGCAGGGGATAGCTCACGAGCACCAGGGCCGCCGCTTCAAGCCCGCCGCTCACGGCCATGGAGCACATGCGCCCGCCCATCGACCGTCCTCCCAGGGCCACCCGGCGAGCGGGCACCCCGAGGGCCAGGGCGAGCGCCTCGGCCGCCTCGACCACCGTGGCCACCAGCACCGGCGGCCGGTCCGGGGCGCGCCGTCCCGCCAGCCGGTACGGAAAGTCGATGCGCTCGACGCGCACCTTCGACGGCGACAGGGCATCGTCGATGGCCACCAGGGCGGGCTGGTCGCGTCCCGCGCTGGCGCCCGGGGCCAGAACCAGCCCGGCCACCCCGTGAGCGCCGCGCATGGCGCCCATCGTGGCGCGTGAAAGCCGGCGGCGTCAGGCGGGGGGGCCCGAGGCGAGCTGCACGGTGACATCGTGCTGCTGGCCCGAGCTGTCGATCCATCCCAGCTCCACCTTCTGTCCCGGGTGGTGGCGCCCCACCAGGTCGGTGAGCGACTCCGCCGAGTCGACGGGCTTCCCGCCCAGCGAGGTGATCACGTCGGCGCTCGCCAGGCCGGCGCTGTCGGCGGGCGTCCCGGGTTCCACCGACACGACCTCGGCGCCCGGCATCTGCGACGCGTCCTGCACGATCACGCCGATGAGCGCGGCGGGCCCGATGTGCACGGTGTTGGAGGCCTGTCCCGCCAGGATCTGCCGGGCGATGGAGAAGGCGTGGTTGATGGGGATGGCGAAGCCCTCGGTGCCCGCCTGGAACTGGTACCCGCTCGAGGCGGCGGTGTCCATGCCCACCACCGTCCCCACGGAGTTCACCAGCGGTCCCCCGGAATCCCCGGGCTGGAGGCCGGCGTCTGTCTGGAGCAGTCCCGTCAGTTGTTCGTGGCTGTTGTCGGACTCGTCGCTGGCGGTGATGGACTGGTCGAGCTCGGTGATGTGCCCGGTGGCGACGCTGGGTGTGCCCCCTCTCCCCCCGGCATTGCCGATGGCGGTCACGGCCGCACCGATCGTCACGGTCGAGGAGTTGCCTACCGACACCGTGCTGAGCCCCGATGCGGCCGCCAGCCTCAACACGGCGACGTCGTCGGACTTGTCGGTGCCCACCACCGAGGCGTTGTAGGTCTGGCCGTTGCCGACGTCGGTGACGGTGATGGCGGTGGACCCCTCGATGACGTGATTGTTGGTGAGCACGTCGCCCGAGGTGTCGAGGACCATGCCGGTGCCGGCGGCCTCGCCACCCTCGAACCCGAGTTGGGTGGTGATGTCGACCACGCCCGGGTCCACCTTGGCCTCGATGGTGGCGGTGTCCGACGCGCCCGCCGACCCCCCTGAGAACGGGGCCGATGTCGCCGGGGGCGAAGCGCCCCCGGTCTCGTTCTGGATCGATTGGCGCCCGATGGCCACCCCGAGCACCGCGACCAGCACGACGCCGGCCGCCACCCCGATGACGTGGAGGGGACGGTTGCGCGGCGTCGGTCGGGGGGGCCAGATGGGCGGACCGCCCCACTGGCCCGGCGCCCACTGTCCCGCCCCGTCCCACGGTTGGGGCGGGGGCGGCGCCCACGGCCCGGACGTGCCCCCGCTGCCGGACCCACCCGCTCCCTCGCCGGCCGGTGGCCGGACCCAGATGTCCTGGTGGGGCCCGGCCGGGGGAGGGGACTGCGCCGGGGGCGGGGGAGCGGAGGGTGCGGTGGGTGCGTCAGTGGCGGGGGGAGACGGGTGGATCGAGCCGTCCTCGGCGACAAAAGTAGGCCCCGGGCGGTCGGGCGTGGCATCGGGGTCGACGGTCTCGCTCAACGCCCCTCCTCGTGGGGCTCGGGCAGCAGTGGCGTTGCCTCGGTTCCACCTCCGAGTAGACGGCCTCTCCCTGTGAATTTCCTGTGGAGCAGCTTCGGACCCGGTCGCACCTCCTATTGTGCCTGCCCGCCGCGGTGATTGGCGAGGGGCGCACCCGACGCGCCGGGGAGCGTCTCTTCGGTGACCGCACCCGCCACGACCTCGACGCGGAGGTCGAAGGAGCCGGGGCCACCACCTTTGAGCCGGATGTCGTAGGCACCCTCGGGGACGGGCCCGAAGACGCCCGCATAGCGCACGCCGCCGTCGACGTGTCGGGGGCGCACGGCGGTGTGGACCCCGGCCCAGGCGGCCCCTCCGGGGCGGATCTCGATCTCCGCCCCGGCGAGAGCCTCGTCGGTGTACAGCACCAGGGCACCGGCGTGCGGGCCGATGTCGAGCACCACGGTGCCGGACCCACTCGGTCCGGGAAGCGGCTCCATGGCGCTAGGGCGCTACGGAGACGGGGGTGACCGACGGGTTCGAGTAGCCGCTGTAGGGCGTGCCCAGGTAGGGGAAATTGGGCAGGTAGTGCTCGGTACCGTCGGCCCCCAGGTCACCACTCCCGCCGGTGATCCCGAAGTTGACCCCGCCCGCCGCGGCGTCGGGGGTGAAGGAGAGGACCACGAATCCCAGTGCCGCCCCGGCCACGGCGCGCAGCGCGATGGTGGCCACGTCGTCGAACACCCTCCGGCCGTTGGGGAACCCGGCCGCATCGAGGCCCAGCAAGCCCCAGCTGCTCGGGGACGTCGCCGGCTTGATGGCGGTGTTGAGCCGCAGCATGTCGGCCTTGACGCCCGTGCCGTTGTAGTTCGTGAAGGTCGGTGCGGGCTTGATCACCCCCGCCGGGATCCCGGTGAGGAAGATCGCCTCGATGTCGGGCCGCGTGTTGGACGGGGTGCTGTTGTAGATGCCCAGGTTGGTGAACACCCCCGGGTACAGCACCGGCAGCAACTGGGGCAGCAGGGGCTTGGCGAAGTAGTCGAGGAACTGCACGCCGTCGCTGAGCGGCGGTTGCTTGTTCCACCGGTTCTTGTCGCCGATGCCGATGAGCAGCTCGTTGGTCAGGGGGTTGCCCAGGCGCGACACCTGGGTCCACGGTCCGCTCCCGAAGCCGTCCCAGTTGGGCCCTTCATTGCCCTCGACCCTGATCCGTTGACGGCTGGCCGTGGTCCACACGCCGATGACCGCCGCGGGGTCGCCAGGGCCCGAAGGCGTGGTCCGGGTGAGCTCGCTGATGGGGACCTGCAGGGCCAGGCAGTGCACGTTGACGTCGGCGGTCGAGTTCACCCCGGGCATGCCGTTCAACAGACCGGCGGCGGGACCGCCGGCGTGGTCGCCGGCGAAGCCGCGCAGGTCCCCGAGGTCGAAGACCGCGCCCAGGTCGACGTAGAAGCCTTCGGCCCGCTGCCCGGCGAACACCTTGGCCGAGAACGGCCCCGCGCCGAGGGTGTGGACCGCGGCGTTCGCCAGCGCCGCGTAGTTCGGCGTGGACAGCGGCCCGATGTTGCACGGCGGGCACAACAGGCCCGATCCCAGCACGCACGACGAGTTCCTCCAACGATTGCGGTCGTTGTTGTCGACGCGGGTGACGGTGTAGGTCTGCTGACGGTTCCAGTTCGACTTGGGAGACGGGGGGGTCAGCGCGGTGATGGGACCGTCGTTGTAGAGGAACGACGCCGGGATGTTGTTGACGGTCGTGAATTGGAATTGATAGGTGATGTCCGCATCGCCGTCGCCGTCATTGTCGATGTTGATCTCGTAGAGCACGTCGTCACCGAACTCGTAGAAGTTCGGGCCGCCGTCGGGAGCCTCGAGCGGGATGTAGTTGGCGATGAGCGTGACCGTGTCCGGCTGGTCGGGGCTGACGAAGGCGTACAGGTCGGTGCTGTCGGCGACCGGGTCCTTCGAGATCTCGGGCGCTTCACGGTGCGATGACATGGCTCACTC
>Ga0209415_10015091_pt1 | contig 12566 bp, 13 predicted proteins | sample PeaSoiSIISIP2007_FD_187696 | JGI IMG/M metagenome (GOLD analysis project Ga0209415, IMG submission 187696) | Peat soil microbial communities from Weissenstadt, Germany - SII-SIP-2007 (SPAdes) (version 2) | ecosystem: Environmental > Terrestrial > Soil > Wetlands > Peat | place: Germany...
GGCTTCTTGTCCCACTTCTTCTCGCCGCCGAAGCCGCCGGGCTTCTTGTCCCACTTCTTCTCGCCGCCGAAGCCGCCCGGCTTCTTGTCCCACCGCCGCTCGCCCGCGCCCGCGCCCGCGGGTCCGCTCGGCTGGCGCCGGCGGTCGAGGCCCGAGCGCCTCTCGACGAAGCCCGGCTTGTCCGCGGGCCCGCCCTCGCGCTTCTCCGGCGGCTTCGCCTCGGTGACGAAGATCTTCCGCTCGCCGAGCATCGTGTCGTTGAGCTTCGCGATCGCGGCCGCCGCCTCGGCTTCGGTCGACATCAGGACGAAGCCGATGCCCCGGGACCGCCCCGTTTCCCGCTCCGTCAGGATCTTGACGCGGGAGACGGTGCCGCACGAGGCGAAGAATTTCGCCAGCTCCGCCTCGGTGGTCTCGTACGGAAATCCGCCGACGAACAGATTGTTGGTCATGACTGAGGCTCCTCTTTGCGGCGGCTCGGCTCGGACCCACAGTGTAGCTTCCTGGCAAAATTAATCAAGAGACTTCGCGCGGCGCCGCGACACATCGGGCGGCGCGGGGCCGTCTATAGTGCGTGGGGCAGCCGCCGCGCAGCGCTTGGCGCCAGCGCGGACGGACGGGGATTGGAGGTCGAAATGAACAGCCGATGGATCGTCGTGCTCGTCGCGGCCGCGTCGCTCGTCAGCGCGCGCGCCTCGGCCGAGGACAAGATTGACTTCGATCAGGGCGTGGACGTCAAGGGCGTTCTGGATTCTCTGCAGTCTCAGGCGGGCGGCTCCGGGCCGTCGTCTCCGGGCTCCGGCAAGACCTATCGGGTCGGAGAGCATCACGTGCACGCGAAGGGCTTCCGCCCGCATCGGGGCGGTTCTCCCCGCGATTGGCGGAAATTCAGCGGCGGCGGCGAGCTGAAAGGGGTCAAGACCCAGGCGATCCCGGACACGCTCGACCTGCGGCCGAAGCTGACGCAGATCGAGGACCAGGGACAGTGCGGCGACTGCTGGGCGTTCAGCCTCACCGCCACGAACCGCGACGGCCATGCGATCGCGGGCAACGATCCCGGGCGCCTCTCCGAGGAGTGGCTCAACGACACCGACCCGAACTACGCGACGCAGGCGCCCGCGTACGGCTGCAACGGCGGGGACTTCGACGCGGCCAACGACCTGCTGAAGGGTCAGCCGTCGTGGGACTCCTGCCCTTACACGGCCGGGGCGGACGGGACGGTGAGCGATCCGTGCTCGGCGAGCCTCTCGCCGGCCGGGAACTCCGGCATCACCGGCTGGCACATGCTCGGCGACGAGACCAACGGGCCGAGCATCCAGGACATCGAGGCCGAGATCGCGAGCTCGGGCAAGCCGGTCTCGATCGCGATCGCGGCGGGCGCGGGCGACTTCGAGGACTACGCCGGCGGCATCTACAACGGCTGCACCGACGGTTCGCTCGACCACATGATCAACATCGTGGGCTGGGACAACCAGGGCGCGTCGTTCGACGCGAACGGCAACCTGCCTCCCGGCAAGGGCGTCTGGATCATGCGCAACAGCTGGGGCGCGTCGTGGGGCGAGGCGGGCTACATCCGCATCCAGATGACCGACGCCGGCGGCACGCGCTGCAACGAGGTCGCGCAGCAGGCCGCGTACTTCGACTTCTAGCTACTTCGCTTCCCCGGGCGCGGCGTACACCGGCGCCGCGCCCGGGAGAAGCTCGCCGGCCCGGTAGCCCGGCGTGCGGACGGAGACGACGTCGCGGTAGGCGCGCATCGTCGTGGAGCCGTCGGAGTCGGGGACCTCGAGCAGGAGGTAGGCGCCCTCGCGGTCGGAGCGCACGCCGCGGAAGAGGCCGGAGACGGGGGCTCTCTTGAGGATCAGGGCCTCGACGGGCGTGCCGGGGAGGATGCGCGCGTTGATCTCGGAGAGCGCGCCGACCTGGCCGCGGGAGTCGTAGTGCGCGAAGCGCTCGCGCACGGCCTCGACGACGTGGTCCTCGGCGAAGATGTGGGAGCGGCCCTTGGGCCCGTCGAGCTCGATCTCCTCGCCGTCGGCCTTCACGAGGCGGCCGGAGATGGTCTGGGCGGTGAACCGCTTCTTGTCGCCGCGGTCGAGCGCGTCGATCTCGAGCCAGCGCCCTTTATACGCGGCGAGGTCCTTGAAGGGCTCGCGCACCGCCGCGGGACGAGAGTGGACGACGACGTCCTCGGGGCGCAAGTCGCCGCCGTCGAACAGCACGTCCGCATGGCGGACGACCTCGGTGATGTCGCGCGTGTTCATGTCCACGCCCAGCAGCCGGCCGCCGGAGGCGAAGGCCATCTTCCCGCCGGCGATCCCGCGGAACGAGCCCGAGACGGACTCGCCGTCGGCGAATTTTAGGGAGAGCTCCGGCGTCGCGCCGCCGGTCATCGAGCGCAGGACCGCGCGCGCGCCCTCGTCGGGGGCGGAGGCCGCGACCTGCGCCCACTCCGCGCCCGTGTAGTGCCGGCCCGCGTCGGGCAAAGAGGCCGGGTCGATCACGGCGATCGCCGAGGGCGCGAGCGCCGCCGGAGCGCCCGCCGCGGGCGCCAGCGGCGCGGCCGCGGCTGCGGAGAGGCTCGGCGCGAGCGCCGGCGCGGAGACCGCCGTCGGGACCGGCGTCAAGGAGACCGCGGGCGCGCTCAGGGCCGACGTGACCGACGCCGCGCCCGGCGCCGAGGCCGCCGCCGCGGCGGCCGCGTCTACGCGCACCTGCGCCGACGCCGCGGGGGAGAGGAAGGCGAGGAGGAGCGCTGCGGTCCTCATGCCCGCAGTGTAGGCCCGATGCGGCTCGTCGTCAAGAGTCGGGCCCGCCGACGGCGGCGCGGGACGATTTGCTATCTTATAATTCTTGCATCCTCCCTCTCCGACGGGCAACGCGCCCGACATCCGCGGCATCGGCATCTCTCGGGATTATTGGTATCCCGTCGCCCGCGCCCGGGAGCTCAAGGCCGGCGGCATGCTCGCGGTCGCCTTCGCGGGCGAGCCCGTGGTCCTGGTCCGCGCGAAGAGCGGCGGCCTCTTCGCGCTCGAGGACCGCTGCGCGCACCGCCAGGTCCCCCTGCACGCGGGCGTGGTGTGCGGCGAGTCCGTCCAGTGCGGCTACCACGGCTGGACGTACGGCTCGGACGGCAAGTGCGCGGCCGTTCCTTATCTAGGCAAGAACCAGACCCTCCCCAACGGCGTGCGCAGCTATCCCTGCCGCGAGGCCTACGGCTTCGTGTTCATCTTCCCCGGCGACCCGGCTCTGGCCGACGCCCGCTTCCCCGACATCCCGACGCACGCGGACCCGGGCTACAAGACGCGGACGCTCGATCGCGAGATCCCCTGCCACTACTCCTTCATGCACGAGAACCTGATGGACATGAATCATCAGTTCCTCCACCGCAAGTACATGGGGAGCATCTCGGCGGTGCTCCTGGACTTGAAGCGCGGCCCGGGCTGGATCGAGGCGTCGTACCGGTTCGAGCGCGCGGGCAGCAAGCCCCATTTCGGCGAGAGATTCATGATCGAGGGCCGCGCCGGCGAGGTCAAGAAGCGCGAGCACGACGTCATGACGATCCGGACCCAGTATCCGTACCAGATCCTGCGGTTCCTCAGCTCCGACCAGGAGAAGCCGTCGCTGGACCTGTGGCTCGCCTACGTCCCGGTGGACCGGCGGCAGAGGATCAACCGCACCTTCGGGCTCATGATGATCCGCAAGCCCTCCATCCCCGGACTCATCCATCTCCTGTGGCCGTTCATCGGCTACTTCACGGAGAGCATCTTCGCCCAGGACCACTGGATCGTGGAGCTGGAGCAGAAGGCGCACGACGCCCAGGGCGGCGACTGGAACCAGGAGATCTTCCCGGTCATCCGCGGCCTGCGGGACGTGCTGATCGGCGCGGGCGTCCCGCTCGAGGAGCCGAAGCCGGCGCGCTGAGCGCGCCTACTCGTTCGTGCTGAACGAGTAGGACTTCACCGTGCCGTCTGCGTTGAAGCGCAGGACGAGGTCCTTCGTGCGCGGCTGGCCGACCATCGAGTAGTGCTCGTCGAGGTAGTTCCAGGTCACGTCGCCGTCCTCCACGCCGGTGCGGTACGGATGCCCGTAGGCCGTCTCGATGTCGGTCTGCGTCGTCTTGTTGATGACGATGGCCTTGACCTTGTCGGACGGGAACGGGCGGCCGAGCGACAGGCAGCCGCCGGCCGCCAGCAGGAGCGCGGCGCAGGCCGCGCGCGGGATGATTTTCATGGCGCGATTATACCCCATCTCGGCCCCGCGCCGGAACGCGGCGGATCTCCCGTCGAGGCCTAGGTCCTATGGCCCGGGGGGTCGTGGGCCTCTCGGCTCTGCCCGGGCTGGCCCGAACGATCTATCCTGCGGTCATGTTCCGCGAAACGACGGCGCTCATGACGGCCGCGGCTCTGCTCGTTCCCGCGCTCTCCGCGGGCCAGAGCTACGCCGTTCCCGCGCCGGTCGAGCACCAGTGGGACGGCCATCAATCCTTTTACGAGCCGCGCCTCGCCTTCCTTGCGGAGCTCAACCGCTGGACCAAGTATTGGGACGCGCTCTTCCCGGCGGGCTCGGAGGCGCCGACGCCCGGCATCAAGACGCTCGGCGACGAGCTCGCGGCCTTCAAGCGCACGGCCTCCTCGGGCATGACGGTCGCCGATCTGAAGGCGGCCAAGGCGGCTTTCGCGCAGTGGGAAGCGCGCTTCAGCGACGAGCTCTGCGCCCTGCCCGCGGCCGCGCAGAGCGGCTCGGACTGCCATGCGGCGAGCATGCAGATCCGCGCCGCCGCGCTGAGCGCGAGCCCGCGCGTTCAGGCGAAGGAGAAGCAGCGGATCGCGGCGCTCGCCGCCGCGCTCGGCGCGACGCCCGCCGCGACGATCTTCGACAACTCCGGCGACCGTCCCGCCGCGGAGCCGGCGCCCGCGGCTCCCGCCGTCGCGCCCGCGCCGCGCCGCGGAACCGCCGCCGCGCCCGCGCCCGCTCCAGCTCCCGCGCGCCGAGCCGCGCCCACGGTCGTCCCGCCGCCGTCCGCGCCGCCGGCCGACTCGGACCCCAGCCTCGTCGACAAGCTCGTGCACGCGATCAAGAAGGCGGCGCCGTGGGAGTGGGACGGCTACTGCCTGCACTACGTGTGGAACGCGATCTCGGCGGCGGTGAAGGAGAACGTGCGCGCGATCCTGGGCGCGGCGGCGCAGAGCGCGCACACGTTCCTCGCGGCGGTCAAGCGCATCCCCGGCCTTTTGGCGAAGATGGACCTGCATCAGGTCAATCCGTTCGCGAGCGACGGCAGCCTCCAGCTCCAGAAAGGCATGACCCTCTTCTACGACCGCAACGTCTGCGGCTTCGACCCGGACGACGGCCACGCCGAGATCGTCACCTCGGTCGACTCCGACGGGAAATCCGGCATGGCGACGAGCTCCAACGTCGAGCACGTGCGCACCGGCTGCCTCGCGCGCGCCCTCAAGCGCGGCCTGGCGATGGTCGTGATGCCCGGTCAGGCGGACGCGGCGCCGGCGCCCGCGCCGGCCGCCGCCTCGAGCCGGATGTAGCCGCTAGCGCGGCGCCGCGTCGGGAGCGCCGCCGAGCTTCGTCAGCTCCATCCGACAGTCGGTCTGCGTCGCTCCGCCCGGATCGGCCTCGGCCGCGCACGCGCTCAAAAGCCGGCGCGCCTTCTCGCCGTCGCCCAGCTGCCCGGCGATCGCGCCCTCGAAGTAGTCCTGCTTGGCCTTGGCCTCGCCGCGGCTCACGAGGAGAGGCGGCTGGGGCGGCAGGAGATCGTGCGCCGCGAGGCAGAGGTCGCGCGCGAGCGTGCCGGGCGCGGACAGCGCGAGGCAGGCGTCCCAGGTGAGCCGGGCCCGCCGGTTCGCGCCGGCGCGCCAGGCCTCGAGCCCGTCGGCGAAGGCACGCCGCGCCGCGGGCGAGTCCTGCGCCGCGTCGGGCCGGCTCGAGCCGAACATGCCGGCGTAGATGCGGCAGTCGCGCGCCTCGCGGCTGTCCGGCGCCGCCCGGCGCAGGCACAGCGCCCATTGCCTCTGCGCCTCGGCGTCGTCCGAGTCCGCGACCTCGGCGGTCAGCCCGGCGGCGAGCGCGCGCCGCGCGGCCTCGGACCGCGCCCGCCTCGAGAGCGGCAGGGATGCGCAGGCGCACAGCCAGGCGGCGGCGGCGAGGGGCAGGACTCTGCGCATCGAGAGATTGTAGCCGCGGCGCGCCGTAAATCAAGCCCTGGCATCCCCGTGGGGACGCTCTTTTCCGTCGACGTCCTGAGGCAGAACGCGACGTTCACGGACCAGCTGGACGCGATCGTGCGCGCCACGAGCCGCGAAAAGAGGAAGCTCATCCTCGGCGTCCTGCGCGAGCTCTCGAAAGGCCTCAAGGAGCTGAAGTAACGGATTCGCGGGCCGCCCGGCCGTTTGCTAAGATGGCCCCGCGATGAAAGCGAAAACCCCCGAACCGAAGCCGGCGCCGAAACCGGAGCCGAAGGCGCGGCCCGCCGGCAAGAGCGCCGACGAGATGGGCAAGCAGCAGCGCGAGATCTCGGTCTCCGAGTTCTTCACCAAGAACCGGCACCTGCTCGGCTTCGACAATCCGCGCAAGGCCCTGCTCACGGCGGTGAAGGAGGCGGTGGACAACGCGCTGGACGCGTCCGAGGAAGCGGGGCATCTGCCGGAGATCGTGGTGAAGCTGGAGCCCGTCGGCGTGGGCGACGCGCCGGCGCCGGCGGCGTCGCAGGCGACGCGCTTTCGCGTCACGGTGATCGACCACGGCCCCGGCATCGTGCGCGACCAGATCCCGCGCGTGTTCGCCAAGCTCCTGTACGGCTCCAAGTTCCACCGCCTGCGCATGAGCCGCGGCCAGCAGGGCATCGGCATCTCGGCCGCCGGCATGTACGGCCAGCTCACCACCGGCAAGCCGGTGAAGATCATCTCGCGCACGGGAGAGAAGACGCCCGCGCACTACTTCGAGGTGCAGATCGACACGAAGAAGAACGAGCCGATCATCTTGGAGAAGAAGCAGATCGAATGGGAGCATCACCGCGGCACGCAGGTGTCCATCGAGCTGGAGGGAAAGTATCAGAAGGGCCGCGCCTCGGTGGACGAGTACATGGAGCTGTCGGCCATCTCCAATCCGCACGCGCAGTTCACCTACGTCGCGCCCGACGGCGAGACGCGCGTCTTCGCGCGCACGATCGGCATGAATCCGGAACCGCCTAAAGAAATCAAGCCGCATCCCTACGGCATCGAGCTGGGCATGCTGCTGAAGATGCTGCAGGACACCAAGAGCCACTGGCTCTCCGGCTTCCTGTCCGGCGATTTTTCCCGCGTCTCGACCGAGACGGCCGAGGCGATCTGCAAGGCCGCGGGCCTGAACCCGCACAAGCGCCCGAAGGACGTGATGGGTCAGGAGGCCGAGACGCTGTACAAGACCGTCCAGGCCACGAAGCTGATGGCGCCGCCGACGAACTGCCTCTCGCCGATCGGCGAGAAGGCGATCCTGGCGGGCCTGTACAAGCAGATCAAGGGCGAATTTTATACGGCCGTCACGCGGCCGCCGGCCGTCTATCGCGGAAATCCGTTCGTCATCGAAGTGGGCCTGGCCTACGGCCGCAGTCCCGAGGCCATCGCGGCCGCCGCGGCGGCGGGACCGAAGACGCCGCTCGCCGAAGGCGAGTCGCACGACGAGGGCGACGACGAGCTGGCGCGCGTGATCCGCTTCGCCAACCGCGTGCCGCTGGTGTATCAGCAGTCGGCCTGCGCCACGTTCAAGGCCGTGCTGGACACGACCTGGAAAAATTACGGAGTGTCCCAGTCGCGCGGCGCGCCGCCCGCGGGCCCGATGGCGATCTTCGTGCACATGGCGTCCGTGTGGGTGCCGTTCACGAGCGAATCGAAAGAAGCCATCGCCGACTACGACGAGATCCGCAAGGAGATCACGCTCGGCCTGCGCGAGGCCGGTCGCCGCCTGGGCGTCTTCATCAAGCGCCGCGAGCGCGCGCACGCGGAGCACAAGCGCCGCGACATCTTCGAGCTCTATATCGAGGAAGTGGTGGGGGCGTGCAAGCGCCTCAAGGGCGGCAAGCTCGCGGAAGGCAAGCTGCGCAACCAGCTCCTCGACATCGCCAAGAAGCTGACCGGCGGCCAGAAGACCGACGAGCTCTTGGACAAGCACGCGGGCCCGTTCGGCCTGCCGGACTCGATCATCGTGACCGCCGAGGGCGTGGAGGGCGACGTGCCCGTCGAGGTGAGCGCCGATGCCGCCGCCGCGCCGCAAGCGGCGCCCGCGCCCACGGCGGAAGCCGCGCCCGAGAGGCCCGCGAAGAAGGGCCGCGCGAAGGCCAAGCCGGCGAAGAAAGCCGCGAAGGCGAAGCCCGCGAAGAAGAAGGCCGCGCCAAAGGCGAAGAAGAAGCCCGCCAAGGCCAAGCCGGGCAAGAAGACCGCTAAAAAGAAATAGCGGTCAGCGCGTCAGCTTGTCGTAGTCCGAATGATCTCCGATCCAGAACCAGATCGGACCATCCGGGCTTTCGATGGCCAGCGCGCGATGCGCGATGCCTACGCGCGCGGAATAGAACTTGCCGACGCGCTTGAAGTGCAGCGAGGGATGGCGCGGGGCGGCCTTCAGCAGCTCGAAATTCTTCTTCGCTAATTCACGAACGGGCTTTGGCAGTGCGCGAAGCAGGCGCCAGAATTGAGGGGAAGCGAAGTGCTTCAAAGCGCCCGAGTTTTTCCGCTCTTGTGAGCGCTCAGGGCTTCTTTCGCGAACTCATTCAGCGTGCCGGCGCGCGCGTCCTTCTGGATCTGGCTATCCCAGGCATCCGAATCGTATCGGCGGAACCAGTTTCGAAACGCTTCGAGACCGGCCCGGTCCAATTTCTTTACTTCGCGCTCCAGCAACTGAATCTTAGTCACCCAATGAGTTTACACCGAGAATGTCCGTCGAGCAAGGGCCGTCAAAAAGGACGCCGGCCCGCCAGAGTATACGCGGCGGCCCCTGAAAAAGTTCCGCGCCTAAGCCGCGTACTGGTGCAGGAGCTCGGCGACGAGCGTCTGGTACGGGATGCCGAGATTCCGCGCTTTCTTCTTGATGCTGTCGAGATCGCGGCTGTTGATCCGGATGTTCAGGACGGCGTCTTTCTTTCGGCGCCTCAGCTCCATCGCGGTGCGCGCGATCAGTCGCTTCGTGCGCTCGAAATCTTCGCGGCTCACGGGGCGATACTCGCCGCGGAGCAGCGCGTCCTCGATCTCTTTCTCCTCGCGCGTCAGCCGGATTCTCTTCATGATAGCCACCGCGTCCTCCATATCTTCGTGTACTTCCGGCTCGGGAACAAGGTCTTGAGAAAGATGCTGTCGTCTTGCGCGACGCATGGCACGACCCAGACGTAGTCGTTCAACCGAAAGAGCAAAAGGCTCTGGTTCTCGCGGCCCGGATGCCCGATCTTCGCGATGAACTCGGCGCCGACGATCTCCTCGAAAGAGACGCCGCGGAGGAGCTTCAATTCCGCGCTTTTCAGGGATGACCAACTGATCTTATTGTAATACGAATGTATATACATGTCAATAGGGCGGCGCTCGGCTTCCGCGACAAAGGATACGCGGCGACCCCGGAAAAAGTTCCGTCGGCGCGGGGGCATGCCCCATTGGTTCTTTGCATCGCTGCGTGCTAATCGAAAATTAGGCGCATTTAATCGTCGCGTTGGGCGTCAACGACGCAGATTTGCAAAGAACCGAAGACGGAAGGGGGCGCGCCGCCCGCGGCGTGTGTGCTAAAATCCCGGCCGCATGGCCCACAAGAATCCCGCCGTCGAGAAGAAGCTGGTCGGCCTAGCCGACGTGGTGATCACGGCGGCTCAAAAGAAAAAAGACCCGTCCATCGCCATCCCGGTGCGCTCGCTCTCCAACGTGAAGTTCAACGAGAAGAAGGGCTTCATCGAGATGGGCTCCAACAAGCAGCTGCGCACCTTCTTCAACGTGGCCATGGCCAAGAAGTTCATGCAGACGATGCTGGTGGCCGACGCCCTCAATGAATTGCAGAAGGCGGACCTGACCACCAGCCTGCGCGAGATCTACTACCGCACGAAGCACACGATGGGCGACAGCCACGAGAACACGTTCGACGATCAGGCGGAGTCCGACCCGGTGATCGAAGATCTCGAGGTCGGCTTGGCGGCCCTGCGCGAGGAGTTCCACGTGCGCGCGGAGAACGCGGGCACCATCATCGGCCCCGTGGTGTTCGAGGACGACGGCGACCGCGTGGACTGCTCCAAGCTGGGCAAGGGCGGATACTCGGTGCCGTCGATCGTGGAGGAGGAGTACCTCCAGATCAAGAAGTGCACGGCCGACTTCATCCTGCTCATCGAGAAGGGCACGCAGTGGAACCGGCTTGCCGAGGACAAGTTCTGGCGCAAGTACAACTGCATCCTGCTCACCGGCAACGGCCAGCCGCCGCGCGGCGTGCGCCGCCTGGCGCGCCGCCTGCATGAGGAGAAGAAGCTCCCCGTCTACGTTCTCGTCGACAACGACCCGTGGGGCTACTACATCTACTCCGTCGTCAAGCAGGGCTCGATCAACCTCGCCTTCGAGAGCCAGCGCATGGCCATCCCGTCGGCGAAGTTCGTCGGCCTGTCCTCCGCCGATCCGGAGCACTACGACCTGCCCCGCAACGTCGGCATCAAGCTCAATGACAAGGACATCTCCCGCGCCAAGGAGCTGATGGCCTACCCGTGGTTCCAGAAGAAGGAATGGCAGGTGGAGATCAAGCGCATGCTGACCTCCGGCCTGAAGTTCGAGCTCGACGCGCTCGCCAACAAGGACTTCCAGTACCTGACCAAGCAGTACCTGCCCCGCAAGCTCAAGGACAAGGACTGGCTGGACTAGTCGGGACAATCCTGTAGTCGCTGCGTTCGCTTAGCCAGCGGTCCGTTGATATATAATTATGATGTAGTTATACTCAATCCCATGGCGACAGGCATGAGACGACACTACGACTTCTCGAAGTCCAAGAAGAATCATTATTCGCGCGGCCTCAAGCGGCAGATCACGATCCGCCTGGACCGCGAGACTATCGATTACTTCAAGAAGCGCGCGGCGGAGACGGAACTGCCTTATCAGACCCTGATCAACTTGTACCTGCGCGACTGCGCGCGACAGAAGCGCAAGCTGACGCTGAGCTGGGGCCGCTGAGCCGCTTCAGCGTGCGTCCGACTCGGCCGCGGCGAACTCCGGCGCGCGTGAGGCGACTCCGGGAGAAGGAGGCGATCAGGCTACTCTTGGAATGTCGGGTGCTTTTCCCTTATTGCGGCGACAAGGTCGCGGTGAAAATTCTTCCAGCCTTGTGAGGCGGTGTAGCTCTTCCGCAACTTACTGGATTCCCAGGTCTCCCACTCGGTCGTGAGCGGCTGTAGATAATTCTTGATCTTATCGTGGTCGAGTGTCCGACCGTGAGTGCGCAGCATCGACTTGAGAAGTTTAAGAAACGCGGATACTCCGCGGTTCGTGGCAATGATGTAGCGATCCGGATCGTTCCACTCCTTCTTGAACATGCTCTGAATTGTGGAGAAATACGTTCGGAGTGCCGTTAAGTATTCGTCAGCGGTGTTCGCGACATAATATTTTCTGAGCAATCCGCGTGGCCCAAGGAGCCCCTTCAAGTCATAGCCCGCAAATCCCTTGAGAGTAATTCGCTGGTCACCGACATCGAGTAGCCGGACAGCTTTCTTGAACGGCGTCGCCTTGTTGAGTTCCACGACGACACGAATTGCCATCAGTTCGTTGTCTGATTGACAGAGCACGTCATCCTTCGTGTATTTCAGATAGGCGACGAGGTTCGCATCCATCCGCCGAGAATTATCGTTGATGGCGATAAACGCGTCCCGCTTGCGTGTATCATCCAGATCCCTGAGCCCCGTCACAAAGACGTTGTAGTTCTTGTGCACCTTTTCTTGGCATTGGCTGAAACCAAAAATACGGTGCTGGCCATCGATGATTTCCATCGATGCGTACTCGAGCGGGATATTTAGAGCTACCAAGCGCGTGTCGCTTCTCGAAAAGCTAACCGGGGCACCGTGTTCGTCGCGAAAATGATCCGCGTCTTTTAGGTTCTGCACGGTAACCTTCGGGCTGAGGTGCAAAACGACATTAGTTGGTAGCATGGAGTCGCTCTGCGACAAGAACTTCGCGACACCGGGAAGTCGCTTTGCGCCGAGCATGCGTTGATAAGCTTTGGCATCCCCTTGAGCGCGACGAAAAATCGCACAAGTCTTGAGGAGCTTTTCAGCCGGAACCGAAAAGCTGAATAACTCGGTCGTCGACTTGCTATTGGGTTGGACGAGTCGGATTGCCGGTACGGTTAAGATTGTTTTTTCTTCGCGAGTCCGGATGCCCAGCGAATGGATTATTTCGTAGCGGGCCCATTTGCTGATAGCCTCGGTGATCGCCTCATAGTATTCCAGTTCGTCGAGACCCCATACCGTGTCGCCATTTTCACGGGCAAATTCCTTGTCATCCTCAGATATCTCATGCTCCGTTGATACAAAGAGAACCGCATCGGCTTTTAATTTCTTCTTGATGACATCGTAATCG
>Ga0209415_10015092_pt1 | contig 12566 bp, 10 predicted proteins | sample PeaSoiSIISIP2007_FD_187696 | JGI IMG/M metagenome (GOLD analysis project Ga0209415, IMG submission 187696) | Peat soil microbial communities from Weissenstadt, Germany - SII-SIP-2007 (SPAdes) (version 2) | ecosystem: Environmental > Terrestrial > Soil > Wetlands > Peat | place: Germany...
CAAGGCGCGGGGTCTGGCCCGAGTTCGCGCACGCGAGGCAGACATGGCGGTTACCTGAGTCCGAGGAGACGATCCTCCCGCCGCGTGCGCACGCTGCGGCGACTCCGCCTGCTGGTCGCGCTCGGCCCCCTCGCGGCTGTGGGCGTCAGCGCCACCACGACCAGCGGCGGGTCACGGGATATGCGCCACCACGGTGCGGCGGCCCAGGCCCACCCCCTCACGGTCCGCACGCTCGCCACTCACGCGCTCGTCGCGCCGCACGTCGTCGTCACCGCTCCGGCCGCGGTCCCGCAGAACTGGACAACCGTCGCGCTCGTAAGGGGTCGCCCGGCGGCCTGGATCGCCCAGCGGGCCGGGGTGACGCTGATGAAACTCGACCAGCGCCTGGTTCACCTCACGCTCCATGCTGGTTCCGGCGACGGGGGCGTGGTCGGCTGGACTTACGGGGACCGCATCATGCCGAGCGAGATCCATCGCGTGCTCGCCGCCTTCAATGGCGGCTTCAAGCTCACCTACCGAGACGTCGGCTTCCTATCGGCCGGCCGTGTCGCCGTCGCACTGAAGCCTGGGCTCGGATCGCTCGTCACATACACCGACGGGACGTCCAACGTCGGCTCTTGGGGCAACGGTGTGCCATCTGCGCGCAAGACCGTGTTCTCGGTGCTGCAGAACCAGAGGCTGCTCGTCGACCGCGGGGCAGCGGCCGCTAACGTTGCAACCTGCGTGATCGTGTGCTGGGGCGGGACGATCCAGAATCTCACCACTGTGGCCCGATCCGGGCTCGGAATCACTGCCGCGGGCGAGCTCGTCTGGGCAGCCGGTGAACAGCTTTCACCCGGAGACTTGGCTAACGCACTCGTGAACGCCGGGGCGGTGCGCGCGATCGAGCTCGACATCAACCCGGCTTGGGTCGCCGGCTACCTCTACGTGCACCACCCGACCGGGCCGACAGCCGTGCCCGTCGTGCCGGGTCAGCGCGGGATCGCCGGCTCGCTACTAGCGCCGTACAGCCGCGACTTCATCACCGTCGTCGCAAACTAGCGGGCGCGCCTAACGGGCGCGCAGAGGCGGAACTCGGGGCTCGCCCTGGGCTCGCCCCGAGCCTCAGGCTAGGCGGCGCGCTGGTTCGTCGACGCGGCCACGCCGACCGGCTGACCTGTCGCGAAGTACAGCCGCCGGCGACCGAGCCGGATCTCATCGCCATGTGCAAGCGGGCTCGACGCGACGCAGCGGCCGTTGACAAAGACCCCGTTGAGGCTCTGATCGTCGAGCACGCGAACGCCGGCGGGACCGCGAACGAGCAACGCGTGACGGCGTGAAACGGTCGGATCACCCAATCGCACATCCGCCTCGAGGCCGCGACCGATTCGCGTCCTTTCTCGTGTCAGCCTCACCACGACGATCTCCTCACCCTCCTCGAAGCAGAGGTACTCGCCGGGATCGCCAAGCAGTGCCGCCGAACCGACCGGAATGCTTCCGTTCACGCCAGCGTGCGATTCCAACGCCACCGGAGCCGCGGAGCCGCAGTCGGCGCAGACAAGGACTTGCTCGCCTGCCGAGGTTTCGACGGCCTCGCCACACTGTCGACAGCGCAACACGACGCCCTCCGTCACGCGCGGCGCTTGCTCGTCGTCTGCCTCATTCGAGCCGAAGCTGGTGCTCGCCGCCGGCATGTCGATCGTCAATAGCATTTTGGTTCCTTTCCTGGGCGGTGGAATGCCACTCAAGTGAAGCGCGGCGGTCTATGTCGCAAGTAACTCCGTACTTGGAAACACTTAAGGCGGACGAGATCAGCAAGGCGCGGTCGGTCAGGATTTGCGGCGTCCGTCTGTGCCAGCGGCCGCCACGGACGACTGACTCATATATCGCCCCCGCTGCGACGCGGCCGCCGCGACGGCACGAAGCGCACGGGCTCGACGGTGCTGACCAGCAAGCCGGTCAGCACCGTCGTGCGGCCGTACCCGTGACGACGGTGGCACCCACGACGACTGAACCGGATCGCGACGCTCGGCCAGTTACGGGGCACACGCCGCGTGGCGCAATCGCCCGCGCTGGGGGCGCGTCTTCGGGGGCTTCGAGTCCGCCCACTCGCCCGCCTGGCGTCCCGCGGTGGCTGCCGCCGGTGAGCGGCAGCTGCGAGGAACCGGTGGAGGTTCACCGCCTGCGCCGGTTACGATGCGGTCATGGAGGCACGGGGCGGGATCCGCCGCCGCGCCGCTACGGTCGTGCTGGGCTGCGTCACGCTGCTGGGCGCCGGCTGGGCGGCTCAGTCGGCTGCGTCGGCGCGCTCGTCCGCGTCCGCGACAGCGGCCGCGAGCGGACCCGCGGCCGGCTTGGATCGGCGTGCTCTGGCGGCTCGATACCTCCAGATCGCGAATGCTGGAAACCGGAGGTTGGAGGCGGACATCGACCCGCTCACGGGGCGCGACCGCAACAACCTCGTACGAGCGAAGGCCGATCTAAGCGACGCCGCCGCCACGGAACGCTTGTTCGACAGGCGCCTGCTCCAGATTCCGTTCCCGCCCGCGACTGAGCGGGTCGCCCGCCAGCTCTACCGCGTCAACCAGGCCCGCGCGACGCTGACCGCCGCCGCGGCGGCGTCCACCTCCCTGCGCTGGCTTCGCTCCTACGAGCCGGCGCTCGACGCGGCCAACGGGCCGGTTGAGCAGGCGGTCAGAACGATCCGCCGACAACTCGGACTCCCGCCGCCGGACACGAGCTGACCGCCACGGCTGCTGCGGAGTTGCGCGAGCGCCGCGGTGAACGGCGCCGTGGCCGCGGCTGTCACCTACTCGGGCTCGAGCACGTAGATCCGGGCTTGGACGCTCGGGAACTCGACGACCGGGAAGGAGGCGACCGCATAGCTGCGACCGAGATAGCTGATCTGTCCGCTTGCAGGCAGCGCCGGCGGTCCGGCGAAGGTGCCAGCGAGCTGCTGGGCGCCGACACGCACGAGTACCGGCACGAACACCAACGAGCGCGCGAGACCTTCGTAGCCCGGGGCGGTTTCGACCGCGAACATCGCCTCACCGACCAGGCGACCGGCGGCGTCGACGAGCGGCCGCGTGAGCGGCGCGAGCAATGGAACGGTGGTGCCGGTGTCGGCGACGACGCGGCCGCCGCCATTCACCACTCGTAGCCGCTCGAAGCCCCCGGCGCCGACCAGGCTCCTCACGATCTGCCTCACGCCGGCGTCATCGCCGGCGCCGAGCGCGACGCCAAGCGCTGCTGAGCGCGAGAGCGAGGCCAGCGCACGGCCGATCCAATACTGGCTTGTCAGCGCCTCGCCATAGATCCGCTGCGCCACGCCTGCGAGCACGTCGGCCGCCACCTGAGCGCAACTCTGGCCCGCCAAGGACGCCTGCGGCCGGGGCAGCAACATCGTGACGCTCAGCTCGCCACTCGGGAAATGGCCCGCCGTGAACGACGCGGTCAGGTAGGACAGGTTGCCGACGACCACGGTCCCTTGAGGGGGTAGCGGCGAGCTGCCGACCGCGATATCGCTCACGATCGTCTGACCCTGGTAGGCCATCACGGTGTCGGCGCCGACGAGCCGCTCGAGGAGCTTCTGGTAGCCCACGTCGTCCTGAAGCGACATCACGAATGTCCCAACGACGCGTCCGTTCACCGTCAGCAAGCCGCTCACAGGCGCGAGCACGAGCGGCCCACCGAAGTCGTCGAGCAACTGGCCGTTGCGCAGCACGCGCAGCCGCACGATGTGCTGTCCGTTATGGATGAGCACAAGGACCTCACTGCGGACCGCCGTGAGATCGTCAGCGGCGACGGCGTTCGCCAGCACGCGGTCGGCCTCGATCGTCCTCACGGCGCGACTCACCGCGGCGCCCTGTCGTTCGCCGTGGGCGATCCGGAGCGCTACGGCAAGTGACGTCGAGAGATAGGTGCTGTCGGTCACGGCTCCGCACGGGGCCTCCGGAGCGGCCTTGATCGCGGCCGCGGTGGCGGTGCCGCCCGCCGCCCCCATCACGACGACCGCCGCGATCGCAGTCGCGCCAAACAGCAACGCGGCGGTCCGTCCTGCTCGCGCTGGGCACCGTGTGGCTGAGCGTCGAAAGCTCATAGGCGACGGCCGAGCGAGGCGAGAGCCAAGAGATCATCGTAGAGCCAAGACGCCGAGTGCTCAGGTGATGTGACGACCCGCCGGGGCAGGAACCGCAGAATCGCCGGCCCCCGGTCGCGGCTCTCGCAAGCTCCCGCGAGGCCGCGCCAGCAGGCTCAGTCGAGGCCGTCGTGCATGTCTTCGGGGCGGATCACGAGCACCGAACAGGGTGCATCGTGTACCACGCGCTCGCTGACGCTGCCGAGCGATCGCAGACCGCCGACGCGGCGGCTGCCCACGATCAGAAGGGAGCAACGCTCGATCGTTGCAGTCTCCACGATCAGATCGTGCACGTGTCGCGGCTCGATCTTCACGCGAGCCTTCTCGCCCAGCGCCTGGGTCACGTACGCGACCTGGGCGGCGAGGCGGGTCGGGTGACGCGAGGAAGCCCCGTCGAGCGAGTGCAGGAGCGTGAGCGAGGAGCCATGGAGGCGGGCGAGCGTTGTCGCGAAGCCAACCAGCTCGCTCGAGCGCTCTAGCGCGTCGCTCGAGACGACGATGTGGTCGGCGAAACGAGCGCGCGCCGGCGGGCGCCGAGCGACGAGGACCGAGGCGGGCAGCAGGTGCGCGGCGCTCGTCGCCGTGCCGCCGACGAGCAGGTGAGCAACACGCGGCATCGGCGGTGGGCCGATCGCGAGCAGCCCGTGTGCGGCGGCGTGCTCCAGGAGCACGTCGGTGACCGGACCGCGCTCATCGATCGCGGTGTCGGCCTCGACTCCCAGGCTGACAGCCAGACGCCTCGCGCTGGCGAGCGCGCGCTCGGCACGTGCCGGCGCTACGGCCGCGGTCCGGTAGTTGCCGGAACCTTGGACGGCTGTCACGGTGAGCAGCGTCAGGCGCCCGGCCGGGCCCGCGAGCCAAGCGGCCTGGCGCACCGCCTCGTACGCCACGCGCGAGCCGTCGACGCCGCAGACGATGTCGGCCAGGATCGCCAAGTCATGCGGCGAGCGAAATGGGGGCGCTTCGAGCGTCATCGCGATTTCAAGGTACGTCGGCCGCTGTGGCCTGGAATCGGTAGAGGGCGCCGTCTGCTTGCGGAAAAGCCGCAGCCGCCACCGCGGAGGCGGTGGTCGTGCTGGCACGACGTCCTCGGGACCGAGGCGGACACAGGCGACTACTCGTCGCCGAGGACGGGGACCAAGACGTGGGAGTCGAAGGCGCCCCCGGTGTGGATGATGTGCTCGCCGCGGTTGCGGGTCTGCTCGTGAAGGCTCGCAATGAGAGGCCGCGGGTACTTGTTCACGTCGCTTCCCTGGATCAGCACGCGAAGCGTGTCGCCGGCCGCGAAACGAGTCCCGGACGGCCAGACCTCGATGTCGACTGCTGTCGGCATGCCAGGCTCGAGCAGCTCCTCACGGCGATGGGTGTGCCATGGCTGCCACGGCGTGGTCAGTTGCTCGTCCAGCTCGCGGTGCGATACGCGTAGCCAGCCGAGCGCTACGTTGCCGTCGTCCATCGCGGCATAGAACGGGAACGGCACGAACTCACCCGCGCCGTCGTAGCGCTGGATCGCGACGAACAGGTCCATGTCGTCCGAGCCGTGCGCCTCCACCCACAGGCGCAGCTTGATGTTGCCGACGATGTCCATGTCCCGATCGACGAGGAAGTCGAAGCGGGCGGCACCGTCCTCGGCGTCGTAACGAACCTCCGCCTCCGCGTCCGGCATGGCGCGGCCGAGCCCGCCGACACGCGCGTCCAGGAACAGCGGCGTGTACTCCGTGCAAGCCGGGGGCCACTCCTCGGTCTGCCGATACGTGCCGACGTAGGCACGCTCGCGTACTTCGAACTGGACTCTGGGCCAGTTCGGCACGTCGTTGTCGAGGCCCTTCAGAAAGTGGTCGAAGAAGCGAACCTGTTTCGCGACGCTCTCGGGCCGGTGGTAGTGCTCCCACTTCTTGCGGCCGTGCACCTCCAGCCATTTCTGCTCGGAGCGGATGCGCTTGAACCCCTCGAGCGTGCCGCGCGTGTGAAGCGAATGGTCCGACCAACTCGCAACGACATAGGCGGGTGTGACTATCTGCTCGAGCGCGGCCGCCTTGGTCTCCCAGTAGGCGTCGAAGAGAGGGTGCTCGCGCACCATCGCGAGCACGTCCTCGACGCGACCGAGGGAGAACGACACGCCCTCCGCCCAATGCTCGGGGAAGCGCGTATCGGGTATCCCGCCGTGGAAGAAGAACTCGCGGTACATGTCGCTGACTCCCTCCCAGCAGTTGATCGCCGCAAGGTGCGGAGGGCGCAGCGCAGCGACCTGCCATTGAATCTGGGTCAGGTAGGACACCCCGGTCATCCCGATCCTGCCGTTGGTCCAATCGAGGCTCGCCGCCCACTCGATCACGTCGTAGCAGTCGAAGGCCTCCTGGCTCGCGTCGATGTACCTCGCGTCTCCCTCCGAGTACCAGAGGCCACGCGGGTCGACGTTGACGATGGCGTATCCGAGCGCACACCAGTGCGTGGGGTCCGGACCCTCGAAGATCGTGTACTCCGCGTCCAGCCACTCCGTTCGGACTCCGCTCCCGGGGAAGCGCGAGTAGATCTCGAAGGTTGGAAAATGCTTGCCGTACGGTCCCCACGTGATCAGCACGGGCACGTCGGTCGCCTCCTCCGGGCGAAAACAGTCCGCGTAGATCGTGACGCCGTCGCGGAGCCGGACGGCGACGTCGCGCTCGATCACCATTCCGCGGTCGCGGGAGATCCGGTGACCAAAACCCGGGTGGAGACCTTCGGACGGCGGTCGCCCGGCTCGCCAGATGACCTCGACCGGCGCCGGTGACGCTGGCCGTCCAGGGGCGCCTTCGGGGGAGCGCTCGGTCATGCGACCGTCCGTACCATCCTGCCGTCGCTCGGCGTTGAGCGGCGACCGAGCCGCTCGACCTTGTGCACCGCCGCCGCGAGGTCGTCGCTACTTGGAGCGAGTGGATGGTTGGCCACCCACGGGGCCGACATCGTTAGCAGCGCCAGAGAGCGAATCTCGACGTCGCCCGCGCCCGGCGCGCCGAGCGCCTCCAGCGTGCGCGGCAGGCCAACGTCGGCGCAGAACCCGTGAACGTCGAGAAGGCGCTCTTCGCGATCATCGAGCGCTAGCTGCACGAGCAGGCCGTAGGCGACCTGCTCGCCGTGGGCGGCGCGATCGAGATCGGGAGTGCGCGCGAGCGTTATCGCCACCGAATGCGCGATCGAGAGACCGCCGCCCTCGAAGCCCAACCCGCTGAGCAGGAGTGCCGCCTCGACCACGGCCTCGAGCGCCTCGTCGCCGACGCCGGCCTCCACCGCGTCGAGCGCGGCGCGACCGCGGCTTCGGACCGTTGCATAGCACGCATCCGCGAGCGCGGCCGCCGCGATCGTGGCGATCCCGCCGTTCGGGCTCTCGCCGCCCACCGCGGCGCACGCTTCGAGCTCGAACTTCGTGGCGAGCGCGTCTCCGATTCCCCAGCGCAGGAAGTGGGCCGGCGCGGCGGCGATGATCGCCGTGTCGACGAGCACAGCGTCGGGATTCCAGGCGCGGCGCTCGACGATCACATCTCCGTCGGCTTCGTGGAGCACGGCGGCGCGACTCGTGGCCGCGTCGGATGAGGCGATCGTCGGCACCAGCAGCAGTGACGCTCCCAGGCGCCCTGCGACCGCCTTGCCCGCGTCCAGAACGCGACCCCCGCCGGCCGCGACGACGACGTCGGACCCGCGCGCCCGCTCCAGGAGCTCGTCGACAGCGCTGCTGCTGAGCTCGCCCGTGAGCACAAGCGTTTGCAAGCCGGGGGCGAGTGGGCGCAGGATCTCGCTGAGTCTTGCGCCCAGCAGCCCGGCCACCTCGACATCGGTGACGAGCACGGGCACGTGGCCTAGCGCGCCGACGATCTCCCTCGCCTGCTCGATCACCCCAGGTCCCTGGAGGTAGAGCCTGGGAGCGCGAAAGGTCCGTTCCGCGACGGCGCTCACCACGGGATCACGCCCCCCCCGGCTGTCGTCGCGCACGAGCTGGCAGCAGCGCTTCGGTGATGCGGGCGGATCATCACATCAGTCTCCGACCAGGATCGGGATCGTCTGCGGGCCCTCGGGAAGTACGCAAACCGTCGCATCCTCGCCGCGGCTGGCGAGCTCCTCGCGCACGGTGGCTGCGATGTCGCGCGTCTGTGCGAGGTGCACCTGCCCAAGCTCCTCGTCGGAGAGGTAATCGGTGTGCATCACAACGGTAGCCTTTGATTGGATCTTCGCCTGGACCTGGACCTGCCACTGGTCGGGGATCACTTTATGCGAAGCGACGATCGCCTCGAGCAGCTCCTGAGGGGAGCCGCGCGAGGAGAGCAGCTCGCGATAGCTCCCGTGGCCTGGGAAGCCGTCCCGGCACTCGGCGGCGCAGACGATCATCCCGCCCGGCTTGACGACCTTCGCGGCCGCGGACATGCCCTTGACCGACTGGTAGAGGTTCTGGTCGAGCGGGAAGCCGGAGTTGCTCGTGACGACGATGTCGAAGGGCGCCTCGACTGACTGCGTCGCGTACTCGCGTGCGGCGCGGCAGGCGGCGCGGTGCATCGTCCACAGCTCACCGGCGAACGCGGTGATGATCCGCTGCTCGCTGTTGAGGATCACATCGAGCGAGAAGTGCGGCGGCGCAGCTGCCGTCGCGGCGCGGATGTCGTCGTGAACGGGGTTGCCCTCCGTCACCGCCCAGGTCGCGCGGGGATCGCCGATGCGAACGGCATCGTGGAGCACGAGGGTCGTGTCGAGACCGGCGAGGCCGGGCGCCACCATCTTCGGACCACCGCTGAAGCCGGCGAAGAAGTGCGGCTCGACGAAGCCCGTCGTGATGCGCATATCCGCATCGACCCAGAGTCTGTTGAGCCAAACTGGAACACCGTTGCCATGCTCGCCGAGAAATACGAGCGAGTCGGAGTCGCGCGCGTCGTGGTTGACGACGCGGACGCGATCGACCACCTCGCTGCCAAGCATCGCCCGGAGCTCCGCTTCGGTGTTGCCGCGATGGGTGCCGGTCGCCACCAGGATCACCACGTCGGCCGGGTCGATCACTCCCTCGATCTCCGCAAGCACCGCCGGGATCATCAGCTGCCTCGGCTGCGCGCGGGTGCCGTCGCACATCGAGATCGCAACCTTCTGGCCTGATCGGACCAGCTCACGCAGCGGCGGCCCCGCGACCGGCGATCGCAGCGCGCTGACCAGGGCCGCGGTCTCATCGGACGCCCCCGCGTGGTGCGTGGGCGCCACGATTGTCGTGCAGGAGTCCGGGAACTCGACGTCGAGGCCACGGCTGCCATAGGCGAGCCGAACGTTCACGATGCGACCGCCACGAGCATAGACCGCGCCTCAGCGCCGCTGCGCCTCGAGCACGAGCGCGTCGTTGAGCGAGCCGGAGCGAAACGGCAGCGGGTCGATCTCCGCCGCTGCGTAGCCGGCCGAGCAGATCGCCCGCTCGAGCGCGGCGCGCCGCGCCGGTTCGGCGTCGAGACGGCCAAGCTCCGCAGCGTCGAGCGCGAGCCGCCCGACGCTGCCGTGGTGGCGCACCCGGAACACGCGGTAGCCGAGCGCCGCGACGGCGCGCTCGGCGCGATCGATGCGCGCCAACGTCCGCCGCTCGACCGGAGCGCCGTAGGGTATGCGCGAGGCCAGGCACGGACTCGCCGGCTTCTGGGCGCTCGGGACCCCGAGCTGCTCGGCCAGCGCCCGCACGGTCTGCTTGTCGACGCCGAGCTCGAGCAGCGGGTGGATCACTCCGTGGTCGGCGGCGGCGCGCAGCCCCGGGCGCCAGTCGCCTGCGTCGTCGCCGTTGGCCCCCGACAGGACCGCCGCGTACCCGCGCGCGCGGGCCAGTTGCGACAGCCGCGAGTACAGCTCGGTCTTGCAGTGAAAGCAGCGGAAACGGTCATTGCGACGGTAGTCCGCGCTGGCGAGCTCGTCGGTGGCGATCAGCTCATGCGAGATGCCGACCGCTCGCGCGACCTCGCGCGCGCCGTCGAGCTCGCCGCTCGCCAGCGCCGGCGACACGCCGGTGACGGCGATCGCGCGCTCGCCGAGCGCTCGGACGCTCAGCGCCGCGACAAGCGACGAGTCGACGCCGCCCGAGAACGCGACGATCACGCCACCGAGCGCGCCGATACGCCGCTCGAGCGCCAGCCGGAGCGCGTCGCTCAAAGCGCGCCCTCCCGCTGCGCGACAGCGCCCAGCGCGGCCGCCCAGAGCTCCTTCACGGGCCGCCCCGTGCGGCGCGCCGCGGCGACACAATCGTCGTGCTCTGGCGCGACGTTGACGACTCTGCCGTCGAGCAGGCCGAGCTTCACCCGGATCCGCTCGCCGTCCACCTCGACACCGACCCACTCGCGTGCCAGCTCCCAGCGGCGAACCGGAGACACCCGCACCCCAAGCGTGGAGGTCTCGCGCAGGATCGCCTCGGCCACCGCGCCCTCGTCGTTCGGGCGCGCCAGCGCCGAGAAGACGAACCCGGGCCTGCCCTTCTTCATCTGAACCGGCGACACCCAGACGTCCAGTGCTCCCGCGTCGAAGCAGCGCTCCGCCGCATCGGGCACCAGCTCGGGCGAGATGTCGTCCAGATTGGCCTCGATCAGGATCGCGTCATCCGATACGGCACCCTCGCCGCCGACGCGATCACGCTCCCCCACGAGCACGCGGACGACGTTCGGCAGGCGCTCGAGCTCGCGCTCCCCGGCGCCGTAGCCGACGCTCTCCAGATGGATCGGGGGCAACGGGCCGAACTCGACCGCGAGGGCCGCCACGACAGCGGCACCGGTGGGCGTCACCAGCTCGACATCCACATCGACCCCGTACAGCGGCGCCCCCCGCAGCAACTCGAGCACGGCCGGCGCGGGCAGTGGCAGGACTCCGTGCGCGGTATCGAGCAGCCCGCGGGGCGCAGGCAGCGGCGAGCACGCGAGCTCATCGACATCGAGCGCCTCGAGCGCGAGCGCGATTCCGCAGACGTCGCCGATCGCATCGATCGCGCCGACCTCGTGAAAGGCCACGGCCTCGGGCTCGATGTCGTGCACGCGAGCCTCGGCCCGCGCGAGCGCCGCAAAGACGGCGTGGGCGCGCTCGCGCACGCGCGGCGGGAGCGACGCGGCGTCGAGGATAGCGCGCACGTCAGCCCAGCGGCGATGGACATGCGGCTCGCTCGGAGCGACAATCGACGCGCGGCGGGCACTGATCGAGTGGCGCGTGACCGAGTCCGTCCGAAGCTCGAGTCCATCGACCGCGAGCGCGGCCAACCCGTTCCGAACGTAATCCGGGTCGGCCCCCGCGTCGAGCAGGGCCGCCAGCAGCATGTCGCCGGCCACCCCGGCGACCGCATCGACGTAGGCGAGCCTGCTCACTCCCCGCCACCCGCTTGTCGTGCGATGCGCGCGGCGATCGTCCCGGCTCCGAAGCCGTCGTCGATGTTGACGACCGCGACGCCGGCCGCACACGAGGTGAGCATCGCCAGCAGCGCCGACACGCCGCCGAAGCTGGCGCCGTAGCCCACGCTCGTCGGCACGCCGATCACCGGTGCGGCAACGATCCCCCCCACCACCGACGTGAGCGCCGCGTCCTGGCCCGCGACGACGACCACGCAGTCCGCTCGGCGCAGGTCCTCGAGCGCCGGAGCGAGTCGGTGCAGGCCGGCAACGCCAACGTCCTCGTAGACGATCACCTTGCTGCCCAGCAGCTCTGCGCGGATGCGCGCCTCGTGGGTGACGGGGCCGTCCGCGGTGCCACCCGAGAGCACAACCACGAGCCCGAGCGGCTGCTTTGGCGAGCGCACGACCCAGGAAAGCCGAGCGCGCTCGTGCTCGCATGAATCCGGCGCCACACGACGCACGGCTGCCCGCGCTGCGCCATCCGCCCGCGTGACCAGCACACTGCCTGCGCCGCCTTCGAGCAGCGATGACACGATCGCCTCTATCTCAGCGGGCGTCTTGCCCTCCGCGAGCACCGCCTCGGGCGCGCCCTGGCGCAGTTCGCGGTGAACGTCGATGCGGGCGAACTCGAGATCGTCGTAGGGGATCCGCGCAAACCGCTCGAGCCCCGCCGCCGGCTCGAGATCGCCGGCTCTGACTGCCTCGAGGAGTTCGAGCAGCCGTGCCTGGAGGCCGCCGGCGCCGTTTCGCACGGGGGTCTCGCTCATGCCGCACACTAGAGCACATCGCCCGAAACGCCAGGGACCCGAGGCCTCAGGTGAACCGGCGGACGAACTCAGAACCGTGTTCGCGACCTCGCGCCAGCCCGCGCCGATCGTCAGCGAGGTGCGCCGCAGCTGCGAGACTGCGCGCCGCAACTACAATTCCCTGCGTGTCACGTGAGCGCGTCGATGAGCACGCGACGGCCTAGACCCGCGCCGCCGCGGCTGCGCCCGGTCACGATGAACGACGTGGCGGCCGCTGCGGGCGTCTCGCAGAGCACCGTCTCGCGCATCCTCAACGACGCTCCGGCGCGTGTCGACGTGTCGCGCGCG